>Ga0307974_1000905_pt1 | contig 19465 bp, 16 predicted proteins | sample OrgLakmetagen784_FD_201812 | JGI IMG/M metagenome (GOLD analysis project Ga0307974, IMG submission 201812) | Saline water microbial communities from Organic Lake, Antarctica - #784 | ecosystem: Environmental > Aquatic > Non-marine Saline and Alkaline > Saline | place: Antarctica: Organic Lake... | reverse complement strand
AGTATGCTAAAGAGAGAGTTGTGTTCTCCAAGGAATAAAAAGAATGGAGAAGGGAAGCAAAAACCGGAGAAAACCAGAAAGTGAGGACATCTCACTTAATGCTACACTACAAGAACCTGAGTTCAAGTGTTTCACACTGAACTCATAAGTTAGTTTGTGTAAAGCGATGTGTGTGTGTGTGTGTGTGCGTGCGTGCGTGCGTGCGTGCGTGCGTGCGTGCGTGCGTGCGTGTGTGTGTGTGTGTGTGTGTGTGTGTGTGCGTGCGTGCGTGCGTGCGTGCGTGCGTGCGTGCGTGCGTGTGTGTGTGTGTGTGTGTGTGTGTGTGTGTGTGTGTGTGTGTGCGTGCGTGCGTTTGTGCGTGTGTGCGTGCGTGCGTGCGTGTGGAAAGTCAACCTTCACCAAATCTGCTTTTCAAAACCCAGGATAATTTGGTTTCATAATGTAAGTGTTTCCATCTTGTTTTGGGATGAAGAGAGGCTCTGGTTGGGGAGTGGTGGCCCAAAATGTGAAAACTCGGTGCCAAAATTTGAATTGGAATCCCACCCAGACCACTGGGGTGGTCCAACTGATCCCAAACTTTGTGGGACATATAGTTATGTTATCTAAACATGATTTGCGTCAAAAAAATCTCATTTCAGGACAATTGCTCAGTTACCCCCTCTGGTATTATACACACCTTTGGGAACTTCTGCCATAAAAAATTAGAGAAACATTGTTGGCCTCTCTTATTCTACGATGAATTCTGAACATGAAGCTTAGCGAAATGAACGAGGTACTAGTTATGTTGTTGGCTTCATGCGCTTTTCCTGTGTCTTAATTTGTGCAAATGTGCCTTAAATTTGCAATATCATGATTGTCTGACGGATAAAAGCCACATAAGTTGCATGATTAGCGTTTATCTTATCTGACTTTCCCAACCAATGCTTTAGCTTCGTCATCTCGATATCTCGATATAAGCCTCTAATGATGAGCATTCATTTTAGCTGATCTCGACCAACCCCCTAACTCAGCAGAATTTTCAATACCATTACCAACCTCTGTGCCCAACCATTGTGCCCAACCATTGGCCCAACCATTGTGCCCAACCATTGGCCCAACCATTACCAACCTATGTGCCCAACCATTGTGCCCAACCTCTGTGCCCAACCATTGGCCCAACCATTACCAACCTTTGTGCCCAACCATTACCAACCTTTGAGCCCTGTTCTGCAAATGTGGTGTGACCAGTACCAGGCCTCAATACACTCAGCAGCTGCTTATTTGTTCTGGCCAAGGGTCTAAAAGCCTGTGTTTTTGCCTGATGCTGCACAGATGTGGTGCGACCAGCCGCCTGGGATTGCTGTGACTAGACGGGTGGCCGTGCGAATGGTGCTTCTGGAAGGTCAGCCCTTGCCCATGCAGAATATGAAACATTTTTGCACTAAAAGATGAAAAATAATATAAAACGGGTAGTTCCTCGCAGCTAACGCTCTGCAATAATTTGCAAGGGGAACGCTGCTGATGGATGACGTCTTCATAAATGTTGTTTCGTTTTTGTCCGCTGGACACCATGTCCTAGCATTGGCTTAGGCTAGCATTGTGACCAGCAGCCAGAAATTTCTTCTTCTTCGTACATCTGTTGCCACAAACCTAGCACCCACACCCAAACTTAAAACTAATACACCCAAAGACCCAGACTTCCCACACGCGCAAAACCTGGATATAGTCCCGTGCTTTTGCTGTTTTCTAGGCCGCTGCACACTTTGTGTGAAAAAACAATCCTGTTCAGAAGTCATTAGTTTTTGCTGTGTGGAGTGCTGATATGCTTTGTTCGTATAAAACTGCTGCTGCCCCAAATGTACGTCTATGGTTGTGCTTTCTTGGCAAACACACCACACACGTATGCATGCGCTCGCATACGCACACGCACACACACACGCACAAACACACACGCACGCACAAATACACACGCACACATGCACACGCATAAACGCACACGCAGGTGCCAAGCAGAAGCTCGGCGGGCCCAACCAAGACGCCCTGTGTGGTGTAACGCTTGCAGCTCTGCTAAAGAAGAAGGGCAAGGTGCGTGAAATTAAAGAATACAATGCCAGAAGAGGGCATGCATGGGACAAAGGCAGAAACGTTTGGTGGAATAAACTACCCTTGTTGCGTTGTGCAGTGTTTTTACACCATGTGGGGTGGCCCCACAGGCAGGTGCCCAAACGCAGGACAGCCATCTGTCTCCAGCAATCCGTGAGGTTGTGGGTCGGCGCACGCTTACAGCCCTTCTAGATGTGTAAACCGGCTTTGCAAATGCCGAAATAGCCCTATTTGTCATACATTTGGCATCCAAATGAATGGGGCTTGAATGAGTGCACGTTAGGGTTCTGTTGTTGCCCGTTGTTGCAAGCTTGCACCCACCTGTTCAAGGCCGGACGACCAAAAATGGTAGGCATTATACTTGATCATAGGCATTGGAATTGATTTGCATGAAATCATGACACGGTCACAAGTGGTCTTATCCTACTTTTCCTGTCTGCAGGAAAATCAGCGTGGACCTTTTATACCAGCACCCTTACTTGTGCCTATCCATAAAGCTCATACCTGTCCCTCATCTATACCTGCAGGTCAAGCTCCACGACACAAGCAAGAAAGCCATCAAGCTGGAGCTGGACAGAGACCTTCCGCTTGCCTTCAGGTGTGTTTAAGTTTGCAAAGGCATTCTTGCTCTGACGTTTGAAAGTGTGAAATCGTTTGGATCACATCCTTGCATTATAAATGAACAATAACGCCTCTTTTCAGTAGGCAAGGCAGGGCAAGGCCCCTTTTAAGCAGGATTGCTTGCAGGCAAAGCGGGGTGCATGCTCTGTATCCGCTCTTCCTCATTTTTGCTGCTGCTGCCATCCACACCAGCACTTCTAATCTATAATCCAAATCTAACTTCTAAGCTACAATTTAAATGCTGCTGCTGCCATCCACGCCAGCACTTCTAATCTATAAATCTATAAGTGCGCTTAGCCATGCACCTCTCACACTCACACACAAACGCACACACATTTTTCCTCCTCTTTGCTGCTGCTGCCATCCACACCAGCTCTTCTAATCTATAAATCTATAAGTGTGCTTTGCCATGCATCTCTCACACTCACACACACACGCACATGCAGACACATACACACACATTCCTTTGCAGGGAAGACACCAGCTTTGAGGTACAGTATGGCACTGGGGGAAGGGATGTGCTGTGGATCCGCTTGGCCCCCTCCTTCCGGTTCAAGCTCTTTTCCCAGCTGTCCATCGCAATCAGCAGCCAGCTGTCTCCTCAGCCATCCTCAGCAAAGCTCATCAAAGCACCACCAGCGCGTGTGGCGGAGCCAGACACGGCAAAGGTGAGGCTTGTTCCATAGGGTAAGTCTTGCACATGGTTGACCTTGACTGTGAATGCACAGTACAAAATACATATGTGGTCATTTGTTTGGGGAAGCCATGCCAATTTTTACATGAACATGCTTAGTTTTGGTCGACTTAAATTACACGCAAGCGATTCAAACCCATGACTTTAAAAGGGTCGATAGACTACATTGTGTCATGGACGTATTGTTCTAGAGCCGAAGACCACGTGGACGAACATGCAGCTGCAACCTGGTCTGACTGCAAACTGCAAGGTTGTGCAGGACAGTCGCCACTATTAGGCCGCAAGACGTAAGCACGGGTCTGGTCTGACCACAAACTGCTAGGGTGTGAAGGACAGTCGCCACTACTAGGCTGCAAGACGTGAGCACGGGTCTAGTCTCACCAAAGTCTGCACCCTAGCTGCACGCTCACGGGCTCAACTGCAACACAACACAAACACTACCACAGGCACCACCCTCGGCAGACGCTGAAGCAGGAGCCGCCGCAGCAGGGCTGGCAGGGGACGCAACAACTGCTGTGGCCATGCACGCTGCGTCTAGAGCGCATCCTGCTGCAGAAGTGACGCCTCTGACAGCGGGACCTGCGACGGCAGCTATTGAGCTAGAAGCAGAAGCAGACGCTGCAGCAGCTAGAGTAGCAGCAGCAGCAACGGCAGCTGTGGTTGCACGAGCTGCGTCTGAAGCAGCAGCGTCAGCAGCACTGTTGGCTGCCGTACAAGAAGCTGATGTGGAGGCAGAAGCTGCAGCAGCTAGAGTAGCAGCAGCAGCAACAGCAGCTGTGGTGGCACGAGCTGCGTCTGAAGCGCAGCCAGCAACAGCAATAGCTGCCGCACAAGAAGCTGATGCAGAAGCAGAAGCTGCAGCTGCTAGATTAGCAGCAGCAGCAACAGCATCTGTGGTGGCACGAGCTGCGTCTGAAGCGCAGCCAGCAACAGCAATAGCTGCCGCACAAGAAGCTGATGCAGAAGCAGAAGCTGCAGCAGCTAGAGTAGCAGCAGCAGCAACAGCATCTGTGGTGGCACGAGCTGCGTCTGAAGCGCAGCCAGCAACAGCAATGGCTGCCGCACAAGAAGCTGATGCAGAAGCAGAAGCTGCAGCTGCTAGAATAGCAGCAACAGCAACTGTGGTGGCGCCAGCTGAGTTTGAAGCGCAGCCAGCAACAGCAATGGCTGCCGCACAAGAAGCTGATGCAGGAGCAGAAGCTGCAGCTGCTAGAATAGCAGCAGCAGCAACAGCAACTGTGGTGGCGCCAGCTGAGTTTGAAGCGCAGCCAGCAACAGCAATGGCTGCCGCACAAGGAGCAGATGCAGAAGCAGAAGCTGCAGCTGCAGCAGCAAGAGTCGCTGCTCAAGCAAAAGCAGCTGTAGTGGCGCGAGCTGAGACTGAAGCAGCAACGCAAACAGCCACAGCTGACAGAGGAGCAGCAACGTCAGCAGCAGACACAGCAACAGCACCTCGTGCAGCTGATTCTCGAACGGAACCAGAAGCCAAAGCTGCAGGAGCTGCAGCAAAGTTGGCTGCAGCGGCAACGGCAGCTGTGGTGGCGCGCGCTGAGACTGAAGCAGCAACGCCAACAGCTGCAGCTGCTGAGCCATCTGCCTCACCTGAACCAGCATCTGGGGCTGTAAACTCAGCACCACTGCAATCAGCACCACTGCAATCAGCACCACTGCAAGCAGCACCACTGCAATCAGCACCACTGCAATCAGCACCACCATCAGCAGCAGAAGCGACCACACCACCAACAGTAGCCCCAACAGCAGACGCACCACCACCACCACCACCACCAGCAGCTCCAGCAGCTGAGACAGCATCACCACCGATAGCAGCAGCAGCAGCACCACCACCATCACCACCACCAACAACAACAGCACCGGCAGCAGCTGCACCACCACCAACAACAACAACCGCACCGGCAGCAGCAACAGCAGCAACAGCACCTCGGTGGATCAAAGTGCTCTCCCCCCCCTCCACCTCAGCCGCCACGCCAGGGGTGTCAGCATTAGGGCGCGCGCCCAAAATCCTAGCCCCTGCACCCACGTCTGCTAAAGCTGTATCTCCTGCCTCAAGGCCACCTGCACTAGCGCTCAAGTCAGCTCCCTGGGGTGGCAGTGCTTCTGCACCCGTGTCTCCGCCTGCGCAAATGCCAGCAGCAGCAGCAGCAGCAGCAACACGCGCTCCTTACAGGATCAGCCACGATGGAGGCCAGCCAAAGGTATGGGAGAGATGGTTTCTTTGTGGCAGCACGTGTTTTGGGGTAAGGGAACAAGGTCTGAAATACTGTGTGGAGGAGAGATGGTTTCTTTGTGGCAGCATGTGTTTTGGGGTGAGGGACCAGTTCTGATATAGTTATTGTGCGTGTATGTTTGTGTGCGTGTGTTAAGCTGTGTGTGTGTGTGTGATAGTGTGTGTGTGTGTGTGTGAGAGAGAGAGAGAGAGAGAGAGAGAGAGAGAGAGAGAGAGAGAGAGAAAGAGAGAGAGAGAGAGATTGAGAGAGAGAGAGTGTGTGTGTGTGTGTGTGAGAGAGAGAGAGAGAGAGAGAGAGAGAGACCGTAATGGTCATGTGCTGAGTGGTCTTGGGGTTGCTAGCCACAATGGTAAGGAGCCAAAAAGTCGCATCGCGTGTGAAGCTGACCCAATGTGCAGACTCGTGTTGAAGCAAGCCACCGTCACCGTCACCTAGCAAAAAGACAGAGGGTGAGTAGGGTGAGTGAGTGGCCAGTGGTAATTGCGTGGTATATTTGAGTGATATATTAAGGGTGGCCAATGCTATTTGAGTGATATATCCAAGGTCGAGGGTGGGTGTGCAATGATGTTTGAGATCAGCCAGCTGTGCGATCCGATGTTTCTTGCCAGGCTCCCATTTCATGGTTCCTGGCTGCTTAGTACTGCATGGCAATGTGTACAGCTATGGTAGGGATTTAGGCAACGCGATAGGTTAATTGTTGGTGCCCTTGCTAGGGGTAGGAATTCGTGCAATGCGATGGGTTATTTGTTGGTGCCCTTGCTAGGGGTAGAAATTCATGCAAAGCGAAATGGTTAGTCGTTGGTACTCTTACTAGGGGTAGGAGTTCATGCAACACGATAGGTTGCTGCATGCAATCGTTGGTACCCTTGCAAGGCAGTACTTTCTAGGCATCAGATACACCGGTTCTTTTTTGTTTGCTTCGTGAGATGCAGTAGACGGGGGATTTATTCAGGGGGGGCTAACAGAGGAAATGCCTGAAAATGCGCATTTTTGCATTCAGAAGGCAACCACTCACAGCCACTTTATCCGATCGACATCATTTTAGTACCAAATTGTAGCTGGCATTAAGAGCTACCCGAGCATGTGCCCAGTTTTATGTGGGTCGCTTTGCGTGCTGAGATAGATGGGATTAAGCACACATGGTGCATTTAAGCCCTAATGTGGTGATTTAATTGAGAATGGCTCAAATCCTCATAAAACACCAACCACTCAGCCGTTTTCTTTCATTTTTGTTGCAATAATATTCTTTTCCAATAAAAATTCTACACCATTGAAAATATTCCAGATTGGTGCAGTGGGTGATCTGGTATGAAGACCACGCCACAGCAAATTAAGCACACGCCCCCAAATTGGCAAGCTCAAAATTTTACTGATACGAATGTCTTTATGCTGTAACCCACATGACACGAGCTTGCCAATTTGGGGGCGTATAAGCCTAAGAGCATATACAAACTTGCCCATGTTGGGCCTCAGTTAGCCCCCTCTGGGATTTATTACCAAGAAAATAAAAGAATTAAAGAAGGAAAAGACAGAGGTGTCAGCAAAGAAGGCCAGTGTGGCAACATAGAAGAGGAGCAAGGGTTTCTGACGGAACTTCATAGCTGGGCCTCAAGGCAAGGAAAAACCAAGCTTAGGTTAAGAGCAAGTTCTCAGGACTGAGGAAATAAAAGAATGGAGAAACCAAAAAGAAACACAGATGAAGAAGCAAGAGTGATAAAGTTGTCTATCACTTTTACTAAAAAACTGGAGCTCGTGTGTTATACACTGAACTCAGCAGTTTGTTGGTATACTGACACTGACTGCTTTCAGCCATCAACTGCTCATTATACACAGACATTGCGTGCACACACACAGGCGTTATCATGACTGTTCTCAGTCATCAACTGCTTATTACACACAGGCACACATGCACACACACGCACACACGCACACACACGCACACACACACAGGCATTATCATCACTGACTGCTTTTAGTTATCAACTGCTTGTTACACACAGACACGCACGCACATATACACACACATGCGCACAGGCGTTATCGTCAAGGTCATCCGCGCCAACAAAAGCAGGGGCGTCCCTTTTTGGTGCAGCATTCCAGGTGGGTATGTGTGTGTTTATTTATGTGTGAGATTGTGTGTGTGAGGCTGTGAGTGGGTGGGTAGGCAGGGATAGAAGTGAGCCGACGTCTTTCATCTCACGCTTTTCCGGCGCATTGAGCATTGTGCATGGGTCTGGCACACATGCCGGCACTTCTAAGGAGTCACAGTGTTTGTGGCGGCAGTTGCCTAGTTAGTTGATTAAATTTAGCGTCAGGTGTTACCTTGTTACTAAGCCACAGTGTTAGTGGCAACAGCAGCAACGGACTTAGCGCATGTAGATTTATTTGTTCTGTATACTCTGCTTTCGATCTCAGTCCTTGCTTCAATGGACACTCCCTGGCTTGAAACCAAAGAGATCTCACACATGTGCTGTGTACATCATCCTTGTATCCTCTAATATCTAAAGCCATAACTTGGCTCTACGTCTGGACACAACACCTGAGCCAAAAAGGCTCGTGCCTTTTGCACTTGCGTCTTCAAGGCACTGTCCCTGTAGCTGTGTCCTCACACACACACACACACACGCACACACACACACGTCTGTATGACTAAAGCCTTATCACACCCCAAACTCTCTGCATTTGAGCTAGCGCCACGCCCAGCCACTAATGCTCATGCGTCGCACCACTCAAACATTGGTCAGATGCAGAGAAGCTTCACGCAGTTGCAACAATACCCGTTCCTAAGTAAATCAAAGGATTGCAGCCGTGCCATCCCTAAATCCACAGACACAGTGCTTACGTGTGCCACACTCACCCTCATTTTTTCAAGTATGTAGCGTGCCACACGCACAAGATCACAAAAACTGTGCTTACGCGTGCCACACTCACCCTCATTTTTTAAAGTATGTAGCTTGCCACACGCACAAGATCACAAAAACTGTGCTTACGCGTGCCACACTCACCCTCATTTTTCCAAGTAAGTAGCGTGCCACACGCACAAGATCACAAAACCTGTGCTTACGCGTGCCACACTCACCCTCATTTTTTTCCAGTATGTAGCGTGCCACGCATAAGACTACAAAAACTGTGCTTAGGCGTGCCACATGCACACATGCACAAGATCACAATCACTGTGTAGCTGGCTGCACCAACCCCACAGGGAGAGTATAAAGCATGCCACATTAAATACCACAAAGAACATGTATGGAATGCCACCCAGAAACGTACGGAGAAGTTGTTAAATGGCTTCCTTTAAAGCCTAGTAGTCTGTGGCCTGGCCAGACCCAGGGTCTCAGGCTCGTGGGATCAAATCCGCCTGGTGGCGTATTTGAGTACTATGCTGTCCAATGGTGATATCCTCGTTGCCTGGAATTCTTGGTGTATGGTGTTTGGTGTGTAATGTTTGGTGTCTGTGTTTGGTGAATGTTTGGCGTTTGATGTTACTGCCACTTGCCTATGTTTTATAATGTTTGTGTTGGCCTTCCCCGCAGGCCGCAGTGTCACAAAGTAGCAAGCGTGTTTCAGGTTCTGCTGCAGCATTCCCTACTATTGGTTTGCCCTCGAGGCCTAGCAACGGTACACCAGCTCCTAGCACAGCAGCAGCAGCAGCAGACCAGCCAGCAGCAGCAGCAGCAGCAGCAGCAGCAGCCACTGCTAAGACGTCAGCAGCAGCAGCAGCAGCAGCAGCAAGAGCACGGCCAGCAGCAACAGAGGGAAATGCCCTAGCAGCAGCAGGGCAGCCGCCGCCCGCACCACTGTCCCTGTCAGCAGCACCACCACAAACAGCACCCCAAGTACCACCACAGGCAGCAGCACCAAATACAACAGCAGCTACAGCAGCAGCCAATTCGCAGTTCATTTCAGCACCACCTCCGCAGCAACCTTCACCTCCACCAAACTCAGCTGCCCCAACTCAGCAAACAGCGCAAGCCGCTGCGGCAGCGTACACAGCAGCAGCAGCAAAAGCAGCAGCACTTGCAGCAACACAAGCATCTACACCTGCCCAAGCACAACCCTCGACAACACACGCAGCAGCCCCTGCTGAGAAGTTGCCGCTCTCGCAATTGGTGCATGCTCCTTGGTTTGGGTGTGTGCATTTGCAGATGACAAACTCCCAAGTGCTGTCCCTTTTCAGGTGGGTCCTGTTAAATAAGAAATAAGCTAAGAGCTCAGGAATAGGGCTGGCCAGAACCAAACATAAATATGTATGTACGATGTATACTTCCACACCCACACCCGCACCCTCACCTACACCCACACCCACACCCGCACCCTCACCCACACCCACACCCACACCCACGTCCATGTCCACACCCACACCCGCAACCACATCCAGCCTCCTCCAGGCATGTGTATAGGTATACGGTTATTTTAGCAAGGAGGTCACCATACATATGGACACACACACACACATATATATATATATATATATATATACGGTTATGGCCAACCTTACTCCGGAAGAATTGGAGGGAGAGCGATAAGCGCGTGACATTTGGGCTTGCAAATGAGCTACTAATTGTATTGGGTTATTTCGTTCGACATGTTCGCACGCTTGCAACTCAACAGGTGTGAAAAACAAGGGTGCACGCGTCACGCTGAAATAGTGTGCACAATTTGTATCATTTGGGCCTTACATGGCCGTACCAGCGGCAGTTGTTCACCATGCACGTGCTCAAACACACACACACACACACACACACACATACACACACACGCACACACAACACACACACACACAAACAAACACACGTACACACACATGTATACACGCATGTGCGCACACACACAAACACTAGCCCTTTTCTATTAATGCCTAAAGCAGCATCGAAATAGGGTTTGATCAGGACGCAATTAAAAGTCCTCTACCTTTTCTTCTATCCTAGAAACAGTGTCGAGTATAATGGCCAGCCCCTGATCACATCTTATGCGCCTTTGCTTGCCAATGTGCCCTTCATACCTGCATTCGTTTGCAGATGCTCGTCTGCAGACGCTCCACACGCAATAAAGCACTCTAGAATCTGCTCCAGTGCAGGCAGCAAGCAAGGGCTCCAGCCGCAATTTTTTCCCCCTCTGCAATAACGTGTTTTACCCATCAGTGTACACCACTGTCCTACTGTGCCCTCAAACTGCAGGCAGCAAGCAAGCTTCCAGCTGCCTGCCCATTACTTTGGAGACCCATGCCGTGACCTTGAGCCTGAGGCCCTCATGCTGCTCAATTTGGACACCCAGGTTGGTCTTATGCATGTTGGTGCCACTCTGATGAGTAGTCACTTTGTATCGTAGCCTAGTTACACAGTGAAATGACGAGTGCCAGTAGCACACTCTGATGAGCAGTCACTTTGTATCGTAGCCTTGTTACACAGTGAAATGACGAGTGCCAGCAGCAGCTGCTGCTGTAGAACCTGTGCCTTTCGAGCCTGAGGACCTCGTATGTTGCTCGATTTGGATATACCAGCTTGGTGTTAGATAGAGGTGGAAGGTTATGCACACACACACACGCACGTGTATGTGTATCCGTGTGGGGGGGTGCATGCGTGTATGTATGTATGTATGTATGTGCACACGAGTGTACGTGTGTGCATGCTGTGTGTGCACGCATGTGTGTGTAAGTGTGTGTGTGTGCATACGATCGTGTGTTTGTGTATATGAGATTTGTGCTCTAAAGTGTAAGCATGCACATGAAAGCCTGACATGATCTTACGCGCACCATTTGATGTGATGGACCATTTGATGCAACACACAGTGCTAGGAGGGCGTATGAAAGACGCTTCATTTTTTGGCAGAGCAGATGGTGGTGTGCAAACCAAAAACCCTTTGTCATTGATTGCAGTGCTTGGAGGGCCTACGGAGACTGTGCGGTTGAAACAGGCAGAGCATATGATCTACCAAATTTCACGTTATCATACGCACACCATGCAGTGCTTGGAGGGCCTGAGGGAGACGGTTGAAATACAGGCAGATGGTGATTTATAAATTTGAACCTCACGTGATGATTGTCGCACACCATGCAGTGCTTGGAGGGCCTATGGGAGGCGGTGCAGTTGAAACAGGCAGAGCAGATGGTGGTGTGTAAGCAGCTGGGCACCTGTACGTCCCTACCCCTGTCCCTGGTCACAAGCATCCTAGAGGCCTCAGGTGCGTGTGTTGGTAGTACTCATGCTGCTCACACTAGTTCTGAGTAGTTTTTGTAGCCTGACGTTCGACTCCTTCACATTTTGGTGGTCACAGTTGGTAGCCTTGTCCTTCGCATTTGGTGGCCTTGTCCATTGCAATTGGTGGCCTTGTCCATTGCAATTGGTGGCCTTGTCCATTGCAATTGGTGGCCTTGTCCATCGCAATTGGTGGCCTTGTCCATCGCAATTGGTAGTCTCAATAGTCGCAATTGGTGGCCTTGTCCATTGCAATTGGTGGCCTCAATGGTCGCAATTGGTGGCCTTGTCCATTGCATTGGGCGGCCTTGTCCCCCTTTGGCCATTCTACAGTCATCCACTCATGATTGGGTCAAGACATATCACATGCTGTGTTTCCTCCTTAGGGTTAGGGGTTTGGGGTTAGGGCTAGGGTTAGGGTTTGACCCCTTTCTCCGCACACCACCCAAAGTTCCCCACCCAGGTTTACACGCCACCCACACATTCTAGGTGTTTCAGCTTAAAACATGCCTGAGCGAAGCGGCCTGTGCACATTCAGCGGCCTGTGATTCTTGCTCACAACCTCTACAGATGCATGTTGCTCTTGCATACAGAGTGTAAGGGTTTACAAATAAAGCCATAAGTAAAAATGTGCGACTGATAGGCTGCGTGTGTAGAACGTAAAAATTGTGAGAAATGTTGTTGTAGCACCAGACTTGTAGCACCTACAAAAAACTCTTGGAAAGGGGAAAAAGGCACTGAATAAAGCCAGTAACAACGATTGAACGTCTGCCAGGACCAACCGAAGGCATTAAATTAAAGAGTTGAAATCATCATCTTTGTGTTTGCTTGCAGACACACACATACCCACACACACACATACACACATGCACACATAAAACACACGCACACGCAAACGTACAGGTGTGTCCCTGATTCAAGGTGGCAGCGGTCCAGGCAACGTCCTTCTGCCCCCCAAGGCGAAGGTTTCAGGCCTGATGCAGGCCCACATGATAATCCAGCAGATGCTGATGCCTCAGGTAGGGGTCATCTTATTACTTATATAAAAGATGAGCACAGGCAAATGATCAGAAATGTTTCAGGCCTGACGCAGGCCCACATGTTAATCCAGCAGGTGCCTCAGGTAAGGTCCGTTTGTTTACTTGAAAAAAGGATGAGCACAGGCGAATGATCAGAAATGTTCCAGGCCTGATGCAGGCACACATGTTAATCCAGCAGATGCTGATGCCTCAAGTAGGGGACTTCTTTTTTACTTGAATAAAGGATGAGCACAGGAGAACGTAAGTGTTACAGGCCTGATGTAAGCTCACTTGCTGGTGCAGCAGATGCTGATGCCCTGAGTGGGGACCGCTGTACTCGAGAGAGATTTAGAGTTTAGGGCACGGAAAAAAAAGAGCATAAGCTCTGCACAAGTGTCTGGGCTAATGCAGACAGATGGTCCTTGTAGTGAATTGTACCAATGGTAATGGTATTGTCCATTTGTTCACGTATGCATGTATGCTATACACACCAAAACATATTGTATACGTACGCGCAACGCACGTGTATATGTGCGCACAAATACAACTGCACGCACGCTTGCACGCATGCAGACACACATACACACAACACCGACATATAAAAGCAAACACACACACAGACGCACTTACACATAGCCACATAGCAATTTACATGTATACACACATTCATACAACGCAGTTTCAGATGCCGATGCCAGTGCCTTGCTTCGAGCCGCCACCACAGAAAGCTTCCACAACCGTACAGCCAACCCCAACTCAGAGCGTTTCTGCTGCTACAGCATCACTCCAACCACAAAGCGTGGCTGCACAGCCATTTCAAGCACAAAGCGCTACTGCGCGGTCTTTCCAACCGCAGAGTGTCGTGGCGCCGCCTTTCCAACCTCAGAGTGCCTCTGCCCTTGCTGCTGCACCCCCTCCTTCCCTAGTAGCACTGCATGCCTCTAGCCAGAGGGCCTCCTTTGCACCTCCGCCCCAACCACTACAAGCTAGCAGCAGCCGAATCCAACAGCCGCAGCAGCAGCAGCAGCAGCAGCAGCAAACGCAGTACGCCCCTCCTCAGCACGGCCTAAGCTCCCAGCATCTCAATGTCCACAAGACCCCCACGCCCTCCTTCCAAGCTGCACCAGCTACACCCCCTGCTCCAAGCCAAGCTGCACAGGCACCGGGCTGTGGCGGGGGTAGTGCACTGTGTGCAGAGGAGCCACAAGTGCGATGGTGGCAACGCAAGGAGGAGCTGCAGAGCAAAACCAGCGATCTGGAGGTCCCACCGTGGGCTCGGCGGGCAAACCCTGCACTGGGCAAGGGAACACATGTCGGTGTAGGCGCAGGAAGTGGGAGGGGAGTAGACACAGAAGGAAGCACAAATGGACCGGCAGCAGAAGCAGCAGCAGCAGCAGCAGCAGCAGCAGCAGTAGTAGCAGCAGCAGCGCCAGGTATGAGAACAGCAACATCGGCGACACCACCACCACCTCCTGCTGCGGCTGCCGCACCAGCTTCAGCAGCACCTCCTTCTCTGTCTGACGCTGCCTCGCAGGCACTAGCGCTGCCAAAATCAAAATCTGTAGCAGCTGCAGCAGTCGTAGCAGCTCCGCCCCCAACAGCAGCAGCAGCAACACCACCACCACCCACCACAGCAATTTTAAATCCACCCCCCTCCCAGGCTTCTTCTCGGCTGTTCTGCCCCTTGTGTAGGACCAGAAAGGCCTCCTACTTCTCCAAGGCCTGCCGCCACATGGGGCCTTGCAGTTCGTGCTTACCAGACCAGCAGGCGCACGCGTACACACAGTGTGCTGTGTGTGCTGCGGCCATTGTAACACTTACTCGTGTGTTTCAGTAGATAGCGATAGCCACGAGTAGCTGCTAGATATGTGTGGCCTTTTTTTCTGTGTATTTTAATGGCCACGTATTTGGTTACACCAGGGATGGAGGCTCTCCTCAGCACCACAGAATGTATATAAGGGATAAATAGCCAGTACGTGGGATCCCTAACCCATCAGAAGTAGAGGTCAACTTGTTTTCATCTGGCATATGTGTGTCTGCGTCTGTGTTTGTGGCTTAGGTACAATAAAAATGGCTGCTATTTCTATCCCCGTGGTGCTTTCTTCCAGCACGGCTCATAATATCATTTTCTATCATAAAGCCTTGTTTGAACAGATAAATGTTTTAGGTAGCTGCCAATAATATCTTGCCTCTTGCCGTAGTCAGAAAGCTCTCCTTGTTCTGTGTGACTTTCTTTTCTCAATAGCTATTTTTGTATTTTATTTGTAACCAAACAACCCTAGACTTACATCAGACAATGCAGAGACACAGATTTTTGGGTCATATTACTGTGGACAGGAAAGTCATCTGGTGCAGGTGACGTGGAGCCATAGTCTATTTACTGTTTGCCAAGCAAGTGATTGAGAAGGAAAGGAAAAGGTATGTCGGTAGAGTTACTAGCAAGCTGGAGCAGGGGACTGCCAGCAACCCTCCAGATCCCCACTAGTTTTTTTTTTCCCTTTAGTGGGGGAGACTCACGGCACTTCGGGCCAATGTTTCTCCTTTTCCTTAATTTATGCAGGGAATGTATTGCTGCCAGCGTAGTTTTCTGTTCTTTTGAAGTTCTGTGCACAAAGCATCCATACATACCCGGAACTAAAGTAGCCCTCTTCCTTAATTTATGCGGGGAGTGGTAAAACTTAAACCCATTGGCTGTAATCACTGTAATTTGCAAAGTATGTTACATATTGAGGTGGTCGAGAGGCTTCATCATCTTGCGTCATCCAAATTTGTTGCTTAGGTGTAGCTAAATGGGTTTGCTTAATAGTAATTAACGTCTTTTTCATCAGTGAAACAGCAAATACGTCAGTGTGCGTACAATTCAAGCGCCGATAATATATAAATACACATAGTAATGGCACCAAGCAAGGTTCAGCAAAAGATAGGGTTCGGTAGTGGTCAAGGAAATGAATCAGAAGAGGAGAGGCTCTTCTGGAGAAACATGAGTATGGTACAAACTGAACGAGCAACACCAAAGCAGCGCTGCTTACTCGCCGGAGATTTCATCACCCTCCTCTAAATATATAGCTTGAGCAATCTCCATGTACTTTCCTCCCATCAGTAAGAGTATCTGCACACAGGGAAATAAAATGTTGTGTATAGGGACATTAGCTATAGGATCAAAATTGCAAGAGTTTGATACAAAGCTGCATGGGTTCTTTATTTAATTTCCTGCACTAGGTTGCTAAGCAACAAGAAGGGTTGCTAAGCAATAAAGCAAAACAATGTATGGACACACACAGCCGCTTGAGCAAAATGTGAAACGTCTCATCACGGTCGAAGTGTGCTGGCAAGCAATCAGCTAATGGGTAGTAGCATGTGCACCAAGCTTCATGCATCTGTGAGTGTGCGCGTGCATGTATGTTACTCACCTCTCTCCACAATGGAGTGGGAAGCTGGAGACACTGCTTCAAGACGAGTGAGCGAGAGCATGCTGCTGTGTGCCTGTGATGCGCACAAGAAAAGGGGGGGGTAGGGAGATCAGGGGGTTCAGCAGTTGTGTGAGTAAGTACAGTGTCGAAAGTACAAGTGGGACAGAATGAGTGCAAATGCAAGGAGACAAGTGACCTTTCAAAATAAGGGAGTTTAGACAGCATCATCTACGCGCAAGAAGCACCTTTCAAACGCTTCAAGATCCCTATCTCACTCATTGCCGAAAACAAGGTATTGAGTTGGTTGTTTACTATGCGAGGGAGGGGGGCAGTGGCAAGTTTGCATGCAGACGCTTGGTCGGTGTAAATTGCAGAGATGCAGGATACACACAGGTATTGATGACCACATTCAGACATGGTAAGCTGCAGAAAAGCAGGGCACACAAGGGTTTTGATGACCACATTTAGACATGGAAATGAGGGCGAAATGATCACCCTAGGAGAAACTGAGTACACTTCAGCACACATACCAGCAGCCAGCAGTGATCTCTCGTTCCAACGCCCCCCCTTCCCATATAATGGCCCTGCACAGAGGCAAGCAAGGCAAGCAAGAGAGGAAATTATTACATTGCCACAGGGCTAGAAGCGCATTGATGATTATGCACAACATGTGCAACTAGTCCTGTCATTTCTTACGCGGGGCGACTTATCGAGATCTGAGCACATGCTCTGGTAGCTTATAAAGTCAGCATCAGTGTGGAGCTAGACTGGGTCCAATTTAATGAGTTAATGTGTAATTAGTTAACCCTCCAATGCAGAAATGGACATGTTTGTACTTTTGCTCCGATAAATCCCTCTGCCAATTTACATGGGTTTAAACAAAACCAGCTAAGGTTGGCCAGAACCGTTTATATAATATATATACATTGCATATATATGTCATTTATTGCAGCAATTTCATCATATATACAATCATAAACGGCGTATACGTACGATTTTGGCCAACCTTAATCAAATGATAAACATGACAGCAATGAGTGGCAGGTGCGCGCTCCTCGCTGTCACGTTATTATGATTTATGTGGAACGCATGTAAAACGATGCATGGGTATAACACAAAAGGCCGCAGAGACACGAGGGCTAATCCTACAAAGCGGAGCAGGAAGGGAAAGGGAGTGTCGCTGTTTGATGATACGAGTCATCAATACACGTTATAACTTTGGTTTAGGACCTTGCAACTTCACACGTATACCAGGTTCCTGAGTGGCTCCTTTCCCTTCGTTACTGTGGAAAGTGGCTTTCACCGCCTGCGCAGTTATTCTTCTTTACCGTTTGTCTTACACTGTGATATGACAGGAACCACATAAAAATGACGGGAATCACGTGATATGACAAGAAATGCAGCGAGCTTCTTACCCTGAGAAAAACCTAAAGCTACTGGGAGGAAGCTTCTTGGAAGATGCCTCGGCTACAGCCGCCGTGACGCCTCCCATGTGCACCCCATCAATGACCTGAGAACAAATTGTTTTATTGTAGACAATTGTGATTGGACATGGGCGTGATTTGAAATGACAGTGACCAGCAAAAATGTGTTGAAACCTTTCTGCTGGAGTAGATAAACGCACGCTGTCAATGACGTGGAAATGGTTGGTTGATTTGCTGGAGATCATAAGAGGGCAATTACTTATATAACGACTACCAGTACTGAATACGCACTGTTTTAGTATAATAGCTCACCTTTATGCTTCCTGGAAGATTGTGAGGGTGCATCATCTGTACAAAACAATGGAAGGAATATATGGTGAGGATTGACCCATAGCTGTGTGTATGTGTGCGTATGTGTGTGTTTGTGTGTGTGTGTGTGTGTGACAACACATTTCTACAACTGCACCCCCTCACATACACCACAAACCCACAAAAACATATACAGGCAAGGCACAGAGGCCAGGCAATAAACCCCCACAATTGCACACACCCTTACACAAACATAAATCCACAATGAATACACAGGCGAGATGCAGCGGGTCAGGCGCTGCACACAACCATAAACCCTCATGAAAGCATTGTTGAGCAGTGGAACCTTCACAGCAAGAAACACAACCACAAACCCACACGGGAGTATTGTTGAGGAGTGGAACCTACACAGCAGACACAACCACAAACCCACATGGAAGCATTGTTGAGCAGTGGAACCTTCACAGCAAGAAACACAACCGCAAACCCACATGGGAGTATTGTTGAGGAGTGGACCGTTCACAGCAGACACAACCACAAACCCTCATGAAAGCATTGTTGAGCAGTGGAACCTACACAGCAGAAACAACCACAAACCCACATGGAAGTATTGTTGAGCAGTGAACCCTCCACAGTAGACACGGGATTCAGCAAACGTCTCCTGCATACTGCCTGGGGCATTCTGCAGATCCAATAACAGGCACGCAGACACACAGTCTTCAAGTGGCGAGTCCATCAGTGGTACGTTGTGTAAGGTGCAATCGGAAACCACCACAATACAGGAGAATGCCATCAAGGTAAGAACACACTATTTACAGGCACCAACTTGTTATCAGCAACAGCTGGGTGTTGCATTATCCGCAAACGCTACTATGCAAATGTAACGTTCTCAATTGATTGGTGCTTTGGTCAGGGGAGGCAATAACCAAATTACATTATTGCTTTTCAGGGGGTTGAATATCAGATTGCCTTAAAAACAGCTGCTTACATACATGAGCAAGCACGGTGCGCTTATGCTACTGCCTCTTAAAACAGCTGCTTGCGTGCGTACATGAGCACACGCACAGCATGCTTGCACTATGCTGCCTCCTAAACAGCTGCTTGCGTTCACGAGCACACACACACACATACATAATTACACACAAACAATGTGCGCTAAAGCTGCCTCTTAAAACACAGCTGCTTGCGTACGTGAGCGTGCAAAGTGTACACTCACCACGATTGGGAAGCGCACGCCTCCTCTCCCTTTGCCTAAAAGCTGCCCAGTCGGTCTGCATATGGTTTGATTGGGAAAGGGCACACCATTTGTTTACGAAGGAAAAGGCTTGACTGTGAAAGAAATCAAGCAAATTTTCACAGAGGGGGTCAACTGAGCCTGAAAAAGGGGTGTTCTTAAAATGTGAATTGAGTATGGTCTCCACGGCTGGCAGTCTTCAAGCTCAGTACCTAGTGATAGCCCTTGCTCC
>Ga0307974_1000901_pt1 | contig 19502 bp, 26 predicted proteins | sample OrgLakmetagen784_FD_201812 | JGI IMG/M metagenome (GOLD analysis project Ga0307974, IMG submission 201812) | Saline water microbial communities from Organic Lake, Antarctica - #784 | ecosystem: Environmental > Aquatic > Non-marine Saline and Alkaline > Saline | place: Antarctica: Organic Lake... | reverse complement strand
CCAAACAACCTGGCTGAAGGTCACCCCCAATTGTAACCATTGTAACCATTATTTGTGGCTGGCCGAGACCAGTCAGCAGCCGATCAGCCAAACAACCTGGCTGAAGGTCACCCCCCATTGTAACCATTGTAACCATTGTTGTATGGGTATGATTATGGATTTGTGTTTGGCTTTCTATGTCTTCTTTTGCAAGCCAGTGGATGTTGTAGAAGGGATTTCCCTCAGGGCCTGCTGTTTTGATGAAGGTGTCTGCAAGGTCGGAGTAGGTGGTGGCTGACTTTTTAGCAAGGGCGCCGGCATGCTCATTACCAATAATACCGGCATGGGACTTTACTTTGAAGGGGTGGATGGGCGATGGTGATTGGCGTAATAGTCAGTCCAGCTTAGTTGATGTGCCACGACAGTGATTTGATCAGAAATCTAACCCAGTCAATTAAGCTTATAACTTCTCAAGCGCCTTGAGATTACCAAACAAAGTCGCATGTCAGTCACATTTCAATACCAGTCAATCAAATTTAGATTGCAAGTCAAAGGAGGAAAATGTTTTGAGCATTGCACAAAATAGAAGATGAATATTGTAGCTACATTCATTCAAAGGGCCACATCCCATGACCCTCGTGTTGCACATCAATACGCCCAAGAAAACCGAGGATTTAATAATAATGCTAGAGACTAGAGATAGAATGCGAAGTGAGAAAATGAAGGACCATGAAGACGTGTGCAAAGCAAAAGAATTCCAAGACGAAAAATTGCTGATTGACAATAACATTGTCATAGAGATTGTATAAAGAGAAAATAACGCAGATAGTGTAAATGCTACTGGCATTAATCAGGAAATACTGGCATAGATCGGGAAAGAATAAAATTGGTGTTCTGCAACACCCACTTAATGCAGAGACACACAACGTCCCATCAGGAGAACAAAAGAGGAGAAGCATTCTTAGAGTGCACAGTAATAAATAGCAAAGGTGGCTGAAAGCTAAAAGTAAAAACAGAGGCAAATTATAGTACAGTTCGTATTCTTTCTCGGTAAAATTTACTATTTGTTTCAGCACTACACAGACAAGAAATTGATGTCCTCTCTTTTGTGGTTGAAGTCAGGCTGAAAGCACACAATTTTCACTACTATGCGGCCTTATGCTCGGCACGCACTATATAAAAGAGCACAACACATATACAGCCATGGGAGAACGACCCACTTTACAATAGTTGGCAAAGGTGCAGCTGCAGCATTTTCTTGCACAGGTGCGATCAATGCAGGTGGGCAACCCGGTGAGGCTCAAAAATTGCAGGTGATTTATTCAGCTCCCAGCACACTTCCTGGGAGGCAACCCACATGGGCTCAGGTCCACCTATCAGTACTGGGATAAGATCGCAGCACGTAGCCTCTAATTTTACTGCTCCTGTTTGCGTGTGGATGTGTGTACAATTGTAATGTGTGTATACATGCGTGCAATGGTGCGTGTACATGTTCACGTGCTGCGCCCTTGACAACAACATGCTGCAATCAGCATCTCTAAAATCTAGTCCACTGCCAAAAGTTAACGTGTCACGCACGTGCACATTGAAACACACACAAACACACCTGAATTTCCAGCAAAGCTACCGGGTGGATGAGCAGAGGGGGAGGAAATGTGTGCTACAGGCAGCTCGCTGCTTCTTTGCAGGGTTGCTGTTGCCTCAGGATTGCCGTGCTGCTGCTGGATGGCTTTCAGGAGCACGCCAAGTGCAGGCCGACCTCTGCAAATCTTGACCCTGTGAAATATGAACATTGTTTGTGTGTGTGTGAGTATAGTGTAAGCATTAGGAGGCTCTGTCAGATGCGTGCGGCAAGGAGTGTGCAGGAATCAAGACAAAGAAACCAAAAAGCCACTGCACGTCACCGTATTACGATTTGTTAAGGTCAAAAAGGAGTGTACTGGAGTATGTCAAAGGAAATGTAGGCAACCTGCTCGCCGCCTTGTATTTAAATTGCGATTTCCCCTTGAACCATTATACAAACAAATGCACCACTAACGCTCGGCTGAAGGCTGTAAAGAAAAACAAACGATGCCAAAACTGGAAATTGTAATTCTCATCCTGGTGACTCGGGTCACGTGGGAGCAGTCCAGGCGCCGAAGCCCTTAATTACAAACTATAGATGCGCAAGACAGATGCTGTTACCAAGAGAGTGTGCTATGCTTGTATGAATTACTTGAAGGTGCAAGCATGAAAATATGTCAAACAAACCTCTTGCCCCTCGGCTTTGAATCCCATTCCAACTCATAGCCAGGCAGCACACGGATGCCCCTCTGTGCTGCTTCGATCTCTTGTGGCTCGTCAGCACCCCTCGTATCTTCAGCACTGCCCGGATTGTCGATGCGGCATTGCAGCAGCAATGGCTGTTGTAGGGCAGAATCCTGCAATTTGATTGCGCCAGTTTTATGCGCCAAGCTTGGTATGGCAAGGAGGGAGTTTGGGGTGCCAATGTGGTGACTCAAGATTCTAGTACCTAGCAATCTACGTGACTCCTTTTCCCAACATACTACTATGTTTTGTGCTCCTTGGACGTCTCAATCTTGACGCTTGCCATCTGCTTCTCCGCACGTTATGAAAAGCATACGCCAACTATGATCTGCTCTTATACCTTAAATTCAAGTTATTTGACTTATCAACCTATGCTGTTTGCCAGCAAAATGAAGCACAAAGGAAGCAATAGGCAGGGTTTTGCTCAGTGCGATGCACCAACACACCATGCAACACAGACCACGTAGCCACTTCATCAACTGTCGTGGTAGTGGAAGAAAGCACAGGAGAAGAGCAGGAGGTACAGCAGCTCCCACATAGATCAGCACAAACAGCAGGGCGCCGCTCTGCAGCAAAAAGCAGGTCACCATGTGTAGTTGGTAAGAAAATGAGGCTGTCACGACAAGTCGCGGTGCCTGCATAAATATAGTTTTCAGGGTTGAGCTACGTTGGCTGAATGCTTGGTTCAGATAGTAATTTGATCTGATAGGAGGAGGTGGATGAGGGCTAGCACATGAGATGAGCGATCAAAGGCAGGCACACTGAGATGGAGGCAAGGCAGTGCAAGATTGGAAAAAACGACAGGATCATCTGGAAAGCTGTTGTGATGCAGCTGCACCAAGCAGTTTGATTATAATTAGAGCGCCAAGGCGTTTTCCTTGTAAGTAAAAGCCTTATTCCTACAAGGAAAACGCTTGGAGCAATGTAGGGAGCTTTAAGCATGTAAGAAGACGTGCAGTCAGTGAGACAACTTTACTGCAACAAATTCAGTCTGCTCATTGCATGCTACTCCATAAAGCAGTGTGCATACCAAGGCAGGTCCGTGGTAGCCAGCAGCAGAAAACTCCCTCAAGGCGACAGGAGCAAGCTGCATGAGTGCCACGTACACACAAGCAAATGCGAGGCTTGCGCAGGCAAAGAACAGCAGGGGCTGGCGGCTGGGGGGGGATTGAAGCCTGTGCCGGCAAAGTAGCGAGTCCAGGGACACAAGTGAGTTACACGAGCGAGTTCACATTGGGGGAAGGCAGATTTGTGACTCCAAAAGAAGTAAAGCGTGAATGTCACAATAGATTTGTGTAAAAATCCTGGCTTTTAGTGGAAGTTACTCTCCAGAGCTACTACCTATCTTTGTAATAGCTATTTATTGTTCTGGTGTTTGCAAAATACTTATTGTCAATAAAACACCACAATAAAACTGCTTCAAATCTGGTACTGTTATGCAAATGTCAAGTGAGTTACAACACATACGTAGCATGTCATCTCAGGTTTTTCCAATGCCATATTCCACCCACCAAGGCACGCTGCATCCTTTGACCGCTTGCTCCCTGCAACTTGATGGCGCTGGAAGGCCAAGGTCCACACCATCAGCTGTGGGAACACAAGCAGTGGTGCTGCTGCCCCCCCGCTGGTATCGGACGTTTGTAGGGTCACACTTGCTGCAGGCTTTGCTGCTGCTGCTGCTACTTCTGATACTACTGCCTACAGGAGCACACTTGCTGCCGTCCTTGCTGCTGTGGATACTGGGAGTCAAGGCAACGGAGCCTTGGGGGGGTGGGGCTAGGATTGAGGGTCGCAGGATGCACTGCCCTGCTTCTGCACAGGAGGCACATTTTTCTTCAGCCGCCTCCTGCTCAAATCCAGTATACGAGATGTACAGGTGCAGCCAATTATTTGGGCCGGGCCTGTGAGGGGGGGGGAGGAGAAGAGCGACAGAAGTTTACTTGGCTTGGGAAATAGGAGGATGTAGGAGGCATCTTGAGAGGGTGCTAGGAAGAATGGCTTACTCTAAAAATGAAGGAAGACAAATGACAAGACAAAAGGGGTAGGAAGAAAAGGGGAAAGCCATATAGATCTATAGCAAGGCAAGTCAGAAATTTCCTTGAAAACAACGTGTTGTCAGTAACTTCATGCAGTTGTGACTGCTGTGCTATGCTGTGCGTGTGTGTCTGTGTTGTGTGTGTGTGTGTGTGTGTGTGTGTCCTAGAGAGTTGCCTTTGCTATTGCACAGTCGAACATCGACACGTCACTCCTCTCATTCCACAACACACATGCCCAATTCATGTGGCGTATTCAGTGCCAATAAAAATGGAATGTCAGATCTTCTCATCATGACAGGCTCCTGTATTTTATTCCTACGCCTCTCCACAAACACGTGCCACCCCCAAATCACGCATTGAGGAACAAGTGCGTGCACACAGCACACACACACACACACACACGCTCTCTCTCTCTCTCTCCCTGTCACACACTCAAACACATGTGCACGCACCCATGAGCAGCGTCCAGTAGCTCCGTTCCCAGCAGCCGAAGCTCATCCAAGCTCTTACAGGCAAACACAAGGTACACGTGCGAGGGAGGCAGCACGGTGGGGCTGCACAGCTCAGACCGCGCGATCAAGGAAGAGGGGCTGTGAGGCAGGTCACCGTTCCTCGTGCCCCAACCGCTGCTGCTGCGGCTACTGCCGTTGCTACTGCCATCCACACCCTGCTCATGTTGCTGCTGCCATTGTTGCTGCTCTTGCTGCACATGATGCTTTGATCTTGCCCTCCCGCACCCAAGGCTCTCCACGTCCCACTGCCCATCACTGCAGACCTCGTCACCAGCTGCTGCTGCTGCTAAGCCTGCTGTTGTTGCTAATACAGATCCAGCCCCATCACAGCTTCTACGCGGACACATATCTCTACGCGGACACATATCACAGTACGAAGGCTGGCATTGATGCAGTTGTTGTTGCTGCAGCTGCTGCTGTGGCACTGACAGGTGCTGCTGCTTTTTTTCAACTGAATGACACTGCTGTAGCATGGGCAGCTTTGGCAGGTCGCTATAGGATTGAGGGTCTTTCATTGGTGATGTCTGGGCTGCAAAAGTACTTGAATCTGTTACTGCTACTGCTGCTGCTGCTGCTGTTTTTGCGGACGCCTTGTGCTCTTGGTCCCAACGACGCAGGAGGGACAGCAGTGGTGTGATCTGCATGTGAGTACGCATGTTTATGTCGTTGTGAGTACTGGTTGTTTCATGTCTTTTTCAGCACTATGGTTGTTTATGTCTTTGTCAGCACTATGTTTGTTTATGTCTTTGTTAACACTATGGTGGTTTATGTCTTGTCAGCGCAATGGTTTTGCAACAGGGACAAAATAATTTGGTGACGTGTACTTTCAGAGTAAAGGAGGAGGAATTTGATTGTTTGCATCCGAGCATAAGTTTCTGCGTTCTTGGTTATGTAAGCTACGGAAGAAAACAAAACATGTGCCTAAGGCCATATGTTTGTGTGTCTTTGTACCTTTGTACAAACTACTCACCCCAATCCCTCCAGCGACCATGCAAACCACTGGAGAGTATGGCAAGGCTCGCAAGCTGGATTCATAGGGGCCCTCAACCTGCAGCAAATGCGGAGCAAATACTGTAAACATGCAGCTACAAAATAGTTAAAATGAGAGAGAGAGAGAGAGAGAGAGAGAGAGAGAGAGAGTGTGTGTGTGTGTGTGTGACATTTCCAGAATTTCATCCTGCCCACTGGTTTGCACTATTGTCCAGTATACCACCAATACTGAAGCTGAACCATTTGCCTACTCACCTTCAAAGGCAACAGCTCCTGTGGTTTGAGCAGTGCGTGTGCGCGAAGGGCTGTTGTCCAGTCACCACCCGTGGCCTTCGCATGCAGGACAGCGACCTGGCCTTTTTGGGATGGTGTGCTGAGGGGCTCCACCCCAGCCACTGAGAATGGGTGTGACGTCGTGTGGGAAATCGAGGGGACAGTGAGGTACAGCGTCTCTCCACCTATGAGGGCCACACCCTGTGTGTGCATTTGTGTGCATGTGTGTGTGTGCGTGTGTGTGTGTGTGCGTGCGTGCGTGCGTGTGCATTTGTGTGCATGTGCATGTGTGCATTCGTGTGCTGTATGTGCATTTGTGTGCATGTGCATGTGTGCATGTGCATGTGTGTGTGTACGTGCGCGTGTGTACATGTGTACATGTATGTGTGTTGCGTTTCGTTTGTTTTATGTATGAGAGCAGCTCTTTAATGCTTATGCAATGAGGTTACAGTAATATCAACCTTTTGACCATAAGGCACGGCAAAAGTCACACCTCTTTCCACGCAATTCTGATAGTGATGATGCCCCCTTCAACGATCAAGCTCCCATTTGCTGCACCAACAAACCTGACAAGTAAAACAAACCGGAGAGGAAGAGCGTCAGGCAAAAATTGAGCAGTGTAACAAACATCAAATTCGTCAAGATGCAACAAGAAATGCAGCGTTAGGCAGTTGATAAGACCAAAGTGGCCCTTATCGCATGCCGATCGCATCTAGACAAAAGGACATCTAAAGGCTTCAACAATGCAACAAACAATAGCACTCGTACACTGCACAATGACAGCAGACATCATAAACATGTGCAAATGCACGCTTGGGTAGCTCACGTGCAGTTGTTACGGTCCATCCACACTCTGTGCACTCGATCTAGCAGCACCAAGAGGAGGGAGGGGGCCACATAGTACGCTGTCATCCGGCTGTGTCACAGTGTGGGGAAAGAGAGTAAGTAGCACATGCTTAAGCTACGGGAAGCTCATAGTATTATTACATAAGAAAGGTTGTGTGATGTTTACTGTTTGTAAGTTACAAGTTATAGATATAAGCACTTCCAGAATGGAGATGCAGCAGCGGCACTGGCATGGCATGGCAGCTGTGTTCTGCCAAGCTGCACCTTTACTTTCACACAATTGTCTGCACTTGCTATCTCACCTATGAATGAAGAGGGTGAAGAAAAAGATGGGTGCCCCGATGATATGGACCCTGTAGAAGAGCTGCGCAGGGCATGGGGCAAGACACTATTGATGTATTTTGCATAAACATTGTGTGATTTAAACTGGCGAATGCTTTGGATCCAGCGCAAAGTTACCAATGACCGATCCCATTCTGCTCTGCTGCTGCTGCCCCCCGACACTATCCCCAAAAGTCTGAGCAAACCGAGCGCTCCCACTGTTTGATTTGGATGCTCCCCCCTTCTCTTTCCGTTCGTAAACACATAACTGCCCGTTCTTTAATTGCTGCCGTTACTGCTAGGAATACCATCCAGGGGGAAAGAGGAGGAGAAGAAGAAGGTGGTGGCGGCGGTGCTGCTGCTGTTCCCAATACCGTTGCGTGCAAAGATGGCGTTGCGATATGTTGCGTGCAAAGGGCTGTTGCGTGCAAGGGGCTGTTGCAAAACTGTTGCAGTACTGTTGCGATACTGTTGCGTGCAAAGGGCTGTTGCGTGCAAAGGGCTGTTGCGATACAGTTGCGTGCGAAGATGGCGTTGCGATACTGTCGTTGCGTGCAAAGGGCTGAAATTAAAAGATTGAAAATGCCGTCTTTGCATAGCCTCCAACCACAATAAGCAAAGCATCTATCCCGACTCTTGCAAAGTGACCCCCTACCCTTGCAACAAGCCTGAAGTATACAATTTCCGTAAAGAGCATTTGACTCTCTTATCATACACACAACAAGCACACACGCACACACACACACATTCACCTGATAACGTGTCCTGCGCACCCAGGAGATCGATGTGAGGGAAATGACAAAGCCCACCCCCAAGGCAATGACGCCAAACAGGTTCACGGTCTTCGTGAGGGCGTGAAGGATTCCTCCAGGCCTTACAAGCCAGATGTAGGTGTAGGCAGCTCCATGTGCACATGCAGTGTAGATCAAGCCCCAACCACTCCACCTGCATGTGTATGAGTGTGTGCAGCTAGTGAATTGTGACATACTTGTGACTCACATACGCACAAACACACACGCGTAACTCTCGTTACATGAAGAGTAGGTTTCACGGAGTAATACCCGCAAAAAAACTAAAAGAGGCAGTCGACAAGTTGCTGTACCACCAAAAATTGGGCCTCCTAAATCAATAGGCCACGTTAAAAACTGGAATGCTTTCGCTTCACTGGCCATGTGCCTCCTGGACTGTTTTGAAATGATGAGATTGCCGTGGTGGCACAGCGACATTGAGCAACAAGTGAAGGAAGGCACACGGTTAATTCCTGTTCATGCCAACGACAAGACTTCTCGGGAGATTGATCTCTACAGGAGGACCGCACCTGTGGTACTTAATCAGGGCGCTAAATTCTGCCTCGGGCACAAGCCATTGCAGGAAGTTAGATCGGGGCACAGGAAGCAGCGCGAGCATGAGTTGCGCTTGTGTGGCTGTGCCCATGCCCTTTGCTAGCAGCTTCAGCCTTGCGTCTGGGAGGCTGCCTGTCCATCGGGGAGCAACCTAGGGAGATTGTGCAGGATTCACTTTTTTAGAATGACTGTCATGCCTAACAAGACTTACTTAGGATACAAGTCATATGAAACAGACCTTGCAATACAGCATCAGGGCTGCAAGCGACATCCAGACTGACATGATCAGGACATCAAGTACGCTGACGGCGCCTCCTGCTGAGGAGCTCCAAAAACCCCTTGGAGGTATGGGGAAACTTAGGGCATATCGAACCTGCAAAGTAAGCACAACAGAACAAGTTATAAACACTAAAAAAACAGGTTAGCCGCCTCGCCCACTGCGAGCTTGCGTGTCCTGTCACTGCGCACCTTTAGGAGCACGGGACGGCACAGACTGCTGTGGCAGACCGCCAGTAGCTTTTGTAAACGATTGTAAACATTATTATGCTTGTTCAGCGAGGAAGGTTGCCTGTGGAGAATGTGCGCAACGCTCTGCCGCAGGAACTGGGCAGCGACAGCCACGGACAGGAGGAAGAAAGTTGCACACCAGCCCCAGAACAGCTGCACACACAAAAAAGAAACAGATGGAAGGGGGGTTCCTCACAGTTGGAAAAGCGCTGGCCGGAGACCAAAAGACAGACTTTGACATGTCAGGAGAAGGATGACAAGATTGACTCACCAGCTCTCGGAGCAGGTAGCTGGGATCCATGTTCTTCAAAAGCCTAGAACAAACAGGGGCCGAGCGAGGCGTGTGCCAGGCACGCGCAGAACAATGCACGCACAGAACCAAAGAAAAATGTTCTAAAAAAGTGATTTGAACCTAAATAATAATAATATCGCATTTTGAGGTTTGGACGCCCAATGAAATCCCAACTTTTATTTTGATTAGTATTTATACTTAGTAATTAACGACGTTATGGCACCATTCGATTGTACACAAGAAGAATTGGAGCTTGCACGCCCTGACGATCCTTCTCAAGTACAAATTGAGTCTTGGTACATGGATGATTCTCCAGAGGACCAAAGGGCTCCGCATAAGTAAGCACACACACACACACACGTGCACACACACACACACACACACACCACACACACACGTGCACACACACGTGCACACACACACACACGTGCACACACACACGTGCACACACACACACTCACACACACACACACACAAACACACACACACACACACACACACACACACACACACACACACACACACACGTACACGAGCACACGTACACGAGAAGAGCAGAACAGAAAACAAGAGAAGAACATAAAACACACACATGCACGCATACTCATGCGTACATGTGCACGCACACACACATTCATACACACGCACACACATGCACGCACCCACACATACACACACGCACGCGTACATATACACACATACACACACCCTCGCATGCACGGACTCCTGCACAGACACACAAATAAACACGCACGCATGCGCAGACACACACACACACAGACACGTACACGCACACACTCACTTTGTACAGGAAAACCCCAAATGAGGTAGTTACTCCGCAGAAGCTGGCGGAGCTGGGTGTGCTGTACTGGAAGCTTGACGCCGACGCATACAAAGACGATTACCAGAAGGACCCCAAGCTCATGGCGATCCGCAAAGCACGCAACTACTCGTACACTGTACGTGTGTACGTGTGTATATGTGTCTGTGTGTACATAGGCAAATGTGCAAGCATGTGTATGTGTGTGCTGTGTTCATGCTGATGAGCGTGGGTGCTTGTGTGGGTTCATGTGTGTACCTGCTGGTACATGCCCTTAAGGCTTCAAGTGCACCTTTTTAAATGTGCTCGCTTGATAAAAGTGGGAGAGTATGCTCAGTATATCATACACATAGAGGCAGTTCCTTTGCGCATATACGTCAATGCTTTACCGGGCTCTGCAACATGCTGAAACATCGTTGCTCAATTATTCTATACACCAGCTCACTGGGTTTTCAGTGACAGCCAAAATTATAGACAGTAAAATGTGGGCAACAGAAAATCACACACACAAAAATAAGCTTCTATCTTTTGTCACGTGTTCAGCTGCGGTAAGGCACTTTTTAGACTTGAACTGCTTACTGCGCTGCCCTGCTGTGTAGGCTGGTTTGTTTTATAACAGCTGTTTGTGCACACGTGTGCTACTCAGGAAGTCCTGTCTGTGTCCAAAGACACGTTGCCAGGCTACGAGCAGAAGATTAAGAGCTTTTTTGAAGAACACATCCACGAAGACGAGGAGATCCGTTACATATTAGATGGCTGTGGTGGGTGTGTCACAACAAAGTCATGTGGTTTAGTCGGATTTGTGGTTACACAGCTGAGCACAAATCCTTGTTTTTTTTAGAACCTCAGCTGTCGCTGCCCACCACAGCCCACCCCCAGCACTCTAGACCATAATACTTGACAGGGCATGCCTTGGGAGCATACTGAAGGGCTCCTGACACTCAGGTGATGGCCAAAAAGCGTGTTCCCAGGGTTTCTCAAAATGCACCATTTTTGCCCAGCAAACAAGCCCACGCACTAAGTTCTTTGGGGGCAAATTATCAACCCCCCTTTTTTGCTTTGATGGGTATGGTTTTACCCTATCTGGGAACAAAAATTCGGTGAAATTCGGACCAATATCCGCATTTCTACACCCATGCCACCTTTCTGGCAGGGAAATGGCACAAATCCAGCCCCCCACTCACACCCTTGACCCCAAACTCATTAATTTATATGCACAAGTGTTACATCCATGTATATAAGGTTAGGTTACATCGCCATATATGCCTCTGGGGGGCATCCGAGCGGAAGCTTGGAGAAAGCCTGAAACCAAACCAAAAAGGCACTAGAACAAATCAAGGGAAAAGGGCTAGGCACTCAGCCACAAAAGAGGCCACACCATATATATCTGGTTGGTCCGGAAAAGTCTTCAAACGAGTTGGGCCATCTTCATATTGAGGTGGGAAGACCAGTTGGCGGTGCTGTGTGCGAAGGCTAACAAGATGTTCATGCGTACAGTTCAGCGAAATGCAAAATGTGTTCCTCTTCCTGAACAGAGTGCCAGTCACATATCCTGAGCTCATAAGGCCTTCTGTTCTTGTTATGACGCATTCTTTGGACCAGAAAGTTATGGCCAGAAAGGCGAAGGCAAGAAAATGCACGGCTGAGATTGTTGGAAATATCGCACGAAGCGAAGGTAGATAGGTAACACAGGGTTGTGGTTTCTATGTATATAAACCATTGGGTGACCTCAGATGTGCAAATCAGGAAAGGGGCATTAATTCCCCCTTTTTGGGTGGGGCTTGGCTGGGCTGACTTTTGGGTCCAAATTGCATCTCACTTGCAGGAAAAAGCCTTAAATGGCCATCAAGCGTTCTGATTGTTTGTGTGCTGATTAATTATTATTTATTACGATATAAATAATGCATGTTTTGGGCGAGCATGACTACGGAAACCAGCAAAATCCTCCACTTTTGAAATTGCACATCAAAATGCTCGAACAATTCAAGGGTCCTAAAACTTTCACAATCTTTATCGAACCTTGCTCCCAAAGAAACAAACTGAACAACCCTGGTCTTGCTTGCTTAATACTTAAACGTGCAACACGCTGTGCGCTCTGTATTATTTGTTTCCTATAAGTTGTCCATTCTATTCTGCAGGCTACTTTGATGTGCGTGACCTTGATGACAGCTGGATTCGGATCCGCTGCTGCAAGGGTGACCTCATCATCCTTCCTGAAGGCATCTACCATAGGTTCACGCTGGACCAGAACGACTATGCAAAGGTAATTGGGAAGCTGGCAGGCTAATTAGCCTGCTGACTGGTTGAGGCTAGGTCGACTTTGGTTGTGTGCGCCTTAGTCAGTCGCACTATGCCAAGCACTGTGTTTGTCCGGCTGCCTAAATGCTGATTTGCAAGGGGGCTGAAACATTACAAGATTATCCTTTATCTTTTAAGTATTCAGGCAGAAAAATAGTACAAACTGCTCAACTGTCCTGTACTGCTGCTTACATTCTTCCCCTCGTGTCTGTTTGTCGCCGCTGGTCTGAAAACCGTGGAACCTAGTTTTCTACATGCTGCTCTAAAACTGCAGGCAATGCGCCTGTTTGTTGGTGAGCCAATTTGGACCCCATATAACCGACCTCAAGATGAGAGCCCAAGCCGGAAGAAGTACCTGGAGTCCTTCAAGGCTAAGAATGGAGCTGTCGCCGCATAGATAGCAAAGTGGTCGAGAAGAAAATTACCTTGTACTTTACCCATGATCATAAAATTATCCTGTCAAGATTGCTGCATGGTAGTGTAGCTTGCGATGCATAATGTTTTACAATTTCTTTTCTTTGTCCTTAGATTTGTAGTTGCATCATAGAACTAGTCACTAAACTACGGTAGTTTATTTATGTGTGTAGTTTTTGAAGAAAAGAACATATACAGACAGTAATGTTGCTCCCCGCATTGATTGAAAAAAAGGAGCTACTTTGGTATTGAGTCTTCCTTAAGAACAGCAAGTACTCCGGAGTTTTCAAACAAAAGCACTTGTAGCACTTAACAGGCTTGCAGCCATCGCCAACATGCCAGAAATAGAAGAGCTAAGCACTGCCTCCATAACACAACTCCTTCAAGACAGAAATACAAGTCAAAACACCCTGCTCGTCCACCGTAAAATAAGAAACCCCTCCTTCACAGGCCTCCTGGACAGACATATCACATATCAATTCATTGGCTCATCATGATGACGTACCCCCTGATTCCGCAGGCACTCAATTTCAACAGAGCAAGCCCACCCACGCAACACCTGCAACACTACAACCACGCTCAGCAACACACTATATGCATCCTATTACTAATAACCTCATTAGACGGCCACTTCCCACACACACAGATCTACCGGCAGATACTAGGCAATTTAACCAGACTTCTGTGTCTGAACCTTGCTCAGAACCACATACGTCCCCTTCTCCCGCTACAATAGCAGCCGGATATCCATCAGAACTCCAAAGATGTGCTACTCAAAACGTACCAACACCTCATCAATACAAACATTCCCTCCAGACGCAGGAAACGCACAGCATACAACAACATACCCCACACGGAGCCCTCTCAAGCACAGCACCATCCCACCACAACGATACCAGCTGCCCCTCCATCACAATCCCTACTCACAACGTTACTTACAAAGAAGCTTCAACCTAACAAAAAGAAGGCATGACTCTGTAGGCTTGCTCGATCCCTATACCATCCCCCAATCCGCCCAAAACTACAGCCATCGAATGCCTGTCTGAACTCGCACCTACTACCCAGCTTGCCGCTCACAAATCCAGCCAGCAAAACATGCACGGAAGACACAATCCGCTCCCCCACATACCACTGAAAAGAGAAATCGCAGCCAGATAGTAAGCTTTACCTCCCCCTCGTGCAAAACTTATTCCCCTCCACGTAATACTAACCAACTAATATCCAACCCAATAAACGCACAACACGCTCACATACCGCTTGCCACAACCAACCCGTAACACAGATGCTTACACAGACAACTACCTCCTCCATCCCGCAAGACAATAGTACCAACCCCTTCACACAGCAGATGGATAACATAAACTCAATCTACCACATCCAGAATAACCCAACCTTCGAGAATACAGACTACGCAGAACCACATGCACATCACAGACCCCAAAGAAAAAGAAGATGTTAGCTCTTTGATGTAACCCAATGCCTACCTAGCCTGAATCTGACCCCCTTGCGCACTACCCACATCCAACAAGAACTCTGGACGTACAAGAAAGACAAGGCCTTTTCTATGATACCCACTGAGGCCATAAACACGCTTAGGGTTTAGGCCATAATCATGACGATCTGGACGTCCACCACATACAAGGGTTACAAGGGTTACAAGTCCACCACATAGACAATTGGAAGCTTTATATTTGCAACAAAAGGGGTAAAGATGCTGGCCCCCCAGAAAGGCAGAAGCAACACCACACGCACTTCGCTCCTATGATTATAGAAAGAGGGCCCTACCCCTATTCAAAGCAGTTGAATTAGTGCCCAAAACCACCCAAGCTGCTGCTCGCACTGATATTGCATGTGCATCCTATGAAGTGTGCTCCTACCATCTAGGACTTGAATCACTGGATCTGCTCCCTCCCTTAAAAGACGTGTACATATATGACATCTGTAATCGTATCTACCATTGGCAGTGCCTACTAAAAACCAACTGCCACAATGCCAATGAGCGAGAGGCTATTGACACCCAAGACACATGAGCCTGCCCAACCTGCGTTAACCAAAATGAAAATGAATAGAAAGAACGGATTTTTAAATCTCTCAAAAGAGAGTTGGTGAAAGTCTCGTGGTATGCCAGAAGAACTGCAAAATTCTTGTGAAAGTTTTAAGCGCAGTATCCAAATGTACAAAGAGCACATCACGGCACCAAACCTACCGCAACCTGCACCACACACACACCTTAATGATCTTCAGAAACAAGGGTTCTCAGCCAACCAAGAAAGAAACTCCTACCAGCCCTATGCCATCAAACTTCAAAACAAACTCAATTTCAGCATCCATCCCACCAACCCTCAAGCAGACATTGTAGCCATTGGGCGCTGCGAGTTTTGGATCACTGGCGTTGATCTTATGAAACACCAAGGAAACGACACCGAATCTCCCTCAGACGACCCTATACTCCCAGAAGTGTACACTGCCACAATAGCTTGCATCTACAACATAGACGAACAATGCCAAGGCATGATCACCCCTGAGCGCTTCAACATTCTTCAAAGGGCTTTATTCTGAAAAGGCAAAATACAGCGGCTTACACGAATAAAACCAATTTACCCCTCAGAACTCGTAGGCCTCGTCACATGCAAAGATATTGCAACCACCAAATATACAAGCCAAAAGATCAAAAACTCATTTTCACAGATGCTTCCCTCCTACATTTTCACCATCCTACAAAAATGGGCCCTAGTCACTAAAGAAAAAATGGCATCCCCGGGGGCCCCCTTGACCATGACCCCACACTCCCTCAATACTGGAATGAACACCCAAGAGATAAGGCCTTCGGGGCAAACTGCAACGCCTTCTCCTCCAAGTTCACTTGTTTCTCTATTTGCCATCCCATTTACCATAAAAACACCATGTATCCAGCAACAAGGCATGCAATTTACTCTGCTGCCCTTAGCACAGAGGCATTGGCTACCTTCATGTTTCTTCCCTCATGGAATAAAAGGATGAGCACAAGTTTCTGCGTATCGCTCTACTGCAAATTCCCGCACATGTGCAAATTCTTGGGCTGCATACCATCAGACCAACTCCAATATGCAGAAATACCCTTTTGGAACGATATATAGACGCCCCTTCCCAAACACACCTGGGAAGTGCATATCATTGCTATATGGAATATTGAAGTTAGAAACTGCCTCAATGCTTGCAACAAAAATTGGCCAACTGATCTTGCCAAAGAAAATTCCAAGGCAAAGTGGGAAATCAATTGCATCATAACGATCTCTACCCCTCTGCACTTGGCACTGAAGATACTCCTGGCCTTAATAAAATAAGGAAATTACCCAACGACCACCTTTATCAAACCTTACAAGGCCTCCAAGATAAAACAAGTACCTTACCCCAGTGCTCTAACGAAGCGACCTAACAGAGCTCCAGCCCAAACCTGATCCGTAAACTACAAGATTGGCGAGACTGTACTGCACTGAATCAGATAGCGGTTTAAAAAAAATGTTTAAAACATTAAGAAGGGCAAGACACAGGATCACGTGTATACCACCCTTGCTTAAAAGTATCCCATTACGTAAACCCAAGGGGCGTTATAATAACCAATACCATCTCACGTGGAGAGCTAGCAGCTGTAGCAGCCGCAATTATGTACGGATACTCCCATATAGCTACAGATAGCCTAATTTCAATGCACTAAATTAATAAGAAGTTCTCAAACCCAACTCTCCGCCGCCACCAAATCCAGGGATATGTCCTCCAATCCATTGCCAAAGCAATCCAACAGTCACCATCGCCCATTCATTTCCACAAAGTCAAATCTCACGCAGGTATTATAGGCAATGGATATGCTGACGCTCTTGCTAGAAAATCAATCACAACCTACTCTGACGTTGGGGATACCTCCATCAAAACAGCTGGCCCTGAGGGAAATCCCTTCTACAACATCTACTGGCTTGCAAAAGAATATGAAGAACACCAAATCATACATGATCAGCCAAACACAGCCCAGTCACCCACCTCAAGGCTCTGGTACCTATCCAATTACCATGACGCCTTGCAAGCACACATGTGCCCTCTCACACACAAACTAGGAGATGCCAATACCATAGCAAACTACCATGGATACTATCAGACCCTTATCAAAAATGGCACTGCCAATGGAGCCGCTAGCAACGCTTACCTAACAGCATTCTATGTCCCTGTTAAAACCAAGTGCATCATTATGAAGTACAGAACAGGAACCCTGTACAACCAAAAGCATCCGGTATGGTTTAAGCACTCAATAAGCCTAACTTGCCCCCTCCGCCCTCAACTAGACAGTGCCCTGCACATCCTTTCTGGATGCCCCCAACACACGCAAATAAGAAATATGATGGCTGAGAGACACAACTTAGCATGCGGCATGATCTTTAAAGCCATCAGCAATACAGGCTCCCTAGGATCCTGCTTTGTCTGCATGGATATAGGTAGCAGCAAGCGGCTGGCTATGCAAAATCTTCAAATTCCAATACAGCTGAAACTAGGATTAGTATGCCAAAGTGGCTCTTTCCACACCGCTTCTTGAACAAAAATAGAATTACCTCCAGCCATCCGGATGCTGTATTGGTTGCTCCCATCTCTGCGAAAACTAAAGCAACAGACTAGCAACGAAGGAGGGTGGGTTCTTAGAAGTGGCAGGGGGCAACTAAGGGGGACTGGGAGCACCTCAACAGCACCGCCAGAGCCACTTAGATCCACCTTCCCCAGACAGCATCGACCCAAAGATCTCAGCATTCTGCAACGTGACATTCACTTCATTTGATTGAGATTTAGTACTGTGAGGACACAAGACCGCATAACCAGCTGAGCGCCACGCAGGAACAGCACAAAGGCCTCTGCTCCACCCTTCAAGGAGTCTCCGTTACTCTCCACACCATCCTTTTGGGAGTGGGTGGCACCATCTACAACAATGATCACACGCTGGAGTCTTTTAAGGAGCTGGGTCTTGATTCTCAAACAGTTAAGAAACTTGCTTCCAAGCTTCATTTTATTCTGTCGATTATGCTGCCAAACTTGTCCATAACAGACATATCCTTTCCAGCACTACTATCACTCATGAGGAGACGATTTCAGGTCAAGCCTGCAACCTTCCTATCCCCATTGATATTTTATTTTTCCATTGGTGGAGGAGTTTTACGGTATCCGGTACTAAAGTTGATCCTTTCTTTAATAAATGTGGGGAGTGGTTTTTCACTGCCGTTCGTCCCCGTGCAAAATCCCCCCCAAACAGGGCCAATAGGCACTCAACAAGGGGCACAGGGGAAACAGACAGACAATTCTGTCGCTCCATACCTGCTGCGAGTTTCAGCCCGGTTTTTGCGCCAAGAATTGCGGTCTAAAATACTAATTACGTTAAAATTTAAATGGGCGGCCAATCGGCGGCCTGTTTGAATTTTGGTCCACCCCTAGCATGCAGCAATTTCCTGCTCCATATAAAATTCCCACATTCACACAAGAGTTGTCTGAATTATCAAGCCCTATAGAATTTAAAGGGTGCGGCTTGGTGCAGTGTGTGAGCAATGGTGTCTGTATTTTACCCCTGACATTTAAACTTAATTGCGAGCCACCCACTAAGTTTTTCCGCCTATTTTCTTTGCAGAAAAAACAAGCTATCCAACACAACTTTCAGCTCCCAAAACGGTGGAGTGGTTGGGGAGATACGCCCAGTTCAGGGGTATTGGCTCAATTTGCCCGGGGAGGGGGGGTTTGCAGGGGTTTTTGCATGGGAACGACCTGCCTGCGTAGTTTTTATTTTATTTTATTGAACCCCACAACAAAAATGAAGAGATGCAATGGAGATCAGGAGCTTGCACTTTGCCTTCATTCATTGCATGCTCATGCTTTTGGTGGGATGAAGCACACAGCCACCTGTGTGATACTGATGATGTCCAAGATGAGCAGCATATTCTATTCCACTGTGCCAATCCCCACGTGATTTCTCTCCGCAGGAAGTATGCATCTCTATTTCCCCCAACAGGAGCTCACGATCTTGTGTTTACTTTCTTGAGCCAGAACAATAACAAGCTTTATCACTGTCAAAAAGCCTCGCGTTATAAACGTTTCTGAGCTTCAGAAACGCGTTTCTGAACTCTCGCGCTCTGCACGCTAACAACGGCTGATAAACGCGCGCTTTTGAGTCAGAAACGCGCGTTTTTGAGTCAGAAACGCGCGCTTTTGGGCACTGCAAGCGCGTTTATGAGTGTGATGAGCGCGTTTCTATAAATATAATCGGCATTTTAAGGGAGGCGTGTTTGTGGCGCGGGAAATGCCAGCTGCAATTTGATGGCTCTCTCTCCCCACGCCAGCCCCCTGCACGCATACCTGCAGCAAATGACACGGCATGCTCATAGCGTCCATGCTGTGAGAGACAGCGCAGAGCAGGAAGGAGCATAGGATCAGAAGAGGTGGAGAGGAGGAGAAAGCTGAAGATTTGCTCTCAAGAGAGCAATTGGAGGAGGCCCGCACGTCCTGCTGTCGGGGCTGTGCTCTGCTCCTCTCTGTGTGCAAAGCAACAAGCAGTCAGTGCGC
>Ga0307974_1000900_pt1 | contig 19507 bp, 24 predicted proteins | sample OrgLakmetagen784_FD_201812 | JGI IMG/M metagenome (GOLD analysis project Ga0307974, IMG submission 201812) | Saline water microbial communities from Organic Lake, Antarctica - #784 | ecosystem: Environmental > Aquatic > Non-marine Saline and Alkaline > Saline | place: Antarctica: Organic Lake... | reverse complement strand
GGGGTTCACGCCGCAGGCAATTAGGCGTGCGTGCCGGAGTTTGCAGTTTTTACGCTCAGCACCAAATGATAGCCCTCGACATGAGTGTCTGGTTACACCTGAGCGTAAAAACTGCAAACTCCGGCACGCATACTCAATTCACATTCCAAAAACACCCTCATTAGGGGCCTTAGTTGACCACCTCTGATATCATATGCACCTTTCACATAATGGAGAATGTCTTAAGGTGCAAGTACTTTTTAGTCCATCTGATGACCATTCTTCTAATATCACGCATGTACCAGATGTATCAACCTCGCACAGGCAAATGCACTCCGCTGGACTCACAAGTACTTTTTAGTCCATCTGGTGACCGTTTTTCTATCACGCATGTACCAGATGTATCAACCTCGCATAGTTAAATGCACTCAGCTTCTCACACTGTTTGAAACGTGAAACAGGTTCCCAAGCTGGTAAACCTCTTGCAAGCCGTCCTTTCTTCTAGTGAACAAGACGTCACTGCACTCATTAATCTTCTGGCCGCATTGACGGCTGTAGCGCAACAAGGGGTCGAGGGTGCCAAAGCTGTGGTAGATGCAAAAGGTGTGTGAAGCGGCGACATAGTAGAACTCATAGCAGCAATAAATTGCTACACATTTTTGGGGTTCCACTTGCGTCTCAGTGCGCAGTTTCAGGAATCAAGGAATTCAGTCCAGCATCGAAAGGGCTGCGCGTTAGTCTGTTGTCTGTTTTGCGAGTCTCAAGTTTGTTTGTGCTTACAATTTTATTCTCCACTGCAGGCCTGCCAGCGATTTGCAGCGTGTGTGAGAGTGAGGTCGCACTAAGCTCTGCTCAAGTCCAGGTAAGTGCTTCCGCTTCTGTGCTCCAGCTTCCAGTTGTTGCTGAGCTGGTATTTAGTCTACCAAATGGTAGTGTGAATTTGCGATGCCGTTTCAAGCCGCCACACAGTGGCTGTTCAAACCTTGCGGAAGCATGGCAACATCTCCCTTCCCAAATTTTGCGTGAGGTGGAAGGCATTTAAATTTGAAGTAAACACTATTGCTGCCTTTGTTTGCTGCTGGTCACGGCTTCTGTGTTTAAAACCTTTTTTGTCAAAAACGGTTGAGCGACGGGCAAGGGTTGGTTGCGCAAGTTGTTTGCCACAGAATCCTTTTTTGGATGTGCACACACATGTGGACCTTGAACAGACCGTTTTTGTTCCTTTCTAAGAGTCGGGCCAGCCATCCCTGTGAGAGTTCTTGCCCTAAAGCAGAAAAGTACTTTAAAGTATGAAGAAACCTTAATTAGATGTATCTAAGCACCCCTGCACACTCAATTTGTGGCGGGAGGTGCCCAGGTGGGCAGGGTGGAAATCCCTGCCAGAAAGTGGATTTCCAAAAGCTCCTCCCCGGTACCAGCAACTCACCAAGGGTGTTTGCAATAACAATGGGGACATTTTGGTGAAGGTCCGGGGGTCTGGGGTCAAGGTCCTGTTTTAGACCCCCTTTTGGCAAGGAAGAGTGCAATTACCAGGCAACAACTGCTGAACCGTTTGGGATCGTTTTTGTTTCCGATATATAATGTCCAACAATTAATTGTAAGTCACGCCCTTTATTGAAGCCTTCCCGCGTAAGTCGGAGTGGCTCAGTTTTATTAATAGTTCATTGTTTGTCGAATCAGTCTGTGCTCGGAGGGGCTGATCAGAGCCTGATGTTATCTTGAATATCTCAGCTGTCGCTGCCCACCAAGGCCCAACCCCAGCACTCCAGACCATAGTACTTGACAGGGCATGCCTTAAAAGCATACTGAAGGGCTCCCGACACTCAGGTGGTGGCCAGAAAGCGTGTTTCCAGGGTTATCAGAAATGCACCATTTTTGCCCAGCAAATAGGTCCACTTAGTCCTTTAGGGGCAAATTTTCAGCCCCCCTTTTTATGTTTTGATGGCTATGGTTTGACCTTAAACCTATCTGGGAACAAAAGATTTGGTGAAATTCGGACCAAAATCCGCATTTCTACACCCTTGTTACCTTTCTGGCAGGGAAATGGCACAAGATCAGCCCCCCCACCAGGCCTGTTCCCACTCACACTTTTGACCCCAGACTAATTAATGTGTTGTATTCATGTATAGAAACCATTTTGTGATGATGATGTGCATTTCAGGAAAGGGGCATTAAATCCCTCTTTTTGGGTAGGGCTTGGCTGAGCTGACTGGAAGTCTTCATTTCCATTAGTACATGTGAATCCATTCCTATGACCATTTGTCATTCAAACCTACACAGGAGGCTACGGCTGATCTGATATGCCAGCTATCCACAAATGAGGGGACGGTCAGAGCCTCCATGGTCGAGCAGAGATTAGTTAGCAAACTGGCCTCGCTTCTTGCAAGCAGTTCTGGGGAAGTCCAGTTGAGTTTTCTGCTGCTCATGTTGTGTGAATTACTGTCAATTTTGAGGGCAAGAGAGAAGCAGTCCTCCAGCTTGCAATTCCATCTTCTCAAAGGGTAGTTCTTTCCATTTTGGCAAGCATATGCTCATCCGGTAGACGTCTGCAGGCTGGGCATCCATTTGTATATTCCCTGTTTAAACATACCTAGGGTTGCTTGTCATATGCCTTGTGCCGTTGGCGGCTGTCATTTACTTTGCTCAGGCCTTAGCCTAGCAATGGGGGTTGCGCTACAACTCTTTGTACAGACCTACCATCGGCTACTTTCAGCATTTGGCATCTCTATAACCAATGCTTATTCAACTCATTTCGTCAAGTTATCTGGCTTGAATGCAAAAGCAAAGTTTTTTTAGGCCAGAACCGCACGTAACCGCATGTGTAGCATGGATGCAAATTTCCCTGCTTAATGTACTGCATATACGCTGTGCATGAATGGTTGCAAATTCTAAAATCCCTGCCCTTTGCATTCAAACATAGGGTGCGCGCTCTGCTTGGCCTGGGCATGCTGGTATCTAGGAGCCTTCCCGCGCAACTTGAGCTTGCTTCACATGACCACATCGCACACTTGCTGGTAAGTGTAGCAATGATCAACTTATGTAACGTATAATATTTATGGAGCAATTTAAACACAACCCTTCACATGGTGAATCATGCCTTGCCAAAAGCAGCTAGACCTTGCTAACCCTGCATATTCCATGTTCTTGGCGCATACAAAATGCTGTCTGGAAGGAAAAGAGAGGGGTCAGGCAAAGCACTGGTATTGCGCTCCCATGTAGCCCAAGCATGATTAAGCAAAGGGAAACTGAGATACCCACACCTTTTGATGTTACTAACAAAGCCAAGTTCCTGATATGAAAGGTTTGCCAGTGAACCAACCCGGGCCACTCACCCCTTGCATGCAGAAAATCATCCAAACGAGTGAAGAAGCGGACGCAAGAGAAATCGGGAAGGACTTGTTTAACACTCTGGCACGGTCAGAGGAGGTTCGAAACACCATGGCTGAGACGATGCGTAATACAGTAATTGCAATGTAGATTTCATCAAATTCAACTCAAGTAATGTAGCCACAACTTCCGGCATTGTAACAGGCACGGTTGTATAGCAGCGAGTGTGGCGAGGCACACTCACCTGGATGTTGTTGTGTGAGGAAATGGGCTCTCCGCGCTCGAGCCACACTGTCAAAGTCACCGAGCTTTGTGGTAATATTTCTTATTATATTAAGACTGAGGACCACCGTATGTTTCCTGGGGCGTGGTCCCTAGTAAGGACCTAGAACCCGTCTCTGGGAGCAAAGTTGCGTAAAACTCCATTAGGTGGTGCTATCCCTTTGGCTGTGATCTGTTGTTGGTACCGAGACAGCCGCCACTCAGGGAGATCAACCCCTGAAATTAAGATGGCTATCTAGATCAATGATTGCGCTAAGGGAGCCTCAGGGTAAGCTTGAGCCGCTGAGGTGTGCTTGAGCAACGTGCCTCTTAACTTCTAGTCGAGGACAGGAGGAGCTGGCCAAGTCTCTCCTTAAAGCCACAGGATTGGGGATGCGTGTCCTGTAGGCTAAATACTCTTTGAGAGCATCGAGCGCTGCAACCCTTGGTGCAGGCTCCCATGTGTTGTGATCGTCACTGTACCCGCGCCATTTGACGAGGTATTCACGCTGCAACTTGAAGTTCTTTGAAGTGTGCTTAGTAGCTTTTCTCACATGGAATTTACGATCACGGTGGTTCAAGATCTGGTCCACTTTAAACCAATCTTCTCCATCCACTACAGTGGGCTGTCAGATCAAATTACGGTCACTGCAAAGAATAAGACTCAGCACATCTACTGATATATGGTTGCGCCTTCGGACCAAGAAGGCCTCCAAGGTGGAAAAACCATCCAGCAGAGGAGTGAGTTATATGCATCGCTGGTCCCTAATGCTTCTACCAGTTCTCTGGCTCATGCCCTTGTGCGCTCTCTGCACACATGTATGTGTGTCTACTGCTCTGTGTCAACTCAGCTTTGCGTCGCTGCCACACTGCTGCTCCTTCCCGGAGCTGGGACCCATGACTCAAACCTCTCGGCCTCATTGTTTTTACACCTTGGTATTATAAACCAACGAACAAATAGAATCGGAGACCTTACACGGCACAGGGTCTCTTGAGGATCCCCTCAAATGGTACCTCTTAGAGTTCACATGTTGTCAATTGATTACCAAAACTATCAAATCCAGAAGATAAAGGTTATTAATAAGACTGGCCATCCAGCTTATTGAACAAGATATAAAGAAACTTTTAACTGTCAACCAATTTAACTGATCCGTCACACGATTCGTCTCTGCCAACGATTGGGCGTGACAGAGCATGGGAGGAGGCTGTACATTAGCGCCTCGGACATATGGTTTGAGGAGGGACGCATGAAAGACATCATGCACTCTCATGCTCTCAGGCAGGTCCAGCTTGAATGATACCGGCTCAGAGTATCCAGGTTCACCTTCACGCGGCCTGTGGTGGCTCGCGTGGGCGCGGATGGTGAAGGGCCCCAACCACTTTGGAAGTAGCTTTGGCGTGCCGGTATGTTTGATCCTTATATTCTTGGAGCTCAGAAGAACCTCATCTCCTATGCTAAAAGGAGCAAGGCGTCGCCCATTGTCAGCATGTTTCTTCTGCCTCTGTTATGCCGTCTGTAAGTGCTGCTTGGCAAGTACAATGTCTTGTTGCATCCCCTCCGCAAAGGATGGAGCAGCAGGCACATTCGGAGGATCTTTGAAATTGCTAAGGCGTCGAGCGCGGGGCAGACCGTAGACTGGGCGCGGAGACATTGGCCGGGAAAGATGGCATCAATTTCTGGCTTCTCTAATATGAGGTTTATAGAGGTTTTACAGGCCCAGATGAAGCGCCCCTGGCCAGAAAACACAACGGCTTTAATTACGATAGTCCCTTATGCTAGGCCAGCATCAGAAATCCTCGGTTTTGGCTAGACCAGCATCAGAAATCCTCGGTTTTGGCCGGGGGTTCAACAGACGAGAAACCGAACGCGTTTTGCGGCCCCGATAGACCACCCCTTCAATTATACTTATAGATATACATATAGATCTCAGTTTAGTAAATATACAAGCTAAATTTCAGGGCGTACGGTGCAGTGTCTGAGCCGCAGTGACATCGCACAGGCTTGAGCCTTTCCACCTTTTCACCTTTTGCTGCCAACTTCGGGGGGTGTGCTGTCTTCAATCGCAAACTCATGTTACAAAATGTAGCGAACAACAATTCGTATCGAACATTATTTACCGGTAGAGGAAGCATTTGCACGAGATCAAACCACCGGCTTCGAATCCTTCGATGTGATTTTTTTTGCAGCTAAATCAGTTTGTAGTCATAATTTTATGCAGGAAAGCACGGTTATAATGCGCATGTGTTGATAGGTACAATTTGCCGGCCAAGGGGCTGGAGGAGCAGCTCACCATGGCCATGGTAGGTTTGTTTCATATGCAGAACTGCTATAGGAAGGTTTGTTTCATATGCATAACTGTTATAGGAGAAGGATGCACGGTCAATGTGTTAATAAGCTCCCAACACACACACACACACACACACACACACACACACACACACACACACACACACACACACACATACACACACTACACACACAATACATAAACACACACATATTACACACACAATACACACACACATACACACACACACAAATACATACACACGCAAACACACACACAAACACAAACACACACACACACACAAACACACACATACACACGCACACACATACACGCGTGCACACACACATGCACACACATATACGCACAAACACACACATACACACACGCACACATACACGCACACACATACATATGCACAAATGCATGCAACACACACATTAATGCACACCAACACACAAACACACACATACGCACACGTACAAATACATTCCTCCATATATGCCCGGCGCATATTTAGGCACACCTGCGTGATTGCAATCACGTATTGTTTGGTGCAATGATCTTGAGCACAGTTGAGTACAAACAGGTTCTAGCATTTGAGGTTTGAGCATGCACAAGGCCTAAACGTACAAATTAGTATTTTGACCTTTGTTCATACACAACATACACATGTAGCTGAAATAGAATGCCTCAAACTGCGTCCTAGGACCCGTGACTTGAATTCTTTGTGTTTGTTAGACCGTACTGTCAACATTCGTGCATCGAATTGTTGCATGCTTGCCCCTTGTTGCATGCTTGCCCCTCCGTGAATCATTCTCACAGCAAACACACACACACCTCACATTATATGCGCACAGGAGGTTGTGAAGGTGATAGAGGAGGCCCACGAATCTGAGATTGTCAGTCTGGCATACAACCGCGTGCGCAAAGAGATATACAGCTGCGCAGACGGAGATAAAGTTATCAAAGTAGGTTTTGTGGCACTAGTAATGCCTGCTCTCACACACAGATTGTATCGCCTTGCCCCTCATGGATGTTCAATTTGCTTACATACAGAAGTACAGACTTTGTGTATGTCTGCGTTCTTTTAATGTTTGTGCGGCACATGTGTGTACTATGGTAGGGCCTGGCTGGTTTTTGGTAAAATTCAGTTTTTATGCTTCATTGATTACTGTATGTAGCTAATGCCTGTAAGAGTATGATCATCTTAAATACACCAGCACGCAAGCACACACACACACACACACATACACACACACAAACGCAAACACACACTCAGGTATGGGACTGCAGGAATGGTCAGCTCCTGCGCACGCAGCAGGGGCACAAAGGAATGGTGACATGCCTGTACTATGCTGCTGCTGTCAAGCTCCTCTTTTCTGGCTCTATAGACAATACCGTGGGCATATGGACAGAGAAGGGCATCAACCTGCAGGTGCTTCAGCTTCTCATTTACTTCAGTATTTAAGCTGTATGATTTCCAATTGTGTGACCCTTTACCAACAACACTGTGGGCATATGGACAAAGGATGGCGTCATCCTACAGGTGCTTCACCTTCTATGCTTGCTTGACTGTTGCAAGTGTCTTCCACTCATGAAACCCTTCATCAATCAATATTGCCGTTAACCTTTGGACATACAGACAAAGGACAGTACCAAACTGCTGTTAATCCTCTGCGTGATGTTGCACATCTACTTCTGACCTTAATGGAAAAATTTAGTGGGCTTGTGGAGAAAGGAGACTGCAAAGCACGCTCACTCCCATGCGCTGCAATTAGTAGGTTCATAGCACAAACCATTTGAACCTGAGCTATGCTTACAGCTGGCAATGGCTTCAGAGAGATTGAAGGGACTCATGTTATGCTTACCAAAATCATCTTTTTCGTACAACAGCCTGCTCATGCATGGTATTGTGTCGATTTACATCCATGTGCACAAGTGCACGGATCTGCGCTCAGCAAGTTTTCTCAACACTCACACGCCCACAATCACTGTTGCGTGTGCTGCAGATGACTTCGATCGGGGGTCCGGTTTTCAGCATAGCCTGGGACGACAGACGTAGGTTTCTGATTGTGGGCGGGCAAAGTATCCTGAACATATTCAAGGCAAGTGACCATGGTTGGGCTGGCTTGACGCTCAGTCTTCACTGAGCGTTGGAATTTACAAGCTGGATCAGCACGATGCTCATCTTGGTAGTGCCTATATTGCGTAGTAGAGGGTTGCCGATTTTGACGTCAATTCTCTGTATTACTGGGTACTTAATACACTGGTACTTAATACATTATATTACTGGGCACTTATACCGCACGTAACAACCCACCCACCTCCCATCCACCCACCCCAGGGCTAGCTGGAACCGTATCATAGTAATATATACATATATATATATACAGGTGCCGTGTATGGTTCTGGCCCTACGCCCAGTACTCCCTGCATCAGTCACAGGGAATGTTTAAGCATGAATTTGCAGTTCGCATGTGACTTTACCACTTTTGACTTGCATCTGCATGATTGGCGATTGAGATAAGCTCTACATACTTCTAAGTCAACTCGTGCATTGTCACGTGACAGACAATTAGTTGTAGCCTTGCTCAAGGAGGAGGGTAAGGTTAGGGTTTAGGGTTAGGGTTAGGGTTAGTACTAACTAGGGTAGGGTTAGGGATTAGGGCTAGGGTTAGGGTAAGGGTTAGTACTAACCCCTAAACCCTAAGTGTACAGCAGCTTTGAAGGGCTCTCGTGAAAATGGACAGTATATGGATGCTGCGGCTTAGCTGTGGGGAGAGTATGCGCTTACATACTTTTGCAGCATTGCACCATGCAGGTTGTTATCGAACTACTACTCAGTGTTGCAAATAGACTGGCCTTCTAACCTACTCTCACGCTTGCTAAGTGCAGCCACTATAGATACCGCTTATCATGACGATGCTGCACTTATCATGACAATGCATGTGCTTTGCCCATCGTGATAAGTTGTGTTGCCCGTGCTGATGCGGGCATGTGTTTGCCTGTGCGTGTCTGCCTACCAAAATGAAGCCTTGTCATGATAAGCGAGTAGCTGCGTCGCCCATACTGACGCAGGTGCATGTCTGCTAACCAGAGAGCAGCATTGTCATGATAAGTGCAGCATCGTCATGATGGACGCCACAATATGCCCTGCCTCTGCGTATGCTTGATCTTGTCAGGCGTCGTGAGTCCGTTTGTGTCGTGGGGATGGAGGCAAGTCCTAATGGAATCACTCCACCACCAATTGCTGGGGGGGTGGTATGTGTATTTGTTTTGTAAGTGATAATTGACATGGCAGCGTCTACTGTACGTGTACAGGTTGATCTTGCAGAGGTACGCAAACTTAGCCAGCAGCAGCGTTCAGTGGCAAGCGGGCTCAAGGATGGCGTGAGCGCAGGCAGTAGCCTTGCTAGTGGAGATGTACCGCAGGTGTGTATGCATGTAAACCTGTAGCTGCTTTTACACATTGTAGCAAGGAGGAGTGGGTTTAAGACGGCGTGAGCTCCAACAACAGTGGCCTTGCCAGTGGAGATGTACCGCAGGTGTGTGCGTGCGTACACTTATAAGTTTGCAGCAGCCTTTACTAATTTAGGCAAGGAGGAGCGGGTTTTAAGACGGCGTGAGCTCCGACAGTGGCCTTGCCAGTGGCGATGTACCGCAGGTGCGTTTAAACACATGCAATTATAACCCTATGCCATTTCCTGTGCCAATATTAAAATATTTAGAAGAAGGATTAGGCTCAAAGGCTTTGCTGGATCTGGCAGCAGCCTAGCACTAGGGTCCTGCCTCAGTCCAAATTGGACAAAGGTCCAGCGTGAAATGTGTGTGAGGAAGAGGAGGGGTCAATTAGACGCTGGATATACCTGAGGTACATTCCATGAAGGTGCAGTAGGTTGGCACGCAACTTAAAGTATCCGTCGGATGATTGCAGTGCAACGTAAAAGTATGATGGTGATCCTTGAGCAAATGTAAAAATGCTGGACATATCATCGAAATATCAGGTTTAAGGGATCCTGAGTTCGAATCCAGTCTAGATACTTTTTTGCTTTAATAACGCAGGTTTCTGCATTCTTTCAAGGTTGTCTGCTTGTTTTTGCGCTTGTCTTTTGTTTTGCACATGCAGACGACTTGCTTAGACAGAAAAAGAGCAAAACGACCTCACATAGGCTCACTTATTCACCTAAGATAATAAGGTCTTGCCCCCCTCTCGTAGCTCGCATCGGGGTTTATTAATCGTTTTTTTCCAAACCTCACATGGCTTGCGTGGCTCTACGGTAAGCAGCATAGCTACATACCTAAAACACTGTAATACTTCAAAAGGTTGTGCACAGGCATCATGCGTGCAATCACTCGACTTCCCAGAAATTCGCAACCATAGCATAACGGGGTACGCAAACGCAGGTGGTACAATGCTTGTGCTGACCATGGCTTAGGGCAAAAATGCCAGATCATGAATATAATTTGAATGTGTACTAGCGTGTATCAAGGCCTTGTCTGAACGTGTTCAAAAAAAGTGCTTCAATATTTGCGTCACTCACTGTGCTATTCATTAAGTCTGAATGCCAACGCTTCACTTTGTGTATGCAGGTCATGCGTAGAGCGTACCATCCATTTAAGGGCCCAGACCTGTGCCACTCTGATGTGGTCAAGTGCATCGTGGTCACAGAGACGGGCAAAATTATGTCTGGAGGGTGAGTCGTTGTTCTTTGCTTTCGCACATCATACCACGACTCCATTTAAGTAAGTGCATTGTGGTCACAGAGACGAGGAAGGTCATGGTGAGTCCTTGTCCTTCGTTCTCGCGCATCATACCACAACTCCATTTAAGTAAGTGCATTGTGGGTCACAGAGACGGGAAAATTCATGTCTGGAGGGCATGTCCTTGTCCTTCGTTCTCGCGCATCAAACCACAACTCCGTTTAAGTAGGTGTACCGTGGTCAGAGAGGCGGGGAAGGTCATGTGTAAGGGTAAGACCTTGTTCTGTTCTTTTTTTCCGCGCTTCATACCAAATTATCGGTCACGTGCACTATGGCCACAAAGGCAGGGAATTTTATGTCTGGAGGATGAGTGCCTATTTCTTTGTCTTGCACATCATACCACCTTCGTGCTTGTTCAAGGGCATTGTGGTAATGGGTCGGGGCAGGGAGAGGCACCGTCTGTTTGTCTTGTCCGTGATACCAGAGCTCCGTAGAAGCCAAGAGCATCATTGTCACTGGGCCAGGATCAACAAAAACGAGGGTGCTTTTTTCATTTATTTCAAATAAGTTATTTCCCTCGTGGGAAAGTGAGTCACTTTGTCCAGACATCTTTTACGCATTTGATGGAGCAAAAAACCTTTGAGGAAGCGTGTTTTATTTGCCGCTCCATCAGTTTTGTCTCTGAGGTGGTCAACATAATTGACACGATCATGCTGCATCTTTCGACCGATGAAGAGGCCCACACGTGCTTACGCGATTTTGCCGCTCAAATCCACGGTGTTTGGCAGTCGGACCCTGTGTTCTCACCTGGCAACATTATCGCAGGTCACTCCATTAATACTTTATCTTTTGAAATTTTCTGAGGGTTGGTGCATGGGCTTTGCTCATCCCTCGGTGTAAGCCTGGTGGATAAATTTTATCAGTTTGTATCACAAACCTGGATTAGTAGCTTTGCATGTATCGTCATGTCGTCATGTCTGCGCCTAGACCTCTGCTTTTATTTTCAGTTATATGACAGCAATTGTTATAGCAGTAAGTGGAAACTAGTAGCTTGCTCCTGGACCTCAGGAGATAGACTTTTTACGAGCGTGCTTTTTTGCTTAATGGAAGCCATTTTTTCCTGCCGGTATTAAACGAAATGTTCTGTATGTTTCTCAAACAGTGCCTGCCAATGTTGCCACATGTCTAGGGCTGGCCAGAAACACACATAGATTTGTATATACAATGTATATGCGGTGCATATTCAGTGTGTGTACGGTAATCTTAGCAGGAGAATTGCCGTATGCATGGTCATTCATGGTGTATATGCACGGCTTTGGTCAACCCTGTGATGTATCACTTGTGGTTGATGCGCACAGGTACGATAAGAGCATCTGTGTATACGAGTTTGACAAGCTAGACAAGCCGAAGGAGGCCATGCAGCGCATCCGCAAGTGCCACACAGCTGCCATCGTGTCCATGGCTTACGACCACAGCAACAACTGCATCCTCACGGGCGCCATTGACGGCAGCATGAAAGTGTGGAGCATGGAGGGCAGGTGTGTAACGTGTGTTCTGGGAGGGGGGTGAGTTGAAATATATCAATGCAAGTGCATGGCCACATCAACAACGATTGCATCCTAACCAAGACATTGACGGCAGCATGAAAGTGTGGAGCATGGAGGGCAGGTGTGTAACGTGTGTTTTGGGAGAGGAGGGGGTGGGATGTGCAAGTACATGGCCACAGCAGCAACAGTTGCATTCTCACAGAAACATGAATGGCAGCGTGAAAGTATGGAGCATGGAAAGCATATCAGATACACATGTGCAGATGCTCTCCAGTTTCATTAATGATCTTAATTTGAAGGCAAATCATGTGATGTACAACAGCACATTCCTTGACTTTCTTCACTACTTGCTTTGCCTCAATATCACATGATCTGTGTGAAGTCATGTGGTCGTGCGAGACTGTGCGCTCTGAGCCAGCCGTGTACCTGTTTGTTCTCCCTCACACTCCTCCCTGTTTCCCACACGCTCTAACTGTTTCCCACGTACTCAACTCCTCCAGGCTGCTTGACAAGTTTGAGAACATCAATGACCAGACAGTGTGTGTGGCCTATGTGCCGCCCCTCAATGTATACTGGGCCAGCGGTCGTTTTGGGCGCTTACTAGCGTATGATCCAAGGTGTGCGTGTGTGTGAGAGTGTGTGTGTGTGAGTGTGTGTGTGTGTGCACGATTAAATAGTCTCACTACAGTATAACCAATAGCATCCTAGTGCATCCTGTCCTCCTAAACAAACGTGCTTTGTTCATAATATCAAGCCGGAGCACGTTGTGTATAAGGCACAAACCTGTCCAACTAGACAAAACTGTTTGTGCAACCATCCTAAAAGAATCGCCTGCATTGTTCACAGCTGCAAGCCAAAGCATGGTGTGTTTTAGGCAAAAACTTGTCCAATAGAAACCAGTGTTACCTCTTGCATGTTTAACACCTCTCTCTCTCTCTCTCTCTCTCTCTCTCTCTCTCTCTATATATATATATATATATATATATATACACACACACACATATCCTCTAACTAGAAACCATTGTCACCTCTTGCATGCATAACCTTTCTCTCTCTTCTTTTTCCCTCAGGGCCCCGCTGAACGTGACAGATTACGTGAAGGAGGCCAACAGCTTGGACAGATTCAAGATCTCACACATGTTCGCCCCCCTCAATACGGACCTGCTACTGGGAGCCACACGTCAGAGGCAGCTGGTGATCTGGCAGTACACCAGGAACGCTGCATACCGGTGAGTTTGAAAATGGAATGGGGAATGAGGATAGGGTTATGAGTTTGACAAGAGGCTAGTGATCTGGCAATACACTAGGAATGCTGCATACTTGGTACAAATTGGAAGATGGAACTTGGATTGAGGTCATGATTGGGATCATGAGTTTGCAAGAGGCTCGTGACCTCGCAGCTGGCTGTGATTTTGAAGCTAAATGGTGGCAAAAGTTGCAAGCTGTTAAAGCGCCGAGCATGTGATCCAGTTGCACAGCAGGAGAGCTACATGCGTACAGGTAAGTGTGGCTTGAAAGATCGAACAGGGTGAGGAGGCAAGCTATGAAAGGAGGCAAGGCTAAGCTAGAATGGAAGAAATATGGCAGGGCAGCTGTGTCCTTGAATGGGTAGACAGACCCCTTCAGATCAACAGGAGGCATTCCATGAAAGAGTAGAATGCATACTTTTTTGGCTAGAACGAACATGTATGGGTGTGCCGCTTTAAGTGGTCTTGGCCTTCTCTAAGTCAAGAAATAGGGTGGACAGTCAAGCCACTTGTCTGCGTAGGCAGCCAAGCACTTGTCTGCGTTGACAGCCAAGCACTTGTCTGCGTTGACAGCCAAGCACTTGTCTGCGTAGACAGCCAAGCCACTTGTCTGCGTTGACAGCCAAGCACTTGTCTGCGTTGACAGCCAAGCACTTGTCTGCGTAGACAGCCAAGCACTTGTCTGCGTTGGCAGTCAAGCACTTGTCTGCGTTCCCAAGCACTTGCAGACCTGTTATATCCAGATTTGTCCCCCTGTATGGCACAAGTACAACGTTATTCAATGTTGTACTCACCTGTCTGCATTCACCAAACGTAGGGTGGGCCAAAACCATATATTTATACGTACATATGGTGTACATACGGTATTTTTAGCAGGGACATCACCATACATATGGTCATATACGGTTTGTTTATACGGTTCTGGCCAACCCTAACCAAACGCTTTGCATACGTTTGATGTCAAGAACTGTTTTTCCTGCACGGCACATGGCCGTCGTTCTTTACTGTTGCACCTTTTTATCGCTACATGAAAGCTCATTCCATGCTCTTTCCGCTTCTATGCAAACAGCTTTCACGTCCATGCACCACGCTGCTCATGGCTGGACCTGCCAATTGCTGCTGCCTTAAAAGCACGTGCTACGTACACTTGACATTTGCATCACTTCCACAACACCCATTTGATTCTGTATATCACTGCCACACGTGTTTGGCCAGAAACAGCATGTTCTACGCGCTCATTTATCTACTTAAACTGCGTTCCATACGGCTTGATTAAAGGCGTGAACATAGGCACTCTAATAACACCGCACAAAAGCACGATCTGAGAGCTCACATATTAGTTCCTCCCTCCCCAGATCTCACAACCTCACAACAACTGGGCAAAATGTAATAGAAGGAGGTGCTTAGAAGGAACTGACAAATTGGAAACCGCAGCAGTGTGACAGACGACTTTGTTTGATATGCTCAGCGTATGCATAATCACAATGAACGTGTGCTAACACCATGTTTTCGAAATTTTTGTGTTTGGAGGCCACGGTGGTGGTGTGGTCACCCTTTGATGACTTGCGACAATTTGCAGACCACCTATACCCTACTTACGCACAACACAGCATGTTCCGGGAGCATACCGACTGGATAGAGGCCATGGCGGTGGTGCAGACAACCCTGAATGATCGCACCGTTGAAGAGATCTTCAGTGCAGGCGCAGATGGAAAACTCCTCCGTTGGCAGCTAGACACGGAGCAAAACTGCGATGTGTACGAGTGCATAGTAAGTTTTTGGCATTTGTTTGCTCTGGATGAAATGGTGAAGCAGCTTCTGCATCAATATATTATGGTGAGGTGAGGTGCGATTTGCACACGCAAACATGCTGCAGAGTGTGTATGCAAATTGTATATGTGTACGTAAGCCGATTACAGGCATGTTGCACAACAGAATGCATTGCCTGGATGCAGAGCAGTTTTCCGATTTGTGCAGGTATAAAGTAGCGTCAGAGATCTGCAATGTGCGTGGGTGCAGCACTGTGTCTACCTGGGGGTGTACCAGGCAGTGATTTGTATATAAAAGGGACGTGGTAGCTAAGCAGAATTGCACGCTGGGTGCTTCAGAGTATCTGATTAAGATATGATGTGCAATTAACATTTTATGAAAAGCCATTTGTAGGTTACAAACATTTGCGCAATGGTTGACTCAGCAGCACGGCTCAGCGATATTCAGAGTCTCAAGGAATGAGGGCGCATGACAGCGTAATAGCTTAGATGGGGTGCGAGATATATTATTATATTGCCCAGAATCCTATTATATAATCATTATAAAATATAAAATATTATGTTATAATAGCTCCCAGGCGGAAGATTCCATATAATTTCTGATGGGGTATGGTTTTCGACCCCTGAAATCCACTGCTGATGATTCCTGAAGGAAATATTGAGTAGAGAGTGTGACAAGCTCCTCATCCTTACATAGAAACTGCCATTTTTGGCAGGCAATGTATATAAATTACTGGCAGGTCACGTATATCCCGTTTTCTGTTTGAACTGAAATGGTGGGAGCTCTGAGTCAATTACGAACTTCTGGAACTCTTTGTGAAACACCTGTTGCTGCTGCCCAGAGGGCATGTGGGTCCGGAGCTGCTAGCACGCTGTTGTGTTGCCCTGCGCTTGCTGTTGCTGCCAGTGCCTGCTTCCTCCATGTTCACGTCTAGAAGCTCACCAAGCTCTTCCTTGGGCTCATGTTTACTCGTGCTGCTTGCATACTTGCGAGGGATTGTTTGGCTCAGGAGGGTGTTGCAGCCTTTGCACTTGAGTGCACAGGGCTTCCCGTGTCCTCCACAAAGAGAACCTCACACCTCTGGTCGGGTTCCTTGAGCTTTTTGTACAGGTCTTCTGGCTTGATTTGGCCCTAGATAGGGCTGCTTGCCCTCAGAGTCGAGCTTCACTGAAAGCTAAGGTCTTTAGCCATTTTGTTTCATCTGAGTTCGCACTGAGCTCAGAGAGCTAAGTGTCTGAGCATCTAAAATATAATACTGTATGGACCCCATGTAATATAATATTATATATTTATAACATTTGCATTATATAATAGCCTCGCACCCTGAGCCCACAAAAAGTTCTTGCATAGAAGCACAGGTGCAGAGTATGGGCAGATGTCTGATTGTTTGTAGAGAGCATAGAAGGGCACATAACACGAGCATAGAAAGGCACAGAACGCAAGATTATAGACTCAGAACACAAAGCACAGAGGGACAAAATACAAGAGTATAGAGGAACACAGAATACAAGAGCACAGAAGGACACAGAACACAAGAGCATAGAGGGACACAGAGGTGCATTGCAGCGCTGTAGCTAATCAGTGCATCACAGTGTAATAAGTCAAGCATAGTTCCATACAACTTCGTATGCCACACTGTATTAAGTACATTATAGTTAGGGTTGGCCATAAATAAATAAAATAATATGTACGTTATTTTTTGGCAGGGAAATCACAAAATATACGGTCATACACAGTTCTGGCCAACCCTAATTATAGTGCAGTACCATACTGTGTAGGGCGCCCAGGCCTGTGCACTGTACAGTGTATGGTGTGGCGTGCATTTTTTTGTACGTACTGCTCTGTACATTATTTTCTAGCTACCGTGTGATACAAACCTGGATGACCCTAATTCAGATCATACTGTACAAGTTTACCGTACAAGTTTACCGTACAATTCTACCGTACACGGCCAGCACGATGATCACGGTGGCCCAGAATATGAACCTTACACGTAAGTGCACAGGCCTGAGTGCGTCACACACACTGCAAGAGCAACCCAGGATAGTTGTGCTGCTGTAACCAACTTTCAATCAACTTTCAATCAACTTTACCTTCCATATGCAGAACACATCAATCAAAAAATTGCATGTGCACACACACATACACGCACACACAGGAGGAGATCCCCCTGCACGAGAAAAACATCTACGCCATCGTGTTTTACAAGGAGCAGAACTGCCTCATCACGGGGGGCGAGGACATGACCATCCAGATGTATTACCTGTCAGGCGAAGTGCCTTTGTTCAACGACGTGCCGCTCCCTACGTCCTTCACGGTGCGTGTGTTGAAAAAGCTAGTATGGAGGTGGGCAGAGCAGGGTCGGGTACGTGTCCCTTGTATGGCTGTGTAATTACGAACTCCCTGCCAAAACATGCATGTGTGAACACGGTACACGTATGGATTTGGCTGGACTTACAGGTATGCAGCCAATATAGGCCTGTCATCCTCCAGTGCAAGTGAAAACATGCGTCAGGAGGGGTGCTAACGAGAATTGGTGTGTTGATCCCTACTTCCTAGAGGTGCCTGAGTTGGATGAACAATAGGGGTTTCCATTACATTGATAGATATATTCCTCCCGTGTACTCTATCAGTCATTATGACGTCCACAGTGAGGCTGACCTGTTGAGGGTGGTATTGAAGCCAACCAGTGCACATGGCCCAATTATTACATGCAATGCCATAGCACGGTTTCAGAGGTAATAGATCTGAGCACGCGAGCACACACACACACACACACACACACACACACACACACACACACACACACACACACACACACGCACGCACGCACGCACGCACGCACGCACGCACGCACGCACGCACGCACGCACGCACACACACACGCACGCACGCACACACACACACACACTCACACACACACACTCACACACACACACACCTAAGATCGCCAGCTAATAAAAATATTGTGGCGAATGGCTCACAATTGTACCTACCGGGCGGCTTACTTAAATGAATCAGTGTGGTCGTCATACCTGTCATCTGCCACACGTCCTTTGTTGTCTCACAGGACCACGAAGCACGGGTGACCGGCCTTGTGCTGCTGAAGAATAACGTGCTGGCCTCTATCTCCTTTGACCGCACCATTCGGCTCTGGGACCTCTCCAACATGAAGCCGTTGACGGTGGTGCACAACGCGCACGATACTCCCATTCAGTGCATAGAGTACGCACGGGTAGGCCCTCTTATATGCTGCCTCTTTTATGTCTACAGCACGAGCACAAAACCCCATCCAGTGCATAGAATACGCACGGGTAGGCCCTCTTATATGCTGTCTTCTTTCATGTCTACACCACGAGCACAAAGCCCCATCCAGTGCATAGAATACGCACGGGTAGGCCCTCTTATATGCTGTCTTCTTTCATGTCTACACCACGCGCACAAATCCCCATCCAGTGCATGGAGTACGCACGGGTAGACCCTCTTATTTGCTCTCTTGTGTGTGTTCTTGCACGTCGCTCAACGACCTCCAAATACACAACTCATGTTACACGCGCACGTTTGTTCTTCTGCGTGTGTTTGCGTGGATGCGTGTGTGTCTGTGTGTACAATATACACTGTATATATGCAATGGCTCATGTTAGCTTGTGACGATTGTACGTTCAATGTGACCTTACACTTACAAGTGTTGGAGTTATCTGTTCGTCCAAGCTGCTACACGGATTCGTTTTGTTGTATGTGGTCACGTTCACCATCACACTATCACATCATGTGCAATGCTCAGGATCGTGGTGAGATAGCGACGTGCGGAATGGGAAACAAGGTCAAGATCTGGGACGTGCGGAAGCCCTCATCTGTGCGCTTAAAGCTGGTTTTGAATCACGGTATGTTCATGTACTGCAGAAAATCTTGCAATACCTGGTTTCACGCTTACAGCTGGTTTTTCAGGCTCAAAGCAGGAGGGTGTAAATCATACTTTTTAAAGGCACGTAAACTTGTTGGGGTGGACGCCCCTGAAGAAACCACCCACCCCCCAAACCCCCCTCCCAGTGCCCCCACCAGACAAGAAGGGTACCAATCTGCTCCTTTTTGAATTCTGCATCCATCTGCACACTCCTGAAACTAAGTGTTGCAGAGTTATGGAGCAAGATTTGAGATACAGACGCCCATGCACACGTGACCTACCAGGCACCCATACATGGCTTGCACAGTCCCATTTCTTCTGAATTTCACTGACTATTTCATGCTGGCACAATCCTGTAAGTTTGGGGTTAATTGCTGCTTCATTGGCTTGACTCACCCCACGGCCTGCACCCCAGCGCGTGTGCCTCTGATTTGTGGACATGTCCACAGACCCCCTTTTTACCCAATTTGCTCAAAAAGG
>Ga0307974_1000894_pt1 | contig 19565 bp, 18 predicted proteins | sample OrgLakmetagen784_FD_201812 | JGI IMG/M metagenome (GOLD analysis project Ga0307974, IMG submission 201812) | Saline water microbial communities from Organic Lake, Antarctica - #784 | ecosystem: Environmental > Aquatic > Non-marine Saline and Alkaline > Saline | place: Antarctica: Organic Lake... | reverse complement strand
CCACTTGAATCACGCCCACCACTGCCCTTGAATGACACCCCCACCTGAATCACGCCCACCACTGCCCTTGAATGACAACCCCACCTGAATCAAGCCCACCACTGCTCCTGAATTAGGGTCCACGTGCCCTACTGCTGCAAGCAACGCGGTGTGGGCCTGCACAAATGCACACACACAAACAAATACACGCACTTACAAACGGTTGGCACCATGCACGAACAAACAGAAACTCGCACACCTCCACACAAAATACATACGCATGTACAATAGATTGCATTGTCCACAGTTAGTTTTGAGTACACAGCCAAATGTGTGTATATATGTGTGTTGTGTGTGTTGTGTTTGAGTCCGTGTGCGTGTGTGTGTGCGTGTGTGTGTGTGTGTTCCAGAGCAGATGCATGTGCATACCAGGAATAATATATGTTGGATACTAAGCAAGGGTCCCATCTGAGTGTCATTTTGAGGCAAAAAGGGACAGATGCCTGACGTCAGACACATACTCCACTCCTTTTCTCCTGTTCACTGACTTAACTACGTACGAAAAAAAACAAAATACATAAATTATAATATGACTACGTACATTCACAAGGAGGGGCTGGAGTCCCCTCACACATGCCACAAACCTGAAAGCTTGGGCTGTTGATGCGCTTGACCACTTCCTTCACCATGACGGTATCCACCTTGCCTAAAAAGGGAGCAGCCTGTGCGGTTTTGTTTCGGTTTTTTTAGTCAGATCACTGTGTCCTCTTTGCTGAAGTAGGGGCACCCTTATGTGAGAAATTGCAGAAATGGCTAAAGGGGGCATGCAGTAATAGGGCAGGGGGCGCATGGAAATGGAGCAGTACAGACAGGGAAAAGAGGACGTGTGCAGATCAGCCATGAGAGCAATAACAACGCGCTTCAAAAAAAGGTGAGTATGCACACACACACACACACACACGCACGCACACACACACACACACACACACACACACACACACACACACACACACACACACACCAGCCCCAGCGCCACAGCTGCCGCTGCCTGCAGTTCCCGCTTGCCCTCAGACAGACACTCCAGCAGCATTCGTCCAACAGGGTTGGCGCTGCCACTCAACACCTCTGAACCTACAGGTGGTTCAGGCATATTTGTAGGGTTGGCCAGAACCGTATACCTATTTGGCGATTCCCCTGCCAAAAATACCGTATGTACACTGTATATATAGGGTTCTGGCCAACCCAACATAGTTGCGCGGCAGCAGTCATTGTGATGGTTTGCAGCTCAGCTCCAGACTTCGCCCTGTTATTCAGCCTCTGATCTACAGGGTTGGTCTTGGACACTCTGCAGAATCTTGCAGTCGTTCAAGATGTTTTGTTGCAGCAGCAGCAGCAGCAGCAGCAGCAGATGAGGCGACAATCTGTAGCTTCAGCACCTGATTGCGCTTTATGATAAATAACCACCTGTATCGACTAAAGTTGTGGTAAGCTTATTACATAGCAAATGCCACACCAACCTGCGGCCCCATCCTCAGCACATTTAATTTGTTCAAACACGCAACAGCCCTTCACAAACATTTCTTCACAAACATGTGGCAATACGATACCTAGGTAGGTATTTGAAAACAAACTCGGTGTCTCATTGCAAAATGAGAGGTTGCCATCAGTCATGCAGGCACTGACCTGTGGCACCACCACATCCCTGCCCCCCTCACACTTTGCATCGACAATCCACGCAACAGGTGCACACAAACAATGTGTGGCAATCTCCCAGTGGTGCATGCAGAACGGCAGTGGCCACCGGTCATGCAGGCGCTGACCTGTGACACCAGTATGACTGCCCCCACACTCCCACAGCCCACGAGCCAGTGCAGCAGCGGCTTCGCTAGCAGCATCACGCACAGAACTGTCTGAATCCTGTGTGTGTGTGCAGATGTGTGTGTGTGTGTGTGCAGATGTGTGTGGGTATACGCGTATGCGTGTACAATGCTGTTAATTAAATCTTAAGTGTGTGTGTGTGTGTGTGTGTGTGTGTGTGTGTGGTGTGTGTGTGTGTGTGCGCGCGAGCTGGCGCGCGTGGGCACGCAAAGGAAGCTAAAAAAGCTGACTAGCGTGCACAAAGCAGGGTAATTCCGCGTCGCAAATCGGCAGGACAGCACGATTACCAGCATGTGCTTCCTTAGCTGCATGATGATTTTGTACAGGGTTGGTGCGGCCACGGCTGTGCCCTGCATAGGGCATGACTTGGAGGCTAGCACTCCAAGGGTGCGCGCGCATTCCTGTGAATGAGCAAACGCGCGCACGTACAGTTTGGGCAACTGCCAGATATCTGCTTTATTATGTGTGTGTGTGTGTGTGTGTGTGTGTGTGTGTGCGCGTGCGTGCGTGCGCGTGTGTGTGAATGTGTGCGTGCGTGCGTGTGTGTATGTGCATGTGTATGCATGAGTGTGCGTGTGTGTACGTGTTGCGTGTGTGTCGTGTGTGTGTGTGTGTGTGTGTGTGTGTGTGTGTGTGTGTGTGTGAGTGTGCATGTACGTGTTTGTGCACGCTTATGTGCGTGTGTGTGAATGTGTGCGCAAACGTGCTTGAACAAACCTTGCGTGCAAAAACTTTCTGCTCCGGTGGTTGGATACATAGCTGGTGTACCAAGAGAAGGAGGGCTTCAGAGTTCATCCAGGGCTTGTCCTGCGGTGACGTATCGTGTTTGACTGATCCTTGCAAGCTGCAAATTAGGCTCACAAGCAAAAAGAGGGTTCCAACTCACAAGGACCAACTCCTGCAACTCATCAGTGGCCCTCTTCTGCGTGTCTCTGCCGTTGATTTTGGTCAATAGAGAAATTATCTGCTCCTTTTTCTGCACGGGAGTGGCAGCTGCTCGCATTGCCACAGAGCCAACATTCTTTTGCAGTGTGCCCATGAGGAAAAGAAGAAGAGAGCGGGGCAGGTGTATCTGAAATCATGCAAACGCATGTTATCATTTATATTGCCAAAGTATATATAAGAAACAGGCTATCATAATTGGGGATTTGTCTGCGAATGGGAAACTATTGACAAATTTCACCAAAATCGGAATTTAATTGAAAATTGTGCCTGGAGATGAGGGTAGACAACGCTAGGACTGGAGAATGAAAGGGGGGGTACAACTACTGTGAGTATGGTGATTTGTGCAAGATTGTGCAACAACACCTTTTAATCAAATTGTAGATGTGTATGTATTTAAGATTCACGTACATCTAGCATATAATTTCGGCAGGCTGAAGACTCGAGAAAAGCTACCTGTGTCCTCAGATTTACGCAGGTAAATCACGCATAACGCATAATATATGCGTGGAGGACTGAACGCACACGTTGGGCACCTGTATTCTAGAAAAATTGCTTTCATGGGGTAGGGGCGGGCATGGAATTTTTAGCGATACGTATGTACAGAATAGTAATCCGAATCTTACATCTTGAGAATGCCTGTTTACACGCGCTGCTACTTGATTGTGCTTTTCATTACTTATGTCCGGTTCTGGAGATAGGATTTTTTTGCAAATCAAAAATTACAAAAGGATCAGACTCTCTTCTCTCCCAATCACATTATCTTTCATCCCGGTTCTTTTCCACTTTTTCCATGACATCTTTTAACAAAAGCAATCTGGAGCATTTTTGGGAGATCTGGGCAGCAACAAGCCAGTGGGGACTCAGTTAGACTACTGGATTTGAGCTCCACAAGCTTGCAAAAACCATACTCCTTTTGGACCCTCTGCGGATTGAGTGCGTTTTTCCAGGAAAGGATTAAACTTTGCAGCCAGCCAAGGTAATATCTCCAGTTTCTCTGACCTAGGCCAAGCTCACCCCTTTTTGTATGCTAGGCCAAACGGCTCCTTGGCTGTTTCACTCCAGCTCCCTCCCTAGCGTGTCTACCGCCTTGATCTAGGTATAGGTTGGCCAGCTTCCCCTTGCCCTCGACTCTTATTAGAACAACCCGCCTTTTGTTATCTAAACCTTTAGTTCACTGTACTCCTGTCGTGTCTCCCAAGTAATGGCTCGGCGTGTTGGTGCAGCTGCATTTTCTGTAGGGGAACACTCTCTTCTCTTTGGGTTGTGTTGGAGTTTGGCTTTGGCGCACCAGTCATCGCAATGGCTTAGCTGCTTTTATCCTGGCTAACTCTTAGCTTCCCTAGTTTTTTATGTGTCTCGCGGTGATGTAGCTAGATCGGCCCGTTGCACTTTCACTCTTTACTAGCCCTGTCCTCCTAAACCTCGTTTTTTCTACGTGGGCACCAAAGTACGCAGGCTTTCCTTCCTTCTTTCTTTCCCGTGCTTGACCTTCTTGTACACGTTTTGCCCTTCTTCTCATCATCTTGGTTGTCCCCCCTATTTTCTGTATTGCTTCCAGCCTGCCTCTCTTGCTTCCCTTTTATTTATCAACTTTCGGTTTCGTTTCAACTTCGTTGTAGGGAGTTTGCTATCCCCCCGGGACCTAAGTAATACAATTTACAAGATTGATATGATATTTTTCCCGTTTTTGCTCACCCTATTCAGAAGGCTGTTGTTATCATAAGTTTTCTGGCATCACGTGTCAAATGAATTGTAATTAATACCAGAATCATGACGTCAAGAGCTAGCGATCAGTATGTAAATGAGTCGGTTCTGAGAGGAACGGGGAGTTTTGGGGGGTGCTCCAGATCTTCACTGGGCCACTCACACGAAATTCAATACATATATGCGGATTCATCAGCCACCCTTGTTAGGTGATCTGATTAAAAGGGAAGAGTCTGGGTGTCTGGTCACAGAAATGCATGGAAAGCCCCCAAGTAGGCCGCGGGGGTGTGATCAGGCAAACTACCAGCATTTGATTCCAGACTTGCAGTTCACGTATTGCATGATACATAAGATGCAAGAATGAAGTAAAAAAGTGCTTTGGCAAAGGTTTTGTGCTCTAAACAGGTGGTCAGTGCAAGAGCGTGTGCATATCCGTTTTTGCCCTATAGCTCGTCAGGCATTACTTTAATTGGCATGAGAACTGTGCAGGCAGATAGCTGCTTGAATTCTGAGCAGATTGACACCCTTTTTATTAGTTACACGTGACTGTCAGGAATTTTTTCCAGCCTCCTGTCTCGAGAATGCCTTTTTACACGCACTGCTACGTTAATATTGGCCACGTTTGACGTCTGACGTTAATGGGTACGCATTTTTGTGGTATTGACATCAGCATTAATTTAATACGTTAATGAATTGCTGTGGCCCTGGTTCTGTTGAAGTTGCTGCCCCCCAACAAGAACCTGCGCAGATGGCGCCCCTTGCCCCAGCTGTGGACCCAGAGTTCACCCTAGCCCCCCATGCCACCATCCCTAAGGCTGAGGGGCCTGTGTTAGTGGTGATCCTAGATGGTTTTGGAGAGAACGAGTTCAAGGGTGCGTGAGCGAGTGCGTCCTCACCTGCACAAGTTCCTGCTCCAGACCTGTCCTCTTCCACAATTACGTGTGAGCATGTGTGTGTGCGCTGAGTGCAAACACACGTGCCTCCTGCCACCCCCCCAGATGAGTACAACGCCGTGCACGTGGCCGCACCAGCAAACATTGCAAAGTTGGCAGCAGTCGCAAACCGTTCCAGGACGGTGCGTGCTCACGGCACAGCTGTGGGCCTGCCCTCAGACGCGGACATGGGAAACTCTGAGGTGAGTGCTCTGCTATGCTTTGCCCGTCTTCACTGGGAACGGCAGCGCTGCTGAAACTATTTCCACACTTCCAGTGCGTGTGTGCTGAGTGTACTGTCTGTTGTGTCCTGTTTAAACAGGTGGGGCACAACGCCCTGGGCTCAGGGCAGGTGGTGGACCAAGGAGCTCGGCTTGTAGACATTGCCCTGGAAACATCAGGCATGTTTGCCTCGGAGGGCTGGAAGCACATCAGCCAGGCCTTTGAGAGCAACACGCTGCACATGATTGGCCTGCTGTCGGACGGGGGGGTGCACTCACGCTTCGACCAGGTGGTACTGACCGTGAAGGGAGCGGTGGAGCGGGGAGCCAAGCGGGTGCGCCTGCATGTGCTCACGGACGGCCGCGACGTGCCTGATGGCTCCTCCGTCCAGTTTGTCACGCAGCTGGATCAGGAGCTGAACGCCCTCAACGCTGCGCACGGAGTGGACTGCAAGATCGCCTCAGGAGGAGGGAGAATGAACGTAACCATGGACCGTTATGAGGCAAGTCAGGAGGGAGAATGAGTGTCAGGCTACATAGATAATGCCAGAACAGAAAGCAGGTCTGAGGCGTTGCAAGCCTTGCTTGCACCCGTAATCTCGCTCTCAAACCTGCACCCGCTCACGCAGTGGAAGAGCAAGCTCACTAATGCACACACACGCACACACACACACACATACACACACACACACACACACACACACCACACACACACACACATACACACACATGCACACACACACACACATACACACACACACGCACACACACACGCACACACACACACACACACACAAACAAAAACAAATGTAAATGCGCACATGGATACACACACACGCACGCACACACGCACAAATACACACACACATACACACACGCACACACACACACACACGAGTGCACATACTCAGCTAGACACAGGTAAATTACACAAGCTTATATATAGATGCGCACATACATGCACATACACGCACACACAGAAATACGCAGAAACTTAAACACACGTGAACACGCACATGCACACACACACAAACATACACACATAAAACGAGCACACACTCATGTACAAACACAAAACACACACGCATGCATGCATACATCCAAATGGGTTTGGTCTGGCGACAATCACAGCAACATAGCCTAAGCTCGCTCCGCAAGCATAGATTGCACGCAGGCGAGAGTAAATGGAATCATAATTGGTGCCGCAGGTTGCAAAGCTAAGACAGACATTCACCACTGTTTGTGTTAATTATTTTTCTACTAAAAGAACGCTAGCAGTCCGGGAGATTTGTATGCATGACTGAGTCCCTTACACAAATGGGCAAGGCTTTGACGCGTGATAGCGACAGCATGTGACAGCAACAGCATGTGATAGCAACAGCATGTGATAGCAACAGCATGTGATAGCAGCAGCATGTGTAGCTCATCCCTTGACCACTTCCTCCCCTTGCAGGCAGACTGGGACATTGTCAAGCGTGGGTGGGATGCTCACGTGCTGGGCAAGGCCCCCCACACCTTCACGGATGCCGCCACTGCTGTCACCACGCTGAGGGTAAGAACCGAGGTTTTTCTGGTTGGCTAGAATTAGGAGGCGAGGCTCTTTAGGTTAATCAGGCACAGACGTCCCCACCTCTGCCCAATGTTATGGGGCCACGGGGTGGGATGGAGTCTCAGGTACATGAGCGCATCCCGCTTTTATGCAGCTTGCTGAAAGTTTGAATTTGGGAGTATAGTTTGTAAATCTGCTCGATTCAGCCACAGGGGCAAAGCGCGTTGTGGGCGAAGCAGAGAGCGAATATAATTTTCTCATATTGGACCCTCTCACACGATTAAGAGGCGCGGTGTAATTCATTGCCGCTGAAGGACTTTTAGTAGAAAGTTGGAAGGTGTAGGGGGCCCTAACAAAGCGCATCCTTGCCTTGACATTTTTGGCAAAGCCCCCCTCGTGGGGGCGTGAGCCCCTAGCATTGACTACTTCCCACCACACTTCACACAGGCTTCCCCAGGCTCACCCAGGCCACACCACGGGCTGAACTTGACACAGGCTCCTAATTAAAACCTTTACCGTGTCATATAAATTCCGGGACCCTGGGGTGCTGTGTATGAAGTGTAAGAAACAAGTTTTGTCTTTCGGACTTCAGCCCTCCTCCCCAGGCCCACCCAGGGCACCTCCCGGGCTGAGACTTAACATAGGCTCCTAACCAATCTTTCTACCCTGTCAGATGAATTCTGGGACCCTGGGGTGCTGTGTTTTAAGTTTTCGAGCAACATTTTATGTTTGGAAGCTCCAGGAAGCTGCCCAGATCTCCTCAGCCAGGCCCCCGGACCACTTACTAATGGTACAGTATCCATCAAGACACTTTCGTAATCATTGATGCTGTGTCAGAGTCCCTTAGTTGTGTTCTGGCTGCAAAGTTCACGGTTGACCATGCAAGCAGAATAAGTAATACTAAACTAATACGATGGGCTATATAATATAGTTTAGTCAGATGTTCACGACGCGTGGAAGTTTGCTTGGACAGGACCCTTCAAAAATGCGTTCCGTGTTGGCTTAGACTGTTCGCGGGGCATGGAGCGCACGGTGCAGGTGCTTGCCGTGCACTGTGTTAAAGCAATGCTCGCACACTGTGGCCAGCCTGGGCACCATGCTCGCACCTGCCCTCTCAACAGGGAACAGCAGCGGCAGCACATCCTCACGCGTGCTTCAGAAAAGGCTGCTCCAGAGTAGCATCATGCACACCAGCATCTGTGGGGCAGCAAGGCACACACTCAAGCATACACACACGCACACATAATGCAAACGCACACACACACGCGCACACACATACACACACATGCACACGCACAAACACACAGACACACACGTACGCACGCACACACGCGCATGCATGCGCGCGTGCTCACGCACACACACACACACACATACACATACGCACATATGCATGCGTTGCAAGTATAATGAGCTTTGTCAAATTTTCAGCGCCGCTAGCGTCGCTTCCTCACTTGACCCGCGATACTCCTGCCACTCCTTTTCACTGTTTTTCATTTTATTTTCGGTTTCTAGTGTGTGTGCGCAACGTAGAATATGGAAGGACTTCAAAGAAAAATTAGAGGAGGTTTATACAGAATGAAAGGCTTCAATATCGTTGTCAGTGATGCGCGGCAGTGCACATTTCTGTATTGTATTTTTTTGTCTTGCGTGCGTTTATACACTCGCGCTCTGTGTTAGGTTTCTTACAATGTCATCTCAATGACGGATACACAAGGGACCTACCCTTAATGTGTCTGGATTTCATACGCACGCGCACGTATGCACACACATACACACGCGCACACACATTCACACATCCACACACACCACACACACACACATACACACACCACAAACACACACAGGGTCCTGAGGACAAGAGGACGAACGACCAGAACTTGGCGCCCTTTGTGATTGTGGATGCAGAGGGCAAGCCCGTAGGCCCAGTGCAAGACAACGACGCTGGTGTGTGGGTGTGGGTGTGGGTGTGGGTATGGGTGTGCACGTGTGTGCATGCGCGGGCGCCAGTGCGTGCGTGTCCTTTTGTGGGCTCCTGTTACGCACAACATCTGCAAGCTGCAGATTTCAAACGCATGCATGTCAGACGCGCGCATCCCTTAAAGGCTGCGCTACATTTAGGCAGCACAGGCTATCAAAAATATTTTCCATTATCAGTGGTGGATGGTGTCGAGCTCAGAAGATGCCAGACCTGGGTCCCAAGCAGCTTTAGAATAAACTTGTCCCCACATCTCTTATCCGCCGCAGATTTCAGTCGAAACGGGTCAGGGAACGTGGCTGTGTTTGATAGACTAAGCCAAACGTAGCATGTACTGGCCACAACCTCATTACAATTAGCTGTTTATTACAGAGGCAGTAGCAACGGTACTATGAAATTTTGCGTCGAGTGCATGGGACCCGTTTGAAACAACAAATCTGGCATTCCAGTCAAAAGCTCTCCCTTTGAACACTGCCTGTGACCTTAACCAGTCACTGTCTTAATAGAGAACCTACAGTTGGCACAACTGTGCGATTGGCGTAACTGTCTTTTTTAAACTCACCCTAAACCACTGGCGCTCTCACTGCCGCTGCCTGCTCTCAAACACACACGTGCACACAGTCTCTTACATGCATGCATGCATGCATGCATGCACACACACACACATACACACACACACATGCACACAGTCACAGACATGCATGCACACCAACACTCATACACACACTCACGTGTGCGCACGCACGCACACATACAAACCACATACACACACATACACACAAATACACACTTGGTATGACAGTGGTGCTGTGGAACTTCCGTGCTGACCGCATGGTGTCCATCTCAAAGGCCCTAGAGTACCCAGACTTCAGCGTTTTCGACAGGGAGCGTGTGCCCCAGGTGAGGATGTGGCAGTGTGTTTGTCCTACATGTGTATCTGTGTGTGCTTCTGTGCATGCGCGAGTGCATGTGCATCCTGAGCAAGTGGCAAATTGACGTGCTGCTGGAAATCTGCTAGCCACAGGTGAGCCTGTGGCCAACAACCTCTTATCCTGCCGTTGCTGTATACTGCACTGCTGCTCCCATGCTCTCACGGGGGCGTTTCAGACGCCGTGTGTGTATTTGTTGTGAGGGGTGTGCATGTGGGTGTTGCCATCTGTGTACGCGGCAGGTCCCTGCTCATATTTGGGTCTATTGTGTAGCCTTTTGGTGTTTAAACCAACTGTCAAACTGTCTCGAGGACCAAGCTGCCTCAAGGATCATTCGCCTCTCTGCGTGCCTGATACGCCTTGATGCACGTATTTATGTTTGTGCTTGGCAACTCACCACAGCTGGAAGAATAACTTTGACTTCACTGTCTTTTGTGCACGTTGCCTGCTTGCACTTGTGCACGCCGAGTGTGTGTTCTTTATTTTCCTGTCTTTCCTTAACTTTGCTTTCTCTTGTGCGTGGTTACCTGCTTGCTTGAAGTGTGTTATGATCGCGCTGTCGTACATGCATGGGTATCTCCATGCTTGCACAGTCGCCTGCTTGCACGTATGCCCTGCCTTTAATTGACAAGGAATTCAATTCTGACCGTCGTGGCGTGCAGATGTTCCTTTGCATTGTGAAATACAGAAATTCCTTGGAAGTGTGGACCTGTAATTCTATGCAATTACGTGGCGTGCGTGCGCACGCGCACACACACACACACACATGCACACTCACTGCAGCATGAGGAAATGAGCCCTTCCTCTGTGCCGTTTGTTGCCTTTGTGCGTGCAGAACCTCAAGTTTGCAGGCATGATGCAGTACGACGGTGATCTGAAGCTGCCCTCCAACTTTTTGGTGCCCCCACCTGACATTAAGAAGGTGAGGCAGAAGAGTCTGTTGTATCAGCATTCAGGGTATTGATCAGAGAGAGCACCTGGATCGACAGACCATCGAGCGTGTGTGTGTGTGTATGTGTGTGTGTGTGCTGCAGTTGGTGAGGAATTGTGGGTCAGCATGTCTGTTCGTTCTTCCCCTGCACCAGGTGCTTCTTATCCCTTGTTCTGCCTACGGCGGGTTTCAGGAAAGCACTCTGGCTTTGTCTAGTCTTGTCAGTGAGGCAGCCAAAAAGGTTTTTTTTTTAGACGCGTCGCATGCAAGGAGAATAATGCGTTGAAAAACATAGGGGGCATGCTTGTAGTGTAAGGAGAAAGCAGCACTCTCCACCTGAGAAAGCAGGGTTTCACCCAGGAAGCAGCAATGACTCCTGAGAAGAATGTCGTACGTTTTTTTGGTCTGCATTGCTGGAGGTTTGAAGCGCTCTGCCTCCTTTCTTTCGTATTTTTCTCATCAGCAATCCTTTCAAGTGATGAATCGTTTTGTTAGTGATGAGTGGCTTGTAGGTCAGTGGTAAAAGCAAATGCCTACAATCGTACAATCAGGCTTCTGTTGCCCGCTCGTTGGCATTAGTACACTGCAATGCCTTGGCCATGCAAACACACATGCTGCTCCAAAGCCCGCCCCATGCGTGTCTTTCAGTTCCCACAAATGGTGGTTCTTTATTTCTTTGCTCACCATCTTTGTGCGGGGCAGCAGCAAGCACCTGGCCATGCAAGCACGCAAGCTGCTTGCACACATGTTTCATGTCTTTTTCTTCTCACAGTGATGTGCAAGTACAAAACAAGTGTACTTGTACAGGTACATGCGCTTTAAAATTCCCCAACAACAAACGACCACGTGCGGGTCAGCAGCGAGTAATTGGCCAAGAACGGCATTGCCACAAAACCCACCGTGCACACCCCTTTTTGATTCCCCGACAATAAACGACCACGTGCAGGTCAGCGGCGAGTACCTGGCCAAGAACGGCATTGCCACGTTTGCCTGCTCAGAAACCCAAAAATTTGGGCATGTCACGTTCTTCTGGAATGGCAACCGTTCCGGTTACTTTGACAGCAAGCTGGAGACTTACGTGGAGGTGGGTGTGCAAAGAAGCACTTGACAAAGCGCTTAACTTGGGGGAAGCTCGCATTCCGAATCTAAACAAGCTGCTTATCAGGGATGCACATGCTGAAAGAAAATAGGACGGCCTTAGAATTTGACAGTAGTTCGGACAGTAGATTGATCCTGAGGATGACCTGTGTGCTAAAAAAGTAGGGTTGGCCAGAACCGTACATTTGTAGGTATATACGGTGTATGTACGGTATTTTTGGCAGGGAAATCACCATACATACGGTCATATACGGTGTGCATATACGGTTCTGGCCAACCCTATAAAAGAGGTATGCATTTCAATCACTGAGATGGTTAAACTGTGAGACCTCAAACCTTCAACCTGTTGGAAGTAAGCATCTTGGCCGGTGCATTGATAAAGTATGAGCTTTGTTAGACCTCAACTTTTAATCCCAACCTGTAGCTGAATTCCTAAAGCCTGAACCTGAGCCCTATTCCCTAAGAGTCATCTGTGCATCCCCAATCCATAAGATCGTCGGCTAAGTTATTTTGCCAGGTCACAAAGTGAGAGGGCAGGTGCTGACTCTCCGAAACATGCCCGTGCGCAGATCCCCAGCGACAAGCTGATCTTCAACCAAAAGCCAGACATGAAGGCGCGTGAGATCACTGAGGCAGGCAAGGAGGCACTCAAGTCTGGTCGCTACCAGATGGTGCGCATCAATTACGCAAACCCAGACATGGTGGGCCACACAGGTGAGAAAGCAAGATGGAACACACTCAGATGGTGCGCATCAATTACGCAGACCCAGGCATGGTGGGCCACACAGGTGAGGAAGCGTGGTGCGCATCACTACGCAGACCCAGACATGGTGGGCCGCACCGGTGAGAAAGCGAGATGGAACACACGAGCACACGTACATATGAATAACAGTGTTGTAAGTACCTGCACACACAAAAGTTGTGCATCTACTACGCAAAACCAGACATGGTTGCTCCTTAGTGGCTCACGTGTATGCATGCAAGCACACGCGCGCGCACACACACACACACACACACACACACACACACACACATCAGTGTTTCTTTTAAGAATTTGGGAAAACCTTGATTTCATATCACCCCCAAATCTGGGGATATGAGAAAGTTGGTTCTCATATCGATTTTACTATGCTGCCCCAGGCATATGGTGAATGGTTTATGTAAGTAATCTCAAGATTAAAAAAACATTGCATCAACTCAATATGTTTAATCTGGAATTTTTAGGGGAAATTTGTCTCCAATACTGTCCTTCTGAGTCCTTTGTCTAAGCAATTCCACAGCGCTTCTTAGCGCTGAGCCACTCCAAAATGGCCTGTGGATATGGGAAGGACTTCATGCTGAATGCTGAGCTCTTAAACCCCCATGCACAGCTCGTCAAGTGCTGCGCATGTAGCCTGTTGCGCTGGGGGTTACGGATGTACTTGAGCGTGCTAAACATACGCTCATCCTCCGGTGCCCTTGGCACCATTACCATCACCAACTCTGCTACCTTCACCCACTCCCCAAATCTGTCCCGCGCCCCTAAGCCCGTGGCTTCCCCCCAAAAATCTTTGGCTGAGAGAGGGGCCTGCTGCAGCGTCTTGAACACGCATGCAAACTGGGTGTGCAACTTGGGGTCAGCTGCCTGTGCTGCGCGCTGAATTGCTGTGTAGTCTGCACCCTTGTTCAACTGCCCCTGCCAGCCTACCAAGGCTTTTTTAATTATGCTGCTGCTTTATCCTTGTGGCTGTTGCTGATCTCATGGCACGCAATGTTCTGCTTCTTGCACTGGAAAGTGGCTGGGCAGATGCTGCAATGAACTTAGAACCAGTTCTTTTCGTCCACCCCCCCATCACTCAGCCAGTCCTTGCGCTGGGGCTGTCCCTCAGGGGCTGGATTCTCAAGCCACTGAGCTTGAAACGTGTTTGTGGGCCCATGGGCCCCTAAGTACTTCCCATCACTTTTCCCCTGGCAGTTCTGGCCTTTTTTGGTGGGGGGTTTTCGCTCATTTCAACATGATCATCAATTAAATGTTCGGAAATGTTCGGGAATTTTTTGGAATTTGTGGTGTGTGAGGGCCTTCGACGGCCCTCTAATGGCCACAGAACCGTTTTACACAGGGGCTCATGGACACCCCCAAAAGCTTGATTTCATATTGATGATTGAAGGTCGGAAACCCATGTTTTCATATCGATTGATATGGTATATCAACTTAAAAGAAACAATGACACCCATACATACACACACGTAATACAGATAGGGACAAGTATGAGGGGAGTTCATGTTTGAGGACAGAGGGTACCACGTACATAAACACCCACCCACTCACAGCATCTCTGACATGATGTATTTAATTATACAAAAAGAGCCTCTTCGTACAGGCACAATAATCACACATGACAAGGAGTCACAGTCAACAACAGCTGATCCACAGTATAACTTCGTGATCCACAGTATAACTTCGTGTACGTGCGTTCATTGATTGATCTAGTGGGATGTGGGTGCTTAAAATTGCAATCACATCTTCTTAGCGGGTCGATGCGGTAGATGCTGCTTTTCTTTAAACGGTGGAAACCACAGTGAAGTCATGCCTACACGTGATGGTGATCCAGAGGTCAACGCACGCTGCAGCAGAGAGCAATCCTGCGCATAGTCGTGGTCTTAATATTACTGTATTGATATTGGGGCCTACACTGTGGACGTGGACACACACACACACACACACACACACACCAAACGCGTGCTCAGGTGACCTGGCTGCCACCGTGCGCTCCGTGCAAACAGTAGACCAATGCCTGGGAGAGCTGCTGGCCACGGCTGATGAGGTCAACGCACGCTACCTGGTGACCTCAGACCACGGGAATGCAGATGACATGGTGCAACGCGACAAGAAGGGCAAGCCATTGGTGGGTATGTGTGTGTGCTGGTCTGCGTGTGGGTGGGTGGGTGGGTGGGTGCATTTGTGCAAGGATTGGTAATTTTCGGTGTGAGGCATGATGCAGCGCAACAAGACAAGCATGCAACTAGTGGGTGCGTGTTTGTCCGTGTGTTTGTCCGTGTGTGAAGGGGGGGGGGGGGGGTTGGAAATTGTGTGACGCTGTGTGAATAGCATTTGCATATATGAATATGTTAGCAAACACGTCTTCGTGCATATGCGTGTGTTCAGCCATTAGGGAGTTGTGGCAGTGCTGCAAGCTCTCATTTATTGGAGCCCTCTGTCTGGGTCTCCCGTAAGCAATGACGCCCAAACAATGGAATGCGTGCGTCGTTTCCACAAGTAAATTAATCCAACGCGTATGTGAGACAAAAGTGTCTGGCTGCGTGCGTGCGTGTGTGCGTGCATGCGTGCATGAGTGCGTGGCCAATGAAGAAATTTTGTTTCGTCCACTGCATGTGTGTCTTGTCGCCTAAACCTCCCGCACTACCCGTTTGCTCTTTCCCATAATTGCACCGATTTTCCTCAGTGCTACCATACGCAAAGTTCCCAATGCACTTTGTTGCCTATGATATTGACTGACTTAATTACGCAACAGTGCTGCCTTGAGTTCGTTGTCTCTGGTACCTCAGAATTCTCTGCCCCTGGCCAGCCCCATCTAGACACAAGTTGTGCCTCTGCGCATCTTAGTACTCAACTCCATACAGCATCCATCCTTGTCCTGCATCAATGAATCCTTGTCCTGCATTGATAACTGCAGATAGCTGAGATAAGCACAAGCTGTGCCTCCGCGCATCTTAGTACTCAATTCCATACACCATCCATCCTTGTCCTGCAGTAGTTACTGAAGATAGCTGAGATAAGCACAAGGTGTGCCTGCGCGCACCTTCGTAGTCACCTCCATGCAACTTCCATCCTTGTCCTGCATCAATGAGTCCATGTCCTGCTTCGATGACTGCAGATGGCTGAGAATGGCTCCCCCCTGCCCCTGACCAGTCACACCTTGGCACCTGTGCCTGTATTTGTGGGCGGCAAGGGACTCCCAGACTCAGTGGTTTTCAGGTGTGTGTGTGTCTACTTACGGTACTGTCTTGTATGTAATGATGGCGGCCTCCCTTACACGTTTGGTGGCGTCCATGCGTTTTGAGTTTGTTTCTGCGTTTGCGCGTGACGTAAACTGTGGGGCCTGGCGTGCCACCACACATTTTTGAATTGGTGTGTGTGTATGTGTGTGTATGTGTTTATTGGATAGTAGCATTGCACTTTGCCTTTGACCCTTATGTGGGCTTAACAATCAGCCTTGCTCGCATGAGTACGGTTGGGCTGGCAAAAGCTTTTAGCTGAAACTTAAACAAGAACAGTCCTGAGTAACGTTACAAGTTTTAAAAAAGCTTTTAACTGAAACTTAAACAAGTACAGCCATGAGTAAGGTTACAAGGTAAACAAACTCAGTCCAGGGAGCTGCTAGTTGTGAAACTGAGCAGACTATCTTATCATGCTGGTCCACTGTACAGCTCACGACCAAAATATCATGAGGATTGGTAAGGGCTAGGAATTAAGCATCCTCATGGGAAGGAGCCATATCGTTATTGGATCTGGTCATCAATAAGTGCTGTGCATTAAGGACTAAAATGTTAAGTATGCTATATATTAAGTCGTCAAAGGAGGGATAGTTGAGAGGTTTTGTCAATATTGGGAACAAATTTTCAGGCGAGTTAGCTCACAAACAATTGTGCAGGCATTTTAGAAGCCTTGTTTGTAACAGTGCATTGTTAACATCCAAACTGAGTCTGTTTCCTCCTTCAACTGAATCCGTTGCACGTACATACAGGGACGATTTGCCCAAAGCAGGGCTAGCCAACATCACGGCTACCATGTTCAGCTTACTTGGGCTCGAGGCTCCCAGCTTCTACGAGCCTTCCTTGGTCAAGTAAAAAGCAATTCCACCCAAAGAGAGTCGGTTTCCCACCTGCTTAGGCAGCGTGGCTTTGGGCTTTTCCGTAATCCTTGTTCTGTATTCTGCTCTACTTGTCGCAATTGTCAGCAAAGGGTTTACAGGGGGTTACCGGCAGCCATATGTGTCAGGCTGACGGGCTTTTATTCTGTGTTCTGCTTGCTTGATGAGCTTTCCTCGACCTTGGCGCATGTGACCATGTGACGCATCTTTCGCAAGAAGGGTGAAGGGGAACAAACAGGCTGAGATCCTTGGGCGCTGCTGAGATTATGTTCTGCCTCTAGCTTTTCTACCATGGCGCAGTCACTCTACTGAAACAGTAGTGCACTTTATTGTAGGATGATGTGAGTGTTTGCTATGACGCAGGTATTCAATTGAGAAGAAAACCAAAATGATTTGTAGAAGCTTGTAATGACGCATGTACGATTGACCATGGGGCGAATGAGCACTGTTACACCTGAGAGGCGGCACCGATTGACTCCCAAAATGCTGTATAGACATGTCCGCTTCTAAGTGTATTGTGCCAGCAGCCCCTTACCACCAAACGGTTAGAACAATTACAACAGAAGTTAAGGTAAGGTATCATCGCTATATGCCTCTGGGGGGCGTCTGAGCAGCTTGGAAAAAGCCTGAAACCAAACCAAAAAGGCACTATGCCTAGCTACTCCCAAGCACCTTGCTTCACATACTGCAAAAGGCCTTTGATAAGGCAAAATGCAGCGGCCTACACGATCACGTCCAACCTCCTCCCATTAGCTTTGCATCAGAACTCGTAGGCCTCATTGCTCGTAAAGACATCTCTACCTCTATACATACGAGCAAGACAATTTAAGACTCATTCTCCCGAATACTTCCCTCCCACATCACCGCCGCCTTTCAAAAGTGGGCCCTGGTCACTAAAGAACAATGGCATCCCCCCTTGACTATGACCTAAAATTCCCCCATTACTGGAGTGAGCACCCAAGGGACAAAGTGTTTGGGGCAAACACCAGCCAATGCCTTCTCCTCCCGATTCTCTGGGTTCTCCATCTGCCATCCCATTTACCATGAAAACACCATGCTCTTAGCAACAAGACACGCCATCTACTCTGCTGTTGTCAGCACAGAGGAAACAGCCACATTCATGCTCCTCCCTTCTTGGAATAAAAATATGACCACAAATTCCTTTGCATCACTTTGCCGCAAATACCCACACATGTGTAAATTCCTGGGCACCATCCCATCAAACCAACTCCAGTATGCGAAAGTGCCCTTCTGAAACAACTTACAAATACCACTTTCCAAAAACTCCTGGAAATTGAAGATCATTGCCATATGGAACACCAAGGGCAGGGTCTGCCTCAATGCTCACAACAAAGACTGGCTAAAAGAACTTTCCAAAGAAATCCCTGAGGCAAAGTGGGAGATTCAAAACATACATAACCATCCCTACCAAACAGCCTTAGGTTCTGGACAACACTCAGGTCTCAACAAATTAAATAAGCTACCCAATGACCACCCTCAAGCCTCAGAAGGCCCAGTTAAAACAAGTGCCCTGATTAGCACTGACCAACCTCATGATTGTAATATCGACGAAGCACCCCACGACAGCTTCAGCCAAAACCCAACCCGTAAGGTAAAAGATTGGCGGGATTGGACCTACACTGATGGCAGCCTCCAAGAGAATAAAGTAGGGCAAGACACCGGATCAGGTGCATACCACCCTCACTTCAATGTTTCCCACTATGTAAACCCAAAAGGCATGGGTATAACCAACACCATCTCAAGTGCAGAGCTAGCAGCTATAGCAGCTGCAGTCACACACGGCTACTCACATATAGCCACAGACAGCCTTACATCACTGCACCAAATCAAAAAGCAGCTCTCACACATTAAATCTCCATCGCCACCACATCCAAGGATATGTCCTTCAATCTATTGCTAAAGCAATCCGCCAATCACCATTGCCCATCCACTTCTTCAAAGTAAAGTCCCATGTCGGTATTATCGGTAATGAACATGCTGACGCCCTTGCTGTCAGCCACCACCTACGTTGACATTGCTGACACCTTCATCAGAACAGCAGGCCCTGAGAGAATTCCCTTCTGCAACATCCACTGGCTTGCAAAAGAAGACATAGAAAACCAAAACAAAAGCCCATAATCATACCCATACAACAAGCATGGCCCAGTCTCCTCCCCCAAAGCTTTGGTATCTACCAAACCACCGTGACGCCCTTCAAGCACACATGTATTTTCTCCATAAACTGGGAAATGCCAAAACTGAAGCGAACTACCATGCGTACTACCAGACCCTCATAAAGGACGACACTACCAATGGAGCCACTCGCAATGCTTACCTAACATCACCCGATGTCCCCTTTAAGACCAAATGTATCATTATGAAATATAGAACAGGCACCCTATATAATCAAAAACATGCGGTATTGTTCAAACTCTCAACAAGTCAAACTTGCCCCCTCTGCCCACACGTAGACAGTACCCTGCACATTCTTTCTGGGTGCCAACACACGCAAATAAGGAACATGATCACCGAGAGACACAACTTAGCATG
>Ga0307974_1000891_pt1 | contig 19592 bp, 25 predicted proteins | sample OrgLakmetagen784_FD_201812 | JGI IMG/M metagenome (GOLD analysis project Ga0307974, IMG submission 201812) | Saline water microbial communities from Organic Lake, Antarctica - #784 | ecosystem: Environmental > Aquatic > Non-marine Saline and Alkaline > Saline | place: Antarctica: Organic Lake... | reverse complement strand
CCAGCAGTACTGCTGCCCTTGGCCTTATTGCCCACTGGCAGCGTTCCCTTTGCATCTCCGTCACTCCCCTCCCCCTTACTGCCGCCCTTGCTGCTGCCAGGGCCGCCTTTAGGTGAAACTGTGTGTGTATATGTGTGTGTACGTGCATGTGTGTGTACGTGTGTGTACATGTGTGTATGTTGAGCGTATTTCTTAGGGCTGTGTTTGGGGGAGCCATATCCTTTGAAACTACAAGGATTCTCAACTTGTATGCCTGCCCCCTAGTTGATGATTTGAAAGTTGCTCTGCGCAGGCCGCCTGACCAAGCTTAACAGTGCACCTGCAAGTACTTGGTTATGCGCCTTGTTTGTTTCAACGTCTGCCCCTCACACACTGGTCTGTGCGGTGCTCTGTGCGGGCTCACAGTGCTTGACTCAGCTAAAATGTGGTGCACTCGAAGACAATTCCATGCATGGACAAGGAGGAGGTGTTCTTTACTCACACCATACACACATAGCTTGAAAGGCTGATCAGGTCACATGCAAGCACTTCATTTCATGCATCGGTTATGCAAAGGTAGGAAGAAGTGCACAAAAACAGGTGAAGATGTAATCTCATACTTTAATAATATACACACCCATGCACAAAGGTATGCGTTCCCACATGCACGCACACTTATATACACAAACAAAGGCTGTAACATACCAGCACATATACTCGCACTCTAACATACCAGAGGGGAACGACTCTTCCCCCAAAAAGGGAACTCTCTATATGCTCATAGAAAAGGCGTGCCCAGATTTGCAATTTTCGAAATTTGAAATTTAAACTGAGTTGAAGATCCAAGGCACTGGATCCTGAAAGTTGCAAACATTTGGGCACGCATGCCTCATAAGCCGCAGCGTGCAGGTCACGTTTTGCAAGCATTTAGCCTTACCAGATCAACCAGTGACTTAAACACTCTTGTAAGCTGAAACAGGCTTCTTTACCGTTAACACGATCATACAAAAAAAATAAGGAGATGGGCAAATATTGAGTTCTGGCAATTTCCCTTGGCAAACATGAGACAAAAGGGGTGCCAAAGAGGTCACGACTTCACCCCTTCACCCCTTCACCCCGTCGACACCCATGATGGGTCGATATTATGATAGGGTTATGTCGGTTCATTTTTGGGGAGGAAATATGCCCTGGTCTGGGCTTAATGGGTCCATTTATACGGTTTCCCTGCCAGAATTAATGTGTAGCTATGACAGCACTGGGGCCACTGGGTCTAAATGTAACCCCATACTCCTCTCTTTTGCAACTCCATACTTCTTCTTCAGTCTGTATTGACATTTTAGATAAAGGTGTTTTGCTACAAAAATTGAGCATGTTGGAGAAATCGTCCCCCTCTACACACATGTGCACGCGCACACATACATACATATACACATACACGCACGCATACCTAATGATCCTGATATGCCAGGGACCTGCGGGCTAGTAGCACTTGTATTGCCATTAAACTTTGGAGGGGCAGGAGAGGCAGCTGAAGCAGTGCTCTTCTTGAAAAAGTCGTTGATGGTGGGGGGCTTACGAAACGCGCGGGCCTGTTGTGTGTACGCGTATGTGTGTATGTGTGTGCGTGTGAGGTTGTGTTTGTATGCTGGCAAGTGTGTTTGTGTATTTGTGCGTATGTAAGTGTGTATGTGTTTGTGTGTGTGTGTGTGTGTTTGTGTGTGTGTACCTGTACGTGCACACACATGCTTGCATGCTTCTGGATTCAAAAAACGTCCTTTTGCGTGGATGAAGTGCAACACATACACATCATTTTATATACCGGCATATACACATGCACACACGTACCGCACGCACGCATTCACGTTTGAAACCCCTGTGCCTACCTGCGCCTTGGGGTCGACCTTGACAGGACTCTCCACTCGCCCGCCTCCCAGCAGAGAACGCCCCGACAAGTTCGCTGCAGCAGTGCCGTGCTCACTTATCGCAGCAATGCCTGTGTGGACATACATTACACCCAGCACATGCAGTTTTCATCGACAGGTAGCCGCAGCAGTGCCGTGCACAATCATTGCAGTGAAGACTGCGGCTCGGTTGGAAACCAGCAAGTGAGTGTGCACCAATGTCTCACGCAGGACTGAACCATGCCAATTGTATACAACCTTTGGACATCTGCAGTGCCAAGACCTAGTGCTTCCAGTTGAGGTGTTTGTGTATGTGTGCGCTTGCATGTGTGCGTGTGCGAATGTGTTCATGTCTGCAAGTTTGCTCAAGTCAAGCCCTACACAGTGTTGTGTGTGTAATTATGTGTATGTGTACGCTTCCTCATCAGTTTACCTCCTCCTGAGAAGTCTAACCTTCTTACCAGCAGCCATGGATGCAGCGGAGCCTTTGGCCTGGTCCAGCTGGGCGTGCAGAAGAGATTGAAGGGTGGCGATTACCTGCATGCGTGTGTGCGTGTGTGCGTGTGTGCGTGTGTGCGTGTGTGCGTGCGTGCGTGCGTGCGTGCGTGCGTGTGTGTGTGTATGTATGTATGTATGTATGTATGTATGTATGTATGTATGTATGTATGTATGTATGTATGTATGTATGTATGTATGTATGTATGTATGTATGTATGTATGTATGTGTGTGCAATATCAAGTGTGTGTGACTTTAAATAAGATATAGTTCCAAGTACAGACTGCAGTGCTTCACGCAGCGGTACAGGAAAGAGCACATACCATAAACCGCTCTGTGCAGTACACAAGCTAGCAACCACAAGCTAGCAACCTCTGATCACCTTTTGACTGATTACCACCTTTTGACCTCTACAACGCATATCTTACTCCGTTGAAAAGCACAATGCAGGCCCCATGACATTTTCACGTGTATACATATATACATATACATATATATATATGTTCACACACATGCACAGCTACACATGCACGCACACACACATACACACTCATGCTCACACACGTACATGTGTGCCCTTGCCGCACGCACCTCATCCAAACGCACACATACGCTCAAACGCACACACACACACCCACATACACCCACATGTGCCCTTGCCGCACGCACCTCATCCAAGAGCCCACACACGCACACACGCACACCCACACATACACCCACATACAACACACATGTGCCCTTGTTGCACGCACCTCATCCAAGAGCACCGCAGGGTACCTTACGCCCACCACGTGTTTTGGTAGCTCAGATACCATGCCAACAGGAGCAGGCGCAGCCGCACCACCCGCCATTGCATTCATGCTCAAGGGGGTGTGTGGCGGTGCTGGCACTGGAGCTGCTGCACTCGCTGCAGGTGCCGTCGAAGTCCCTGTGATCTCTGAGGATGCTGTAGGTGCTGCCGTTGAGTTTGGTGCTGCTGCTGATGCTGCTCCAGATGCCGTTGGGTTTGATGCTGCTGCCGTTGCTGCACCTGCTGCCGCTGGGTTTGGTGCTGCTGATGGCGCTATGTGGTGATGATGGGATGTGCCTTGTGAAGAGGTTGGCGGAGGGAAAGGGGCTTTGCTGGGGGTGCTTGTATTTGCGGTGGGGTTGATGTTTGTCTGCGGTCCAAGCTCTGCACGCACCACCCTGCACAGCAGCATATGTGTGTGTATGTGTGTGCGTGTGTGTTTGCGTGTGTGTGTATGTTTGTGTGTGTGTGTGTGTGTGCTTGCGCGCTTGTACACACTCAGTACCGAAAATATGGTGTTTGAGTTTGGCATGCTCGCTTATTTGTACCAGCATTGCCCTGGGTAATGTGGGAGTGATGAGGCCTAATCCTCAGCTTAAAAGAAGCTTTAGCACAAGTGATCACGCCTAATCCTCAGCTTAAAAAAAGCTTTAGCACTAGCGATGACGCCTAATCCTCAGCTTATAAGAAGCGTTAGCACTAGTGCTCAGACCTGGGAGCAATAATGCCAAGGCTCAAAGCCACCACACAAGCCGCATCTGATTTAGGGTTGATGCATTTCATGCGTCCCACCCTCAACAAAGCTTTGAAGAGTTTGCACATACGTACCCTGACCTAGTGAGCGTAGTACACTAGTGTAGATGCAATTCATGCAAGCAAACCAGGTAAATGAACACAATAGCCATCTGTATCACCTTGCCTCAAGGTCCTGTCCGCCTTGCTCAGAGAGTGCTCATAGATGCCCAAACATAGCATCGTCATTAGCACACACAATAACCACTAAAAATCACGTTCACCACCTGTACCACCCCACCTCATGGTCCTGTCTGCTTTGCTCAGAGAGTGCTCGTGTCGACTGAGCACAGCCTCAAGAACCCCCCACACGCGCACCACAGATCCACTCAGCACAGTGACAGGCGTTATGCGCTTGCCAGCAGTGCAGCTCTCGCCCTGTGATTTGAAATGAGAACATGTCAAGCAGTGGCTTCCTTTCAGATCCACTCAGCACAGTGACAGGCGCTATGTGCTTGCCAGCAGTGCAGCTCTCGCCCTGTCATGGAAATAGAAGAGGTAGATGGAAAGTTGTGCTGATTGTTACTTGTTATTATCAGACCAACTCAGCACAGTGGCAGGCGTTGTGCGCTTGCCAGCAGTGCAGCTCTCGCCCTGTGATTTGAAATGAGAACACGTCAAGCATCGGCTTCCTTTTAGATCTGCTCAACATAGTGGCAGGTGTGACGTGCTTGATATGAAAGTGAGAACATGTCAAGCTTGGCTTCCTTTCAGATCCACTCAGCACAGTGGTAGCTGCAATATGTACTTGCAACCCATGACACAGCCCTTGCTTTGTGGTAGAGGGCAAAGATGAGTCAGTACGTTAAAACACATCCTAAGATCCACCAATTGGTATGAAAAAGCAAGAAACAGAAAACTGTGATACGCATTGTACGCAAGGTGATGAATCTGTTTCATATATCAAGCCAGCGAAACAAGAGAGGAAAGGTGCCTCTTTGGTCCTAAAAAATACTGTAAGGTTCCTCTGCCACACGTGCAAGGTACCGGGAATCAAGGGTCGCATGCTGGCCTGAAACGAGTCCTAATAATGACAGCAATTGGGCTTGTGAGCACCAAGTTGCAATGACGGTCTTTTGCCACAAAACAAAACCCGTAAATTACCTGATTCTATTTAAATTTTGAAACGCAGGACAGCTCCCAGAACCGTCGCAGACACCAGCCCTGCCGATTGAGCTGACAGACGGACTTGCTTACAGGAAGACTTGTGGCTGCAATTGAGCTGTCAGCTGCAATGGAGCTTTGACAGACATACCTGCTTACAGTTAGACCCGTGGGTGCAATAGTCCAAGAAATACTCGTAGGAGGAGTTCCACGTCACTTCTGCCTTGTCTGCGCTGATGGGCGTGTACTTCTCTTCCAGATCGTCCTTGGCCATGTCTATGTAGCTGTCGCCTGTGTGAGCATGTGATCGTGAGCATGTAATTGTGTGGCCATGTCTATGTAGCTGTCGCCTGTGTGAGCATGTAATCGTGAGCATGAGATTGTGTGGCCATGTCTATGTAGCTGTCGCCTGTGTGAGCATGTGATCGTGAGCATGTGATTGTGTGGCCATATCTATGTAGCTGTTGCCTGTGTGAGCATGTGATTGTGAGCATGTGGCCATGTGGCCATGTCTATGTAGCTGTTGCATGTGTGAGCATGTGATCGTGAGCATGTGATTGTGTGGCCATGTCTATGTAGCTGTTGCCTGTGTGAGCATGTGATCGTGAGCATGAGATCGTGTGGCGATGGCGTATAAGGACATACACGCACAGTGTCGTACGTGCACATGAGATGATGTCATCACATTTGTGTTGGGTTGGCCAGAATTGTATAGGTATATATGCCATATATGACTGTACATTTGATCAAATCCCAGCCAAAATATCGTATATACACTGTAAATATATGGTTCTGGCCAACCCTGCATTTTTGTGATCAAGGCTGTGAAAGAGTGACCATGTGTGAATGCCTGGTGTTGTATAGCACAATGTGGTGTGTGTAGAGTTGGCCAGCACCACATATATTATATATATGTATATAAACAGTGCATACACGGTAATTTTGGCAGGGAAACCACCAAGTAAATATACCAGAGGGGGTCAACGGAGCAAATGTCCTGAAATGTGACTTTTTTGATACAAATCATGTTTGAATGATATAACTAGATGGTTCATGAAGTTTGGGGCCAAAAGGACCACCCCAGTGGACTGGACAAAAATCCAGTACAAATTTTGGCACTGAGTTTTCACATAACAAGCCACCACGCCCCAAGTAGGACCTCTTTTCTTCCCAAACCAAGACAGGATGACTTCCTTTATGATACCAAATCATCCTGGGTTTTGAAAAGTACATTTGGTGAAGGTTGGCTTTACACCTTTTTGGCACCCCTTTTGTTGTTTTTTTTAAGGGAAATGGGCAAAATGGAGTATCTGACCAACTACAGGGTCGTTTCACTCCATTTTTATGATGTTTATTTATCTAAAACACACCATTTATTTAAAAATGATCCATATTGGTGCAGTATTTAGTGAGATCTGGCAGATTGGCAGTGAAAAGTAGGGTTCACGCCGCGGGCAATTAGACATGTGCACCCATGTTTGCAAATTTAAAGCTCAGGTGATGTACCTTTGGGTCCTAAGCATAGAATTTGCAAACATGGTGCCCATACTCACTTAACATTTCTAAAGTACCCCTGTTTGGGGCCTCCGTCGACCCCCTCTGCAAGTATAAGGTCATATACGTTGCATATATACGATTCTGGCCAACCCTACGTATGTGAAGATGTGAACACGGGCGTAAGAGTGTTTTAATCCTATGTGCACGTTTGCTTTTGTCACAGCACGTGTGGTTGCCAGTGCCATGTAATGGATAACCATATGTACGAATGCCAGGTTTTGTGAGAGCATGCGTGATCACCCTTTAAGCTCATTGTGCGTGTGGCATTAATAACGAAACCTATGGGCGTACACGCTGCTTAGTGCTTTACGTCTGAGTGCATGTGGGTGTGCCATATGATGCAGCAAACGAGCCTGTTCAAACACGACTGGGAAGAGTACATTCAAACAAGGAGAAAGGAAGAAGGAATCGACGCCGGCGGTGTCGTTTCGGGACAACATTTTAACCAGGGGTCCTGGTCACTAGTAATTAAAAAAGAAAAGCAATGTTACAGGTCAACAGAGTATGGACCGTGGCTCATGGTCCATGAGGTATGGATAAGAGGGTACACCCAACAGCCTTTTACGTGGCAGTTATGTGTGGCACTGGAGGCAGCTGTTTGTCAAATTTGCCTTGTGACCTGCCTGTTAGTGCAAAACACAAACAGGGCGTACTGCAAGGCGAGTTCTTTGAAATGGAAGTGGGCAGTTGAGAGAGATTGGGAGCACTTTGGTAGCGTCGTTAAAAGGGAGGTCATTACAAGTGTATGAGCTTTACCCTGACCCTCCTAAGTAAATAGCTTGGAGCATTTACAAGTGTGTATCTGTAAGAGCTAACATGGTAAATGGCGTATGAAGTAGTTCAGATTAGCATTAGTAGCTTGCAACGGTGGTCTGTCGCGCATACCCAAAGCAAACTTGCTTCTCCCATTGTTATACCCACTATCAATTGCGCGCGCTCAATGGAGGACGTGGGGCCTGTGCTGTTGCGGGAACCCACTTGCTTGTCCCACTGTTATATGATTATGATGTTATGATCGAAACCAGTTGCGCATGCTCAATGAAGGACGTGGGGCCTGTGCTGTTGCGGGAACCAACTTGCCTGTGTTGGGTCTGCAGATGGCAAACAGGTTGCGTGATCCAGGCTTCTGTAGGGCCAGGCAAACCATGTGCATTCCCTGGCCAGGGATAGGGCGCCTGTGAGCGTGCAGGGTTGTCTCCTATAGTGAGTATCTGATCGCCTTGGAGTGTGTGTACATACGTGCCTTATGACGTGTGAGAGTGTGCAAGGTTGATCATTATGAAGATGCATCTGCATGGTTGTGTCTTGCAGCGCATGTTTGTTGTCTTGGAGTGTCAGTGGGTGTGTGTCTCTCTGTGTGTGCGTATGTGGCGCGCGTGTGTATAGGATCAGCCATACCTGTTTCAAGCATTGTGATAATGTTTATGATTTCCTTGAACTTGTTTGGATATGATGGCTTTGACCGATTTTTCACTCACATACGTATCCTTCAGAGTGTATTGAGCCTCAAACTCGTCAGATTGCTAAAACTCGAACCTGCTATTGCGCACAGGTTCTCACAGTACAACGCTGCAAATTGATTTTTTTCCTCTTGCACACGGATTCAGATCTGCTCACATCTCCCTTTCAGACACTTCACAAAAGTGCTCCCCCGTCATTTCAAAAAGCAGAACAGGTAAAACTCAACTTCTTAAAAATTTAACCCGCTTTTTCCTCTGTGCACCAGGTTAATATTCATGGTATGGTAACTATAACGTTTGAAATTCACGTGCAAATCCCGAGCAGACCTACCACGAGGTTTGGAATAGGATATCCATATGAATACAGCCACTGTATATGCCCACACATCTTGACCTAAACCTGGAAAGGCCGCATAGACACGTGGACCCAGTCCTCTTTGCAAGTACCTTTAGGACTCCTGCTTTCATTCTCAGTTGTCCATCGCACTCACGTCCCACTCATACGTCCCACACACATCCTACTGACACAGACCCCACACGTCCCGCCTACCCTCCCCCACACCCCCCCCTCACTCACAACTCACACCTGAATTTGTCACAGCAACACGTCACAGCCACCTAGACCAGAGAACAAGACGTTCTCAAGACTGCTTGTGCTTAATTACACAAACCAATTGCCTTTTGTGTACACATAGTTCACCTTGACATCTTGAAACCGCTCTGGTCCCCTTGCACAGCCTCCAGCTGCAGCCGTACGCGTGCTGCCTGCGAATCAGAAACACACATACACACACAAGTACACATTTGAAAGCATGAGTACAAACTCTTGAGCTTCGTCAATGACTGTATAAAGAGGTTGAGCAGGTTCCTGATTAATTTAGGGCCAAAGGGGCACAATTGCTATGGTGGACCTTCAATTCCCCCCCTTACTCTCATCCCATGAAGGAACTATGGCCTAGTAGTGCCCATCAATCAAGTGTGTGATCAATCCACTTCCAAGTCATGTACATGTGTGCATGTGTGCACGTGCATTCTGTGAATGAGTGTGCATACGTGTGCATACGCAAGTGCACGCGCATGAACGTGCCTGAGCATATTCATGTGCACGTGGATATAGTCTACAGCCCTAACCCAAGGCCAGCCTTTGTGTACGAATAGATTGTTCTGAAAGGTGCGCATTCATACGCAGCCCTTACCCATGGCCAGCCTACGCTGTCCTCTCACCTCAAAGCTCATGCCCCTGTCCACACAAAAGTTGTCTTAAAGGGTGCGCAGTCGTATGCAGCCCTATTTTATTGCGAGCCTACGCTGTCCTCTCACCTCAAAGCTCATGTCCCTGTCCACAAAAAAGTTGTTCTGAAAGGTGCGCAGTCGTATGCAGCCCTATTCTATTGCGAGCCTACACTGTCCTCTCACCACGAAGCTCATGCCCCTGTCCACACAAAAGTTGTCTTGAAAGGTGCGCAGTCGTATGCAGCCCTATTCTATTGCGAGCCTTCGCTGTCCTCTCACCTCAAAGCTCATGCCCCTGTCCACAAAAAAGTTGTTTTGAAAGGTGCGCAGTCGTATGCAGCCCTATTCTATTGCGAGCCTACGCTGTCCTTTCACCTCGAAGCTCATGCCCCTGTCCACAAAAAAGTTGTTCTGAAAGGTGCGCAGTCCGCTCAGAGGGTCACTCCATAGAACTCTTCGTTCAATCCCTGGGTCCGAGGTGCCTGCCTTCTTTTTGTGGCGGGTGCCGTTGCTGCCAAACAGATCTGCCAAGCCCTCTGTGTGTGTTTATGTGTGCGTGTGGTTGCGTGTGTGTATGTATGCGTGCGCATGTGAGCAAGTGTGTGTGCATGTGTGTACATTGTGAGTACAATTGAGGTTTCACATGCAATGTGGTGGTGCCGGTGCCGGCACTGTACGCAGACACACACACAAACATGTAAAAAACACACAGACAAATTACTATCATTACATGAACACACACACACGCAAGCCTTGGTATTAGGCACCCGTTTGGTGTTACCTGAGTACTTGCCCTCATGCTTTGCGGCATTGATCTGCACAGGACGCCAGGACAAATGAGTGAGTGATGCAAATGATTGAGTGATGCTTTGCGGCATTGATCTGCACAGGACGACAGGACAAATGAGTGAGCAATAAACGTGAGGCTGGTGTGTGTGTTGTGTGTGAGTGTGTGTGCGTGTGTGTGTGTGCGTGTGTGTGTGTCCATCTACTGCAACGATTGATCTGCACAAGACGACAAGACAAATGAGTGAGTCGAAATCGTGAGGCTGGTGTGCGTGTGTGTGTTGTGTGTGTGTGTGTGTGTGTGTGTCCATCTACTGCAACGAGTGGCGACTAAGGTGGGACGCCTATATCTACTTTGAAAACTGGCAACAACTGCTATTCCAGTAGCGAATGCCTCTGATAGGTGGGGCGTACAGGAACAGAGAAGGTACCTGAGCGCATGGCACGAGCCAAGGGACAAGGTCAAAACAAAAGACAGACTGACGGTAGTGTAAGCACCACCAGCAAAAGGGAGTGTCTGATTATCAGCTGATTCCTTGCAACAGGAGATGTGATATACACAGGGTTGGCCAGAACCGTGTGTTTACAACGAATTTGACCGTACGTTGTGTGATTTCCCTGCCAAAAATACCGTACACCACATATATATATATAGTTCTGTCCAATTGCATCCTGCTTCAAGGTTGGAAACACATGCAGCAACATGCACATACACGACACAATCATGAACACGCATACCTCAGCAGCCAAGACGGCAGTGAAATACGCAAACAGAAGGTTCTGCTCAGCCACAGGCAGGCCCAGCAGGCGGTTTAAAAAACGGCGGACGTCGCCTGTCTCCTTGCCTCCTCCTCCTCCTCCTCCTGCCTTGCTTGGCGTGTCTTTGGTGGACTTGCCTGCGCAGGAGGGGTAGGGGTATAGTAAGAGGTACTTGCTAGATGTTTGTGTACATGTGTGCGTGCATGTGTGTACACAACAATAACTGCCTGCGCAGGAGGGGCAGGGGTTCAGAAGGTACTTGCTGAATCTTTTGTGTATATATGTGTGTGAACACATGCGTGTGTGTGAGCATATGCGTGTGTGTGAGCATATGCGTGTGTATTTGAGGGGTTGGGTGGGGTTGGGTGGGAGGGTGGGTGGGTGGGTGGTGGTTGGGGAGATCTAACGCATCTAGACAACTACCTTACATGTGGCATGGCATGTTCTCAGTGATATCTGCTTACAAAAGCACAGTATGAACTCTGAGTTGTCATTTTTCAGACGCACAAGAATGGCGCAATTCAACTACAACTTCCTGCAAATTAGAAAACGCAGGGCAATAGAAACACACACTCACACACGCACATGCCCCTGTACGCACATGCACAAACACATACATCCGTGCCCTTTTCCTTCATGCACACACGCACTGGCACTGACAAAGCCGCACCCTCAGGCAACTGCTGAACAGGAGGATTGGGAAGAGGGTTGAGAATCAAACACTAATTTAATTATTGAACGAGCTTGATTAAGGGACACCCTGTCTATCCTAACTAATCCTTTCAACCTACCGCGACCCTTGCTGTTTCCAAAGCTGCCTGCTGCCGGCTCCCCCTCCTCCGCCACTGTATCCTTTTTGGAGGTTGACACATCCACACCCATCACGTCCACGTACTGCCTCAGCTGCAGATAGCACAAGTGCAGCACACTTTGTGAGTGTGGATGCTAGTGCACGCATCCAGATGTCCACACCCATCGCGTCCACGTTCTGCCCCAGCCACAGATAGCACAAGTGCAGCACAGTTCACGTTTGTGAGCGCATCATGCCCACGTACTGCGCTAGAAGAGTATGCAGCATTGATAGTGGGTGAGCAGGGGTCGTGCACATAAACGTCTGGAGGCCTGGAAGTGCAACACCACGCCAGCAGGAAAGTAGTCTTCGTTCATCAGTCACACACAAACAGTCATGCACACATGCACACAACCCTACCTGTTTGTGCAACAGGCAGATCCGTGCGGCACGCAGCTCAGGGTCCTCTATCCGAGTCAAGGCTTCTGCTTCAGCATCCTGGGGGTGTGCATGTATGTGTGTCGTATTGTATGTGTGGTGCTTGTGGGTATACTACTACGTTCTGTGTGCAGGACTGTGAACATGCATGCCTCTTATTCGAACCAACGTAAGCTTGCTTGTCACTGCACTCTTTTATCAGATCAATCTCATTTTTTCAGTGTCAGTTGTGTATCTTAAGGCTGTTGTGTGTCAGTGTAAAAGACAGAGCAGCAGCAATGCTGATCGTACCTCACTCCAACGAGGTGCAGAAAGTGCATTTTTTAAAGTGTCATATCGTAAGGGTGTTGTGTGTCAGTGTAAAAGACAGAGCAGCAACAAAGCTGATCGTACCCCTCATTCAACGAGGTGCAGAAAATGCATTATTCTCCGTGCCTTATACTCACATTCACATCAAGCACCTCCGATACTCACTTCCATATCAAGCTTGCCGGCTTCAGCTTTTACAAACTCCTTCAATACCGCCACGTAGTCAGCTCCCTGCAAATGCATGGATGCAAGTACGTTGGGCATCATCGGAAGAGAAGGGATGCACTCCAACAAGACTGCCCCATAGCCAGCTCATGCAATCGCACAAATGAAAGAATGTAGGGCATCATGAAATGGAATGGGATGCCCAGTAGGAGAATGCTTTGCTGGACTTTAAGAAGCGTGAAAGGAAGCTTCTCAATTGCTAGATCCCATGTTTTCGATCTCTGCTTGCGTATGGGTCCCAAAAAAGGCAGCAATTCCACCATATAGACACCAGAGTGGCTCCTAATCTTGTTTCACGTGGCAAGTGAATTATACTGCATGCACTATGCCCTTGCCGTTTTTTCTTCCTTTGCCGTTTTTTTATTGACAAAAACAGAGCGCACCATGGGCAGGGTCGGATTCTCCAGCAAGATGTGGTCATACATACGACGCAGAGACCTGGGTACAGCAAACAAATGCGCGCCGTGTGGAGGTGGTGTGTGCACTTTCTGCACTATGATCTAATAACACCCTGTCACAAACACAAGTGCCCTCTGGCGTCGACAGAACTCTGAAAGCCGCTGTGCCTCGGCGAAGCGCATGAGGCACACACACACAAACACACACACACACACACACATACACACACAGAGACACACAGAGGCGTACATACGCAGTGAAGCAGTGCATTGGATAGGTGTGTTGTGATGAAATTTAAGAAGCATTGTGTAACATGCATGTGTGTATGTGTGTATGTATGTATGTATGTGAGAAAACATTGTGTGTGTGTTGTAACTATGTGGTATTAGAAGACTGTGTATCAGGGGACTCATCTACATGCAAGTATATGGTTGCTGCACAGACACACTTCAGATTTCATATGCCAAGCCCCTGCGCACCTTCGCCCCAGCGGAGAATCAAAGTTTTGCTCAGACAAGTCCACACCTGCATGAGATAAAAAAGAGGTATGACGGCTGCAAAGTGGTCTGTGGACGAGATGCTTTATGATACAAAAGTAGCCCTGATGATCCTTGCGAACTTCTTCATATATTTACGTGTTGTAGGAAGGTGGTACCATCAGTTAAGAGCACTTTTGCACACAACACACACATACACAACGCAATTCCATAATACACATTTCCACCAACGCACGCACAGGCGCACGCATATACACAAAACACGATCACGCACAAAAAGAATGCGCATACAATGACACACGATATGCAGCACGCCAACCTCCACAAGTGAGGACCCTCCAGCGATTGCAATGCACACACACACACACACACACACAGGCAACCACAGATTAACGCAACGGACATGACACATACATAGGGTTGGCCAGAACCGTGTATATACACCGCATATGACCGTATATTTGGTAATATCCCTGCCAGAATTGCCGTACATAAACCGTATATATATACGTTTTTTGTGTATATATGGTTCTGGCCAGCCCTACAAATACATGTGCAAACAAACACGCACGCACCAGATGCTGCACGCCTGTCTCCACGGGTGAGGGCACCTAATGACCGCAGCCTGGTTCTGGCCAGACCTACATATACACGTGCAAACAAACACGCACGCACCAGATGCTGCACGCCTGTCTCCAAGGGTGAGGGCATCTAATGACTGCAGCCTGGTTCTGGCCAGACCTACATATACACGTGCAAACAAACACGCACGCACCAGATGCTGCACGCCTGTCTCCACGGGTGAAGGCGCCTAATGACCGCAGCCTGGTTCTGGCCAGCTCTACAGTTACATGTGCAACAAGCATACACGCACGCACCAGATGCTGCACGCCTGTCTCCACGGGTGAGGGCACCCAATGACTGCAGCCTGCGAGCTACTGCTGCAGCAAATCTCTTCTCGCCACCCACATTGGTGCTGATGAGCCTGGAAAAGCACGGAGCACACTAGATTTTAAGATGTGAGAAGAGCAAATGCGCACAAACACACGAATTTGAAACTTGTGGTGAAGGTGAAAGTTTAACAAAGCAAGGACAACGGGCAACAACCGTCGCATTGTTGATCACTGCTTGGGCCCATGATCCTTAGTATAGTCACAGAAACGTATGGTGAAGGTGAAAGTTTAACAAAGCAAGGACAACGGGCAACAACCGTCGCATTGTTGATCACTGCTTGGGCCCATAATCCTTTTATAGTAGGCACAGGCTCAGGACTCATAAATATATAGTTCAGGCATAAGTTTATGGTGAAGGCGTGAAAAGTAAGCAGAGACAGGGTGCTGGTGCCTTTGCTGTAAGTTTGAGGGACCAGATAAACAAATTAATCTAGTCTTCTTGCACAGTATAGTACAGGTCCCAAGGGCGGGCGGCAGGGCCTTACTCCTGACGATAGCAAACTCAAATTAAGAAAGTCAACGTGTCATATTGTTACCAAACAGGCATCCACTTGCAATGCAATAATGCAATGCCACACTGAGTAGACGAGAAACCATACGCAGCTTGAAACATCCCAGGAAACGTTTGCTGCCTCAGGCTCCCTGACTGCCTGCTAGTTTTTTTTCATGATTGGCAACAGCTTACAGATTGCTGCCGGAAAGAAACCGTGAGACAGGTATAGAGTTTAGAGTGTGGAGGTTTTCTATACAGGACACACTAGGTATTGAGTATGTAGATGACATACACAACGTTGATACACACAAATACATACACATACATATGCATATAACAATAATTATATGTAAAAGATACGCGTGAAAAACATGCAGTAGTTTCCTATGCTGGACTTACAGCTGTGGATCACCGATACATGCATGGCTCACCGATACATGGGTGCAGACACATGCACCGATACATGGCTCACCGATACATGCATGGCTCACCGATACATGGGTGCAGACACATGGGTGCAGACACATGGGTGCAGACACATGGGTGCAGACACATGGCTCAGACACATGCACCGATACATGGCTCACCGATACATGGCTCACCGATACATGGGTGCAGACACATGCACCGATACATGCACCAATACATGGCTCACCAATACATGCATAACTCACCGATACATGGGTGCAGACACTTGATTGCTGCGGTGTGTGCGTCCAAGCTGCTGGATGGCCTTGTCTGCCGACCTGCACATGCAGTGTTACGTGAGAGCATGCATGTGTGTGCATTGGTGTGTGCGCATGCATAGGTATTACACGAGTGCGCGCGTGCGTGCGTGCATGCATGTGTGTGTGAGTACATTATTTGTGTGTATTCGTGAGTGTGTGTGTGCGTGTGTGCGTGCACGTGTGAGTGTGTTTGTGTGTACGCATGTGAGAGAGTGAGTGTGTGTGTGTGAGCAAGTGCCTATGTGTTCATCCTTCCTTCACACATGTATTTATTCACTGCCCAAGCAAAACTTATGCGGCACAAACCGAGTGTGCTAGGCTACTTAGGTACGTGTAAATAAGGTGTTTAATTAAGAGTGTGTGTTATTAAAAGCCATCGCAGTACTTAGTACATTTTTACCATGGCAACTCGATCGTGAGGTGCAGCCGGCGGCGAGGGTGCGCGCAATCTGAGGCGGCGGAGGCGTGGAGGCTGATGCCCGTGGATGCCGCGTCAGAGATCACGGCCACCGAGCGCGTCCCTTTCATGAAGTGGCTGCGCTCAATCACTGCAGTGCAACACGCGTGTGTGAATAAGTGTGTGTGCGTGGGTATGTGTATGTTTATAAATGTGCAAGTGCATGTGAGTGTGAGTGTATGTGGGATTGAGTGTGTGTGTGTGTGCCTGTGCCTGTGCCTTTTAAAGGGACGTACAATTGCGCGATTCTCCAGGGAGTACAGGCTAGTGCCTGCTTGTCAGAGATCACGGTTGCTGATATGTACTCTTGCACGGCATATCATGCACACATTCCCCATCACTAGAAGCTAAAAGTCAAGGCTTCAGACTTCCACATATCAATTGTTCTCTCTCTCTCTTTCTTTATCTCTCTCTCTCTCTCTCTCTCTCTCTCTCTCAAAGTTAAGGATCCAACCCTGTTTTAAGAGAAAATGGCTGCAAGCAGGATCCAAGCAATCAGGGTGTCGGGCTTGCATGCTGCCTACACCAGCTAAACCAGATACCAGATCCCAGTAGGCAGCAGGTGTTGCAGCGCATCAGAAGTACAGCACTTACACAAATGCAAAAGTGCTAGCATGATCCCAAACGCAAACGCTCACCATTCAGGCCATCTCATTCAAATGCAAGAGTACTGATGTAATGCCAAACAAATGCTCTCACCATTCTAGCTGCCCGCTTCATTCAAATGCAAGAGTACTGACGTAACCTTAACCTTAAACAAAAACACTCACCGTTCAGGCTGTCCATGTCACTGCTGTCCGGCTTTGCGCGCAGCTCGTAGTTGTAGACGTCACGCTTTGGGTCGTACACAATGCGTCCACGCCTTCCTGTCATTTCTGCCACCTGGTCAGTCACAAAGGGAGGGCGTCAGTGTGTGTGTGATGTGTTGGTAGGGGGGGGGTATACACAATGCGTTAACGCCTTTCTGTCGTTCCTGCCACCTGGTCAAGTCACAAAGGGAGGGAGTAAGTGGTGTGTGTATTGTGTTTGTAGGGGAGGGGGGGTATGTGTGTGCAATTGTGTGTGTTTCTTTAATTCTCCAGTACCTTTGCTAAAGACGTGAGAGCCTGGATGCCTATTTTACTTCATCGACAAAACAGGTTTAGCAGGAGGTCTTGCTAAACAAATTTGTGCTAAACAAGTTTAGCAGGAGGTCTTGCTAATTTATTGAAACACGACAAGCGTTCATGGGGTAGAGGGAAAACTTTTAATCTGTCAATAAAGCATACCCACAGCCCAAAATCTTTGCAAAATCTTATCTCATTTAGATTTCTGGTAATTGCTATGTAGGTAGAGTTGGCCAGAACCATATATATATATATATACGATGTATATACGGTGTATTTGGCAGGGAAATCACCAAATACTGTTTAATTATGTACAGTTCTGGCCAACCCTATATAATATAGGGGATAAATGGCACGCACGATACACACAAACACGCACACCTGGCTGGGACCCCCAAGCTGGTTGATCAGCTCATCCAAAAAGTTTGCCGGCAAGTCGAGCTCGTTGATTGCATCGTACAGCTCCTGGACATTCATGTGTATAAGCGTGTGCTTAATTGCGTGCACACATACTTGGCTGTGTGCGTATTAGTACACATGTGAAAGCGTGAGCAGCATTTTTTTGTGACGTGCGTTTGTGTTTGTGTGTATGTGTGTGTTTGTGTTGGGGGGGGGGTGTATTTGTGTGTGTATGTGTGGGCATGTGTGTGTGTATGTCCAGCAGCACAGTCAAAATTCAAATGGTTGGGTGTCCACACATTTTGCATACTCCCCTTGCATGCCAATTCCACCACTTATACCTCAAAGTAATGCATTTCCTAATCGCATGAAATGGATTTTCCACATTAACTGTTCAGCTCCAGGAGCTTCTTCAAACTGCATGGTTTACCAGAAGTTTGAAGAAGCTCTTGAAGAAGCTCTTGAAGAACCTGACTTCAGGAACTCCATGCAATCTAAAAAAGCTCTTCTCAACATTGGCTATTTCTGCACGCGCACACACACACACAAGCACACATATTGACACACACACACAACAAACGCACATCTTTAATGGATTGACATTCCTTGGCCACACAGCCCTTTTGGGCCTTAGCCCCTTCCATTTCTGGGTTATGGTGTTCAGCATGGTGGTCGTCCGCCCCAGCGTTGCTGCCTTCTCCCCAGTCCTCCGTCCCTTCGTTGCTTTCATGCTCATTGCCTGGGATTGCAGTGATTGGGATACAGTGATTGGAATACAGTGATTGGAACTGCTTTCATGCTCATGGCCTGGGATTGCAGTGACTGGAATACAGTGATTGGAATACAGTGATTGGAGTTGCTTTCATGCTCATGGCCTGAATGGGATTGCAGTGATTGGGATACATGTGTTGAAGAAACAAGACGGGTCAGAAGGTTGCGTTGCCGTGGAGTTCCTAGCAAGGGCCCGTCCAGTTGCATGTATAGAAGCACAGCAGTGTGGTTGACAGAACGATGGGTGGTGGACTTGAGTGATGCTGCCACAGAAAAATCCCCAAGGCACAAACTAAGAAGGCACAAATTAGTTTGCAAAAACTGAGAAAGCACATGCCATGCCATCCCACCTTGATCTTTGCCCTTGCCCTTCTCCTTGTGGGAGGTGGGCACGTGGTCTCGCACAAATCGCATCAGCATCTCTTTTGTCGTGGAGACCATACCGGGAACCGGGCCCGGCTCCAAGCAAAGAGAGGCATCAGCAGCTTCACCTGCAGGCGTGTGTGTGTGTGGGTGCGTGTGTTGATCTGCTTGTTGAGGTGCACAACTCACTTCAGGTTAAAGAGCACACATGACTCTAAATACCCGGCTCTAAAAATCCACCTAACCCTTTGTTTTGCACTAACCGCCAGCTTTGACCCTTTCTTTTGCACTGGCCGCCAGCTTTTACCCTTCCTTTTGCACTGACCACCAGCTTTGACCCTTCCTTTTGCACCGACCGCCAGCTGAGTTATGCTGCAGACGTACGTGCAGAAAGCGCAGCATGTGCTCAATCTAGTGCTCAGGCCGTGCAGCACTGACCTGTCGACTGGAGGCCCACTACCACACACAAGCCCTCAGATAATGCCTTCTTAGCCTCAGCTACGACACAAGGGACCTGTGTACGTGAATGTGTGTATGTACGTATATATGTTTGTATGTATGTGTGTACGTGTGAATGTGTGAATGTATGTATGTGTGCGCGCGTGCGTGCGTGCGTGCGTCCGTGCGCCTGTCCGTCCGTCCGTCCGTCCGTCCGTCCGTCCGTCCGTCCGTGCGTGCGTGCGTGCGTGCGTGCGTGCGTGCGTGCGTGCGTGCGTGCGTGCGTGCGTGCGTGCGTGCGTGCGTGCGTGCGTGCGTGCGTGCGTGCGTGCGTGCGTGCATGCATGCATGCATGCATGCATGCATGCA
>Ga0307974_1000890_pt1 | contig 19616 bp, 37 predicted proteins | sample OrgLakmetagen784_FD_201812 | JGI IMG/M metagenome (GOLD analysis project Ga0307974, IMG submission 201812) | Saline water microbial communities from Organic Lake, Antarctica - #784 | ecosystem: Environmental > Aquatic > Non-marine Saline and Alkaline > Saline | place: Antarctica: Organic Lake... | reverse complement strand
AAACTATACTAAGTGGTCGAAGAGGGTCGCATACTAAACAGTGGCGGATACGAAAGAAATTGGTACAAGAAGCTATTGATATAACTTTGACAGATTTATTTAAGGAGAAAGATGACTAATTTACTAGAAAAAAGAAAAGAGCAAGCAGGGATAAGAAGCTTAGGTGACTTGAAAAGAAGCGGAGTTGTCAGCGGTAAAATAGACCCTGAGAAATTTGTAAATGGTCCGAAAGACATGGACTGTAATGTAGTTCCTTGGACTAGAGGAGGTATAACAGGTTGGTTAGCAGGAGCAGGAGCAGGTAAGACTAGTAGTATACTGTACGTCTTGAAGCATATTCTTATAAACAACGAAGAAGGTATAGTAGTTTTTGTATCTTTAGAAATGGACGCTTCGGAAATAGCTGAAAAATGGCAAAAAGCTACACAAGATAGACCTGACCTAGCCGATAGATTGTTTATTATAGAAAATTATGATGAGGACGGTAAGTCTAAAAATCTGTCAGTGTCTGACATAAAGCTAGAGCTTACTAATATTAAAGAAGTTATGGGAGTGACGATGCATGCTTTTGTAATCGACCATTTATTAGAAATAGACTTAAACGGAGGAGTAGATTATAATCCCGTATGTAAAAAGATAAAAGATTTATCAGTGGAGTTAGATTCCCATTGTTTTTTACTATCTCAAACAACTAAAGGTAAGGGTACTGGAGATGTTCCTGTCCCAAAAGATGGATGTTTTGGTACGTCTAGATTTGAATGGATTGTTACAAATATAATTACAGTATTTCAACCCTTAAGGAGAGTAGAAAAAGAATGTGACTTAGCTGTTATGGGATGGCAATATGCTAAGATTCGGTATAAAAATAAGTTAGATGGAGCTAAAGAGGGTATGAACTATCTAAGAAGATTTGATTTTGACACCGAAGACTTGTTACCTTTAACTGATGCTGAAATTGCTACTTTTAAAATGTGGTATGATAAAGTTTTAGAACTTAGGCAAAATGAGGCTAAATTTAAATCCTACCAATTTAGTCTAGATAGGAAAATACAAGGAAAAGACGGTAAAGAGGTTCTAATAAAAGATACTTTTGGAGGAGGTTCTCCTGACGATGATGAACTTTAAGTTGACAGTACTGTAATGTTAGGAGATTTTTATGAAACTTAGCACATTCCCGAAATGTAAAGCCTTGCCTGAAAAAGCTCAAAAAGCTGCTGAAGCGAGGTTTACATCGAAACCCTATTTACCACAGATTACTGAGGTTACAACAGTAGAGGATCTCATAGAGGTCATTTGTAATAACAGTTGGAGTCCGAGCTTATTTAAAGAGTTTCGTAGACAGGACGGATTTATCTCGACAGATTTTATAGTTCTTGATATTGACGAAGGTATGACAATTGAAGAAGCGGAGACAGTAGTTCATAAACTAGACATTTGTAGTATATGCATTCCAAGTACGAGCCACAAAGAAGATAATCATAGGTTCCGACTCATTTTTCCTTTGGCTAAGACAGTAACAGATCGCGAGGTTTTTGCTGCTACAATGAGAAAGGTAGCTGAGAACTTTCCTGCGGACCCTGCTTGTTTAGGAGACACTGGACGGTTCTTTTTCGGCGGTAAACTTGTAGATGGGTTTTTCTTTAATGGTCCGCTATTAGAGCCAGAGAAAGCTGCTAAGAAGGTCAAAAACAGCCCTAGAAGCGATTACGATGTAAAAGATAGTGTCGTGGTAGGAGAAAGCCTAGAAGAGCTTGTATTGGCGCTATACGGAGAGACTAGGACGAAGATTCCAGAACCTATCTCGTATTTTCTTGAGAATGCACCGGATAATTTAACAGGCGAATGGTATCATACTAGCAACCGATTCCTCTTTACTTGCGGACTTTTAGGCTTAGATCAGGACAGAGTTTCTGAAGTTTTCTTTTCGCTGTATCCACATGATGAATTGACGGATAAAAAGGTTGACAAAATATACTTAGATGGCTACAATAGTAGAGATAACGACGAGGAATTATAAATGAAAAAAGTAGTTAATATAGGAAGTACTTGGAAACATTCCAGTGGCATAGTCTATAAAGTTCTTTTGATAGCAAACACTGAAGGCGATCAAGTAAAAGAAAAATACCCTGCAACAGTTGTATATCAAGGTCCTAACGGAAAAGTTTGGTCTGGAAGATTAGATGATTGGCATAGAAGGATGACACTAGAGAAAGATTTTATAGAGGAGTTATAATGTCAGAAAGAGTGATAAAAGACTTAACAGAACAGAATAGACTCTCTAGTGAAACTTACTGGGAGCTACAGACTAAGTATGAAAAGTTAGAGTCAGAAAACGCAGCTTTGAAAGAAATAGAGGAACTTCTTACCGAGGATATAAAAGCAAAAATTGTTAAGAATAAGAAACTACTGAAGGAAGTTAAAAAGCTACGAGAAGCTTTAAAAGAGCTAGTAGAAGCTACAGAATACGGCGAGAATCAGTGGCAAGCGGCATTTAGTCCGGATAAAGAGACTAAGGGTCAGAAGAGCATAAAAAAAGCTAAAGAAGTTTTAAAAGATGATTAGTTACACAGAGATCTGGCAGGAACTAGAGTTCTGGATCGAACATGCTGACAATCTAGAAGATGTGGAAATAGTTGACACCGTGATACATTTATGCTACGATATACCAGAGATCGACGAAGTTCTTATTAATTACTACGACGACTTTGATTGTAACCTATCGGAAGCGGATAGAGAGTTATTAAAATGGTACTTTGTGCTAGTTAGTACGGAAGATTTTATAGAGGAGTTTTAATGCGGGAAAAAATAGATACTATATTAAAAGATATTTCTACCAGTTCGTTTTGTGACGATGAGGAAATTGTTTACGAGTATAGAAAACTTGTGCAGGTTTTTGATAACGTAGAAAAATTAGATAATAGTCAATTAATAGTAGCATATAACGATAGTGATTGTTGGTACGACTTTGTATTTTTAACATGGTCATACGGATCAGATGAAGGTGACTTTTATCAGCAATTTTGCAAAGCCTCCGGACCTTCTGATTTTTTAAGAGAATGTCGCCATACTAATTTTTCAAATGACGGGTATTTATTTTACATGAATAGAACAAGTATAGAAGCTATGTTAGGGTTTCTTTCTAAATATTACGATCTAGACTAGGGAGTTACAATGCCGGGAGAATGGTCAAAATACCGATTCATAACACAGATTTATGCGGCGAAAAAGGACTATTATAGTAAGGGTTCTAGTAAGCTGACAGATCCACAATACGATGCATTAGAAAGATCTTTTGTTGCTATTCATGGAAAAGAGGTGTATGATAAGTATATCTTAGTAGGCTACGAAGAAGGTAGGTACGAAGAGTTTAAAAAGAAACTGGATCAAATAGAAGGTAAATAATGAGCATAGTCAAAAACTATCATACAATATCCCACGATTTACAAGTGCATTCGGCGCTTAAACACATTGAAGAGTCGGAATTCTTAGCATTCGACACGGAGACTACTGGACTTAACGTCAGAAAAGATACGGTTATTGGTATGTCTTTTTGCGGCAAAGCAGGTACAGCTTATTACGTATCGAGACTTAGTTGGAATACGGAGACTGAGCAATTAGATCAGATGGTTAGTGATGAGGTTTTTAAAAGTATGGTCGAGAAATTGGCTAAGAAAGAGCTGCTAATGTGGAACGCTAGTTTTGATTGTAGAATGGTAGAGTCAAACTTTAATATTGATTTATTACCTAGTCTAGCTGCAGAAGGCATGTTAATGAAGCACTCAGTTGACGAGGATGCTCTTTTTGCACTAAAGAGAACTGGTATAGAGCTGCAACACTTAATAGGCTTGAACGTAGAGCAAGATGCTAATAAAGAGCAAATAGAACTAAAAGGTAATGTGGCGAAAAACGGCGGCAGTACTACTCAGGCAAATTACGAAATGTTTAAAGCAGATTTAGATATTATGAGTAAGTATGCGGCGGCAGATGCTGATCTTACTTTTAGAATATGCACGTACTATTTAGAAGTATTAGAGCAAGAAGGTTTATCTGATTTCTTTTTTGACAAAGAAGTTATGCCTCTTTTTAAAGAAGTAACTGTAGGTATGGAAGCTAGAGGTATTAATCTAGACTTACCTATGATTTTCAAAGCCAAGGAAGATATCCAAGTAGACATTGATTATTTAGAAGGAGTCGTTCTTAGAAATATTATGGCTTCTCCAGAGTTTTTTAAATGGAAAACTGACAAGATACTTTTAAATTATCCTCCGAAAGCTACGGGTTTATTTGCTCAAAAGTATGCCGACTATTTTAAACTAGACTTTCCAAGAACAAAGACAGGTAAATATAGCTTTTCTGCTAAAAACTTTGAAGGTAAAGAGGGCATAGAATATTCGGCGCTTAAGGATAAGGATTTTTCGGAAGTAGACAAAGACGATCTATTTAGAATCAGCCAAGAATGTTACGACGAAAAAGAAGAAGAGTTTAACATAAGCTCAAAAAAACAAATGGGCGAAATTATATTTGATTACTTTAAGATTAAACCTCTTGGAAGAACTCCTACAGGATTGCCTAAATTTAATGACGACTTTATTGAGCATTTAGGAACGGTAGGCTTTGATTGGACAAGGGACTTAAGTAATTACAATAAGCTTATAAAGATACGCGGAACTTATATAGACAGGTTTCTAGATAATCAAGAAGACGGTATTTATTATCCTACTTTTAAACAGCATGGAACTATCTCTGGCAGATACGGATCGGATCTACAACAATTGCCGCGTCCTAAAGAAAAGGGCGAGCTTGACGAAATAGTTTTAAAGCATTCTAATATTATCAGAGGATTCTTTATTGCAGGTAAGGGTCGAAAGTTTGTTGATAATGACTATGAAAGTTTAGAGCCGCATGTTTTTGCACATGTTTCTGGAGATGAAGGATTACGAGATATTTTTAGAAAAGGTCACGACTTTTATTCTACTATTGCAATTCAAACAGAAAAGCTAGAAGGAGTTAGTGCAGATAAAAAAGCAGATAACTATTTAGGCAAAGTAAAAAAAGCGGTCAGACAGGCAGCAAAAGCGTACGCTCTAGGAGTTCCTTATGGAATGGCATCTTACGCACTAGGGATGACTCTAGGAGTTACTCAGGCAGAAGCTCAGGTGCTTATAGACGGGTATTTAAGCGGCTTTCCGGAGCTTAAGAAATGGATGGATGAATCGGAACTTATGGCTAAGACTAAGGGCTTTGTTGTATCAGAAGTAGGTAGAGTTCGACATTTGCCTAGAGTTAAGGAGCTTTTTGAAAAGCATGGAGATAGGCTACTAGATTATAAGTATCGCGCAACTTTAGCTAAGAAGCATACAAAAAGATTAGGATATAAAGAGGCTAAAAAAGCTGTTACTAAAATTTACATGGAGTATAAAAACGGCTTAAATAATGCTAAGAACTTTCAAATACAAAGTTTGTCAGCTTCGATTGTTAATTTAGCGGCAATTGAAATTAACCGAGAGTTTATAAGAAGAGGAATTGACGGATGGGTAGCTTTGCAGATTCACGATCAATTAGTTATGAATGTGCCGGAAGAAAAGGCTCAAGAGTGTAAAGTTTTTATACAAGATATTATGGAAAATAACTACAAATTAAGTTTAGATTTAAAAGCTCCTGCTGAACTGGCAAATAATTTACTTGACGGACATTAAGAATTGTAGTAAACTCAAATAGGAGGACTTATGGAATTTAAAGGCAAGTTTAAAATTGGCGATATTATAAGAAGAGGCGGTCACGTTAGAGCAGGGCAGCTTATGATAGTAGAAGAGCTTAGAGAACCTTTAGGTGTAGATTGGGTGCAAGGAGCCGATGAATATGTTTATACTTGTACAGACCTGTTTTATAAGCCTCAGAAATGGTCAGCTTATGAAGGCGGTGATTTTACTTTAGCTACGGACGAAGATATTATATCAGAATTTTCTAGAAGACTCAACACGTATGTAGATATAGAGTCAGATTTTGGAACAATAGAAGTAGATATTAACGACGAGATGTTGTATGTAACTTTAGACGAAGGTAGTGTTTTACTAGATCCAAAAGCTGCGATACAACTTAGAAATATTATTAATAAGTATGTAGGAGAGCTATGAACTGTGAAAAATGCGGCAAAGACTGTGACAACTTAACTTCAAAACCTGCTTATAACGGTAATAAAGATGTTAAGTATTATTGCGATAAATGTTTTGAGAAGGTGCATAATGAATAAACTACGACAATACTTTTTGTTTATAAAGCGGTTTTTCTACTACGGATATCGTGGAGCAAAGCATACTTACGATTATGACGCTGTATCGGGTATAGATGCTCTCACATACGCTCATATTAGCCGTGTGAGCGACTTTATGCACGATTCTAAGCTGACACACCTTATGTGGAACTCGGACGTTAATAACAAGGATATGAGGCTTCTAAGAGAGTTTACGGAGCTTTCAAGAAGAAGAGCTGATGGTGACTCAACAGGTTACTATTGGTCGGAGCATTATAGACAAATTACAAAAGACGGATCTAATTACTTCGATGTTTTTAACGAAGATAGCTATAAGAAACTAGCTAGGATTGCTATGAAAAAAGATGCTGTTATTAAAAAAGGTTTAGAAGACCGTTACTGGTACTTACTACGATATAAAGTGCCGGGATTTTGGGACTAGGAGAATTATGAAAAGAAGTGAAATGGTAATAAATATAGCAATAAGTCTTATGACGAGACTTCCAGAATGGGAGAAGCAAGAAAGGTTGAACTTTGCTTCTGAGATACTGCAGGATATGGAAATAGAAGGTGTTTTAAAAGAATGGGAGGATGAAGATGATTCATAAAGGATATTATACAACTACAAACTCGGACCTATATTTCTACGTGGTTCCAAGATATCGCGGCAAAGAATACATTAAGTGCCGCATAGTGCTATATTACAAACACGGTATTTATAAAGATACTTTGGTAGAGTCAAAAAACTACAAGGTTTACAAGAAAAATATAACACACTGGATAGGATATTCGAGGTAACTATGGATGATTTAAAAATAGAGCTACAAATTATTACTAGGGAGCGAGATGAGCTAGTAAAAAAGGTAGAAACGATACTTTCTTTATATAAAGCGGCGATAAGATGCTCCGGAGTTTCTTCGACACTAAGAGGCAGGTCTTGGGACAGTTTTGAAACTACTAGTGAACTAGATCAGGAGTATGTTAACAAACTTATATATCATATAGAATTGCAAAGAGAAGACATTACAAGACTAAACGACTCTTTGGCAAGTGCTAGGAGGGTTCGTAAAGATCTACATTCTGCTCATATACAGCAACAAGAATGTTTATTTACATTGCTTGAGAAAAAAAATGTTGACAAAAAATAGAAACTGCGGTATTATATTGAAGTAACACTGGAACTGATAATTCAGAGTTAGTTGCAAAGGCTAGTAACCTTAGTCTGAGACAAGAAACGTGGTCGAGAGTGTAAAGCGAGATATCCGTTAGAGCGTTAGGAGATTCTTGTGAGGAAGCTAAGTGGTTAGGTTGACGAGCTATCGTTGTTATCTAAAAATCAAAGGAGATAAATTGAGCATATTAAAGCCCCGAGAAGTTTACAAACCATTTGAATACGATAAAGCGGCGGAATATTGGGAAAAACAACAGAATGCACACTGGCTTCCGTCAGAGGTGTCACTAGCAAACGACATTAAGAACTGGAAAGAAGACCTCGTAGACAGCGAAAGAGAAGTTTATGGACAGGTTCTAAAGTCTTTTACGCAGCTTGAGTTAGTAGTAGGTAACGATTACTGGAGACATCTAGGAGGCTTATTTAGAAAGCCGGAGATTCAGATGATGTGTGCCGCATTTTCAAACATGGAATGTTTCGATAAAGATTCCGAATTACTAACATCTGAAGGATGGGTTAACGTAGCAGACGTTACAATGTCTCATAAAATAGCTCAATACTCTTTAGATACAAGTATAGTAGAGTTTGTGAACCCTAAAAAAGTCGTAAACTATGATTATAAAGGAAAGATGCATTTCTACAATAGTAAAAGTAGTAGTATCTGTGTCACTCCTAATCATGACATGATATATAAAAGACATGCTTCAGAGGTATATGGTAAGACTAAATCTCAAAGTGTCAGCTTAGGAAGAAATTATAAATATCCTGTCACAGGATATTCCGAGGTTGAGGGTAATAGATTGTCCAATTTAAATAAACTACTCATTGCTATTCAAGCTGATGGAAATTTAAGAAGTCTCTGTGACTCGGTTAATGAAAACTACAGACTATGTACAGTTAAATTAAAAAAACAAAGAAAGAAGAAGAGGTTATCATCTATACTCGATTGTTGCGATATAGACTTTGTAGTAAATACTTTAGAGGATTTCAGTATATATTCTTTTAAAGTTCCCGAAGAGGTTTCTCTTAGTAGTATTAAAAACTTAGGTTTCTTGAAGTTATCCGAATTATCTTCTTTGGAGGCTTGTGACATTATAGAAGAGTGTTTGCACTGGGATGGATCGGCTAATACTTATTACAATACAAATGAAGAAGCTGTGGATAAATTACAGGCTATCGCTACTATAAGTGGTCATTATAGGGCAAATAAAGGTGTTAACAGAACGAAAGAATCTGCCATGAAAGTTAAATTACCTCGAGGAGGAACTCCTTACTCAACAAAAACTTGCTATGCTTTAGGTTTTACTGAAACAACATCTACTACTTATCCTAAAAAACAAGAAGTTGATTATGATGACAAGGTGTACTGCGTCTCTGTGGATTCGGAGAACCTTATATCTAGGAGATGTGGAAAGGTGGCTTTTACAGGAAATACGGTTCATGTACAAGCTTATAGCTATTTAAACGACTCTTTAGGACTAGATGATTACGCCGCATTTTTACAAGATACTACAGCGGTTGCAAAACTAGATAAGCTAAAAAATACTAAAGGAAAAACTAAAAGGGATATTGCTAGAAGGTTAGCTATATTCTCAGGATTTACAGAAGGTGTAAGTTTGTTTAGTTCTTTTGCGATTCTTATCAGCTTATCAAGGTACAATTTAATGACGGGTATGAAAAACATTATTGAGTGGTCGGCACTTGACGAAGATCTGCATTCTAAAGGCGGCATTTGGCTATTCAATACGCTTATCGAAGAAAACCCTGACATTTGGGACGACGAATTAAAAGGTGAGATTTATGAAGCGGCTAGACTTGCGGTACAACTAGAGGACGACTTTATTGACAAAGCTTTTTCTCTTGGGACGATACGAGGACTAGATCACAAAGACGTTAAAAACTACATCAGAAACAGAGCTAATGAAAAACTAGTTGCAATGAAGCTTAAGATAAACTGGAAGAATATTGATCAAGAAAGTTTGAAGAAAATGGATTGGTTTGAAGAGATGGTCTTTGGTCAAAATTCAACTGATTTTTTCCACGCCCGAGTAAGTGAATATAGTAAAAGTACGTTGAGTGTGGACAGTTTATTTAAGGGGTATGATAATGAATAAAACAGAGAAAGAGCTACAAGGTTTAAAAGATAAAGAAGAGTGTCCGACGTGGATGACGATAGAAGGGTTTATTACGTTAAAAGGTGGGTATTTACTAGAGAGTGAAACGCCGAAAGCTATGTACAGAAGAGTCGCAAGAGCAGCAGCGGTAGCCGGAGCTTTTGATAAAGACGACAAGGACGATTTCTTTGACGTTATTTATTCAGGACTTGTAGGATTAGCATCACCTATTATGATGAATCTAGGGACCGACAGAGGACTTCCTATTAGCTGTTTTGGAATTAACCTAGAAGATAGAATGGAAGATATTATGGGACGAGGACCGGGAGAATTGGCAATGATGTCAAAAAACTCTGGCGGAGTCGGTATTGGTATTGACAATCTAAGACCTTCAGGTAGTCCAATTAAGCAGGGTAAGAACGGTACTAGTGATGGTATCATTCCTTTTGCAAAAGTCTACGATTCGGCTGCTATGGCTTCTAAGCAGGGTAAGGTACGTCGAGGTTCCGGATCTTTAAACTTAAACATTGAACACGGAGATTGGCACGAATTTATTAAGATGAGGCGACCTGAAGGAGATGTAAACCGTCAGATTTTAAACCTTCATCATTGTACTATGATTAATGACGAGTTTATGCACAAAGTAAAAAGCGGAGACTATGAGGCGAGAGTTAAATGGGCGGAACTTTTAAAAGCTAGGCTAGAAACTGGCGAGTCGTATATCATGTTTAATGACACGGTTAATAGAGCGAATCCTGCTGCATACAAAAACAATGGTCTCGAAGTTAACATGACAAATATATGCTCAGAAATTACTTTATTTGCAGATCAGTTACATAGTTTCATTTGCTGCTTATCAAGCTTAAACCTTTCTATGACTAGCGAGTTACTAGCTTATAGATCGCCTAGAACTGGTAGAACAGTGCCGGAAATTGTGACACGACTTTTAAATGGAGTCCTAGATGAGTTTATTGATAAAGCTGCTAACATACCTTTTATGGACAGTACCGCTAGAAGTGCTATTAAAGGCAGAGCTATCGGCATAGGAGCTATGGGATGGCACACGTATCTTCAAGAAAACGGAATTGCTTTTGAATCGTTTAGAGCTATGTCAGAAAATAACCGCGTCTTTAAGTTTATCGATGAGAATGCTAAGAAAGCTAGTAGAGAACTTGCAGTAGAAAAAGGTGAGCCAGAATGGTGTAAAGGTACGGGAATGTATAATAGCCATTTGACGGCAATTGCTCCTACGAGATCGAACTCTATTATATGCGGCGATATTTCTGCAGGGATCGAACCTTTGACAGCAAATGCTTTTAACGATATTACAGCTAAAGGTTTATTTGTCAGAAGAAACAGGACTCTTAAAAAGCTGCTTATTAAAAAAGGCGTAGATAGTCCGGAAGTTTGGAAAAGTATTGTCAAGAACGCAGGAAGTGTGCAGCATTTGGACATTTTAACTGATGACGAGAAAGCGGTATTTAAAACTGCATACGAGATTGATCAAAACGTGATTGTACAACAGGCGGCACAAAGACAGAAGTATATTTGTCAGAGCCAAAGTTTGAACCTTTTCTTTCCTTTTGATGTAGATGCACTTTATTTTAACCAAGTTCATATTAAAGCGTGGGAACTAGGAGTAAAGACTCTATATTACTGCAAAAGTACGTCAGGGTTAAAAGGGTTGCAACAAGAAAGCGAAGATTGTCTAAGCTGCGAAGGTTAATGCTTGACAATAGAATAATAGCATAGTAAACTTAATATAAAGGAGATATAATGAAAAAATTAAAAGATTATACAGATAAAGAGATTGCTATAATGGCAGGTAGAGTAACAGGGAAGCCTTATAATATGTATTATTTGGAAATGCTTAGGAGAATAGAAGATGGTATGCTTGATGAAACAAAGAATCTTATATACGACAATGATTCGGAAGATGACTTTGAGGAAATTGACTTTGATAAGTAGAGTAGATTATTAATGGAGGATATAACATGGAATTAAAACAAGGATTTAGCATAGAAGGTAAAGTAGTAACAAAAGTAGATAACGATATAACAGACGTTATTTATTTTTTATCCGAAGATCACGAATATCTTTATATATACAATCAAGATAATGAGTTTATTAACAAACTATTCTTAGAGCCATCAGGAGGCGAAGGGGGTGGTATTTATAGAATAGTTGTAGAGTCTTAACAAAAGATTGTCTAAGCTGCGAGGCATAGTACTTGACAAAGTTTTTAAAGTGGTATAAGCTATTAATGGAGGTATTGACATGAGGTATTCAGATAATATTAAATTCCCAGAAGACTTAGGTTCTGTTATAAAGGATATTAATAGACTTGAGCGTACTATGGAAAAATTAAACTTAGACAAAGATTTATCATTTAATGAAATACGTAAAAAAGTTGAAGGACTAAAAAAAGATCAGTATATAACTAAAAATATGATAAAGACTTTAGAGGGTTCAATATATCCGCCTCATTTTATAATCCAAAGGATAAAAGAATTGAGTCCGAGAGATCCTGATTTTAAAATACTACTAGTAAGCTTAAGGTCGGCTTGTTTTAGAACTTCTACTATGTGGAAGCAATCTAATACTGATGTTTTTGATTTTTTACATTCATACAAAGAAATAAAGTAATGGAGACGATTATGGAATATGATAACAATTTAGATGAGTATGAAAATATGATAAATAAAAGCGCAGATATTAGAGAACTGATATGGGAAATGTTTCCTGAAAATCAAGGTGAAATGATAGCGTGTCCTTATTCTGTTCTTTGTTATGCAGAAGATTTTATAAAAAAGCTTAGAGAGGTAGGGGTAATTGCTATGAAAGATATTAAAACAAAAGCGCTTCTTGAAGAAGTGGCGGAGATAATTAAAGAGTTTAAAGATCACGAGGGAGATATAAGAACTTATCGTGATGAAATGTTTGCAACATTAGAAGCGGTTTTAGAAGATATAAAAGAGGTGTTATGAATATTCAAGATGCGATAAACTCGGGTAAAAACTTCAGAAGAAACGGCGACATTTGGCTCAAAGTAGTAGGAGGTGATATAACCTCTGTAGACGCTATGAAGATGTACAAAGTTACTAGTGCAGATATTGTAGCTACTGATTGGGAGGTAGTGTCAGAACCTGCGGAGATTAGTTTAGAAGTTGGTTCAGATAGGTACAGTGTTCATTTTTTAAAACTTAAAGATACTGTAGAAATTGCAATACAAGAAGACGACGCTTTTTTATATTTTGAACTTACGGAAAAAGATGTTGACAAGCTGCTAGATTTCCTATATAATAACACAAAGGTCGGCAAAGATAGAATATTGCCGTTTTAGGAGGATTATGAAGAAAAGTGAATTTATTAAGCAAGTTTTGGAGCATCAAGAAAATACTGTGTTTACTAGCGAAGGTACTGTAGAAGCTGCTGTAGATTTGTTTGTAGAGCTAGGTATGTCAGCTCCTGAAAGCTCCTTTGCTGTTTTTAACGGATATTCTCATGATTACTTGGCTTTATGGGAGAGCGAAGATGATAGTTAAACTTATAGCGTGGATAATAGAACTGTTTAGACCGAAGCCTAAAAAGCAGCGAGATTTAGAGCAGGATGTTAAGAAGTTAAAAGACAAAGTAAAGGAGATTGAAGATGAAGACATTAGTATTACTGATATCAATGACCATTTCAATAAGTAGTTCCGCTGCACCAAAAGATAAACTTACTTGTGTAATAGTTCCGTCAAATCTCGGCAATGACCTTGTAAGATGCGAAAACAGCGAAGTTATATGCTACAAAGCTAGTGTAGCTCATAATGCAGGAATGTCTTGTAAATTTAAGGAAAAGAAATGAAGATACTTTTTATAATAGCAATGTTAACAACGGTAAGCTGCGTAACTTTGTCAGAACAAACTGGTAGAGAAACAACACTTCCGTCAAGGGATCACAAATGAAAAATGTAGTCGCGATAATTCTGACATTACTTTTAACAACTTCAGCTTTTGCTCAAAACTCGGTCATTTTAGACAAGGGTGAGGCTGCTCCTTTTTCTGGCATCTTATTGACAGAGGATAGGGCGGAGAAAGCGGTAAAAGCAGAGAAGACAGTTATTACTTTAAAGGCTCTAGGAGTAGCTCAGGACGCTCTTATAGATTATCATGAGCAAGATGCTGCATTGACTAGAAGAAAGCTCTCAGAGGCTAAATTTAACAGCTACCTGAACGTGTTAGGAGCATTTGTAGTAGGAGTATTGGTAACTAGTCTAGCTTTTAAAGCAACTCAAAAAATAGGAGATATGTAGTGTCAAGAAAGTCGATATTCTTTACTTCTGATCAACATTTTGGTCATGAAAGTTGTATAAGTTTTGACAAGAGACCTTTTAAAAGCTTGGAGCATATGAACAAGACCTTAATTCGTAACTATAACGCTGTTGTGCCAGAAAACGGAGTCTGTTACTTTCTAGGTGACTTCGGTATGGGCAATGTAGAGTTTCTAAAAGACGTAGTGTCGCAGTTAAACGGAACTAAGATACTAGTACTAGGGAATCACGACCGTAACCATAACGCGATGTATACAATAGGATTTGACATTGTTGTAAATTCGTGTATACTATATATAGCAGGAGAAAGAGTGAGTTTAAGTCACTGTCCTTTGCCGGGAGTTTTTAGAGAAGATGTTACAGGTATGAGAAATGTGCAAGGTGGTGAACATTGGCATGGGGAATTTAAGCAGCATAAGTTTATGATAAAAGATGAAGGTCAATTTCATCTACACGGACATATTCATTCAACAAAAGAAAATATAAAAGAAGTTAGAACTGATAGACAATGGGACATAGGAGTTCCGGGAAACAATTACAGACCTGTTAGCATAAGTGCAGTAGAGTCTTGGATAAGTAAGGAGAAGTTAAAATGATAGTTTTTACAGCAATTTTATTGGTAACAATCGTTTATGCAATGATTAGAGTGTCTAAAGCGGATAACAACTACGACGTTTTAAAAAGACGTTACGATGAAGTTTGTATGCTAAATAGTAAAAATAGTGCCGAATTAATGGTAGTAAAACAGCGTAGAGAAAACCAAGCAAGAACACTTGATAAGTTTATAAGAAAGGTAGTAGATGCTGCTTCAACAAGAGCTAGAACTGTTTATTATGTTCCGAGAATTGACGAAGTAGTAGTATATGCCGAACTTGAAGTTATAGGAGAATTGTAATGTTTACATTAAGTACAATAATCTTACTCGTATCTTTGCACTTTGTTTCGGATTTTATTTTACAGTCTGATTGGATGGCTCAAAACAAATCAAGCTCTAACAAAGCTTTGGGAATTCATGTCATAGTATATTCTATTCCTTTTTTAATTATTGGACCTTTATATGCTTTAGTTAACGGGATTCTTCATTTTTTTACGGATTATGTTTCAAGTAGAGTTTCTAAAAAATTGTGGGAAAAAAAAGAGGTTCATTGGTTTTTTGCTGTAATAGGATTAGATCAACTTATTCACTATATATGTTTATTTACTACATATAGTTTAATTTTTGGAGAATTATAATGGATGAAAATGATGTTAAAAAGCTGAACGAACTTATTAAGCAGATTAAAGAACTTCTTCCTATGTTTGACGCGGTAATGTTATCAGAGGAGTCTTTGATACTTACTAGCATGGAAAATGTCGCGGAAATGGCAGAACAGATGGGCTACGATATTCAAGTAGACGGCGAAGAAGAGCAATCATTGTTGGAGTTTTTTGGCATGAATGAGCCAGTAGACGAAGAGGATGATGACGACAATGAGGGAGGGACGTTCCATTGAGTAAAATACTGAGTAACAGCGCAAAGTGTTTGAAATGTGGCGATACTATATACTCGGCTCATAGACACGATCATAAAAGTTGTAGTTGTGGCAGTATCTTTGTAGACGGCGGAATGGAGTATCTAAGACACGGTTACGATAAGAAGGAAAACTATGAGAATATTTCCATAGAAGTTCCGGACAGCGTATTTGAAGCTTGTAAAGATGCATTAGAATGGTGCGACGACAACAAAAGAAACAACACGGGCAGAATTTGCCACATGTTTATAGCTTTGAGAGATTCAGGGTTTTTGGAGTTACTAGATGAAAAATAAAATGAGTTATGAAGAAGCGGTGGAGCAGTTAAAGATATTAACTTGGATTCAACATGGCATGAAAAAGATTCGCCCTACTGATGTAAAAAATCAAAGAGTTATTCGAGAAAATGTTCGTGTGCGCAGAAGAGAAATTAACTACTTATTATCTGTTATAGCTGCTCATAAAGCTACTAGAAAGTTATATGCCGAGAATTTGAACCTTAGAGGCGTGATTGAGCTGATTTTAAATAACGTCGAGGTTTACCCTTCAGGAGTAAAAGATGAAAAGTGAATTTACGATGATGGAAGGTGGTCATTTTAAAGACAAAGGTTACTGGTACAAAATATTATTGTTGCTTCCAGAAATAAGCAGCGAAGAGGTGATGACAATTCACCGAAAATACTTGCAAGTAAAGAAATTTTCTTTTCCGACCGGGTTTTTCTTGACACGAAATAGTATTTATGTTAATATTAAAGTATATTTATTTGGTTTCGGACTAGGGTTCGAGATTCAATCTAGGAGATAGAAATGAGTAAAAAGAAGAATAGTAGAGTTTTGGTAATTAGCGATATGCATATACCTTACCAACATCAAGATTTAGTGTCATTTTTAAAAGCAGTAAAAGAGGCGTATGATCCTGATAGAGTTATCTGTATTGGTGACGAAGTTGACAAACATGCTATGAGTTTTCATGATTCAGATCCGGACCTTCCAAGTGCAGGTGATGAACTAGAAGAAGCTATTACAATGCTTCAACCTATTTACGAACTATTTCCTCAAGTAGACTTAGTAGACTCAAATCACGGATCTATGGTCTATAGAAAAGGTAAGCATCACGGAATACCTAGAAAGTACCTAAGAGCTTACGGAGAGGTTTTAGACGCTCCTAAAGGCTGGCAATGGCATAATGATTTAAAGATCACTTTATCTGACGGTCAAAGAGTTTATTTTCACCACGGACTAGCTTCTGATGGTCAAAAAGTTGCGCAAAGACTTGGTATTAACTTTATCCAAGGTCACTTTCATAATTCTTTTGAAATTAAATATACAGGAACTCCGGATAAGTTACTTTGGAATATGACTATAGGATGTTTAATTGATGACAAGGCTTTAGCTTTTGCATACAATAAGACTACTTTAGGAAGACCTCTAATTGGAATGGGTATTATCCTAGACGGACAACCTATGTTAATTCCTATGGTGTTAGACAATAAAGGAAGATGGATCGGGGAACTTAAGTAAAGGGATTTATAATGAGCAAAAAGAAAAGATACCCAGATACTATACCGTTTAAATTCTCAGGTTTTGATTGGGAGATAAAATTCCTAGATATCGAGACCGAGAACTTCGGTATTACAGACACGGATAAAAAGATCGTGCATATTTATTACAAAGGTAAAGACGATCAAAACGTAGTAGAAACAACAATTCACGAAGTTTGTCACGTTATAATGTTCGAGTTAGCAGATTCTGTTTTTAAGCATGAGTCGGAAAAGCCTTATGACTTGGAAGAAAACATGATTAGGCTAGTTAGTCCTAGAGTTTTCGGGCTACTAAGAGATAATTCGGAGCTTATGGACTTTTTATCTAAGAGCATAGAAGGTCTGGACAAGGTTAAGTAGTTGTGATATACTATGTAAGGAGGTTTTATGTATAAAGATAACGAAGAATTAATAACTACAAGAGGAATCGGTAAAAAAGGTTCTCCTAACTATATCAACAAAGGTTCAAAGGTAAAGTTTGTTAAGGTCGCTAATCCCGACTGTTCTGACTTAGCTCAAAGTCTTCTTATTGTAGAAAGTAACGAAAAGGCAATTGCTGTCCGAGAATCTGATGTCCGCATCAAATCTTTATGGCGGCGTTTAAAAGCTGTTATAGAGGTTAACGAAGGTATGTACGAGAACTTTCCAAGGTTAAGAAGAAGTCATCATAATCCAATTAAGAGGTTATTTTACCTAGTTTACTACTTTGTTGCGGATCTTATAAAGGGTGAAAAAGTTGACGGTATTGATAAGGTGGATTGGAAATGAGAGAATTTAAAGAAGGTGATAAAATAGTTTGTATAGCTAATTGTTCTAATACTTCCTCCGGAAAATATAAGGTTAATATAGGACAAAAATTTATACTAGAGTCTCAAGATTTTAATAGTAAAAGAAGTTTAGAAGTTGCTTTAGTAGAAGGATGGGGTTTTCATCCAGTAGATCATTTTGAATTAGTAGAAGAAACGGAGAATATAGTGTCAGAAAAACGGTTATTTAAAAGAACATCGGAATCAAGTGGATTTTTTACTGAAGGACTTCTTTATGAACTTACTGAGGATGCAGGAGGTTTTAAAGAGTCCGATACAGGGAGTTATCACGGAGTAAGTTATGATTTTTTAGAAGCTAACTTTGTAGAAGTAAGTTCAGAACCTAATCAAAACTACAATAACGCTGAAACTCGGCAATATGAATATGTAGGTGATGATGAATGCTTCTTTACTTATGGAGAAGTTTACGAATATGATGTAGCCTCTAGTCATTTTTTAAGCGATGATGACGGAGATAGACATTACTTCGGAAGAGGTTTAGAGGATTACTTTGCGCCAGTTTATACTCATGAAGAGATTATTGATAGGATCGAAAAAGTTATTGCTAAAAACCCGGACCTTTTTAAAGAAGAGATGTCTGAGAAGGAGTCATTTGGGGAGTTTCACGCAGAAGAGGCGGATCTTAAAGCATCGGAAACTCAGATCGCAGGTAATCACTATTCAAAGCTGCGAATACAGCCTATGAGATACGCACTTGAGAACGAGCTTAATTACGGTCAAGCAAACGCGGTAAAGTATATAACTAGGTATAAAGATAAGAACGGAATCGAGGATTTAAAAAAAGCGATTCATTGCATAGAACTTTTAATAGAGTTCGAGGAAGGAGAATCATAATGCGTAAATATACGATGACTTATTGCTTGCACGAACCAAAAGGTGCGTTTTTAGAACAGATATCAGGAGAAGAGTTGGATTATATTTTATCCGAAAAAGCTAAAGAAGTTTTAAACTATGCATTTTATGAGGTGGGTTTTAATGTTGAAATAGACACTGAAACAGGGGAAATTAATATATTAGAGGTAATAAAAACTTGACAAGGAAGAATAAATAAGCTACAATGAATTAAGTATTAACCACGGGAGATTCATGTCAGAGAAGAAGAATTTTGTTATAGACACCAACATTTTACTATTAGATCCACGATCCATTTTTAAGTTTCAGGATAACAACGTAATTATACCTATGATAGTACTAGAAGAACTGGACAATAAGAAGACGGTTCAAGGTGCTGTAGGTTATAACGCTAGGGAAGTGTCGAGACTACTAGATAAGCTGTCAAATCCTGAGAAGAATAGAGGAAAGCTTTCACATGGAGCAGATCTTAATGAAGGTGGAGTTTTATTTGTGTATGAGTGCGAAAATGCTCACGAACATGAAAAGAACGACAATAAGATTATTGCACATGCACAGTTTATGAAAGAGAACTTTCCAGATGAAGAAACTATCTTAGTAAGTAACGATTGTAATGTCCGATTAAAAGCTAGAAGCATGGATATTTTAGCAGAAGGTTACGAACCGTCGGATATTAAGATCAAGGATAAAAACTTTAAAGGCTTTAAGAACATTAGTTCTGACGAAAGCAACGAAGGTTTTGGCGACTTTTACGAGAACGAGTATGTAAACGTAGAAGGGAAGTTAGGAAGAATCAGCGGAGGTCAAATGAGGGCTTTAAAGTACCCTGACAACCTTCCAGTAAAAGCTATGAACGATGAGCAGCATTTTGTTTTAGACGCGCTTACAGACCCTAAAATCAAGCTTGTGACGATTACTGGTAAAGCAGGAACAGGAAAAAGTCAGCCTTTGTCAGAACCAGTATTAACACCAGAAGGTTATGTAAACATGGGATCTGTAAAAAAAGGGGATTATGTGATAGGTAGTGACGGAAA
>Ga0307974_1000887_pt1 | contig 19656 bp, 23 predicted proteins | sample OrgLakmetagen784_FD_201812 | JGI IMG/M metagenome (GOLD analysis project Ga0307974, IMG submission 201812) | Saline water microbial communities from Organic Lake, Antarctica - #784 | ecosystem: Environmental > Aquatic > Non-marine Saline and Alkaline > Saline | place: Antarctica: Organic Lake... | reverse complement strand
GGCAGACGATCTGATGACAAACACACACACACACACACACATATTCTATTGTTGTGGCGCAGAGTGTGCAACGTGCTGACGATGTGCTGGCAGACGATCTGATGACCAACACACACACACACATATTCTATTGTTGTGGCGCAGAGTGTGCAACGTGCTGACAATGTGCTGGCAGACGATCTGATGACCAACACACACACACACACATATTCTATTGTTGTGGCGCAGAGTGTGCAACATGCTGACGATGTGCTGGCAGACGATCTGATGACCAACACACACACACACACACACATATTCCATTGTTGTGGCACAGAGTGTGCAACGTGCTGACGATGTGCTGGCAGACGATCTGATGACCAACACACACACACACACACATATTCTATTGTTGTGGCACAGAGTGTGCAACGTGCTGACGATGTGCTGGCAGACGATCTGATGACCAACACACACACACACACACACATATTCTATTGTTGTGGCACAGAGTGTGCAACGTGCTGACGATGTGCTGGCAGACGAATTGATGACCAACGAGGTAGCTCTCTTCTTCGTGAGCCCCGAGCATGAGGTCCTCCTGCAGGAGTACCAATCCATAGATGCTGCAGGTATTCTAAGCGGCTAGGGCTGATTAGAACCGTGTTTCCACTGCACATGGATATTTCCACTGCATATAAATGTTTCCACTGCATATGGATGTTTTCACTGCATATGGATATATTTCAAAGCAAATGAATGTTTCTGCTGCATATGGATATTCCCACTGCATATGGATTTTTTCACTGCATATGAATGTTTCCACTGCATATGGATGTTTTCACTGCATATGGGTATATTTCAAAGCAAATGAATGTTTCTGCTGCATATGGATATTCCTACTGCATATGGATTTTTTCACTGCATATGAATGTTCCCACTGCATACGGATGTTTTTACTGCATATGGATATATTTCAAAGCAAATGAATGTTTCCGCTGCATATGGATGTTTCCACTGCATATGAATGTTTTCACTGCATATGGATTTTCCACTGCATATGAATGTTTTCACTGCACATGAATGTTTCTATTGCATATGAAATGTTTCCACTGCATATGAACATATGAATGCTTCCACTGCATGTGGATATTTTCACTGCATATGAGCTTCACAGCCATCCATGCTCCCCACCTTGGCCTCGTTGCATGCACTCTTTCACCAATTGCTGCTTGTGCTTAAACAGGAGCCAAGAGCTTCATAGCCTTCCATGCTCCCCACCTTGGCCTCGTTGCATGCACTCTTTCACCTTCACCAATTGCTGCTTGTGCTTCAACAGGAGCCAAGAGCTTCATAGCCATCCATGCTCCCCACCTCGTGCTGCATAAGCCCAACCCACAGCAGCCGCAATCCTCAAACGTCACAAAAGTCCCCATGCAGGGATTCGCGGGCATGCAGGTATGTGAGTGGGTGTGGGTGTGGAAGTTGCTGTGAGCTTGGGTGTATGGGTTTGGGTGTATGCGGGTGTGGGCGTGGGCATGGGGGTGGGTGTGAGTATATGAGGGCGTGTATGTGGGCTTTGGTGTAGATGTGGGTATGAGTGTGTATTTGTATTGATGTGTGCTTGCACTAACCTGCACCTGTGTGTGCATGCTTTTGCTTGTCTGTACACCAATGTATGTTCAGCCCAGCGTACGATGGTGCGCATTTCAAGCATGTCACTGCCTTTGCTCCTTTATTTCAGTTGTGTGCAAATCCAGTCCTGCATACCAAACTGTGCATTGAAAAGTCGACCCCCTGTTAAGCACCCCTGTCTCTTAATGGCCTTAGCCAAGCCGCAAGGAACAGCTTGAGCTACACACCACAGAGACGTACACACATCGCAGACATGCACAAACACACGTAAACACGCAAGAATATATGCAAGTACAGGTATGGGTGCCTACAAATGCGCTCGTACACACACGCACATACACACACATATACACACACAAACACTCACATACAACACGCACCAAAAAAACTCATGTGCATTATCAGGATGGAGACGAGGACACTAAGACAGCTCTGCTTGATTTTTCTTACTTCCTCGCCACTGACAACATGGATGAAGCGTTCAGGGCCATCAAGGTGGTGTGCGTGTCTGCATGGTTTAGCTAGTGTGTGCATGTTCATTTGCGTGTGTACGTTCATGTGCGTGTGAGCATGCGTGTGTGCTTTCCCGCAGGTGGTGAGGCACAAGTTGCCTTGAAAGTTATATACAAGGCCTAGCCACAAATGTATAAAATTGTGCAAGTTGTTTTCCTCTCCTCTCGCACCTGCCATGCTTACTAATTACTGTTTACTACAGCAAAATAATAAAGAATCAGTCACACTCTCATAGACCCCAATGTTTCTCTGAGGCTTGTCGTTCTTATTGATATCACAATCATCTCAACCACCATTACCTTCCCTGCCATCCCTTCACATCTTGCTAATATGTGTGCAACCTTGTGATTGTGCGTGCAACTTTGGAAGACACACACACAGAGAGAGAGAGAGAGAGAGAGAGAGAGAGAGAGAGAGACCAGCTAGCTAGGCTGCAATACTTACTGCTTGTGTGTGTGTGTTTGTGTGTGCAATCAGCATCAATTTCCATACATTTTCCTTTGCAAATACCAACATGCAGATTTGAAATTTTACTCCCATCTTCTATGTTTGCTTACGCTGCCTTACGTTTATTTTGTTATCCTCACCACTTCAGCAGCGCACCAGTCACCGTCCATAATACGACATCCCTTTTACGCACACCCTTCGCTCCAGTCACCGTCCATATACGCCATCCTTTTTACGCACACCCTTCGCTCCAGCCTCCCTGGCCTGCAGTCCATCAAGAGCCCCGCGGCCTGCACATTGTCGCGCCATCCCTTTTACCAACATCCTTTGGTCATCCACTTAACTTGCCTGCAGTCCATCAAGAACCCCGCGGTCTGGGAGAACATGGCCCACCTGTGCATCAAGAACAAGCGCTTGGACGTGGCAGGTGGGCAAAGCGCATGGTAATAAACAATATGGGTGATGGTTTAGTTTGGAGAGCATGGCCCACCTGTGCATCAAGAACAAACGCTTGGACGTGGCAGGTAGAGCGCTTGGTGACAAAAGAGTGTGATAGAGAAGTTGGGAGAACGTTGCCCACTTGTGCATCAAGAACGAGCGCTTGGATGTGGCAGGTGGGTATGTGTGGCGACAAAAAGTGTATTAGCGTAGTTTGGAGAACGTGGCCCACCTGTGTATCAAAGAACAAGCGCTTAGACGTGGCAGGTGGGCAAAGTGCGTGGTAACAAAAAAAGTGTGATGGTCTAGTTTGGAGGACATGGCCCAACTGTGCAGTAAAGCAGGCACTTTCATGCGTGGGTTGTGTAGAAGATGTGGTTGCAAGATGCTCAAACTTGAACGCTTAGATAAGGAGGGTGTGATTGCAGGATGGTGGAACTTGAAACGCTCAGATGTGGAAGGTGTGATTGCAGGATGATAAAACTCGAACGCTTAGATGTGGAAGGTTGGCCAATATTGCACTTCTGCACTGTACACAACCGTGCTCTACCAATAAACGCATATATGGTACTTTGTTATTACCTACACCATGACCGTGCCCTACCAATATACGGTACTTTGTCATTACCTCATGACTCTGGCCAGCCTTTCAAATGTGTGGGTTTATTTTCGAGCTTTAGATGGACATAACAACTTCCTAGAGATCCACAATACACAGCACGATGTGTGGGACAGAAGCACCATGAAGACAGGATCAAACGCGCACACAAGGAAACACAAAAGCAAAGACAAAGACACACATCTCTTCATTTGTTTTTGTGTTCAGAGCACTGCCTGGGCAACATGGAGCATGTGCGTGGGGCACAGGCCGTGCGTGAAGCAAAGGGCATCGACGACCTGGATGCCAGAGTGGCCACGGTGAGTATGTAGTGTGTGGTGCATGTTTGTGTGTGTGCATGCATGTATACGTATGTGTGTGTACGTATGTGTATATATGTGGTTTGTGAGTGTGTGTGTATGAGCGTGCTTTGTGTGTGTGTGTGTGTGTGTGTGTGTGTGCGTGCATGTTTATGTATGTGTGTGGCTGAGCCCTAAACCAATTGTTCACTCAGGTGGCGGTGCACCTTGGAATGATGGACGACGCTCGCAAGTTGTACGCTGCCTCTGAGCGCTACGATCTGCTGTGCAGACTGTACCAGGTGTGTGTGTGTGTGTTTGCTGTGTGTGTATACGTACATGCGGGCTGTACCAGGTGTGTGCGTGCGTGTATGTTGTAAGTGTGTGTATATGTACATGCAGGCTGTACCAGGTGTGTATGTTAATGCGTGGATGTTGTAAATGTGTGCATAAGCACGTGTCTATGTGTTTTGATATTTCCTACTGTAACGGATCTCAGAAGTGCAAAACTTGCAGCTGCTGTGCAGACTGCAAGGATGTGTACTTTTTTGTGCATGTGTGTATGCGTGAGTATGCGTAAGTGTGCGTGAGTGTGCGTGAGTATGCTTGTTATTCCCACCTTAGCAAAACTTGAGAGCACATATTTCCGTTTGCTGTGATGAACTGGGTGCCTGTATGTGAGTATGCATTCCTGTGAATGCCTCAATGTTGCACAAAAAGACGTATCTTGATGCAATGTCATACTTCAATCTACATCTACATACACGCACACACACACCCCACAAACTCACAAATACACGTACACACACTGCAGGCTTGTGGGCAGTGGGACAAGGCCATTGAAGTGGCAGAAAAGCATGACCGCATCCACCTTAAGGCCACGCACTACGCGCACGCGCAGGTATGTCCTTAAAAGATAAAGTTTGTTGTGAGCATGGCTTTATTTTGCCGCTTATTCTTCATTCATGCACACGTGATCATTCCCAAGTTTCTACAGTCTTATTGACGCACACAAGTGTGCTGGTACGGGATCAAGATCTACATTCAAACTTGCGGTGTTTACTGGTGAAATGGGGCCTTGTGGACGCGTTGGATACTTCAGAAGTTTCAGGTCCAAGCAACTTTCCTCAAAACGATTACATGATTGAAACTTCTGTGTGCCTTGTAAATCTTTGCCCCCATTGCAACAAACAAACAACCAGCTGGCAAATGTAAAAAAGAATGTGCATTATAACACTTTCCCCCAGCACGCATCTTATTCCGGTCTAGCAAAGTTGGCACACATCATCACACACCCGGCCTAGGAAAGGTGGCATACGGTCTAGCAAAGTTGGCATACATCATCACACATACTCTCACAAATTTTTAACACTTGACGCTGTGCAGTTCTTGGAGAAAACAGGGGACTTGGAAGGTGCCAAAAAAGGGTATATCAAGTCAGGTTGTGGCTCGGTGGAAATACCGCGCATGTTCTTCCAAGCCGGCAAGTTCACAGAGCTGGAGGCGTACGTCAAGAGCCAGGTGTGTATGTGTGTTTGCACTGTGTGCTCTGTCGCATGAGTGTGTGTGTTGCGTGTATCTCGTGTTTGCTTGTGTGCCATGTTTTTTAACCTGCTACCCAAGTGCACGTGTGTATCTATGTTGCTTCTGTGTGTGTGTCTCTGTGTGTATGTGTGTGCATGTGCTTGAACACGTCCTCTGGACTTTTGGCAGCAAGGTTGGCAGCAAAACAAGTGTCTCAACCTCACAATGGGCAGACACACACGCACACATGCAAGGACACACACACAACTTTTGGCAGCAAAACAAGTGTCTCAACCTCAAAAAGCATGCTGATCGTCTTTTAAATGTTGTAACCCATTCATTCAGGCTTCCTTAAGAATGATTCACCAAGTGGCACATACACACAAAGACATGCACACGTACACACACAAGCACACATGCATGAGCGCACAGACACACAGACACACGCACATACACACACATGCGTGTGCAGGAAAACAACAAGGAACTCACTACTTGGTGGGGTCGCTACTGTGAAAGCCATGGAGACATCCCTCACGCACTGGCTTGCTACCGTCGTGCCAAAGACGTGCTGTCCATCGTGCGTGTGCACTGCTACACACAAAATTTTGAGGAGGCCGAGGAACAGGTAACGATGGAGGCGTGCACAGACAAAGTACACAGGCATGTGCACTGCTACACACAAATTTTCAAGGAGGCCGAGGAACAGGTAACGATGGAGGCATGCACAGACAAAGTACATAGGCATGTGCACTGCTACACCCGCAGCTGTTGGGGAGCTGAGAAACAGGTAACGATGGAGGCATGCACAGACAAAATACACAGGCATGTGCACTGCTACACGCGCAGCTGTTGGGGAGCTGAGAAACAGGTAACGATGGAGGCATGCACAGACAAAGTACACAGGCACGCGCAGCTGTTGGGGAGCTGAGAAACAGGTAACGATGGAGGCATGCACAGAGAAAGTACACAGGCATTGTGGCCCTGCAGTCCCTGTATGAGCTCTAGGAAGAGAGGCTGCCTTAGCTTGATTGGAAAGGGCCTTGCCATAGGAAGAAAGGCTTTGTGAAGCAGGGACAAGGGCCGCTTTAAGGTATGAGCAACTTCAAAGACTTCCACCACCAGAATTTAAAAGCAGAGAGGGTCGTGCTCAGGCATTGCAACCCAAAAATTTTCACCACCAGAGTGTAAGGGCAGAGAGGGTCGTGCTCAGGCACTGCAGCCCAAAACCCAAATGTTTCAAACCGATCTCAAAGAGGGGCTGGCATAGAACATTTGAGGATGGGCTCAAATTGCTCTGCCAGATGTCACACTTGATGCCTGCTTCGGTTCTGCGGCTCTACTATATCCTGCTGCTGCTATGATAGCCCTTACCCCTTACCCCTTTCATTGTGTCATGAAGTTGTCGTTCCTTTCTATCTGGCTGCCCTATATCCTGCTGCTGCTATGATAGCCCTTACCCCTTTCATTGTGTCATGAAGTTGTCGTTCCTTTCTATCTGGCTGCCCTATATCCTGCTGCTGCCATGATGGCCCCTTGTCACGTGCATTATGTCATGAAGTTGTCGTTTCTCTCTGTCTGTCTGCTGCCCCTACATCCTGTTGCTGCTATGATGGCCCTTACCCCTTGTACATTGCATCTGTCTGCAACGACTGTCCTTTTCAAGATGCTGGCCATGGAGCCTGTGTCGCACGAGCTTCATGGTCGGCGAGCGAGGGCTCTGGCCACCCGCTTTCTGGGGGAGCAGCCAAAGCTGGGCTAAAACCCTTTTAACGCTGGGTTTAAACCCTTAACCCTAAACCTGACCTTCCTCCCCTCCTTGTTTACCCCTTCTAGCTGAACCACTAAGTTAAAAACTTTGCAGGCAGTGACGATTACTCCCCACAGTAGTCAAGAAAATGGAGCCGCTTTGGTCTTGAGTTCCAAAAAGTTCTCCAATATCCTCCACCAGACAAAGACAGACAAAGGAGGGAAAGTTCAGTAGATGAGCCATGCTGCATGCCAACGAAATTGCCTATTACCCCTTTTCCTGCTTTTATCTCCACTGGAAAGTCACACATGCACACACACGCACACACAAGCACACACACACACACACACACACACGTGGACACACATTCACACGCATACATACACTTACACATAAGTGTTTTTTTAAGGCATGGAATCAGACTTTTGAAATTGACATGAAACCAAAATTATGGAAGTGCCAACAAGCCCCTGTGTAAAACAACGGATGTGGTTAGAGGGCCTTCGAAAGCCCTCACGCACCACAAATTCCAAAAGTTTCCAAACATTTAACTATCATGTTTAAATAAACGCCATCAAAAAAGCCCAAAGTTGCCAGGGGAAAAGTGGTGGGAAGTACTTAGGCGCTCGTGGGCCCACAAACAAGTTCAGTGACTTGAGCATCCGGCCTCTGAGGGACAGCCCCAGCGCAAGGACTGGTTGAGTGTTTGGGGGGGGGGACGAAAAGAGTTGGTTCCCTGAAATCACTGCAGCATCACCCTCCTTCATTCCAGAGAGTATGTTCAGCACGCTTGAGTACATCTGTGACCCCCAGCGCAATCGGCTAAATGCGCAGCACCTGACGTGTTGCACACGGGGGTTTAAGAGCTCAGCATTCGGCGTGGTGTCCTTCCCTCACCCAGAGGCTGACTCAGGCTAAGAAGCGCTGTGAAATCAAATAGACAAACTCATGAAGCTGCATTGCCTTGACAAATGAAGGGGGTTTTCAAGCCCTGCCTTGCAGATTCAGACAAACTCGTCAGTTTTAAAGCAATTGCTTCCAGATCACCTACACACTAATTGCATACATCATTTTTCGGGAGGCCTTTGGCCTCCCGGCAGGCTGGGGCGGCAAAAGAAATCGACATGAGAACCCAATTTCTCAAATTGCCAGATTTGGAGGAGACACAAAACCAAGGTTTTCCCAAATCTTTAAAAATAACACTGGTACACATACACAGGTGGCGGCTGCTGGTGCTGACCCTGCTGCTGCCTTCCATCTAGCCCGCCAGTACGAAGCACAAAACCGCATAGCCGAGGCCATCCAGTACTACACAAAGGTATGACAGAGCGCAGCATGTGCACATACTCACGCACACATACACACGCAAACAGCCAAGGCACACATACAGCACACAAACAAGGCTAAGGCACATACACACGCAAACAGCTAAGGCACATCCAGCACAGAGCACACTAGCGTCAAGCTGAGGCCATCCAGTTTTACACAAGAGTATGACAAAGTGCAGCATGTTCACACATGCACCCGTACACACACACACACACAAACACACACAAACACACACACACACACACACACAAACACACACAGCTAAGGCTCATCCTGCACAAAGCGCAGAACCGCATAACCGAGGCCATCCAGTCCTGCATTAAGGTTCTGGTACAGAACGCTGCACTTGAACAACTACACATGCACCCACGCACACACGCAGACATGCACACACAAGTGCACACGAGCACATGCCCATCCACCTACCGACACATAACGCACATGAACATGCAGCATATGCCCCTTGAATACTCATTTTCATACTCATTTTCCACTAACTGCTGATCCTTCTCAGGCCAATAGGGTACAGCCATGGGGTACGTATGCATATACATATGGTTGGCCAGAACCATACATATATACGTATATACGGTGTATATACGGTATTTCAAGAAGAGAAATCACCATACATACATACGGTCATGTACGGTGTGCATGTACGGTTCTGGCCAACCCTACATATACATGCATAGGAAAGATAATACTAGGCATGAGCTCATAAGCATGGTGACGCAGGAACATTCAAATTGTCAGCCCTTACTCTTTCTGCCACCCATCCTGTGTGCAGCCCAAAAGGTACAACCCTGTGTCGTTGTTAGCAAAAAGCTGTTACTGGCATGATTTCATTAGCAATGTGCCGTAGGCTCCTCTGTCTCCCATTGGGTCCGTTCGTTGCTCTTACATCCTCTGCCACCCATCCTCTGTGCAGGCCAAGAGGTAAAGCCATGGGATACATATGCATATACATGTATAGGAATGATAACTTCCAGGCATGAGCTCGTAAGCATGGTGAGCTCGTAAGCATGGCGACGCAGGAACATTTAAATTGTCAGCCCTTACTCTTTCTGCCACCCATCCTATGTGCAGGCCAAAAGGTACAGCCATGGGGTTCGATTAGCAAAGGCCTACGAGCTTGACCATGAGCTCATGAACCTGGCGTTGAAGAGCACCCCATCGGTCATGATCAACGCAGCTGAATACCTTGATGAAAAGGTGCAGGCACACACACACATACACACACACACACACGTATGGATACTGACACACAATACGCAGGTACATGCATACATGAACACACACATGCATGCATACATAAACACACACACACACAAACACACACATATACACACAAACACACACGCACTTGAGTGGTACATTCACTTGTGGCAAGAATTACATGCACATGCACACTCTCTCATCCTAGAAGTCACGCTGCACCCACTTACTCTGTCCGGTACGCTTTTTGTCATGGTGCGCGTGAAAAAGCAGCCACACTATACATGCACACTCTCTCATCCCAGAAGTCACGCTGCACCCACTTACTCTGTCCGGTATGCTTTTTGTCAGGGTGCGCACGAAAAAGCAGCCACGCTATACATGCACACTCTCTCATCCCAGAAGTCACGCTGCACCCACTTACTCTGTCCGGTATGCTTTTTGTCAGGGTGCGCACGAAAAAGCAGCCACGCTATACATGAAGGGCGGCAAGCTGAGCAAGGCGGTAGACATGTGTTTTGCTGCCCAATTGTTTGATGTGCTTGGCCAGATCGCGGATGATCTGAGCTCAGGGGGCGACCCCGTGCTTTACATGAGGTGAGTGAGTATGTGATTGTGTGTGTGCGTGTGTGTGCATGTGTGTGTTTGTGTTTGGGGGGGGGCTGCCCACCTGTGGTGAACTTGCATTTTGTCTAAGAGTACGTGCTGGTCATATACTGGGCCAGGTATCGGAAGACCTAAAATCAGGGCTAAGCCCCGTGCTGTGCATGAATTTGTGTTTGTGTGTAATATGAACTGCCTGTGAACCAGTCATGTTCGCGTTTGCAGCTTCCTGTTTTAAATGCAATTCAGCCTTTTAGAGAAAGTGCCTGTGTATTCCCCACAACTTTAAGCTCAGTCTTTCAGTCGGTAAGTAAAGTTGCCTCTTAGGTCGGCAAGTAAAGTTGCATGTGTGCGTTAATTCCTTGTGTGGGGAATGAAGGTCACAACCCCACAAACAATGGCCCTCCAGTTTATCCAATTCACTGTTAATTGTTGATGCATGCACCACTTGCATGCACACACACTCAGGTGTGCGGAATTTTTCATGAAGAACGGCCACTTTGACAAGGCGGTGAAGATGACGGTAGCAGCTGGCAGGCACACACAAGCCTTGGAAATGGCTGTGCAGCATGAAGGTGCGTGAATGCGTGGACTTGCCAGGACCATTATCTGTGCTAGGTATGCAGAGAAAGTGTATTGGGTGTGGCTTGAGATCTGCTATGCGTAGCGCGCACAGGCACACACACAAACACACACACACACACACACATACACACACACACAAAATATACATATAAAGGGACTGGAATGGCCTTCGTTCTTTAACATTGAGCACACTCCTAAACCTAGCCAGACCACACTCCTAAATTTAACCTAAGCAGACACACACAATAGTTGTCAATGAGGATACGGCAGAGGTCATGCACACCCACAAACACATACACGCATAAACGCACACATGCAAACACACACACACACACACAACACACACGCAGTGGCTATCAATGAGGAGATGGCAGAGGTAATGCGCACTCACAAACACATACACGCATAAACACACACATGCAGACACACACACACGCACACACACACACACACACACGCAGTGGCTATCAATGAGGAGATGGCAGAAGCAATGACACCTGCCAAGGGCTCAATGCCTGATGCAGAACGCATTCAGGTGCTGCAGCAGATAGCGAAGGTGGCCAAACGCCAGGGGGCGTGGCAGCTAGCTGCCAAAAAGTTTACACAGGCAAGTGTGGATGTGCGTCAGTGTGTGTGTGTGTGCATGTGTGTGTGGGTGTGGTGTGCGTGTGCGTGTGTGTGCGCTTGAGTGGGTGGATGTGAGTCTGTGTGTGTGTGTCTGTGCGCATGTGTGTATTTGTGCTTTTGTGTGCACATACATTTGGAATCTACAGCTTATTGTGGAGGCTGCTTAGCGTGCTGTGGGGCATGCCAATATCAACTGTGGGAGAAAAAAGTGAGAAAAGAGAGGGAAAAGTGAGAGAGGTATGTTTTGCCGCCAAAGGCCAATTAAGCCCAGGGCGCACCTTCCACAATCAACTGTTACTTAGCAAGTTTGTGTTACACTGCTCTTATGGTTTCAGCTGAAGCCTGCATATGTTTGCGCATGCACATGCACACAGGCGGGAGAGAAGATTAAGGCCATGAAGTGTCACACTGCTCTTATGATTTCAGCTGAAGCCTGCACATGTTTGCGCATGCACATGCACACAGGCAGGAGAGAAGATTAAGGCCATGAAGTCCCTGCTGCGCAGTGGAGACAAAGAGAAGATCCTCTTCTTTACAGGTGTGTTGCTGAGTGTACCTGTATCTGCACGTGTGTGTGTGTGTGAATGTGCAAAGATCAGAGCCATGAGGTCCCTGCTGCGCAGTGGGGACAAAAAGAAAATCCTCTTTACCGGTGTGTTGCTGAGTGTACCTGTTTCTGCACGTGTGTGTGTGTGTGTGAATGTGCAAAGATCAGAGCCATGAGGTCCCTGCTGCGCAGTGGAGACAAAGAGAGATCCTCTTCTTTACAGGTGTGTTGCTAAGTGTACCTGTATCTGCACGTGTGTGTGTGAATGTGCAAAGATCAGAGCCATGAGGTCCCTGCTGCGCAGTGGGGACAAGGAGAAAATCCTCTTTACAGGTGTGTTGTCGAGTTTACCTGTGTGTGTAAGCGTGTGTGTGAATGTGCAAAGATCAGAGCCATGAGATCCTTGCTGCGCAGTGGAAACATCATATTCTTCACAGGTGTGCTGTTGTGCATACCTGTGTGTGTAAGCGTGTGTGTGTAAGCGTGTTTGTGTGTGTAAGCGTGTTTGTGTGTGTAAGTGTGTGTGTGTGTGTGTAAGCGTGTGTGTGTGTGTGAACGTGACTGAACATCTTGGGTATGAGCACTGCAGCAGCACATCTTAATCATACACAAAGACCTACACATTGTATCCTACACTCTACGCCGTGGCCAAAGGTCACACTATCAATCCTTACAACTGTCATGATCATTCACACACACACACACATACACACACACGCACGCACGCACACGCACACACATGCACACACACACACACATATACACACACAAAACGTAGGCGTCTCCCGCAACAAGGAGGTGTACCTCATGGCGGCAAATTACCTGCAAACATTGGACTGGCACTCAAATCCTGACATCATGAAGAATATCATCAACTTTTACACCAAGGCACAGGTGTGGCATTTGTGTGTGTGCGTGTCAGTGTGTGTATGCATGTGTGCGTGTGATGTGTTTTCTGCTTCGGTGCAAATAGCTGTAAGTTTATACCTCATTAAATTGTCGCACATTGGGCATTTGGCTTTTGTAAGCAACTGAGGTGTACGCAGTACTGATGGTTAGATTTAGTAGCGGTGGCGTGGGGTCGGTGGTGGCGGCTTATACGAGGTTTTGATGATCAAATAGAGGGTGGAGAGGACTCAGCGGTTTGGTGAGTGGGGAACACGCAACTTGAGTCGGTTGAATACGAGCTTGTATGGGCTCTTGTAAAAAATCCTCACTGGTTCAGGCACGCTCTAAATGTTTGTTTGGCAATAGTGAGCCCCTTTGTCGGTCTGGCCTGTGCATTCATTTCAACTTGGGGCTGCACACACACACACACACACGGTTACATAAAACATAGGGAATCTCAAATTACACAACGGTACATATTTAGTTTCAACCCTGACCAGCTCCATGCAAGTTGTCAGGTCTGTAGTCCATCAGCACACAAAATTAGCAGGCAGCACACTACTATGCAAGCCAGCACATTACTACGCAAGCCAGCTCACTACTACGCGATACAGCACACTACTACGCAAGACAGCACGCTACTACGCGATCCAGCACACTACAACGCAAGCCAGCACATTACTACGCAAGCCAGCTTACTACTACGCGAGCCAGCACACTACAACGCAAGACAGCACACTACTACGCAAGACAGCACGCTACTACGCGAGCCAGCACACTACAACGCAAGCCAGCACATTACTACGCAAGCCAGCACATTACTACGCAAGCCAGCACACTACAACGCAAGACAGCACACTACAACACAAGCCAGCACACTACAACGCAAGACAGCACATTACTACGCAAGACAGCTCACTACTACGCGAGCCAGCACACTACTACGCAAGACAGCACGCTACTACGCGATCCAGCACACTACAACGCAAGACAGCACACTACAACGCAAGACAGCACACTACAACGCAAGCCAGCACTCTACTACGCAAGACAGCACTCTACTACGCGAGCCAGGCCTTGTTGTGTACTCTACTTTTTATGTCTTGGCAATGCAAAAAGCAAAGCTCTGAAACACTCACCCTGTTTTGGGTCCTGCACCTTTCTTTGCCTCAAACACCACAACCATCTCTAACGCTGTTGCTTGCCAAACCTGAGCACACAGGCGATGGACAGCTTGGCCATGTTCTACGAATCCTGTGCCCAGATCGAGGTGGATGAGTACAGAGACTACGACAAGGCTTTGCAGGTCGGTGGTGGGTGGAGTGGGATGGAGAGAGAGATTAAATTCGATTCAACCTCTCTCCAATTGGTGGATTGTGATGGCCGTGTTTGAAGTCTTTGCTCATCGTTGTACCAAAACTGATTACTTTTTCTGTGATATGCGGACCAAAGTGCGTTGTGCTGAATTTTGAACACTGAGTACAAACCATTATGGTTCAACTGCCCTGCATGTCGGCAGGCTGGGGGTGTGCATCAGCATGCTGCTCTAACGTTGTGTGTGTGTGTGAACTGGAGTGTGCTTATAGTGCAAGCTGCACTGCTGCACTACTTTACCTGCCAATCATACTGTGCCTGAGGATGAGGTCATAGCGCGCAACGCACTGCTTGTGGATTCTCCGACATGTTAGCTTGCATGTGAGTGGAAACAGGGCGATCAGGTGCTTGAGCTCCGAGCATCTGGCACACAAAAGTATGTGCAGCAGAAGAACAAACTCGTATGGAAGTAGGACCTTGGAGCCTGCATACAGCTGTACATGACACCTGCTCCTCTCCCCTGACTTGCGAGGCTTGGTGTATAGTGTAACACGACTGGACTAGAAATTCTTGAGCACTCAAATGATCCGACTCGCTGCGATGCAATCTGACACGTAACTTGACACACACACACACACACACACACACACACACACACACACACACACCTGGGGAATTGAATACACACCCTAATAGGGTTTAATGACGCTCATGAACATGCACCTCTTCTGGTTGACGTCGAGCGTGAATTGCCCTTAGGGTTTAATGATACTCGTGAATAAGCACCTTTTGGTCGACATCAAGCATGAATTGCCCTGATCGTACAAGCGCCCCTCTCCTTTGCACAGGCATTGCACAAGAACCTGGACTACTTGAACAATATAAGCAGCAAATACTCTGATTTCACTGTGCCTATTTAAACAACTGATTTCTCTGCACAGGCACTGCACGCGATTCCTAGAGTACTTGGACAAGTTGACCGACGACGCCTCTCATTTTGCTCTGCCTGTTACTCCATATTTGTCTGACCACCCCTTTCCGTTGTGTAGGCATTGCATGAGGTCCTCAAGTACCTGAAGAAGTCAACCAGTGAAGACTCCAACTTTAAGGCCGCCCAAGTAAGTGCTGACCAAAATCGAGCGAGTCCATACGCTCCCAGAGTTTCGTGTGTGCATAAGTGCATGCACACATTCTTGAGGGTTTGCGTGTGGGCACGCACGTGTGTGTGGTCCTGCATTCCTTGGGAGTTGTGTGGATACAAATGCAATAGAAAAGGGAGTATAATTAACATGGTAATGATGGTTATGACAAGATGCTTTATTTGTGTCCGTCCGTGCGTTTGAAGGAATCAAGCTCGTTGTTGGGGGAGGTGAATGTAAAAGAAAATCGGCATGCTTGGTTGTGTGCTCTTACACATTTGCAAGCGCGTTTTTTTATGAGCGTGCGCATGTGTGCTTGCTTGTGCTTGCACGCGTGTGTTCTGAGAACAAGCATTCAAACAGGTTTGTTTGCTTGCCCACACTACACCACTTCAGCAATCCAATTGACCCTGTATTGCTTCTCATAGAAATTCGCAGTGTGAGTGAGTGAGACCAGTTGCCACTCGCTCCACAACAGCCCCCAATTCTACAAAACAGCCCGAGACTGCTAAGGCTTTTGAGACTGCATAGAGGCCATTTACCCCCCTTTGAATGAAGGGAAGATTAGCTGCCCGTCACACCAGGCTTACCTTTCAACTACTGGTGTGCAGATCCAGAACCAGATCATGACCACTGAGACGTTTGTCACTGCAAGGGCCATGATCATCTCTCAGCCCCAGCAAGCTCTTCAAATGTGCGAGCAGCTGCTGATGAGCATTGCGGACGATGCACAAAGTGGGATCCGCATCGGCGATGTCTTTGCCCTCATGGTATGTGTAGGGTTGGCCAGGAACGTTTACATACACCGTATATTTGATGAAATCACTGCCATAATCACCATATATATATGGTTTTGGTAGGGTTGGCCATAGCCATATACATACACTGTATATGACCGTATATTTGGTAAAGTCCCTGCAAAAATACCGTTTGTACACCGTCTACGTAGGGTTGGCTAATATTATAAATATGCACTGTAAATGAATGTATATATGGTGAATGTTCCACCAGAAATACGAGTACACACCGTATATCGTATATATTTAGTTCTGGTAGGGTTGGCCATAACCACATACACACACCGTTTATGACCGTATATTTGGTGGTTTCCCTTCCAGAAATTCAGTATATGCACCGTATACTTATATGGTTCTAGCCACCCTAGGTGTGTGTCATGCTTGGGGGCTGGTGTGAGAGTTGAGGGGGGTGGGGTTGATGTATGCAAGAGTGCGCGTGGTGAGGACTGTAGATGGGTTACAAATACGGTTAGAATTGTATATACCACCTGTATACACTATATTTGGTAGATTTCCTGCCAAAAATAACGTACATACACCGTGTATGTATATATAATTCTGGCCAACCCACAAAGCATCGGGAGACCTAAGCCCTCACGGCATGTTTGTTTTGTCAACAGGGGAGTGTACGTTTACCTATAAATGTGTGTACATCTTGTTTGCAAGATTTTAGCCTCCTCTGCTTTGTCTAGATAGGAGCTGCTGAACACCTCTCACCCGTAACCCTACTGAAGCATATGCAAGATGTGTTTCTATGAATTTCTGTGCTCAATTATTGCTACCAGGATTACGGCGTTAAGGCAGTTTAGTTTATACTTAACGCATAAACACACGCTGCCACACAGCACGTGCTTACATGTGTACATGTGCAGGTGGGGAGTGGGGTGTAAAGATTGGATTGGCTGTAGGGAATGAAAGCGTTTGCTAATACACACATGTGTTTGCCTCTTCTTACCTTCTGCTTTTGCCACATACCTTTGACCGAGGACTCTTTCTCATGGATCTACAATAAAAATCATACTTAAGCTTTTAGAATTAAGGATGCTGGCTACATCATGCAAGTAATGGTAGCACACTGAATAGCAACTGGGGGCTCCTGTTGTGCACACTGAATAGCAACTGGGGGCACCTGCTGTGCACACTGAATAGCAACTTGGGGCACCTGTTGTGCACACTAAATAGCAACTGGGGGCTCCTGTTATGCACACTAAATAGCAACTGGGGGCTCCTGTTGTGCAGGTGGAGTACTGGTATGAGCAACAGAATGGGGCAGAGGCGTTCAAGCTGATTGAGCAGATGCGAGCGCGGGGCGTGGTGATCGCTCCTTACTTAGATCACAACATGGTGGCTGATATTCACAAGGTGAGGGATTCCACACTTCTCAAAAGCATAGGCCATGTGAGAATGTGAAACACAGTTTGAGCCTGCTGAACTTTAGGAGAACGTGGGTGCAACATCAAAATGCTTGTTAGCTCCCTGATGAATGTTGGGAGTTGTTGTCACACTACCTGTTTGGCTTGATCTCTTAGTTCATCACAGACAGGAGTGCAAACATATACATACATATGCAGATGGTGGGCGTTCCCTTAACCAACGAAGCCAATGCTCCAGACAGTCCAATGTACGGGGGGGCTTCAGCCGCGCAACAGCAGTACACGGCTGAAGAGGGCTATGTGGACGATGATGACATAGAAGAAGAGATATAGGAGGCTATGTGTGCCATGCACTGGCTGCACGCACCAACAAAGAAGCGCACAACAAAGACGGCTGCAGGATGGGGGCCCTTTTTTTTACCCATTCTGCGTCTCACAAGTAATGCCTGAAACACAAGATTTGATGCTAGAACTTGATTAACAATGTTGTCAAATGACGCTGTGTTGACGCCACCACTGTAACATCTTTCTATGAGCCCCTTCCGGCCACATCTTGCCCAGGGTTGCAAAGGCCACGTTCATGGTATCATTCTCACCAGCATTGGTGTTCGTGACACTACCAACAAAATGGCATGCTGAATCAGTGGTATGGAAGAATCATATGATATTCCCTATGATTTATTATGAGAGCAACGATTTCGCGATTATTTGGTTGTTTGACCAGTTTAGATGGTCCTCTTGTTACGGTAACAAACTCGCTCTTACTCTCACAGACACAACCATCAACAGCATCATGGTGCGTTGCTTGAGCCGTCGCCTCCTTCTCACTGGTGAGAGGGGGAGGAGACGCTAAATACACCTTATGGGAGGGCTTTGCAAGGTTTACGACACCTTTATGGGGGGGCTTTGGCAGGACACGGACGTCTAGCTAGCGCGACCTCTTTCACAGCGGAAGCACACACACAGCAGCAGCAGCATGGGGGGCCGGTACCATGTTTTGTCGTGACAGAAACAGCACATTAATTTGACCAGGTTTGCCTGTGACTTGTGGATCTCTAGCCCCTGCCTTGTCTGGCCTGACTTGCTCAAAGCAGCCAAAATCATTTCCGTAACCGTGATGGTAGCCTACATGTTTTACTCATTCATTCCAGGTAGATTGCTCTGTCCTATAATAAACTTGGGCATCCCCACGCACATAGTGCACCAACTAGCTACTTATCTACACTGCCATGCAATAAAAAGCTTAAACAAGATCACAAAAACAAGACACAAAATACACTTTAGCAATAACAACAGTGATAATGGGGGATCTGCTGGAAGGGGGGTTACTGGTAGAGCGGCTGTCTTCAGGAGGGCTAGACGCAAGCCGGATCGCATGGCTGACAACCCGCCGGATCCTCATTAGTCTCTGTTGTTTCTCTTTTTCGTTTTCGGTGGGGCTCTGGCTAGTGTGAGCACTAGTTGAGAGCCTTTCCTTGATGCACGCTGATGACTTCCAGTGTAGACTTTTACTTTTACTTTTGCTCAGCCCTTTTCCCTAAAAAAGCCTTCAAGGCGGCCAATTTGGCTGACTCCATTGAAATCATTTCAAAATATACAAGCAGCCACAAAATCCGTCGCCTCGTCGGAAGTAATACAGCTACATAGTTCCTAGCAAACTAGCAAACTACAAGCCTTTCAAACAGTTGCAGCTTTTCAAGGACAACAATAAATGAAGAGTTAGTCACAGGAACAGGGGTGCTCTGCTCTTCTGCTCTGCTGCCTGTGTTTATTGTTTCTCTGTTGCTGCCTCTATTGTTGCCTATGTCTTATTATGCTATCTCACTCGTCTCTGCTGCACCCTTTATTTGAGGGACCTGCACTATAATGTAGCCATTCTTAAAGTAATCCGCCGAGCAGTGGTTTCAACTTTCTGGGGTCCGCCCTCGGATCCCCCTCCTCCCTCCCTTCCTCTCCTCTCGTCTCTTGGCCACTTGGGGGTTCAGCAGCAGCTGTAGCATGGCAGTGAGCAGTGGCACAGCAGCAGCAGGACCTGGCCAAGACCCCATTTCAGCCC
>Ga0307974_1000885_pt1 | contig 19680 bp, 26 predicted proteins | sample OrgLakmetagen784_FD_201812 | JGI IMG/M metagenome (GOLD analysis project Ga0307974, IMG submission 201812) | Saline water microbial communities from Organic Lake, Antarctica - #784 | ecosystem: Environmental > Aquatic > Non-marine Saline and Alkaline > Saline | place: Antarctica: Organic Lake... | reverse complement strand
TCAGACACACTCTTAGCTTGTGCTCTTGCGAGCGTGGGCCAACTTCTCAGACTGGTTTTTTCAAGGAGGGTTTTTCTGTTTTAGGCAGGAGTTTTCCTTTTCCCAATCTTTTAGGTTTTTTTCCTTCATTCTGTCAGGCCCTTGCTGAGGACCGTGTAACAACCCCCACCAAAAAAAAAAAGTATGAGGACTCAGGAGGCGTGGGAATGACAAACACCATCAATAGAGCTGAGCTAGCAGGGATTGCAGCAGCGCTTATTAATAAGTATACCAAGATTGCAGCGGACAGTGCATGCTCCCTAAGCCAAATAAGGTAAAAGCTACTCTTCCCTGAAATGCAACGAGACCATGAAATGCAACGAGACCATGAAATGCAACAAGCCCATATACACTCAAATCTGCAAGAACAAATTGTATCTATGATTTATGCTTCACCAGAACCTATCTGCTTCTATAAAGTGAAAGTTCATAGTGGCATTGCCGGAAATGAATGTGCAGATGCAATTGCCAAACACTCTGCCTTGCATGACGGAGGTCATGACGTGCACTTCCAGCCTCCGGCTCCAGACGGTAATGCGTACACAACCCTTTGCTGGCTTGCGACTAAAGACACCGATAAGGATCCCAGCGAAAGAGGGGCAATTACACCTAGGCTTCGTGCACTCTCTGATTCAAAGGCCAAGCAGAAATGTGCAAATCACACAGACTGGGGAGTACCAAAACAGACACAGAATACTACAACTACTGGAAGGACCTTAAACCTTTGGTCAATAAACAAGCCAAAAATGCTTTCTGGAACAATAGTAATCTCAAATTCTACGAAAAGCGTAATGTTATGAGGTACCGCACTGGCATTTTTTTTATCAAAAACCGCCTACCGGCATGGCTTCTCTCTCAATGCAAACTGCCCCATCTGCCCTTGCACTGATAGTGCGCTTCACATACTCTCAGGTTGCCAACACACTAAAATGAGACATGATTATAAAACGCCATCATACGGCAAGTGTGCTAATTGTCCAAGCCCTACATAAGGGACCATGCGGTGCCAACCAAATTGCCTACACTGATGTAGGCAGCGCAGATAAACTATCAGAGCAAGGCCTAGGCATGAGAAGCACTTCCAACAAAACACTGCCCTCTCGGTTGCTAACAAAACTAGCAGCACATGCTTTGAAAGCCCCTTCTCTTCCTGACGCCATCCTATTCTTACCTAGCACTGTGTGCTTCTCTCATGTAACCACCCGCAACTCAGATTTTCAACAGCTTGCTAAAGACAAGAAATTGAATCCAAACCAGTGGGAGGTTCACCTGATTGAGTTTAAATTTTGTGAAGACACTAGGTCCGATCCCAAACTCCAAAAAGCAAAAGCACAGCATGCATATTGCCAACCTAAACAGACAAGGATTTAGGGAAGTCAAGCTTCACGTGATCTTCGTTAAAACTATGGGGACTATCTACAAAGACTGTACAGACAAACCTCTGGCAGACCTTATTTTGAATTACCATAAGATTAAAAAATGACAAACTGAATGAACACTCCACCAGACATGCATCTGCACTCATAATAACAAGGTATGCACTGCAATATAACACAAGCAACAACAGTCAAGGATTGGGTCCGGGTACTATGGCACACAACCCCCCTGACCCACATTAATTTCTTTTGAATTGTTTGCGTGGTGGGGGTTGCCTGGTGCGGGCACCTAAGTAACCCCCTCCCTTACCCTTTATCATGCTGGCTGTGTCATCACTACCAGCGGAGTCTTTTCTTTTCTTGGTGGCTTCTTTACTTTATTAAAGCCTGGATTCTTTTCAGTGCTAATGGCATAGGGTTAAAAGCCATCCTACTTTTTGGGGTTTCTTTGGCGAGCTATTTTATTCAATTGATTCCTTTCTTTGTAAGCATTGAGGCAACTTCATTGCTTCTCTCCATCTGCATCGTCCCTTGAGTACTATTCTTTCTTCCTTTCTTGATATTTTCTTACTTGTTTCCCTTGATATTTCTTGTTGTTGATAATTGCACCTAATTCTTAAGCTCCCCTTACTGATAGTTTTATGAGTATTGGTAACGGCATCAAGCATATGCAGGACAAGAAAGAAGCCGCTGGAAGATAGCACAGTCGCATTTGATCTTGGGCCCCTTCCTAAAAAACAGCACCGCAAGCTCAATGAGCAGAACAAAAACATAATTCTTGTTGCTGATCATTAGATTCCCTGCCTACTTGCACGCTTTTCATGTATAGGACAGAAACTACCTGCAGCGATGTCGACGATTTGCCTGCTAAGAGATGACGCTAAAATCTAAGTACCTATCTCCCATTCATTGGTTCACGATATTAAAACGGACCACTTTGAATGACTTGACCACTCAATGAAACATACATAATAAGGAGAGACAGGAAAAATAATGAGTACTTTTGCTCAAGTATAGCATAAGAAGTGCGCAGCATATAAATCCAGGTTGCAGCCATAATCCCCTCATCAGAGCGTACTCCCGCTGCCTTGCATGTTGTAATCGAAAGAGTAACCATCGGGGACATACCACTCTGACAGATCCATGCCCTGCTTGCGGAGTGCCTCTGTTTTTGGCTGTGTGTGTTGCAGCACCTCTGAATGTATGGGACCATTGCTGGCAAGCATACTTTTAGAAAACACGCTGCAATGCGGCAGGTTGTGGGCGCAGACCAGATGTGTTGAACATGCTTATTGAAAGTATACCGCTCTATTGCAGCCTTAACATTGATTATTACATTTCAGTAATGAATGTGCCAACGTGCTGTTTCTGGACACAGTAACAAAAAACAAGACAAAGCTGCAGTGCATGTGTGTGTGCGTATGTGTGTGCGTGTGTGTGTGTGTGTGTGTGTGCGTGTGTGCGTGTGTGTGTGCGTGTGTGTGTATGTGTGTGTGCGTGTGTGTATGTGTTTGTGTGTGTGTGCGCATGTGTGCGTGTGTGTGTGTGTGTGTGTGTGTGCGTGTGTGTATGTATGTGTATGTGTATGTGTGTGTGTGTGTGATAAACAGTAACGGAGATGTTGCTAGTGAGCACCATTTTGAAACACACACAGCGACGTACAGCGACAAATTAAGGCAGCATGCAATGGTGTTAGAACTGTAGAGAACTGTAGAGAACTGGAGATGTTGCTAGTGAGCATTATTTTGAGCATTATTTTTACACACACACAGTGTGTTAAAATCAAGGCAGCGTGCAACATGGTGTAAAAACTGAAGAAAAGATGAAATGTGAAAGCACTACGCAAAAAAAATCTGTCTTTATTTTTTACACCTTTATGAAGTATATCCGCACAGCTGTCCCATAAAGTGATTTCTAATATATATATTGTTCACACCAGCCCATATTAATAACCCCCTCTTTTGCATTCATACAGTGAAGAACAAAATACGTCCAAAATTTGTCTGTCAAAGAGAGCACCTCACTGGACCAATCTGCATCAGACTATCTGCAAATTTTACCGAGCACACAAAATTGAGTTCATCGTTGCTGAAGGAGACTGCATTTTATTGCACCTGTACTGCTCAGGAAGTTGCAAAGCTATGTACATAATTTGTACATAAGCTAGTACCTGGTACGCATTGTCTTTTAAAGCTTTGAAGTTGCACCATTACCTGGTACTAAGCTGGTACCTGGTACCTGGTACTAAGCTGGTACGCATTGTCTTTTAAAGCTTTGAAATTGCACCATTATGAAATACACGAGCCAGGGCCCTGAGCTTGAATGACGCACCACCCACAGTGTGTTAATGGCATCTTCATCTCAAGAGGCGGCTCCTGGCTCTCACTGATGCATTCTGTTCTTGAGTGATGTAACCTCACCTCACCTCACCTCACCTCACTGATGCATTCTGTTCTTGAGTGATATAACCTCACCTCACCTCACCTCACCTCACTGATGCATTCTGTTCTTTCGCTATACTACAACTCTTCCCATACCTGTAAGGCTTGCCATCCATTGTAGACAACGTCCCGCCCGCCTCTAGCAGAATCACACAGCCCCCTGTCACGTCCCAAGGCTTCAGCTGATACTCCCAAGTCGCATCTACTATACCTGCGTACATAAAAAAACACGTGTAGGGGCAAATGGTATGCAACCGTGATCGACCACGTCATGAAGAGTAAGTCCAGATATGTGCAATTGTACCTGCCACGTCCTGAGGCTTCTTGTAGAATACATCTATGACGCCTGTAAGATATGTAACATGCGCCTGTAAGACATGCAACATACGTGCGCTGCTGAGCATGCGTGATCGTGACCTGTTGCGCCCAATGCTGAGACTTCTTCTAGAACACATCTACGACGCCTGTGAGATTTGTTTCATGCGCCTGTAAGACATGCAACATACGTGCGCTGCTGAGCATGCGTGATCGTGACCTGTTGCACGCTGATGCTGAGCCTGCTGACCTAAGCGTACGTGTAGGTATGACTGCACATAAACGTGCAACCACCTTAGGTATGTGCTTCATTCACAACTTTTTGATTGCACATGATCAGCTGATTGCACATAATCAGCTGATTGCACATAATCGGCTGTTTGCGCATAATCGGCTGATTGCACATAATCATTTGATTGCACATAATCAGCTAATTGCACATACTCGTGCAAACAAAACCTTTATGCAAAGGCAAGTATTGCATAACCTGCCCACATCGCGTCCTCTCTTTCTCAATTAGTGGCGATGTCCAAATCGCCATGACTGGCAGCAAAGATGATTGCCAAAATGAGGCGACTGAGGCCCTACACGGGGGTGTGTTTTTCAAATCTTCCTAGGGTAGATCTCCAAGGACCAATCACCGATCGCAAAGACCAGTCACAGGCCGATCAGCCAAACTGTCTGCTGAAGGTCCCCCCGTGTGTAAATTTTTGTAAATCCTCCCAGGGTATATCTCCCATACAGGCGAGCATCAATCTCAGCACTGCTATGTAGATTTTAAAGCAGGGAGGTGGCAGTCATGGAACAGCCCTCAAACATATTCCAAAGCAGGGAGATGGAAGTCAAGGGGCAGCCCTCAAACATATTCCAAAGCATTGAGGTGGAAGTCAAGGGGCAGCCCTCAAATATATTCCAAAGCAGGGAGATGGAAGTCATGGGGCAGCCCTCAAATATATTCCAAGGCAGGGAGATGGAAGTCATGGGGCAGCCCTCGAATCTATTCCAAAGTAGGGAAGTGGCAGTCATGGGGCAGCCCTCGAACACTGTGTGATCATCGCATAATTATGCCATCGCAAAATATGCGATTATAAGGATTGAAGTCAATAGAACCGGGGGCGGTGAGATCTGAACTTTCAACCTTTCACCTTAAGTAGAGGATTAGTAAACGCGGTGCAAATATGGGTGACCCCGTCAAACCCAGTTTTTGACAAAGCTCCCCTCGTGGGGGCGCAAGCCCCTAGCGTCTTAACCCTAAACCCTAAGTCTCCTCCCCACCAAATTTCACACAAGCCTCCCCAGGCCCACCCAGGGCACCTCCCGGCCTGAAACTCGACATAGGCTCCTAATTACAAAACTCGTACCGTACCAGAAAAGTATGGAAGAGCTGTGAGGTGCCGTGTGTAAGGTTTTAGAACAAAATCCTATGTCCGGGCTGTCCAGACCTCCTCCCCACGTCCACCCAGGGCACCTCCCGGCCTGAAACTCGACATAAGCTCCTAACAATAACTTGAATAACAATAACAATAACAATAACAATCAATAAACTCATAGGCTCCTAACAATAACTCGAATAACAATTACAATAACAATAACACTCAATAAACTCATAGGCTCCTATCAATAACTCATAGGCTCCTAACAATAACTCGAATACCAATACCAATAACAATAACACTCAATAAACTCATAGGCTCCTAACAATAACTCGAATACCAATACCAATAACAATAACACTCAATAAACTCATAGGCTCCTAACAATAACTCAATAACTATCCTTATAATAACTCGACATAGGCTCCTAACAATAACTCGTAATGCGCCAGAGAAGTTTGGGGGCCCTGGGGTGCCGTGCGTGAAGTTTTATAGCACATAATTATGTTTGGCAGCTGCAGGAAGCTGCCCAGGCTTCCTCAGCCAGGCCCCCAGACCACTTACTGCTGGTGCAGTATCTATCAGCACACTTCTTGGCTGCGTTTGTAGGGTTGGCCAGAACCATACATATACGGTGTATATACGGTACTTTTGGCAGGGAAATCACCATATATACGGTCAAAAACGGTGTATATATACGGTTCTGGCCAACCCTATGCATTTGCTGTGTCATTGGCCTGGGTGTGTTCCGGCTGCGAAGTTCACGATTGACCATGCAAGCATGAGTTTCTGAGCTCAAGTAAAACCAATTTAGATGGGCGACGTAATCTTTATTTAGTGCAATGTTGATGACGCGCGGAGGTTTGCCTTAACAATCCTTGAGGAATGCAGTTATTGTGAGACATTGTGGCCACCCCGGGCAAAATGCACACACCTGCCCTGTCTTCTTAGCAGACAGGGAACAGCAGCAGCACGTCCTCACGCCTGCTTCAGCTAAGCCTGCACCAGCACAGCGCCATTCACATCGCACACTGCAGCAATTGTGGGGTAGCAAGGCACAGTCACGTGCATATACACACGTGTGCGCGCACACACACATACACAAGGACGGACACGCATGCACACGTATGCATACGCACACAAATGTTGCGCGCGTGATGGGCTTTGCCAACTTTTGGGCGTCGCTAGCGACGCTCCCCCACTTGTCAATAGTCACCATCGTTTAATGGCAAGAGCTGACGTACTGGTGGGAATTTTGAAGTGAAATGGGCTCTGTTTTGGACATGGCTCAATATACCTATGTGCATTTGATGCCATAACCCTAGGCTACAAACTCGTCCAATTCCAGGCCAGCAGGGTCGTCCATTTCAGCCAAAGCACTAACAGTAGTCTACAGATTTGCATGAATTAGTCTACAGATTTGCATGAATAGTCTACAGCACTAACAGCACTAACGGCAGTCTGCAAATTTGCATGAATGCATAACATTTTCACCAAATTGCAGTTTCTGGACTCCTTGTTGCCACAGCAGTTCTTTGTTCTTGTTCTTGAATGGCGTTCACAACACAGCTGATTGAAGAAGCTGTAATTGTGCGTTAGATCACCGAAGCTTGTTGTGTAATAGATAACCTAATTGTGCGTTAGATCACCAAAGCTTGTAAGCTGTAATAGATAACCTAATTGTGCATTAGATCACCGAAGCTTGTTGTGTAATAATAACCTTCATACACATTTGACCCTTCAATACCCTCATACAGGATGATGGAAAAAGACATATTACCGGTAACTCTGCAACTGTTTGTGTAGCACCAGCCTCATGCATTGCTTGTCACAATTCATACTATGAGCAATAGAAACATGGTGCTCACCTAGGGCAACATGGTTCTCACCTAAGGCAACATGGTGCTCACCTAGGGCAACATGGTTCTCACCTAGGGCAACATGGTTCTCACCTAGGGCAACATGGTTCACACCTAGGGCAACATGGTTCTCACCTAGGGCAACATGGTTCTCACCTAGGGCAACATGGTTCTCACCTAAAGCAACATGGTTCTCACCTAGGGCAACATGGTTCTCACCTAGGGCAACATGGTTCTCACCTAGGGCAACATGGTTCTCACCTAGGGCAACATGGTGCTCACCTAAAGCAACATGATTCTCACCTAAAGCAACATGGTGCTCACCTAAAGCAACATGATTCTCACCTAAAGCAACATGGTTATCACCTAGGGCAACATGGTGCTCACCTAGGGCAACATGGTTCTCACCTAGGGCAACATAATTCTCACCTAAAGCAACATGGTTCTCACCAAGGGCAACATGAGGGCAACATGGTGCTCACCTAGGGCAACATGGTTCTCACCTAGGGCAACATGGTTCTCACCTAGGGCAACATGATTCTCACCTAAAGCAACATGGTTCTCACCTAGGACAACATGGTTCTCACCTAGGGCAACATGATTCTCACCTAAAGCAACATGGTTCTCACCTAGGGCAACATGGTGCTCACCTAGGGCAACATGGTTCTCACCTAGGGCAACATGGTTCTCACCTAGGGCAACATGGTTCTTACCTAGGGCAACATGGTTCTCACCTAGGGCAACATGACAGAGGTCCACAGCTGCTGCCCCTAATCTGCGCACGCCCTGTGTGTGTATATATGCAAGTGCATGTTCATGTGTGCAACTACATGTACATGTGTGTAAGTGCATGTATATGTGTGCAACTACATGTATATGTGTGCAACTACATGTACATGTGTGCAAGTGCATGTATTTGTGTGCAACTACATGTACATGTATGCAACTACATGTATATGTGTGCAACTACATGTACATGTGTGCAACTACATGTACACGTGTGTAAGTGCATGTACACATGTGCAACTACATGTACATGTGCACAACTACATGTATATGTGTGCAACTACATGTACATGTGTGCAACTACATGTACACGTGTGTAACCACATGTACATGTGTGTAACTACATGTACATGTGCACAACTACATGTATATGTGTGCAACTACATGTACATGTGTGCAACTACATGTACACGTGTGTAACCACATGTACATGTGTGTAAGTGCATGTACATGTGTGCAACTGCATGTATATGTGTGTAACTACATGTACACGTGTGCAACTACATGTACACGTGTGTAAGTGCATGAACACGTGTGTAAGTGCATGCACATGTGTGCAACTGCATGTATATGTGTGTAACTACATGTACACGTGTGCAACTACATGTACACGGGTGTAAGTGCATGAACACGTGTGTAAGTGCATGTACATGTGTGCAACTGCATGTACATGTGTGTAACTACATGTACATGTGTGCAACTACATGTATATGTGTGCAACTACATGTACACGTGTGTAAGTGCATGTATTTGTGTGCAACTACATGTACATGTGCACAACTACATGTATTTGTGTGCAACTACATGTACATGTGTGCAACTACATGTATATGTGTGCAACTACATGTACATGTGTGTAAGTGCATGCACATGTGTGTAACTACATGTACACATGTGCACATGTGTAAGTGCATGTACATGTGTGTAACTACAAGTACACGTGTGCAAGTGCATGCAGCATCAGAAAACAAGCACTGTTGCAATAAAGGTCCACCCCAAAAAGTAGACATGTCTCCATAAATAGAAATAAAACACCCTCCTGACTGGTGCATAAAACGTGTTTCCAGAAGTCCTGAGACTGAAAGTGGAAGCAAACTATGGAAGGAATTGTATCAACCAGGCTGTTGCTTATTTGTAGGTCCCAGTCGTGCACTTGCAAAGAATATTCACAGGTCTTCTTCCTATATTTATCATCTTAAATATCTATTATTATTATATATCTTCCTATTTATATAATCTTCTTCCTATATATATATCATATATCATATATCACCCAGCCAGAAATGCGCATTTGCATTGTCGAAAGCATGCTCAGGCCACATGGAGCTCGTTTGCACATTTAAATGGATGTCAGGCATTTAATAGCAGAACACAAAAGTAGTCCCGTGCCCCCTTCTTTTGTAGCACCCCCCTGTCTGCAGCTCAAACGTAAACAAACACTGAAAATCAGAGTAAGAAGTAACTAGTAAGAGCAGAAGTAACTAGTAAGAGCAGAAGTAACTAGTAAGAGCAGAAGTAACTAGTAAGAGCAGTTGCGAGGAAATGAGCGAGATTGTGAGGAATGAAAAGATGGGGAAACTTGAGCAGATCGCAAATAGATCAAAAGTAGGCGCGAAATGAGTGATATCACTTTGATTTACTCAAAGAGCTGAAGTTTAAGTGCACATATTGAACTCAGCATTACTTTACGTTCTGGGGCTCAACATTACCTTGAGGGCCAAACTTAGCCATACAGTCAAACGGCTTTACACTTTGAGTAACCTTATATTAGCACTACCCTTCAATCGGCGTTCAGCATGAGTATGTGTGTGTGTGTGTGTGTGTGTGTGTGTGTGTGTGTGTGTGTGTGTGTGTGTGTGTGTGTGTGTGTGTGTGAGTGTGTGAGCGCGAGTGTGTGTGTGTGATGTAAGGTTGCTCAAATGCACACGTCGTGTATGTCTTACTGCCGAGATGTAAACGGTACGCTTTCCTAGCCAGTTTTTGTAGTTTTGTATTGTAGGGAAAGCTATCATCACAAAAAGCCTAGAACATGCACCACAAGGAGCATCTCTGCACTGTTGCACTTCATATGGGTTCTCGAGACACACCTGAGAGACGTCTGTAAAATCCTTGAACAGCTCCATGTTGCTGACCCAAGCCGGGCCGTGATTGTATCCAAAGCCAGTCACCTGAAGGATTGCAGTGTTGTGGCTTAAAGCTGTTTAAGGAATGAAGCATGGTGGCTGAAAGGTGCTGAAGGAATGAAGAATGAAGCATGGTGGCTTAAAGTAGTTGAAGGATTGAAGCATTGTGGCTGAAAGGTGTTGAAGGATTGAAGCATGGTGGCTGAAAGGTGTTGAAGGATTGAAGCATGGTGGCTGAAAGGTGCTGAAGGAATGAAAAATGAAGCATGGTGGCTAAAAGTAGTTGAAGGATTGAAGCATTGTGGCTGAAAGGTGTTGAAGGATTGAAGCATGGTGGCTGAAAGTTGCTGAAGGAATGAAGAATGAAGCATGGTGGCTAAAAGTAGTTGAAGGATTGAAGCATTGTGGCTGAAAGGTGTTGAAGGATTGAAGCATGGTGGCTGAAAGGTGTTGAAGGATTGAAGCATGGGGGCTGAAAGGTGTTGAAGGATTGAAGCATGGTGGCTGAAAGGTGTTAAAGGATTGAAGCATGGTGGCTGAAAGGTGTTGAAGGATTGAAGCATGGTGGCTGAAATGTGTTGAATGACTGCAGCATCGTGTTTAGAAGCTGCTGAAGCACTGCAGCGTTTTGACCACGAGTTGCTGAATGACTGCAGCATCGTGGCTAAAAGCAGCTGGATGACTGCAGCATTGTGGCCACAAGTTGCTGAATGACTGCAGCAATATGGTTAAAAGCTGCTGAAGCATTGCAGCGTTATGTTTAGAAGCTGCTGAAGCACTGCAGCATTTTGACCACAAGTTGCTGAATGACTGCAGCATTGTGGCCACAAGTTGCTGAATGACTGCAGCGTTGTGGCCACAAGTTGCTGAATGACTGCAGCAATATGGTTAAAAGCTGCTGAATTACTGCAGCAATGTGGCTAAAAGCTGCTGAAGCATTGCAGCGTTATGTTTAGAAGCTGCTGAAGCACTGCAGCGTTTTGACCACGAGCTGCTGAATGACTGCAGCATTGTGGTTAAAAGCAGCTGGAGCACTGCAGCGTTTTGGCCGCAAGGTGTTGAATGACTGCAGCATTGTGGCCACAAGGTGTTGACTTCAGGCGAAAGGAAAGCATTTTTGCTATGTATGCTATATGCTATATGCTATATGCTTTAACCTCAAGGTCTTGCATATGTGAAAGCAATCACAAGAGCACGACTCCAAAGCGTAAATGCGCACTGACACATATTAGGGTGTGCACATAATAGGGTGTGCTCACAACAGCGTGTGCACATAAAGGGTGTGCACAATTCTCTCGTGACATGGACAGTGTTCGCCCGCTTCAAGCTGGGTGTGCGAGGCTTTCCTTTTAAATATATCTGCACAAATCTGGTCGACTTGGATGCAGGACCAGCATTCATATCGCTAGAGACATGCAGGATGCAAAGGGGACTGCTGTCAAGAGAACAACTGCATGAGGTTATACGTAGTACGAAGTGCTGCTTCTTAAAATCAATAACATGTGTTATAGAACATGTGGTATAGAAACAACTGCATGAGATTATACATAGTACGACATGCTGGTCTTCCCAACTCAGTATGAGGATAGCCCAACTCGTTTGAGGACTTTTTTGAACCAACCAGATATTTTTTGATATTTGTGGTGTAGCCTCTTTTGTGGCCGAGTGCATAGCCCTTTTCCCTTAATTTGTTCTGATATCTTTTTGGTTTGGTTTCAGGCTTTTTCCAAGCTTCTGCTCAGATGCCCCCCAGAGGCATATGTAGCGATATAACCTTACCTTACCTTATACATAGTACGACATGCTGCTTCTTAGCACCACGTGGTACGACGTGCTGCTTCTTAGCACCAGCACCACGTAGCACCATCAGCAGATATAGAAACAACTGCATGAGGTTAAAACTAGTGACATGCTGCTTCGTAGCACCACGTGGTACGACGTGCTGCTTCTTAGCACCAGCACCACGTAGCACCATCAGCAGTTATAGAAACAACTGCATGAGGTTAAAACTAGTACGACATGCTGCTTCGTAGCACCACGTGGTACGACGTGCTGCTTCTTAGTACCAGCACCACATAGCACCAGCACCACATAGCATGAGCACACGTAGTACGACGTAGTATGCCATGCTGCTTCTCAGCACCACGTGGTACGACATGCTGCTTCTTAGCACCAGCACCATCACCACGTAGCACCAGCACCACATATAGAAACAACTGCATGAGGTTAAACCTAGTAAGATATGCTGCTTCGTAGCACCACGTGGTACGACGTGCTGCTTCTTAGTACCAGCACCACATAGCACCAGCACACGTAGTACGACGTTGTACGACATGCTGCTTCTTAGCTCCATGAACATGAGTTATTATTACAGAGGGCGAGAGAAAGAGCAGGGCAGTGTCGAGCTGGTGAGCATGGGAAAAAGAAATGATTTGGATGCAATTTCGTACGGCATAGTCGTATGCATCCCAGATCCTAGAGATTCTGAAGCCTCTGCACCCCAAAGGCCTCACCAAAAGAGCACGCGTTATCTCAGACGTTGAGCTGGTGTGAATGGGATGACCGTTGCAAAAGGCTCCACCCCCCTTATGTGCGGAGAATGTGCGTGTGCCCCAAGCATGGGGGCCGCCAAGGAACTCAACAACACACCTGCGAAGCATGTTGTACATTACCATGCACCGTATATTACCATGCACTGTACATTCAAGCATTGCCGTGACACGCATAAAAGCATTGCCGTAGTGCACGAATGAGCAGAATTGCCATGTGTCGATTAATTGAGAATTATCGTATCGCAAAGATTAGCAAAACTGTCGTATCTTGTTCAATTGAGAATTGCCGTATTGCACAGACGAGCAAAATTGCCGTGTGTTGTTCAATTGAGAATTGCCGTGCCGCACAGATTAGCAAAATTGCCGTGTGTGGTTCAATGGAGATTTCCATGCCGCACAATTGACCATGCCCATGAGTGATGCTACATTTTTTACATGCGAGCATTGTCGTGTGTTTCACGTTGGGGGAGTGGAATAATTTGTTGTAAGTTCAGACCAGATTTTCTATACTTGATGACAGCCTGCACCACAGGGCACATGCGCTCAGGCGCCACCATGCAAACATTCACAGCACTGACGCCTGCCATTTATAACTGCACAAGTTTCTGAGCAACCTTCAAATATCCAACACTTGATGACAGCCTGCACCACAGGGCACATGCGCTCAGGCGCCACCATGCAAACATTCACAACACTGACACCTGCCATTTATAGGTGCACAAGTTTCTGAGCAACCTTCAAATCTCCAACACTTGATGACAGCCTGCACCACAGGGCACATGCGCTCAGACGCCACCATGCAAACATTCACAGCACTGACGCCTGCCATTTATAAATACACAAGTTTCTGAGCAACCTTCAAATATCCAACACTTGATGACAGCCTGCACCACAGGGCACATGCGCTCAGGCGCCACCATGCAAACATTCACAACACTTGGCTGACCTTTAGCCATTAACAACTGCACAGCAAATTCCAACAGGCCACAGGTTTGACATCATTGTTTTCTGTCGTTGCTGGAACGAGCTGTAATTGTGGACACCGACTTTGAAGTTCCTTTTCCGTGCCACTGATTTTCCACGCACAAAGGCTAGCAGTCGCACTTCTTGCCTGAAGGCCGTTTTTTGTAAACCTTGTAAACCTTGCCACTGATTTCCCACGCACGCACCCGACTATCGGCTCTCCGCGGAACAACAGGCCCACGGAGACTGCGAACACAGAAAGAAGGGCAGAGAAAAGGCCACTTTGGGTAAAAACCAGGTGCACACTAAGAGGCGTGTGATGAACTTGACCTTAATGTGGAGACTTGATTCCCCTGATGCTTTCAACGTTTAGTGTTCTGTTCCTTTCAGCCGATTGTATGCTCTCACTCCCCTCGTCCTTGCAGATCAAATATTTCAAATTGTCTGCTGAGGAACGCCTGCTGCTGCAGCAGAAAGGAAGGGCACGACTGCTGCAGCAGAAGGAAGGGCACACACAAGGGTATGGCATTTTGAAGCTCGCAAGTCCAGACAATGCTGATGGTGGAGGTGTGAAAAGGTCACTTAAAGCTTGAATTGCCCTGCAAAACCTCCGTGCTGTAACTGACATCTACGGTTGCACGTGAATTGATATGAGTGGAGATGAGGTACAAAAGATGAGGTACAAAACCCATGTTGGGTCCTTGATGCTGGCAAAGAGAATGGCTGCACACCAACTTGATGAGAATAGTATTGAGAAGCTAGCCTGTCCTAAACAGCAGAGATGCCGCACTGACAGTAAGATGACAGCAAGATGACAGTAAGGCGACGAAGTTGGCAACGCCGCCTTTGCAAATACAGACAGCTCACCCGCAAATGAAGGATAGCCGTGTGCAAAGTTTGTGGTTCCATCTATAGGATCCACAATCCAAAGGTACTCAGACTCTGAATTCCCCCCGACACCCCCCTCCTCCCCCAAGACAGCATGGCCAGGAAACGCCCGGCTCACAACCTGTGTCATGATTTATGGCTGCAATTGTGATTTATGGGCTGTTTATGCGATCCATTGTGCGTGTGACATGCTGCAAGCAGCAGGACTTTTGGTGCTGAGACATGCGCATTGGGTTGAAACTGGCGCGGGAATATTACAAAGCCTTTTCAGTTTTACGATTCAACACATCTGATTAAATCCCTGCTTAGGCACAGGCAATTCCGGCAAGTTACAGTCATGCAAAGAGATGAGATAAATTATGGGCTGCAACTGTCTGCTGCACAAGACACAGCAGAACTGGACGACAATTTTTTCATGTTTTACATGCGCAGCCTAGCAGCCTAGTCGCACGTTTTCACTGATGGCTTTATCTGTAATTTTGCTGTAGCCTCTCTCTGTAGCACTCGGCGACAGACAAAAAAAGAGCCATTCACGCCATCGCGCAAGGTTGCTGTGCCATTTGAGCCACTACACATGGCCAGTAACATCTTTAGCTCAGACATACTTTACTAGACAGACTCCTTCGTAATACATGCACATCGTGGAACGCAGCCCCTTTTGTAACGCAGGCTCATATAAAAGACAGATCCCTTTTGCACGAAAGAAGGGTACGCGCAAGAGCAAGCAGAGCTGTTGTGATGCAGTGCTATGCAGCAGGTAGTCAGCAGGTAGTCACCAAGAGCGAAAAAAACTTCACAGTAACTCTGCACTGGCTGAGACCAGACCCCACCACACCACTTTTGCATCTAGTTTTATTTTGGTGCTGGCCGAGACCAGCACAAAAAAGCCCAGCAGCCTAATAACATTTATGGCTGCTTACTACCCCCTTTGTAAACCCCATTGCAAGTGAGCACCACACACTACCTCATAGGCTGAGCAGCCATTCCAGGTTGAATGCCTTTGTAATCCAAACTAAACTAAACTAAACCACATTGCAAGTGAGCACCACACACTACCTTCCACCTCCCAGGGGCATGGCTGACACATGCTTTTAAGCAACACATGCTTTAAAGCAACATTGTAAAAGGGTGTGTGTGTGTGTGTAACGGCACTCGTGCTACTGTCGCTGCAGTGCGATAATGAGGTACAACACCACTGCAACAAAGCAGCTTCTTCCCTTGTCTGTATAAAGGCACAAAATTGCAGACGACGTAATGCAAATAAATCGCAAACTTGGACGCGCAGCAGCCGGCTTGCCCACATGAATTCACATGCGTCTACGCACTCACTCCCAGGACAGCCTCTTCCGACAACTTGTCTGTCTCTGTCACTAAATCAGATGCTGACGCCTTCGTTGTGATCTTGCGAGGTGCGTTGACTGCAGCGGACACGACCTGCTCGTGTGGAGGGTAGTCATTTAAATTGCTTATTTTGAAAATCAGCCCCTGTGCTTGTTGCGGAAGTGCAGCTCTACGGTTGGGAGAGTGTATGTCCACGCATTTATGCATCCTCATGTTTCTTTTCACTAAGCACACTGCTCAAGGCTTTTAAACCTGTCTAGACGTGGACACCCTGTTGCTGTGCTGATGTGCCTAGGAGATAGCTGATATGCTGGGTGCAAGCCAGGTCTGGAATTGGCAAACGAAGTGCAAACCAGCCGAAACAGGCCCCACAACCTCGTAGACCCCACACCATTGCACAATCCTTGAACAATCAGGACATCCACTCCACACAGGTAGTTTTAGTATCGCTTATCGCTTATCACAATACTTGAACTATCAGGACATCTACTTTACAGCCCCCTGTGCTTTGCGGCCTTTGCCATGTCGGTCCTGCTGGCAGGGAGGGTCCTCTAACCCTAGCGGATGTGTGAATGTATGAGTGCTTCTTACTTATTGCGTAGGTATGTGCTTGCCCAGGCAGGCCCTTTTTCCAATGCGAATGAGCAGTGCCTTATGTGGGTGGGTATTTTTTGGGGCAATAGATGGGGAACCCAACTATTTAAGAACTCTGGTTTTTATGTGAGTTTTAAGGCCAAACTTAATCGTCCTGTGTTCTGTCAGATGGTGCCAGACAACTCGCCCTGTGCCTGTTGTGCAAGTGTGGCTCTACAGGCGAGAGTGCACTCGTACGTACCTCTGCTCCTGCCTGCGCAGCACCTGCACGCAGTTGAATGTGTAGAAGTCCGTATGCGTGACATTTCTTCGTGCTTGTGCACAAGCTTTGTGTATTGCGTTTGCACCTTTAGCAACACGCAGCAGCTCAGCAAAATCAGGCTGGACAGGACGAGGACTACCATGCCCAACTTGAGTCGAGCTGTCTGCTGTGGAGCGTGTGCAGTGGTGTCTCCCTCGTGTGCATGCTGTGGTATTACTGCGCAATAAGTCTGATGAAGGGAGAATGCCGTGCGTGTCTGGCCTCCTTAGCTTGGGCAGGACAGGGGTCTGTGTTCGCTGCTCCGTGATATGCGCAGTAACGCGGGCAAGAGTAAAGGCACTGGTTCTGGCCAGCATCATGTTGCTGCACTGCAAACCTTGGCCTAAGCGACTACGCCAGGCTAATGGGAGATGGGTGAGAACCCACGTCTGGCCTGGCGATACACAAGTGAAATTAATAAACCCGTCATCAATTTCTAGGAATGCTAGGCTTTATTTCTGTCCGCCTGTCAATCAGGTCCAGACTTTGCTGCATATGGCTCCCAGACCTGCTTTTATTGATATATAAATGAAATCCAGCGGCAGTAAGTTGCACGAAACATTTACCATTTTTAGGGGTAGACGAACAATTCGGCAACAAGTTGGCGCAAATTTTAGGGCCTCTAAGACATACTTATATATTAAGCCAAATTGAATGCCATTTTGACGCCACCCGGGAACACAGCGAGTGCCCCCAATCAGCCGGAACTGCACGGTACACACTCTCTTTAACAGGGCCGGAACCCGCCCAGCTCTGAGCACCCGCTACTTCATCTTCCCTGACCTACATCTTCCACAAGGTAAGTGACACTGAATATGGAGCTGATCGAGGCGCAGCAGGACGTGCAAACAGCATGAAATCCACTTTTCGGCAACAACACGTTCCCCTCAGCGACACCACCGAAATTTTTCATAAATAAAAATCCACCGTACTGCAGGCGTAGAGCAACGGACAAAGGGCCTGCAGCTTCGGCGAGCCTTTTTCTAGCGTCAGGAGACGAGCGCAGCACCGTGAGCACAAGCCAGAGAGGCTTGCGCAGCACCTCGGTGCTATCGTGTAGATGTCTGTGGCCATGGACTACCAGTGTGAGTGGAGAGCGGAGGTACAACCCCGATAAAGTGATGTGCACAGCGCTTCGCGCAGCCCCTGAGCCCCGCATTGGCTGCCATTTGTCCAGTAAAAATTGACAGATATATTATCTCGTGTATGCACGCCTTGAGGTGCCCTTCCTCCTCGCCCCGCGCCCTCACAGCAATTGCTGGGGGATTTCGTGTCACCGACCCCCTTGTCCCCTCCTCCGTCGCAGATGCTGGACCGACACCGAGCGCACTGCCTCCATTCTTTGGCCAGCATCAGTTGGCGCTCGCCAGCCGTGGCGAGCATTCAGGCGCTGCGCCTTTTCCGGGGCCACGATGCATCAGGATAGGCGAGGAGGACATCAAGCAAGCTCCCCTCTCCCTTCCCTCCTTATTCCCAACTTCAGGGCCAGCCACCTCCAACTTCTGCTCACAAGAATTGGCTTACCCCGGCAGCAGCAAGCCCAAGGTGCCCTGGAGCAGCCTCACCCTTGCGGACATACAGATCCTGGAGCAAGACAACGCCATCTGCAAGCTCATGGACATGGAGTACTTTGGTCAGGCAGCACACGCTGCACCTGCCTTTCCAGACATGCACCAAATGCCTGCACAGCCTGTTGTGCCTACTTATGGCACGGACGCTTTGGAGCAGCCCGAGACGGGGGGCATCAAGCAAGGGGAGGGGCGCCTCTATTCTGAGGGCAATGCCGGCAACCTGCTGCCTTGGCTCCACCAGCACCAGGACCTGCAGGAGCTCAGCTTGTGTGCATCAGGGCAGCATATCAAGGAAGAAGAATTCGGCTGCAGTGCAGGTGGGTCTTAGGCTTGATGGGCGGAAAGCAAAGTGAGATTAGTGGACTGATCTGATCTGGACAGTATCATTCGCATGAGTAGTTCAAGGATTACAAAAGCACGGATAAAGGTCTTGATGGCCTGCACCGTCAGGTGTGTAAAATTGTACAACCCAAAAAGAGTAATACCACGTCTGAATCTCAGTAAAAACCTTTTTCAGATCCACCAAACCGTTCTCAGATCCACCAAACCTTTCCCAGATCCACCAAAATTTGCCAGATCAACTGAGCCCACATGTCATCGCTTGCCGATCCAACCTGCTTCACAACATTTTTATCAAAGTCCTGTCTGTGCTTTCTTGGGAAAATGCATACATGCTGTTTGTGGTATGAAAGACACCGAGATGAGAATGACCCAGTGTTCCATCCTCACCTGTTTCTTCTGTAGCGTAAAATTGCAGGAGTTCCTAGATGTTATACGTAATCACACATTTTCAATTGGTACTCTCCAGGATCAATTGAAGATATGGACTTTACAGACTTCCTGAGCATTTTTGACAACAAGCCTGCCCGACCTGTAAGTAGACAGAGCACTGCATTCCGTGCGGAGTACGTCTAGTTCAAAGAATGATGTTGCAATAAATTGCTCAAGAAATGCAAAAAGGCTAGGTTTGGCAAGTTACTTTCCCGTGCGCATAAACGAAATGAAGTCACCTACATAGCATTGAGTGCGCATTTCTCTCTCTCTCTCTCTCCCTCTCTCCCTCTCTCCCTCTCTCTCTCTCTCTCTCTCTCTCTCTCTCTCTCTCTCTCTCTCTCTCTCTCTCTCACACACACACAAACACACAAACAAAAAAACAAA
>Ga0307974_1000882_pt1 | contig 19712 bp, 26 predicted proteins | sample OrgLakmetagen784_FD_201812 | JGI IMG/M metagenome (GOLD analysis project Ga0307974, IMG submission 201812) | Saline water microbial communities from Organic Lake, Antarctica - #784 | ecosystem: Environmental > Aquatic > Non-marine Saline and Alkaline > Saline | place: Antarctica: Organic Lake... | reverse complement strand
TTGTCTCTTTTTCTGGTGTCTTGTTCAGTCTGGCCTCCTTCTCTTCTTGAAGCTGCCTTTTTTTTTTGCTATAGCTCAACTGCCCTCGCTGGCGGATATAGCTGTGTAACCCTTACCCTTACCCTTACCCTCTGAGAATAAGGACTCATATCTCCTGCGAAGAGACACTTTATGGGGGTGTGTGCAGTGGAAAATAGCATGCTTTTCATCATCCTCACACAAATCACAGGTAGGGGAGGACCTGGGGTTCCATGTTGCGGTCTCAAAGAGAAGGGTGTGGACACACAGACTGATACCAGGCAGAGACATGATGATCATGCTTTGACACAAAACTTGGAGGAGGAGCAATACAGATTTTGTATCCAGGAGAAATGAAACAGACCTCCTGAAGGTTATCCAATCTTTGAACGAAGTTTCTTTCTTCCTGATCAGCAGAGACCAATAAATTATAAAGTTCACACAGGACCATGCGAGGTAAAAGCTTGTCTCACTTGCCTCACAAAATGTACACCAAAAGGATTGTGGAGTGAAATGAAACAAAATCAATTCTTACAAGCAGCCAATGATAATTGAAAACGATAAGCATACAAGGACGAATCAAGGTGCCGCTGCTGCCTGCTGCTTGCTTGCAGCTGCTGCCTGCTCTTTCATCGCCTCAGGATCCGAGCGGCAGGCAACGTCAATCACATGTTCAAGCTTGGCACACTCTAGCTGCTCCATCGTTTCCTGGAAGGAAGGCAGATGAAACTTAAGTAGTCACGTGTTGGGCTGGGTGTGATTAAATGAAAACACGAGTACCTGTGTTATTACTAACATTCATTTGTTGTAAGCAACACGGGTGGCTTTTGGATTGCAATGTGAAGAACAGGCGGAAAGGAAGAACCTTCAGTCATCTCAAATACCCACACTCCCACCCGCAACCACACCCACACCCACACCCCCCCACACACACCCCACACATCCAACCCTATTTTGTTTTTGCGGCACTCACCTTTTGGCCATGCTTGGGCAGCGCTTGCTTGCGCAGGTTTGGGGAGAGCTTGAGGCACGTGACCACACCCTTGTCATCTCCAACAAGGATGATGGGCCACTTGGGGTTGAACACCACTTTGGTGAGCTTTGCCTTTTTCACCACCTGTGTATGTGCAGAAAGCAGGTGTGAAAAAAAGACACAGCACTTGTGTATGGAGATCATTTTGACAGGAACACCCAAGCTTGTTGGCAAAGCTTTGGAAGCCAATAAACTAAACCGAATACAGATGGTCTTCCCTGTGCCAAAGCCCCCCCAAGCAGAGGCAAACAGCAGCTCATCCAATTTGAAGCCCCTTGTACCTCGTCTGAGTGCAACATTTGTGTTTGCATCCTTACCAATGACCTTCACCAAAGATTTGCATTTGGGGCGCTGTATGGGAACCAAAGCCTGATTTGTACCCACTTTTAGCAGGAGATGGCTTATTCTTTAACTTGCAATCAACCTCTGCTTCAGCAGATTCGCATCTGAAATATAATTCAGTGGTTGTATTTTAAGTTTGTGCGAGCGGGGGGCATTCTCATAAGGAACGTAGAGGAAAGGTTTCGAACATAAATGCTGTGAGTATCAGCTTTTCCTCCAAAGGTTTCAGAGCAGGAACAAGCTCAATAAATCGAACATGATCTTTATGATTATTCTGAATGTTGGGGTTGATTAGAGTTCTGGTAGATTAGGTGCAATGTTTCACCATTTCACCCCCTCACGTGCAGTCTCTGTCTGCTTTCTCGGCCCCATTTCACATTTCCACATCCGCGTTCAGATTCTGGTATAAATTGTAAATCCCCTTTTAACGCACAGATTAGTGCAGCGCGTGGGTAATTATGTCTGTTTCTGTGCTGGGATATTGTATTCAGATTGCAAGCCACGCACAGGGTCTTTTTGCCCGCATCCCTGTAGGCATTTTGAGAAATAATATATAGCAATATATAACGATTTTCAAATCTTCAAATGTTGAAGTGGCTGGGAGATATGGCTGATCTATGCTTGCTGGTCTGGCCAGGAAAGGAGGGTGTGTATGCATGATGATGACCAGTCGCTCCAGGTTCAGATGTAGTTTATTGCAAAGTATAGCTCATGTGTTTACAGCAAATTTGCAAACCTTTTGGGCGCAGAGAGGCGTCAGAGTGCCTTTGGGCTCAAACAGGTCATAAACGTGGACCTTTCCATCGTCTGTGACAGCTGCAAAGACGGTTGCCGAGTAGGGCGCCCAAGCAATGTCACCAACCTGCAGGAGGCCACAAAAAGTTATGCCTGGAAGTAAGAACACACGAATTTGTGTCTGCTTTGCAGCTGAGCCTGACTCAGAAGGCAGTTGGCGGTTCAAGTCCCAACTGACTCAAGTTGAATCCACACTTTGAAGGGGTTGGACCCCAAAACGTGGGTAAGTGGCTGAGCAAGCAACATCCAGGCGAGACAAAAAAGCGATAAAAGAGCTGTCTGCAGCTGCTTGACGCACCGCGTCACTGAAGTCAAATGTCAAAATGGGCTTGCGTGGCTGATTGGCATCCCACAGCTTGACTAGCCAGTCCGCACTGGCGGAGAGGAATGTTTTGTGGTGAATGCAATTCCACTTGACACCGTACACGGCCAGGGAGTGGGCCTGAAGGAAAAGAGGAAAAGAGTGAGAAAGAAGAATGGTCTAGTGCAGGCTGCTGCTCAGATATGCAATGCTAGTCCTGCTTCTTTGCGCTTTCCATAAAAAATGAAGAGAAGAACTATACAGGCGATGATCCCAGTAAGTCCTTTTTATAAAGGAATTATAAAAAAATACATGTCAAGCTGTGTTCAGGGTTTTGGGCAGCTTGGTTTAAAAGGACGACGGATGTTAATTGGCACAATTTATGGACATTATATGGGGTAAGGTTTATCAAATCTCCCACACATACAAGTTAAAACCCAGTTAGTTAACGTGCATAGGTAATGACAGGTACAAAAAAGCTTAAAACAATAAGGTGCACGCACCTGGTATGAAGACAGGTACTGGGAGGAGTAGGCCTTGGAGCACTTGTGTATAGAGCCCTCTTCTGTGCCCACCTGCATCAGCAAATAGAAAAGATTTTCATTAATAAAACATACACATATCACTAGCGTGTTCCTTTTTGGTGAAGCCCTCCTCGTGGGGGCGTGAGCCCCAGCAGAGTTTCCTTCCCACCAAACTTCACAAGCCTCCTCAGGCCCACCCAGGACAACTCCCGGGCTGAAACTCAACATAGGCTCCTAACCAAACTTTTTACCGTACCAGAAAAGTTTGGGGGCCCTGGGGAGCGGTGTGTAAAGTTTTAGAGACAAGTATGTTCGGGCTGTTCAGACCTCTACCCCAGGCCTGCATACGGCACCTCCCGGGCTGAGACTCAACATAGGCTCCCTACAATAACTTGTGCTGTGCCAGAAATGTTTGGGGCCCTGGGGTGCTGTGTGCAAAGTTATAGAGCACATTCTTCTTCTTTCTGAAAGCTGCAAGAAGCTGCCAGGGTTCCTCAGCCAGGACCCCAGACCACTTCCTGCTGGTGCAGTGTCCACACTTCCCTGGCTGCATTTCCTGTGTCAGGAGACCGGTTGGATCCGGCTGCAAAGTTCACGGTTGACCATGCAAGCAGAATCAAGCAATACTGATTTTTATGGGCTATGTAATTTAGTTTAATTACAAGTTCAGCAAACACGGAAGTGGACGGGACCCTACAGGAATGCGGTCCATGTTGGCTTGGAGTGCTCGTGGGGCGTGCGATTAAAGGCATGGAGCGGTACAGGTGCTTGCTATGCACTGTGCGTTCGCGGTGGGGCAGAAAGGCATACATGCGCGCACACACAAACGCACGCACAAACACAGGCGTGCGCACACGCGCAAGTGCACATGCATATAAACACACATACGCACACGCATACATACACACACATGCACGCATGCATTGCACAGACAGCGTGGGATGGGCTTCGCCAGTTTTTCAGCGTCGCTAGCAATGCTCCCTCACTTGTCCATGATGCAAGGGAGAGTTCCACACGGTAAGCAGAAGTTTGAGCTCATGAGAGCATGCATGGTTGCCAGGGCGGAGATGATGCAGGAACAGAAACGGCACATGCACACTCTCACTCACGCACATGTGCATGCATGCACCCCCGCACGCACGCACGCACGCACGCACGCACACACATATACATGCACATACACTTGTATGCACAGGTGCACACGCAAATACACCAACATACATACATGCACGCTCACGCACACGTACACGCGTGCATGTGCAAACCCCAGCACGCACGCATGCGTAAAACCATAAGCAAGCACGCACAAACACATGTACACTTGTGCACTTCATGCAGAGTATAGTAATTGCTAATACACGCACATACACAAATGGGATGATTTGGTAGGGTGGGAGAAGAAGAGGGGGAGGAGTCTCGTGCTTTATGGTTTACACTTTTGTGACAGTGACAGTGTGCCTGCGTGTTTGCATGGGTGTTGGCCTCGTGAGCATGCATACCCCCCCTGTTTCATTTTCAGGTAAATATAAATCGGGTATGCGATCAGAGCTCTTTGAGCGCTACAAATGAAACCCAACATGATTTCAATCTGAAGAGGTCAATTCTCAAACGATCCATATACGATTTATACAGCGTATAAATACATGTACATAACTCCCATACACAGTTTTGGCCAGCCTTACGTACATGGGATGTCTGTATACGTGTATGTACGGCATATAAACTGTGTGTATCATACTACTTGTATGGTTCTGACCAACTCTAGATCCCTTTTTGTTTTCATCCAACCTTTTTTGCTTGCATCCAACAATTTTTGAAGCAATGGGTGAGGAGTGCAGCGACGTTGGCAAGCATTGACAATCACGCATTGAAACAGAATAAATATACATAGAAACAAAAAGGACGTTTTCGGTTTGTAAAATGTCCTCCATCTTGCACACAGCCGTGCCTTATTCACAGCTGTGCTCCTGTGACAGGCCAGCAAACTTTAGGTGCTTGCACCATGCCTTGTTGACACAAGTTTTGTAACTCCTGCTGCTGGTATGAGCGCGTGAAGGCGGGCCTTCCTCTTAAAAGGTGGTGTCCTCTTGCAGAAGACATCCCTACATTTATTGCAGCTCGGCTTCCCTCACAAACATAGACATACACACACGCACACACGCTCATATACACACACACAAGGACACACACACACAAAAAACTCACCAAGTAGATGTGCTCCTGACCTGCACCCTTGTTGAAGTCCATGCAGCATCCGCCAGCCATGCCTCCAACACCAGCTGCAGCTGCTTCCTCCTCAGCCGCTAGACCACCACCTAAGTAGGATTCAGAGCAGTTTTTAGCTGGCTGTGAGTAAGAGGGGTCAAAATATATGTGTATGTTTGCGTGTGTGCATGTGTGTGATGCTTAGCCGCCTGTGATGTTCAAAAGACACAGGTCAAGGCTGGCAGCAGGCAAGCAAGTGATCTGTGATGGGGGCACAGCAATCCTGTCAGGGTCCCTCATCCCTACACCAGGTGGGGGAGGGGGCTGTTACGGTTCCTAAGCCGGTTGCCTTTGCAACATATCCTACTGACAAGGTGGAAGGCACGCGCTTCACTGACCTGCGTCATGGCCTTTGCCCTCATCCCCCTCCTTGCCCTCCTTCCGTAGCTTCATCAGGAACTCATGCGTGAGCTCACTCTTGTTGAGGGTCCAGATGTTGATGCACCCATCTGAGCTGATGGTCACAAATTGAAGGGCTTTCTGGGCATCATCCACCTTTAAAGTGTGTGTATGTGTGTGTTTACATCTGCACACCTCATTTGTTACAACAATAATGTCTATCGGTTCAAGTATATACATTTATGAGCGGTTTGAGGAAACCCGTGCACCCGAGTCTACTGCACTGGTTTACAACAAGACGTATTTGGCAAAGGCAAGGGGAAAGAAACTTGCAAGGACAGTCGCCTGCTTCACAGCGGCTCAGAGTTGTACACACCTGCCAGAACACGTTCCAAACAGGGTCGCTATGCTTCCCTGAGCGCACGGATGACTGGTAGATGGGCGTGGTCTGCTTTAGGTGCACGTCATACACCATGACGCTGCCGTCATAGCAGCCCACAGCCAGCAAGTTGGGGTGCTCTGCAGGCAAAGATATTTAAGGAGACAGGCATAAACGACTCTGTGCGTAACCTCTGATTAACTTCTCATGTGATGGGAGCACAACCTGGCACCTGCCTCTAAAAAAGCCTCTGAACAGCTTCGTTACCAAGCTGGCTTCCTTGCTTGAAAGTAGGGACTGAGAAGAAAAATAAGCACATGCATACCTGACTTGTTCGATTGTACAGGCTTCATAAGGTAGGCAGTTGTTACTAAGATTTCAGTATCCTTTGACCCCTGCTCCGTCAAGAACTTAAGTGCTGCAAGAGACTGTGCTAAGTGTTAAAACCCTTCATGCAAAACTCAAGAGAGTCAAAAGCCCAATAGCCACAAAGGGTCTGTATGTCACAATTACGTTAACAAAATTGTGGCTAACAGAAGCAAACACACATATGCACAGGCAGACATGGACACACACACTTACACACACACATTCACACATGCAGGCAGGCATGGAATGCCCCCCCACCTGGGTGGAAGTGCAAGCACATGACGCCTGACTCTGTGGAGTACGTGAACTCAGGATGTGAGGGGTTCTTGAGGCTATAAATGTTGACCAGGCCTGAGGCTTGCTTCAGGAAGTCATAGGAACCGTAGCCTACTGCAAAGAGGTCGTTGTAGCGTGGGTTCCAGCAGAGCGAAGTGACTTGCCGCCTACGCGCCTTGTCACTGCCAAACTTCCAGAGGGGTAGGAGGCTACCCTCTCCTGGCCTGTACGTGAAAAGCGTGAGGCGGGAATAAAGTCGCTGCGTCTAGATGGACAGACGGCCTTTTCACTCCTACAATTGGAGCAGTGACATGGGGTTTGCAGCAGAGGGTTAGGTCCTGTCGTTGCATGCAAGTACTCAGGTGCTATGCCTCTGAGTGGGAACGACCCCTGAGAGGTGGCCATGCCTTATGTGCGGCTGGGGCTGGATCTATAAAAATGCCGTACCTAGTACCATGGTGTGTGCCAAGGGCGAAAAAGAAATAAAAGCTTTGCTCTCGGTCCAATACACTTGAAGAAGAAAGGATTAAAAGAGCAGTGGTGGTTCAAGTGCCAAGACTGCCCTGTGTGGTGTGAAGACACGTTTCCGTATTGCCATAAAGGCACTCCTGCCGCACAAACATGTGTGAAGACGCCTTTTTGTATTGCCTTTAAAGGGCCTTTAAAGGCACTCCTGCCGCACAAGTGTGTGTGGAGACGCCTCATCGTATTGCCTATAAAGGCACTCCTGCCGCACAAACATTCACCTAAAGGCATCACTGGCGTCCTCCCAGTACTTGAAGTCCATGGCAATCTCCTCGTACATGTTCTGATTGGCCATGCGGTCCATGATATGGCTAGCCTGCATTAATGCATAATACATGTTCTGATTGACCATGCGGTCCATGATGTGGCTAGCCTGCATAGTACAAGCAACAAGGACCTTGAGCTGGCTCACAACGAAACAAACGAGTTCGCGTTCACTATACCCTTTTTGTAAAAGTAGATGGGAAGACAACAAGCGTTCCCCTCCTGTGTGTGTATGTGTGTGTGCGTGCAATAGCGTGCTTGTCTTGCGTCTACCCCTCGCACCTGCCCCAGGTGAGGGTTGTGAAGCGCATCCTCTGGATTTTTCTGTGACGAGCTTTCCCCTGACGTTGCCTGTGCACCCTTAGCCTCCTGGTTCTTTGCCCGCCCGCCCTTGGTCTTCAAATTCTCTTCAAACCTCTGCCGCTCCAGGTCCCTAATGTATTCATCATAGATGCCCCACTGTGTACAGCTGCCTGTGTCACGAGTGGTGAACATACACAGACACCCAGAAGTGCATATTAGTTAAACAAGCACACATGCGCTGTGCGTGAAGGAATGACCCCCAACACGATAAGTTAGATCTGGGCATTCAACAAGCACAAGCGAATGTGAACAAGCAACTATCAAGCCCTTGGCCCCTGACTGTTTGCAACAAAATTGGAGGCAGGTAAGGCAACAATTCCCTGCCTGTGCTCGACAATGTACCTTGCACTGTCTGAGTCGGTGGGGGCTCTGTGAAGGTTTCCCTGTCTTTCAATGGGAAGTTTACGGTCTGTGCGGCACGCTCACTGAAGTTGAACTGGTTGCGCAGCTGGCGGGAGTCGTCGGGGGCCTCTTCCCCTTCATCGCGGCGATCATGGGAGCGGTCCGCCTGTGTGCACGTGCGTGTCATCAGAGCCAGACAAATGTGCAACACCAAGAATGATGCCAGTTACAAACCAGGAAAGGATGTCTGTCAAGCTCATATCACAAACCAACTCTCTGGCTGTGTGTATGCCAAATCCCCTACGCAATCCTTATAAGATGGTTACACGCACAATCACTCAAAACATTTACGTGCTACCATGCACAAATACACACCCACACTTGCACACATACAACACGCACCCACCCACACCCACACCTACGATCCCCCCCCCCCTAACATACATGTAAACCCACACCCATAATTGCACCCAAACACACACCCACACTCTAATTCTGCACAGACCCTGTCCTACCTCTGACTGGTATTTCGACGCAGCTTCATGCTCCATTTTATCCATATCCATCTGGCGCCTGGCATCATCTGCGCTCTTGTGTAGCAACCATCCGTCGGCTGCATAATGAACTATGGTCTGCTCCACCATGGGCTCAAACTGCGTTTGGACGAACATTCCCTTGAAGTATTGCTGGGCCCTCCCGACACGTGACTAAGCAGGATTAGTTACGTGAATTTCCCTGAGGAGAATCAATGCTCGTACATTGGAACCTGGGTATGGACACATAACGGCAAACAATGCAGCAACGCTCAAACCTAACCTAATTACAATTCTGCATCATTAATCCTGACGGCGTCAGCAACTGTGGTAGCGCTCACCTTATATGCCCGCTCCTTGACATTGTACCGGGCAATGTTCTTTGGTGCTGTTGGGTTGTTGGCAGTGAGCATCTTAGCAACTTCATCATTAAGTTCCGCCTCCGAGAGCTGCAGCTGGTTGTTTGGCTTGACAACCTCACGGACGGGCTGTGTGCGTTCAGAAGAGGGGCGTGTGTTTTGTGGCACGAACGTAATGTTCCAGCAGGGCTTGTTTCTTTGTAAGTAGTAGTGCACTGGCATTCAGGTTGCATGCAGGGCCATTTGCTCTCTAAGCATTCGACAGACATGCCGGGAAATTTTGAACGGACAAAAGAGTCCGGACTACACACGCTCCATTCTGCCCACCATGGCAAAGTCATCTCCGGGCATCGGCAATGGGGGTGGGACATAGTCCTGAGGGACTTCTTGAAGGTCCCGGGGCTTTCGAGTCTTCCGCGTTTTGGGAGGAGAAACCATGTCTAATTTATGCTTTTGTGGTTGGTAACCCATACGGGGATCAATTTTCGGTTGATGGAACTTCGTTTTTTGAAGGAATGTTCATAATTTTTGAGAGAGATCATAAAAATCGCTTTAACAAAAGGTGCTGGGCCATGCACACAACACTGCAACACCCTCAGGTCGTGACGTTGTGTGCCACGCCTAGCTCCTGCCTGCTGCTGCTGCTCATCTCTTTCATTCTGTCAGTGGCAGAAGCAGCTCATCCTCACTCACAACTGACAGCACTCCCCCCTTGCGAGGCATCTGATTGCGAGCTGCTGTGCTGCTGCTGCTGCCGCTGCTGCTGAGCTGCAGCTTCCCTATTCTGAGTGCTGCTGCTGTGCGGACGTCAGCAACACGCCAAGCTTGGCTGCTGAAACCGGTCTTGCCTCTGAGTACCTAGCTGCCTTTGACTGGGTGCAGTTGGGAGTGAGGAGGAAAGTGCCATGTGTGTGAGGGAGAGAGCAGCCTGCGCCTTCTTGGGGGGGGGAGAGAGGAGCGTGGTGCAGAAAAGGGCAACCTTGGTTCCAATGTCATGGGGGAAGACAATGCAGGTTGTTGACCTCCCGGCCGTGTGCCCAAGATGCTCCTAAAACCCTGGGGCTAGAAGCGGTCCCCAGAAGAAGAAGGAGTGGAAAAGGAGGGCAGGGTGAGCCCTAGTGAGCTGCTGCTGCTGCTGCTGCTCCCCCCCCCGTGATCAAGCAGCCTCCTCCTGACAGAGCGGCGTTGCCCAGTGCTTTCAGGCAGCCTAAGAAAGTGTGAAACTGACATTATTGTGTGGCGTTTGCTGTTTGCTGTGATTCTGGTGTAGCGCAGGCAAGCTTGTAGTAAGTGGCCACTGGGGAGGTTGCGCCATGTGCCTGTAGTGGAAGAAAGTTTCTGCGTTGCAAGAGAGCAGACGCTGAGCGTGCACTCACGCCCAATCTAAAATATGCACAATACAGGGATCTAAAAGTCTGGACACACACATATTACACTCCTGAATTTGTGTGGAGCAGTGTAATGGTGGTTTGATCTCCTGGGGTGCAAGCTGAGTGTAAAATTCAGGAAATGGCATCAAAACCAGCCAAAACGTCAAAAACGTGGGGTATTATGTGTGCTAAGCGTACACACACACGCGCACACACACACGCACGCACACACACACACACACACAAACGCACACACACATACACACACATACACACACATGCACACACATACACACACATACACACACATACACACGTACACACGTACACACGCACGCACACGCACGCACACACACACGTACACACACACATCATACACACACACACAGGAATGCAGGATCACACACAGGAACACACACAGGAACATGAACAGGAAACCATTAACTGCACGGAACACGACAGCCCCTACTGGAGTCCCCTCCTCCATACGGAGGGTAAAACCTCCTTACGGACCTCCTTAAAAGCCTCCGTGGGAAAGGAGGCTATGGAGGTCTGTAGATTTGGCTGAGCTCCCTACGGACCTCTTTATCTATCCTTAGGATCTCCCTAAGGAGCTTATCATTCCTAAGGAGCTCCCTAAGGACCTCCCTATCTTTCTTTGCAACTCTTTAAGGACCTCCGTATCTTTCTTTTCAAGTCTTCAGAACCTCCATATATTTTAGGCCCTATTGATCTGACACTCTTTAATGACCCAAAGCAGGCACACTAACTCAGATCACAACCCTTATAATTACAGTGAATGATCAAGTGCACTTGCATATACATTTAAACCGGTAATCAAAACATCAGAACTGCAGCACATAGCTACTTCAGTTCCCAAACCTGCAAACCATTGTTCAAAAGAAAAACAAACTACAGAGTACTCTGCAGCCTGCTGCAAAATTACTGCAAAATTACTCACGTTCTTGGAGGCGAGTGCAACCGAATTTCAGTTGGAACTGTCTTGCCACAGCTTGTGCTGTGGGAACCATCCTTATTACACCTGGTCTTTAGTCAGCGTTTGGGTTAAGTTTTTCCCTCTTCCTCTTGACTTTCGCTTCTTGCTGTCTTAATTGGCAGGTAGAGATGTCAACGGTCCAGCTGCTAACTTCCTTGTTTTCTTCTAGGAGAGGTTTCAGTTCTTTAGCCAGTTCAGCGTCCAGTTTGTTGTAGGCAGCCTCCTCTCTCTTCAGTTTTTTGGCAGAGTTTTTGGGCAATGTTTCCTCCTGGATGGTTAGCCATGTGTAAATTTCCCTCCAACATTCAGTGGAGCCAAGCCGGAATAGAACCAGCAATAACAACAAGTACATGGCGTCGTCGAAATATCACTGCAAATGCATAATTAACCATAACCTGAAGAGAAAAGCATGTGCAAAAAATAGGTTGAGGAAAGCCAGTTCCATTTCGTTTGCAACGTGAAGGGCAGAAATTATTTGCAAGGGGCCCGTGACTAAATTGGGGGGCCTAAGCCTAATCAAGATCTTTACCGACGATCCTGATGCAATGCAGACCATGCTCAACCGTTTAAAATGTATGCTCAGAAAAAGCACCTTATTACCAGTACTGCAAACTGTGAGGTGGTTCATTTCAATTCATCTGGTTCAAATGTAGCTTCTGTGTTTAATGTTGGGAGAGTGCCGCTTGCACAAAAAGATTCCTGTAAGTATCTGGGTATAATATTTTACAGGCACATGAGCATGATTGAGTCCTCTAAGCATGCAGCTGGTCCTTTCATCGGCATCTGCTTTTTGGATTTGTCAGTTTGTACGTGAGAACTCTCTGGTGAATAGGCCATATGTGTATCTGTGGCTTAGGAAGACGTATGTGCTCCCAGCCGGCATGCAGGCCAGGTGTGGGGCACTGACGTTATTAAAGAGGACAAGGTCTTTAAGAGTGATTTGCAAGTGCGAAACATGAGTTTACTGAAGGGCACGCAGGGTGTTAAGCGTACCACCACAAATTGGGCTGTCTTGACGGAATGTTGACACGGGTTCCTGTTGCTTAGGTTTCTGGGTGTGGTAGGCTCAAAAGATGGTTGCGAGGGAGCTGATGGCGGTGTGAGGATTGCTGCTGCTGCTGCTGTTGCTGGATTGGTTGAAGAGCGATTGAAGTGGGGATTGGGGTTATGCATACCCCACTTAGTTGGGTTGCTTTTGTCACTCCGCTGTGTAAGTTTATATTTGTGCAGGCTAATGGCAGCAGCGTGCCTTACCTTGTGTTTGGTGTTGAGATGTGCATGTCATTTATAGCTCCCTTTGTGAGTGCTTGTGAGTCGCATGACTAGATCAGGCTAGGAATATAAAGGGTACCAGCACATGACGTTATGTTAGGTACTGATAAACCTGGTTCAGAGGATGAATTGTTATCTTTTTCATCCTTTTCCTTTTGACAATGATTGTGCAGATTGAGCTGCAATTTTGAGAGGCTTAAGCACCATTTAATTTCCTTAATGCAACGTGCAGTGCCTTCTAACTTTTGTTAGTAGATCCTTGGATACCACTGCACTGCCTGACACCCCTTAAATTCTAATATTCTGGATTTTTACACGCAAATGTAAAATGATGGTCTAAGCTAGTTTATGATCCCATTTTATTGTGATGTGAAAAATACCAGAGATTATCCAAATGAAAACTGGGATTGGTCTCGTCTAAGAAACAACCCCAACATAGCCCCTCCTCTCATGAAACGATGGAAGGCAAATTCCAGTATTTTAGGCTATGCTTACCTGAACTGTTTGCAAGTACTGAAATAGCGCATACTAATTGTGTTTGATGCAAATAAGCCTACAATTGTATTAAAGCAAGGCTTGCTACTGTAACACTCTACAGTGCTTGCACACACACACACACACACACACACACACACACACACACACGCGCGCAAAGGACCTAGTAACTGCTGCATCTAGACAACGCCACTCGGGACTTGGGCGGGTGAACTACTTGTTGTCCAGTCCTCCCTTTCTGCTCCTGCCAGCGCTCCTGCTGCTGCTGATTGCTGCTGCTCTTTTATCGCGGCCTCAACAAGGCGGAACTCTCGCTTTGTGAGCCAGTTATCATTAGGGGGGGAGCTCAGATATTGGTAAACAGCGGTAATGCCTGACCGAAGCATGCTCAGCAAGGGAGGATCGACAGACTGTTGCACCCTCTGCAAAAACCGCTTCAACTTGGCTTGCTGCTGTTCTTGCCCCTGTGCATTGCTGGGACTGTGATTTTCCTGCTGCTGCTGCTGTGTCTGTCGCTGCTGCTGCTGAATTTGCTGATTCTGCTCATTCTTTTGCTGAGGCTGTTGCGTTTCTCCTTCTCTCCTTCCACTCTCAAGGTACTGCTGCTGCTGCTGCTGCTGCTGCTGCTGCTGTGTCTGTCGCTGCTGCTGCTGAATTTGCTGATTCTGCTCATTCTTTTGCTGAGGCTGTTGCGTTTCTCCTTCTCTCCTTCCACTCTCAAGGTACTGCTGCAGCCTAATTTTCCCATAATGCAGCAGATCCTGCCGCTGCTCTTTGCGAACTAGCCCAGTGGCTAGATCACGTAAGCGATGTGCTGGCTCTATAGGTAGCGCTGGTAGCTGTTGCTGCTGCTGCTCACCTAACTCTCCTTGCTCCCGCAGCTTTCCCTCTTGCTCTTCCTGCTGCCTTTGTGCCATTTCCTGCTGCTCGTGCAACTCTTCCTGTTGCTGCTCCTGTTCAAAAAGATATGCAAGTGAATGGAGCATCAGACTAATCAGACCCATAAAAAGGCAACTCAAAAAAGAGGGCGCAAGTGCATCACGCTTGTTCTGGCTGTTGCAACTTCAGATCATACAAGCAGGAGTTGCGCCTTTGCCGAGCAACAAGACAACACAGCAGAAAAATATCCAGTGCAAGCAAGTCTAATTAGATCAAAAGAAAAAAGACCTGTTGCGTTGCATGCAGCGCGTGCTGCTCTTGCTGTTGCTCCTCTTGCACTTGGTGTCTTGCCCTCTGTTCTCCTCTGCAAATGCAAGGTGCGTTATAAAATGAATGTGTTAAAAACGCATGCCACAGCACTTGTACGACAGACGTGAGGAAGCATCATACCACAGCAATTTTGATAAACTTCTGCTTATCTTGAGTGAATGAACGCTACATTATGCTCATGTGCACCTGGTTGTTTGAAACATTTGCTCTATCTGGCTCCTCTCCAGGCCATACATCTCTCGCATTTTTGTTAGTGCAGAGGGAGGCTTCCCTTGCTCATGCCTTTGCTCCTGCTCCTGCTGCTCCTGCTCCTGAGTCTGGCGCTGCTCTCTCCTTTCCTGCAACAGAAGCAAAGGTCAGCAAATTCTGATGCTCAAGTTTTTTGTAGCATGCACACTAAAATAGCATTGCTACATTGATGCGCAAACATGCACCTGGCGAAATTGTGCATGCTGCTCCTCCAGCTGCTGATGATGGTGTTTTCCCTGCTCTTGCTGCTCTCGTTGCTGAGATGGAGGGTACTCTCTTTGCTGAGCTCGATGCTGTTGCGCCAATTCTAGCTGCTCGTGGGAGTGCTCCTGCTGTTTTTGCTGCTGCTCTTCCCGTTGTAGTTCTTGTTGCCCCTGTACGGCAAAGGAGGGCCAGTCTGTGGCTCTTTGTAGATTATGAAGCAATTGCTAAGATTCGGGTGGAACAATACACGAAAGGCCAGCTGTGCAAAAAACATATGTGTTTGTGTAAGGAAGCTTAGAAATCAGTGCAAAAGGGAATCAATATGCCGGTATCTTGAACCCTTGAGCCTTGAGTCTTAATTCTTAGAGAGTTTAAAATTCTGTCTTTTAAGCTCCATTTGCATTCTGCTAAGTATGTTGCTGCAAAACTTGTCTATACCAGACGCGTACTATTCAATACTACTATCAAATCTCATCAGGAGCCAACTTCACGTCAAGCCTGTAACCCCCTCCTGATCCCCATTGACTTCTTTTTGTTCCTTAGTGGCAGTTGTTAGTGGTAAAACAAATTTACGGTACCTGGTACCAAAGTGGTTCCTTGTCCTTAATTATGTGGGGAGTGGTTTCTGCTGCTCGTGTAGTTTTTCTTTCCTCTCCTTTCTTGGACCCTGATTTCCTTGATGGGATCGGGAAATTTTCAGTTTGTCATTGATAGGATACATACATACCCTCAGCTCTTTTCGTTGCTGCTTCTCTTGCTGTACTTGCAACTCAAGTTCGCTGGGCTGTGCCACTTGCTCTTGCTCATGCTGCATGTGCCCTCGCTCTTGCTCCTGCTGCTGCTCTTGGCCTCGTACTCCTTGCCACTGCTGCCGCTGCTGTTCCTGCACTTCTCGCCGCTGCTGCCGTTCTTGCTGCTTACGCTGAAAACGACGAGGGGACAGTGCTGGGACCAGGGCCTGCTGGCTGAGCAGCTTGCCTGGGACTGGAGGGACCTGAATATTTTTTCTTGTATAAATTAGAATGGGAATAGGGGCAATCAGGGAGCTCAAAAACGTTAATTTTACCATTTATAAGAAATAGATTATGTATACACAGTTGATGCCAGTTGCTACTGCAGTGTGACATACTGCCCTTACAGCCTTTTTAAGCCTGCCACACAGTATTTTAAATAAATAAATAATATATTTGCTTACACCCTGGCAGCCATGCTGCAAGTATACTTATGAAGCGAGTATAAGTTCTCTCAAGATGTTTATGCTCACCTGGAGAAAAAGCTGCGTGTGTTCGATTGGCTGACCTGCAAAGAGTAAAAAAGGACTATTATATACTTCCCCGGATACATCGTGACAAAGGGCTTGCTGCAGTGGCCCTTACACTGTACACGTTAAACACACTTTAAGCTTAAAACCGTTACCCAGCACAAAGTTAAACACACAAGTGTTTGAGCCGTCAGAGGGCGCAGCATCTTTTTCTTTGCCCTGTGGCATCCTCTTTACCTGTCTTAGGTGTGTGGTCTGGGATCAGAGCTTCCCAGGCTTTCACGTTTTCTTGGCTAGCCTGCAGAAAGGAGCAGTAGCTGATAATAAAGAATCTGCTTGAAAGGCGGAATCAAACGGAGCCACATCTTGTATAATGTGCTGTAAAAGCACTGCAAACAAAGAACGAGAAATGATGGTCAGCTGGGTGCCAGCTGCTCCTGAAATTGGTTTCTGCCAAGAATTGTAAACAGCAAAGAAAGGAAGGGGTGAAAATGTTGAATGACACACACACTTTCGGGGGCAACTGATTCCCAATTGGGGTTTGATCTGGAATTTCATGACCAACAACCTTAATGATAGACAAGAAGACCCTGCACGGAAGGGTGCTCTCTATAGTGTTTGCCGCTTGTCAAGAGTAGAACAGTACTAAGCCCGCTGGATATTGTGCCAATAAGCTAAATTTTAAATGTTGTTGGCAAAGAAATCAGAAATCAGACATTTCTCTCACCTGCACATCGCGTTCCTCTGGATCCTTAAAGTCCCGAACCATTCCCCTGCAGCCAGCGTATGAAAGGAATCTAAATTCTTAAAACTCAGGTACTTCATAAGCAACCAAGTAACAGAACATGATTTAAACGGGTTATGAAAACAATCGGCGATAACCCCAAGCATTGATGTGTAAAAAAGACCGGGCAGCATAATACTGACATCACAAGGTGGTTAAATAAAACACAAACCGTTTACAACACCATTAACTAAATACAGATTTCTGCACGCACCCAGCGATCCATTTAGTGAACGGGACTCCAGAACAGCCATGGAGGAAGACAGATAGGAAAATCATCCAGGTCACGACCTTTAGAAGAATAAGCAGCAGGTGCAGAGGTGGGAACCAGTTTTGAGTGCTGAAAGTGAAACACTACACACTACAGAAGCTATGTGTGTGCACGCGCATGGGTTAAAAAGCGGCAAGCTCAGAATATGTATTCAAAATTTTAAGCCACAAATTTAGGATGCTGAATCGTCCTTTTGCTAGTCCCCATGCTATCTGCAAAGGCCTTCACCCTAAAAAGCTGCGGCCTCCAATTGCAATCTTACTTTTTCACTATAGAATAATGGGGTGGATACAAAGTGATCTACAGAGCACGTCCCCTGGAACTGCAGAGTACTCTGCAGCATGCAGAAATATCCTAGTTCTTGGAGGCGAGTGCAACCAAATGTCGGTTGGAACCGTCTCGCCACAGCTTGCGCTGTGGGAACCATCTTTTTTACACTTGGTCCTGAGTCAGCGTCAAGGTTTAGTTTTCCCCTCTTGCTGCTTCCTTGCCTCTTGACTACATCTTCTTGCTGTCTTTGTTGGCCTGCCGGCATGGGTGTCAACAACCCAGATGCTAACTTTTTTGTTACTCTTCTAGGAGGGCCTCAGTTTTAGCCAATTCAATGCTTTTCAGATTTTTGAGACGGCTTTCTTTTTGCTCAGACTTTTGTGCAGAGTTTTGGGAAGTGTTTTTAAGTCTAATTTGGATGGTTGGCCGGTGTAAGTTCCCCTCCAACATTCGATGGAACTGAGCCGGAGTAGAATATAGACTTCTTTTAATTTACGTGAACTTACCATGTTTGCTTTGGGTACTGTTTTATTGCTCAGAGATTCGGATGTTTTGCTCACCAGGTAACTGCACTGGCTCCTGGTTGGACTCTCAGAAATATCCTTGAGTATTTCTAGGCTGTACAGGAAGGCTGCTGATCCAACAGGGGCAAACCTGCAGCAGCAGAGTCCAATCTTTCTACATATTATATGAAGCAATCGGCAAAACTTAATTATATGAGGCAATTGGCAAAATAAGCTGTATAGAAAGCCCAAGTCTTCAAAATTAAACGCAACAGGGAAGAACTCACCAGCTGATGTGGACAGCTTCACAGCAAGACTTTATATTCAGAGGAAAAATCCTGCAGTGATGTATTGCTCTTTCTGTGATAATTTTGGTACTTTGAGGAGGTCTATAAGGTCTGGTGCTGTCTCAATCGCCTGCATAAGCTGTAAAGCGTGCGTGTCCATTACGTGGCATCAATCAATTGCTTTTCTCACCTGTAGGACACAATGATTGGGAGTCGCTTCAAAGAAAAAACAACAATTGGAAGCAGCACCAATCTCCACCAATCCAGGCGTTTGAACCATAAGCCCCATGGCAGAGAGCCCCCCATGACAAGGAAAAAGAAGTTGCCAGAAAGCAAGTCTATAGTCTCCTGCAATTGTGTATTTTGATTGGGCACGGGCTAAACAATACAAGCTTTGACAATAATGCATCAGCTTAAGTAGTAAAGTAGTTGCAAAAAGTGTCCCAATCTCTCTCTCTCTCTCTCTCCCTTTTTCTCCATTCATACACGCGCATAAATATATACCTATTGATATGAACACTCATATATATATGCGTGTGTGTGTGCGCCACTCTCCTACTGCATACAATGTTGAATCAATGTCCATACTAACAACATGCCCGGGATATGAGCAAGGTGTAATGTTCATGCCGCAAATGAATGCACTTGCTTCAATGAATAGATTCCTCCTGAGTGCAATTTCCCATGACTATCTAGAAAGGGAAAACGATTTTTCCTGGATGATTGGCCCATCACTGACCTGCAGATGCAAACTTTCGGCCCTTGCCTTCTTCAGCCCATGGGAAAAGGCCAAGCCACTTGTGAAGCAGGCAACAATTCCATTTAGCTCAGCAAGCTCTGCAACACCAAGCTGAAGGATAAAAGCAAGAATGGCAATCATCAATTGTCTTTTAGTGACCGCTGATTGAATTGAAAATAGAGAAAGCAAGCGCTTGTCTTGAAAAGGAAAGAACTCTAACACCCACCGTGCCTAATGAAAGGACAAAGGAATATGCAAGTAGGGAGTCGTGTTCCATGAGTGCGCGCCGAAGACTCCATGCTAGGAGCCTGTAGATCAGATGAATGTGTAAGCCTTTGATTTTGGCTGCTGGAACGGGCGGATTGCATCATGGGATGCAGGGATTGCTAGTTGTATTAGCAGGATCGTATGCTGCTCACAGGACAGGCCAGGCACCCTCACCTTCCATTGAACCATCCAAAGAGGAGCCCAAACAGTGCGCCCAGGATGGTCTCCCAACCAATTACAACACCCTGAAAATGAGAATGACGAGCTGCAGTTACGATTGGCAAATGAAAAAGAGCTTTCACAAAGTACAGAGAGTAAAATTAGACAATGGAGAAAGGACACCGCTGCTGTACTTACCAGAAACCTGGCAGCTTGCCACGAGCTGGACATGCCCAGCTGGCCCAGGGTAAGGGTTAGTGGGAACATGAGCAACGGAAAGCCTATTCCATCATTGATCCCAGACTCAGCAGACAGAAGGTTTCGGACTCGGGATGGCAATATGTACTC
>Ga0307974_1000877_pt1 | contig 19760 bp, 20 predicted proteins | sample OrgLakmetagen784_FD_201812 | JGI IMG/M metagenome (GOLD analysis project Ga0307974, IMG submission 201812) | Saline water microbial communities from Organic Lake, Antarctica - #784 | ecosystem: Environmental > Aquatic > Non-marine Saline and Alkaline > Saline | place: Antarctica: Organic Lake... | reverse complement strand
ACAGACACACATACGCATGCACGCTCACAACCACACTCTCTAACACACAGATGCATAACTTGCCAGTGCACTTGCACACACTGCATGCAGTTTCCATTCGGCCACATCCTAGCTGGGCGTACCTTCTTAGCTGCCTCGTACTACCCTTTTTACGCATCACATTCCGTAGTACAGTGGCCACACGCACGTGCGTGTGCTGTTCATAGCGTAAGTTTGATTGGTTGGCTTGGGCAAAGCCTCAGGCTTCGTAACAAATATGTCAAGGTCCTTTTGTCGGCAAGGCTCGCGATGCAAGAGTAGGCCTTCTGTCTTGAGCATGCATTCTTTGCAGCCACTAACCCCCTGGTGTAAGCTGCCTGTCCTATGGTCCAGGGGGTGGAAGGCAATGGCACCAGGATTGGTTTAGACCTTGAATGAAAGCAACATCTGATTACTTTCTTCCAGTGGCATCACCTCTTCACCTTTTGTATCTTCACAAAATGGATTACAAGTATATTCCATGCATAATGGTCATGACAGAAGTACGTTGTCCTTATAAAAACCTGCCTGTCTCGTGAGAAATGTATCATGAAGTTCTCGATGTTGTCGGCCATGGGTCTTCAACTTGCAAGCATGTCACTGCAAGAGGTACCTGCAAAACGAAAAAAGTATAAGCTTTGGACTGAACTCACTTGGATATTGTTTTCTTATTGATTTGTGCTGTGGGTGTTTGGTTTATTACTATATAAAAGAGGATAAGTGCATGACAATTGAGGTAATATTCAAACTAGATCACATAATCATTATGCTGCACAATCCCTCCACACACTTTTATTTTCTCTCCTGTGAACGCTTATAGAATTATGCTATTGGCTGGTTTCCTTTTTATTTCATTCGACCAATTTTTGAATTGCATTTGTCTCGGTCTGCTCGCTTACACATTGACATTTTAGGAGTTTTACTATTTCAAAGAGCTTTTGTTGACCACTGGGTCATTTAAACGTGGTATACATTTAATCAAAATTAAGTACAGTCACTTCCCCCACTCAACAAGCAGAACAGCACGAGAACAACTTAAGCTGCCAATGCCTCGCTTACTCGGACACCGTAAAACCCTTCACACCATCCTGCTAGGAGCATCAGGCACAACTTACAGCAGCCACACAAGGAACCCGCTTCACAGCCTCAAAGTTACTGGTCTACATGCCACAGCACCGTGCACTCATGGAAAATTAAGCCTACATGCAATCAGATCCGCAACACAAATTATAAAGATGAGACACACAGCCCCAAAAAATGCCCAGCAATACTCCTAGTGGTGTGCAGGCTTGTGCCTCCCAACCACCTGATTTCCGCTGAAAAGCCCGGCTAGGGCCTATCTTATTTCATTTTCCAGTTGGGATGTTGTATGTCTTTGCATCCATTGGGCGGTGCAGAACACAGAACAACATCCTTTCCTAATCGTGCACTCTTTGATCTAAAGGCCAAGCTGAAAACGTGCAAATCAAGAAAAAGAAAAAACTACACAGTTAGTGAAAAACCACTCCCTACAATAATTTAGGAAAAGGAGCCTTATTTGGTGCCGGGTACCATAAAACTACAGAGTACTCTGCAGCCTGCTGCAGAAGTACTCACGTTCTTGGAGGCGAGTGCAACCAAATGTCAGTTGGAACTGTCTTGCCACAGCTTGCGCTGTGGGAACCATCCTTTTTACACATTGTCAGGTTTAGTTAGCTGGAATAGAATCCTCCACCAAAAAAAAGAAAAAGGTCAATGGGGATCAGGAGGGATGCAGGCTTGACCTGAAACCGTCTTCTAATGATGAGAGTCGATAGCAGTGCTGGAAAGGGTACTACGTCTGGTATGGATAAGTTTGGCATTGTAATTGACAGAATGAACATAAAGCTTGGAAGCAAGTTTCTAAACTCTTGAGAATCAAGACCCAGCTCATTAAAAGGCTTCAGTGTGTGACTGTTGTAGATGGTTCCACCCACTTCCAAAAGGTTGGTGCGAAGGGTAACGGAGGCTCCTTGAAGGATGGAGCAGAGGCCTTTCTTATGCTGATCCTGCACGGCGCTCAGCTGTTTCTGCAGTCTCGCCGTGTCCTCACAGTACTTGATCTCAATGAGGTGAATGTCACGTTGGAGAATGCTGAGATCTTTGGGTCGGTGCTGTTTGGAGAAGGTGGATCTGTTGGTGGCGGCTGGCGGTGCTGTAGAAGTGCTCCCGGTCTCCCTCAGTTGCCCCCTGCCACTCCTAAAAACCTGCCAACTGCTAATCTGTTGTTTTTTGTTTTCGCGGGGATGGGAGCAACCAGTACAGCATCCGAACGGCTGGAAGTAAACCTGTATTGTCTGAGAAGCGGGGTGGAAAGAGCCACTTTGGTATAATCCTAATTTCAGCTGTATCGGGGACCTGGAGGTTTTGCATAGCCAGTCGTTTGCTGCTACCTATATTAATGCAGACAAAGCAGGATCCTAGGACCTGCCACACTACTTTATTTCAGCGAAATGCAAGCCATGTTGTTGGTAAGAGCTGTCTTTAGGTTAGCTCGAAAAATCACCGCTTCCTTCACAGCTTGCACCTATGGAGGTTGAGTCAGATGAGTTAAAACAAGCAACAAGCACAGCTCCTGGGTAGCTGCTGGTAGGATAGTTGCAAATTGTAAGGCGAGCAGGGAAAGGCTATTTCTGGTCTTGAGAGTTTGTGTAAATATTCCAATTCCTACATACAAACGGTGGGGGACCAGTTTGCTAACAGATTAACTGGTTATGCCTGCTGGTAATAAGGTGATGCCCGGTGTAGAAGTCAACAGTCCTAAAACAAAGTGCGCCCTGCTCAGTCTTGTTCTGTGCAAATATCACCTAATTTTCTTCAATTTAAACAAGGCCAGGGGCATACATAAGCAAAAATAAAATCAAATGCTGCTGCAAACCATTGACACGTCAGGAAGTGCAGATCTTGACACTATTGGAGAGTTATTCGGTATTCTACTGCAATGTTTGCACAATGTTTGCTCAAATGTGGCTTCTTCAACACAATCCTCCCATGTATGTCATAACTTTTTTTCCATATCTAGTGTCTAGACATCAGCTTGTATCCCTCTTCTTTGTTCCCTTTCTGTCTGTCTCAGCTTGTTTTCAGCCTTGTAGTAGGGAGTTTGCTATCTCCAATTGACCTATGTAACTCGCCAAAACGATATCTCAACTTTAGTGTCCTGTCCCCTGACTTTCAATGCCTGCCCCAGCTTCCAGCTTGCTTGTAGAGGCAGGCACGTTATCTCCAATTGGATGTGTTGGAACAGCATGTGGAACTGCGCCAGAAATGGGCTTGTTCTTCCCTGCGCAACATAAATGCACATGCACGACAGTAAATTCGTGATGGCAAGCATAACACAAATGCACATGACAGCAACTTGTGATGGCAAGCATGTGATCTTTTGTATATGCATAACACTGACGCAAATCACAGAAACTAGGGACTTATTGGCATCTTGATGATACTACGCAAGGGCAAGACACAGAGCAGACGTAAAAACTGAAACTCATCTACGTCCCTAAATTGCTTTCTTAAGCCGCTGGCAGCAAAAGCATGCAGGTATTGAGTGTGCATGGTTTGTCTTGGAGCAGGTGTTGTGTGCCTGGAATTAAATTGGCAAAATGGCAAGTTGTGGCTTGCTTGCTTTGGGACATGAAACATTTGAGAACAAGCTCATTTCTCTCACCGAGCACAATGGCATTCTTTTGTTCTCTTTCCTTCTCCTCAGGGGAACTCCTGTCATCAATCACTTTCTGGGGTAGAGCGTGCACCTGTGCATGCAAAGCAAATGAGATGAGAAGTGAGTGTGCTTAAGTCACGGGCGCTGCAGAACCAATTTAGAGCTTAGGCGCTGATTGACACATAGAGCGCCTTTTGCAAAGTACCATAGCATGGATCGAGCAGTGAAATACATTCAAGCGTGCAGATCAACTCAGCACAATTGATAAGTAATTTGGCAGTAGGATCAGTTAGGAACTAGCGTAAAATTTGCCGCCATTATCACACGCGCCTTCTTCACTTCTGCTTCGTAGATCTTTCTCTCTTTTGGGTCGTCTAAGTGGTCCAGGCGCTCCACATTTCGTGTGACATCCTGATGCACGCAAGCAAAAGAAAATTTTTGAAGCAAACTGTTGCTGATTTTATCAAGGACCCAGGCACACAATGTTTGGTGTAAATTCCTTACGCACACTACAATCCGCACATACTGAGGTTACGTTTATCGCATCGAGCAGGACGCACTTCTGTCACAGCAGATACTTATACCAATAACACCTGCACCCTTTACACTACCAAAAGCATGACCAGAGACGTTCCATCCTGAATAGATGCCTGGCTGGTGTGAGCATCAACTAGCTAATAAAAGGAGTCGTAAATCTGTTGGAACATGCTGGAAATACCAGTGCAGATGGTACTAATTAGAAACAACCTTAGTATCAGTGGCTACTCCACTGTCCACGGCCCAGGGGGCAGGGGGACCTGTGTTTGTGTTTGGCAGACCAGGGCCTTTTTACAGAGGTCGACATTGCAATGCATAATCGACAGCAGCATTCCTGCCCTTGCTTTTTTGCTGGAAAAGGTTAACTCACATTACAATAGTTGCCAGCTCCATGCATGTTTGCCTGTCTACTCAATCCGACAACAGTTATGCAATCCTTTCGCACCTCCACGCCGCACTTCGGCCGCCACGTCCTTTGCACTGTCTTTTATATTGGCAGCAGTATGCATCATTACATTCTTGACGCCACGTTTCTCAATCTACAAAAGAAGTACAATTGGTGGTTGGATACCCAACAGCCTCTCCTTTTGCTAAGTGTATGTCAATTTGTATAAGAAACTACTTTTGAGCATGGAAAAGGCACAATCAATAGCATTGATCTGAACCATTATGCATAAGAGCAGAAGCATTTTCGAGAGCCATGCATGCCAAGATGACCGTACGTCGCGGCACCTTAGTTTGTAATCAAATATACCTCTTCAAACAGGTTGGGTTTCCCAAACTCTGGGGCATAGTCAGGGATGTGCTTTCCAGGCGCGGCTGGCACCTGCACCATTTTCAGACACCGCAAGGCCAACATTGTAACAAGTTCACAATCCAGCTGCTTTGGGATGATATTGAACAGATTGTTGACACTTAAGTGAAGGTGGAACGGCACACACACTGCTTGATCTGGTGAGGGTGAATCGACATGTCTGCAAGCATGTAATGCTACACATGAATGAAGATGAAACGTTAATCTAAAATATATTCCTTGCACAATGCAGCGTAATATGGTTCATAGGTGTTCGAACTCATCAAACTTGTTACCTGACTAGTTGTACCAGCCGATTTGCCCCCTTCCTTTGTAGTGGTCTGACTCTCCGACATTTCTGATGCGTGCTGCATGGTAAAGAATGGTTGACAGTTGGCTAGAGCACCTTTTAAAAATCAGGATGGATTGCTAAGAAAGCTTTGATTTGTTATAAATGGCCTAAAGCTGGTAGTGAGCTGAGCGATTGGAATGGGTTATAATGACCGGCAGCCACTTGTTGGGATGATGGGTCTGGTGCTCGCACTTTCCAGCACAAAAGTAAAAGGAAAAAGTAAAAGTCTACGCTGGAAATCACCAGCGTGCATTAAGAAAAGGCTCCCAACTAGTGCTCACACTAGCCGAGAGCCCCACCAAAAAGCACACTGAAAAGACCGACTGCGAAAAAAACTCAGTTCCACTGGATGCGAGACACATGTATGTTTAAAACAAAGGAGAAGGAGGAGGCTGGTAGTGAGCAGAGAGACAAAGATTTAAACTTTGAACCAAAACATCCGTTTGTGTTTGCAAACAGCAGTGCGACAGCACTAAAAGTTACGATTCTGTCAGGGGTCTGTGCATAACTTTGCTGTACAGCAAGCACATGAGCAGAAGCAGGCGTCTAATGGCTATAAGCGCTCATAACCATAGCAAGCACCTAACCTCAAAGGTGGAAGGCACAATTCATGCACAGCAATAATTAAGGTGCCCACGCACCAAGGCTGCAGTGGGAATGCCCAGCTCCTGCCTCCTCTTTGCCCTGCCCCCTTCCTTCTCTTCAGATGGGAGCTCTAGGATAGGAACACCTGGAGCTTTGGTCCTGATCACCTGAAGAAGAAGGGGAAATATAGTAGTGAGTGTTTCACCTTGGCTACCTAACGACAAACCTCAAAGCCCACACGCTTTACAACATCGCCACCAGAATTCAACTTGATGCGTGCTTGGTTATGTGCTTCACCATTGCGTTGGCATGAATTACCTAGAAAGGAAAGCTTGGCAGATGGCATTTGCATGTGAGGAAAAGATACCGCTTTAGGGTCATGAAGTCACATTTTGTGCACAAGCCTTGCATAAAGTAAGCATTCCTAAAATTTGAGATAAAAAAGAAAAGACTACGCAGGCAGTGAAAAAGCACTCCCCACATTAATTAAAAAAGGAGTCACTTTGGTACTGGGTAAAACTCCTCCACCAAAAAAAAATGATCAATGGAGATCAGGAGCGTTTAGGAATAAACAAGCAATTGGTACATAATGAGCAAGCGAGGAATTAAAAGGCATGCCTTACACAAAGGCGAGATTAATGCCACACTCCTCTAAAAGGCGTCGAACTCCCTTGCCACTCGAGACAGTATGTTCAAGCCATCCCACGGCAATGCACATGTTTACACGCACCAGCGCAATTCTATCAATCACCTGCTCATCGTGCAGCTCCTCTTTGTCTCCCTTCTCCTCCTTATGCTGTGGCTGGTCCTCCTGCTGCCCTGCTGGCTCTTCCTTTTGTTGCTGCTCCTGCTGCTGGGCTGCTCCCTCCACTTGTTCCTTTTCCATCTCTTTGGGCTGTCCCCATTTATCTTCCTGTTTCCCGGGGTGCAGGTGAAGCTTGTCTGCCACCTGCGCAGTGCAAATGTAGTTATAGTGTCAGGAGCAGCAAATCTACAAGGAAGGAAAATGCGTGCACTGAAAACCTTAGCTGCTGCAGGGCAGTTGCAGTTTCGCAACACGTGCTATTTAAATTCCATTGAATCGTACAGGTAAGCGCATTTTTATTTTTTATCTCTAAAAGCAATTTGAAGCATTAACTGTGTTTGTTTGATGCTCTTTTGTTTAACTTTCATGGGCTGTAGATCAGCAGATTGATTGTTGTGGAAGAGACAGGCCTTTGTGCATTTCCAACAGATATATTTGGTAACATGTTTTTCTAGTTTTTTCTCTTGGGTATAGACAAGTACAACGAAATGATGCAAGACCAGGGTTGTTGGCAAGAGCCAGCTTGAGATCTGTTCTGCCCGAGTCTTGAACAAAGAGATGTAGATAATTTTGCCTAGATACAGGCGTTTCTGGTTGATAAGAGCTGGTTGATAAGAAGAGAAAGAGATTGGCACACGCGTTGCACACATTTAAAGCGCCTGTCCATATTCTCCTGCTGCATAAAGTGCAACCCTTTTTATTCCCGTCTACAGCCTATAATGGCTAAGATGATACAGCGTGATCAATTTCAGTGTGATCAATTGATGATACAGTGTGATTAATTTCAGTTCCAAAGCATGTCTTTCTTTGGTTTCTTAACCGTTTCCAGCCAAGTCCTTTGACCTTTTCAGAAAGCACGCCCATCACCGATTTTGCACGTGTCTCTTGGTCATCTTCAGCCCCTTCTTCTGATCCTGCTGGCGCATGCTCCGTCATCTTTTCCTGCGTGGATCACGCATCATGGATGAATAAAAGATGCAAGCTGATTCAATGTTGCTAAAATGGCAGAGAGTCTTCATTCCTTAGTAAGTCTGTGGGTGATGACACGCGAAATGTGGAGATTAAATGGCTACGGCAAACATGGCATGCTACAGTGCACATATTAAAGCGGTGCTTCCTCACACTCGCATCAAAAGATCAAATTCGGTGAGCCAAATGCTTCACTCACTACCAATACTGGCATTTGTAAATGACACAAACAAAACACGCTTACCCCAGGCTGTTCTTTCTCTGGACCTCCTCTCTCTGTCTCTTGCTCAGATGGACCTGCTTCTCCCTCCTGTTCTGGCCCACCACCTGCTTCACCTTCTCCCTCTGCCTTTCCTCCTTCCTCCTCAGCTCCCTCTTCCTCAGACTCCCCAACCCCAAGGGTTTTCTCAGGGGGAGGGTGTGCTTCTCTGCAAGATATACGAGAAAGTAACGTTCAAAATGCAAAGGCTCACAATTCCCAGAAGGGTGAATTGTGCTTTTTTGAACAAGCATATGCTGAGCAATGCATCCGTTTTTGCTGAGCAATGTTGAGCAAGGCATAAGCTTTTTGCTGGAAAATATCCTTCATGCAGGGCATGCTTTCAATAAGAAACACATAGGGCTCCCTGGAAAGGTTTGGTAGGCAAAGGTGTTGAAGGGCGCGTTCAAAGTTTTTTGTTATAAAGGACCAAGCTCGAAGTTGATGCCATTCAAAAGGATCAGACCACAAAGGAGAATTGGTCCAACAGTAGCTCATCTGAACATTAAAATGCATTCTCACCTCCACTCCATGTCCACGTCCATTGAACCAGGCATGCCTGGCAAATCATCTGGGCTGATATCTTTGGGGGGGCCGGCTGCACGTCAATAAAGGAATGTGTTGTCCCTTGTGGAGTGTTTTCAATCAGCAAGCCATAAACAAAGCAGAAGCAATCTGTGATCAGATTCTGCCACAAAGTTGTGAAACAAAAAATGGTTGAGTCAGTTTCGAAGCAGAGTCACTTATCAAGAACCAGCAACTGAAGGTTTGGGACAGATATGCAAAACTAATTTTTCCTACTCACGACTAGTTAACTTGCGTTGCAGTGAAACTTGTACCTCCTAAAAATCCATGTAACATTCAGAATGAAGGTTGAAGTTTTTCTCGACGCAAGTTTTTCAAATTGTTCTTTGAAGCAAGGCCAGCAAAGGAACGCCACATCATAATTAGTTGCTACCACGCCTCTATATGCTATATGTCAAAGAATGAGTATAGTATCAACATGATTTCTGTTGATGCGGTGTCACATATTATCAGAGCAGGCATCAGGTTGCGCACTTGAACAGTGCGACTGATCCACAAAGATAATCACATGCTATCCCATAGTGGAAAATAAGTTGTTTTAAATTGGAAAAGCAACGCACTCACGAGGGTCTCCCAATATGACAGCGGCTCGCTCCACTGCGTCGTGCACAGTTCCCCGCACACGGTTTACCAATGAGCCCGCTACCATGCCTAACTCTCCCTGCAAAGCCGGTTGCAAGTGTCTACTTGATCCTTGATGGGTTGTGTGAGGTTTAACTGAAATACTGCGACAGATGTTTGCACAATTCCTGCCGTGTATACTGGACTACTTCACCACTACCAGCCACCTAACGGCCAACTGACCAATCCTGCATTGTTATAGTACGGATTGTCACTCCCTGGGCCCATATTCATGGTCTGGTCTGCGTGTATGTGTGTTGTGTGCGCATGTATTAAGGACACGGTTGCTGCATTTTGGTTATATTGTTATATTGCTATTTGATGAGACAACTATGTCTGTACAACGTAACCCTTTTCGTCAAATGGTAGACTTACTTGAATCCATAGGGGAGATTTCTTTGCCTGTGCATACAGAGCAATTGAACAGGAGCCATGGTGGAATGTTGTATTTTGCACGCATAGAGGCAGGAACTGCACACAGCAACTTGATATGCCTGGCCACTTATTCTTTGTTACCTGTAACATACTGCGGACTGGTCGGGTCTATTTTCTTGTACTCGCGTCCCTCCGTCTGCACGTTGCCAGAAGATGCGCACGGAGTTAAAACTGTTCATACCGTTAGTGTTATCAGTTGGAAGGTTTTGCACGACAGCCGATGTGCCGCCTGATGTGTATACCTTTAATGCTTCAGGTGAAATGCTGCCTGCCTCTGATCTGTCATCACCGCCATTGTTTGCTTTGCCCCCTTCTCCTTCCAAAGCTGGAGGCGCAGCACTTGCTTGAAATGAAGATGGGAGCCATGAACTGAGACTCAGAGTGGATTCCATAATCAAAATGGATGAGTAATACAAATGTTGTTACCCACTCGATCAAAAATCGACCAAAAAAATATTTATTTGTTTCATTATTTACACGAGGTTACAGACCACACATATTTCGACTTCGTAGGAGCCAGGCGAGTCCGAAGTTTCCCTTAGATTGGAGCTCTTCATCATGGCAGGAAGACGCAGGTCGGTGATAATAATGCTTTGTATATTAAACTTACGATTGAGAGGGTCAGTTCTGCTTCGTAACGTGATTCATTTGACGGCGGCGCGAGGCTGCTGTACACACGCAAACAATCACGGTTGCCCCTCTTTCATCCACCCCCCATATTATATTTGTAGTTTTGCTGAAGACAAGGAGGCTCTGTATGCGCCCCCTTCGCAAAATGATGAGGAGCCCTCCGGTAGGGACACGAGCAACGTGCAACCAAAAGTCACAGCAGCATGCTACTTTTCTACAGCCACGACTTGAAAATTAACACATGGATATTACAAGCAGCTCTCTGTAAGCTTGAGTTTGTTTTGGCTGTGTTTCACCCTGCACATTGCAGAAGTTGTAGCCACTACCAAGATAGGATTGGTAATATCAATAGACCGTTTCAAGAGAGAAAAAGAAAGGGTGGAATTGTGGTGTAGAGGGATCACGTGCAAAGGCGCCCACTAAGATTTTGATTTCTCCACATATCCAAAACCTGCCAAATCACCTTGAGGCCTTGGCCGCTGCGCTTTTGCTCGTTCAGCTGACTTAACCCTGGACTTATATTGTCAGGGTGGGGGATCTAGTGAGGATCTTTAACAAAGGAGGTGACTTGGAAATAACAGGGCCGAGCGTTGTCGCTCACATCAGGCATTCAAATATTCAAATACGCTCTCCAACCTGCACAAAACGTGAAGATATGATACCCTGTAAGAGGTGGCTGACACAATTCCCTTTAAATGTCACGTAACAAATTGTGTGCGTGCACCACAGCAAATGAGTCCACCAGCGTGATCGACACCCTACGTGACTTGTTTGTGCCAGAGGCCAAAGCTGTGGGTCACCCACAGCCTGCCGGTGGAGCCGCAGGTCAGAGAGTCGGGTAACAGCCTGTGGTCTTTCATCTATTTTGCAGGAGTGGCTGCTTGCGTTTTTTCAAGCCCATCGGTCACCTCACCTTGTTCCCATCCGTGATCAAAACACGCACAACTTTTTGAATAACAGGAGCCGGCACCCCAACCGGGGAGGATCGCACACAACGCACGCCAACTGCGTCCTATGGAGATGATGTTGGAATCCGTGACCCTCACTCATATATGAAGCATTATGAAGGGGGGCCGCTTCCTGCAGCTGGTAGGGCTCCAACTATCCACGTAAGTGTGTGTGTATGTGTGTGCGTGTGTGTGTGTTCACGTGCAGGTGGATGGGGCACAGTATGCCAGAAATCGCGCAAGGTTGGCTGGAACTGTGCATGTGCACTACGTAGGTGTGGGTGGGTGAGGTCACTGTATGCCGCATCACATGAGGCCAAAATTGTGTAAGTGCACAATAATGTAACCAAAGATATCTGTTTGCACCGCATGCGTTTTCCTGTGTGTGATTTCTGAGTATTATTCCTGGAGATCTTGAATTCTCTATATGTACGTCGTATGCACCATACAAATGTGTGAAAGGTGCTGGTCTACCTCCGGGCATGTGCTACCAGAATTACTGAGAGCATGCCCGTGCTGGCTCACTACATCCATCAATGAAAATGTAGAGAGTAGCACAAGATCTGGTGGCACAGCGACACTGAATTTATGCTATGTATGCTGTGCATCTTGTTGGGCACTCGTTCAGATAAAATAGCTTAAACACCTGGCTTGTACCACTGGGTATTCCAGATCGTTGCACATGAATTTGTGTGCGTTCATTTCTGTTCAAACACCCAGGCTGAGGTGAAGAAGGCGCAATCCAATGAGGAGAAGCCAATCAGCAAAGACGACACGCCTGAGCGAATGTTCATTGAAGAAATCATGGCAAAGCTCAAAGGTGTGGTGCTGTTGGTGCCAGTGTCCATGATATCATCATTTCAAGTACGTTGAAGAGGAGGCTGCAGGCAATGATGTAAAACACTATTCTTGCAAACGATAAAATCGCTCTTACAAAAGGGTTCTCTCTAAAGCTGGTTTTATAGCGTTTTTTTCTATCTGCAATGCATGTGTAATGCAGACCCAGAGACGACATTCAAACCTCTTGTAGTGCACAGAAAAAGATTTGTTACGAGCGTGGTTGTCCGACAGTCCTTGCCTTTTGTTCAAGCACTTGCTATTTCAAATCAGCTCCTGTGTGTAAGGCAGTGATGCATTAACACCTGACATGCTTGGCTTGCAGGCAGCCCAGAAGCAGCAGGCATTGCACGACGTGGCGTGGACGAGCCAGGGGGCTATATAGAAAGTCTTGGGAAGGACACATATGAAAGGGCCAGGCAAAACGCAACGGTGTGTCAGAAAAAAGTTAATGGCGTTTTAAAATTAGCAGGGAGTCTTAAGCTGTGCCTGCGCGTGTGCTGTTTATTCTCTATATCTCACCAAAACCAGCAATAAAGAAACTGTTCTGGGGTGTCACTGCCATGGAAGCAATCACTTTTCTACCTTTACTGCTCACAGTGCCTAAATTCAAGCTGAGTTACACTTTTGCAGCAGTTTCCTTTTAATCGTATTCTTGATCTGGCAACTACAGCAACGGGAATTGTGATCAACCACAGAGTGAACTTGTGTCTCACACACACACACACACACACACACGCACACGTGTTGTACACACGTGCCCTGTGCAGCATGGAATGGCTGCACTGCCTGATAAGCTCAGCAGAAGCGGGGAGGTGTGTGCCATGGTTTCATGACCGAGTGTGACAGCACGTGTCTTTGAACATGTTAGCTTAGACAAACCGCAACTCAGACTACCTCTCCGTTCTTGTTTGTTTTGAGCATTTTCTTTTCGAATATTTGCAAGCTGTTCCCAATATGCCATTCCGTCCCATCCGTGCATATGAAGCCATGCAATGACCCCGTTCACACACGCACGTAAACTTGTGCACATTCACACACATAAACTTGTGCCCATTCACACACGCACGTAAACTTGTGCCCATTCACACACGTAAACTTGTGCCCATTCACATAAGCTTGTGCCCATTCACACACGTAAACTTGTGCCCATGTACTAACAGGCTGTGGGTGCTGTCGCCTCGCACATTGGGCTGGGTGCTGTACACCTTGTGACCGACTTTCCAAAAAACCTAGCGCATGTGAGTGTATTACGCGTCAAGTTGTTTCACAGCACTCGATTACACAAAATTTCACAGATCGATCACACTGCATTTGATCAGGGTGCCAGGCCACTTATCAGTGCAGGCCGCAAGACGAAGCAATAGATCCAGCTTGTTTTGTACTAAGCACAAAAAAACATTCACACAACTGCCATTATATGAATAAACGAATGGCCTGCAAGTTAAAAGCTTACTATGCTGTGATGCACGGAGCAGGAACATGAACAAGAGAGCGCACAGCACAAAATGGCACGCGAACGTGGAGGTGGCGACATTGACAAGGCAAGTAAAAGTGACTACCATTCCTCTCAACAACCATCTCGGCTACCTATGTGCCTATGTGTGTGTTCCTCTGGATGAGTGGGTATAAGCTGAGAATGAATGCCAACAGGCAATTGACGGAGGCACACTCCATATTTGATTTGGAATGACGTCTCCTCAGGAATCGCCTCTGTTCAAGGCCAGCATTGAATTTGAGCATTACCAGGCCCCCAGCATATGCGTTAGATGTGGTGTAGCACCACAAGGCCTGGAGAAGCGCATGCAGGTGCAAGTGGGCTTAGGACAAGCTATGCTCTCGTTGGTGTGCAGGGCGCAGTTAACCCTTTTGACCCTCTCTCACCGAGTGCCAGTGCTCAAGCTCTGTACGGTACCGCAAGGATCGACCCCAAGCCAGGAGCTGAGTTCAGGTCTGAATAATCTGTACACTCACTGATAACACTTGAGCATCAGGCTGGTGCTTTGAGAGTTGCGCTTGACCTTCTGTGGATTGGAATTCCTGTTATCATTAGGTGAAAAAATCAACACATGATATAAATTATGGGCTTCCTGCTCTGCAGTGATCTGAGGCGGCAGCGCTTAGCTGCAAATCTTGCAGATCCAGACCCTGCAAGGAAGCACGACACACTTAAGGACAAGGTGTGGCTCTTCTCCTGCTACAGCCATTCCTTTTAATGTGTTCCTGTTTGCATGTTTGTTTGTAGCTGCCAGTTGTGGCAAATAGGATCAGAATTGCCCAAAGAAGGAGAGAACATGAAAACGTCAAGATTGGAATGTCAGGGTTGGGCTGTAAATAACCCATTGAAATTTCAAGTTACCAAAGCCTTGCGTGGATTAGATTTCGAGCAAGTTGAATTGTGCCAGAAGACGGTTTTTTGTTTTTGTGTGTCTTTTCTTGCGCGCCAAGCTTGACGCCTGTGTTGTGGTCTGCATGCAGTGGCTGTATCCATGGTCGAAGGATGCAGGAGATCCTGCCAACGCCCAGAAGATTGCAAAATCCTACAACGAGTACAGGTAAGTTGGGAAATCAAACTAGTATGCAATTATTTAGTAAAGAGGTCTCGACCTCAGACACGAGGCCATCAAAACACTGCAATGGTTGCTTCCAACTATCAAGACAAGTCTGGAATTTTCACTTGCATAATGCCGTTCTAATTTAGCAGAGCATTATGTGATCTTCTAGACATTCCTTCAATTCACAACTTGCGCTGCCTCCTTTTAGCAAGAAGTTAGCAAGAGGTTAACCTTAATCAGAAACTAGCTCGTTTCAAACTCAAAAAGTTGAAAGCCCAGCACAACAGGCTCACTGCCATCTCGAACATACATCTGCACTCATAAGAGCTAAGTATGAACTCGTTAAAGAACACCAGCCAGAAAGAGTCAATGTGTGGGTGCCTTGGTACAACTTAGCCACCTTGCCCATATTGATTATTATGTTTATTGCCAGCGCAGTGTGTGTGGGTTGCCTGGTGCGGCAGCTACGCAGCCTTCCCCCTTGCTGTGCTATCAGTACGGCAGAGATTCCTGTTGTGCTTCATTTCAGAAAGTGAAAGTTGCTGCGCGTATTAAAGAGAGAAACGGTAACATATATAGATACTGGGGGCCATTTTTGTGTTTCATATTTCAACATGTGCTCAGATGTGCTCCTGAAGTCTTACTCATAAGCCTCTTTTCTGGACAATTCCTGCTGGTCTCAAGATATTAACGTCCAGTACTCACCGTGGGAATTCAAAAATGACCTTCCAGCAAACAGGAACATAGAACTTTCTTCAGAGACGGATGTGATGGTACCCACCCTTTACAAATTTCAAGGGCCACAAGCTGCTTGCATTGCAGCAATAGTGCAGTCCTACCACATCAGTCTCTAACAACCTAATTGTATGTCATGTTTCAAAGGCAGGAGAAGGCTCAGCTTGAAGAAGAGCAGAAGGAGGCAGAGCAGCAGGAAAAGGAGCGAAAGAAGGAGGAGGCAGAGCAGCAACAGGAGAAGGAGAAGGGGCAAAAGCAGGAGGAGGAGGAAAAGGCGGGTGGGCATGAAGGGGATGGTGAGTACAGGGGGCTGAGGCAGAAGCTTGGCAATCTGTTCCTGGGGGGGAAAAAGGAGGGTGAGGGCAGGGTGGTGGAGGGGGAGGAGGCAGAGCAGGGTGGTGGAGAAGAGATGAGGGGTGAGCAGTCAGCAGGGGCAGCGGAGGTGGCACCTCAAGAGCCTGCAGGGGAGGAGAGGACAGGTGCATGTGTGTGTGTGTGTGTGTGTTTGTGTGTGTGTGTGTGTGTAAGTGCAAGCCTGTAGTGGTGAGTTCTATGTTTTGACGTGCGCTGCTGCTATTGCTGTATCAGACATGCAGCATTCAAAAAGGTTGCAGCCCATGATCAGTGGTGTGCCTTAAATAGCGAACCACCCCCCCTGCATGCTTATAGATCAATGCATCCATTGTCGTACGCTAAAAACACAGTATCCCTTGTCGTACGCTTAAAACACAACATCCCTTGTTGTACACTTGAAATACAGCATCCCTTGTCGTACACTTGAAACACAACATCCCTTGTCGTACACTTGAAACACAGCATCCCTTGTCGTACGCTTAAAACACAGCATCCCTTGTCGTACACTTGAAACACAACATCCCTTGTCGTACGCTTAAAACACAGCATCCCTTGTCGTACACTTGAAACACAACATCCCTTGTCGTACGCTTGAAACACAACATCCCTTGTCTTACACTTGAAAAACAACATCATTGTCGTACACATGAAACAATAGTATACAACCTGTCCACAGGATCTCCTAGTGGTTTGGAAGAGGAGGGAGCTGCAGGTAGGGTTGGTCCTTGCGTGAGTATGTATGGATGTGTGTGTATGTATGTATGTATGTGTGTGTGTGTCTGGCTGTAATTACGTGAAAGTGCTACTGCACACATTCTTGGGCAATTGCTGTGTGCAAGAAGCTAAAATAGAGCTGCAGGTAGGGGCAACGCAGCTGACAGTGTTTCCTGCTCTGCAATGGTGGTGATTGCTTCAATGTGCCGTATGAAAGATTTAAGTTACGAATTGTAATTTGCAAGGACAACAAACGTGTTGGCAGAATTAAGTCTCGAGTGTTATTGTTCGTATTTTTTATACGGTCAGCAGCTCCTGTGCTACCCTGCACATATGAGTGGCTTTACATGTGCACAGACACTTTTACACATACGCCTTAGCTTGTGGCCTTCAGTTCTTTTTGTTGCTGCTTTTTTCCTGATCTTTCCAGTCCCACAATAATTGTTCAAGTGTTTCTTGACTGGCCGTGAAATGCCGTGCTAACCTGCAAAAGCTGTGACTGGCCGTGAAATGCCGTGCTGACCTGCAAAAGCTGTATCTTCTTCCACCATGGTAGCGGGTTTCAAGCTGAGCTTCATGTGCAGATAGCTCAAGGTCTGTCTCAGCTGTGAAGTTTTCTATCTCCCCTTAACCTTGTAACACGCCAAAACCAAATCATATCCTACACACGCAATGCTGGGTATGTGTGAAGGTGCCATGGGCAAAGGAGGCGTGGCTACGCAGGTGATGCGAGCTGTAAAGGGCGTGGGGCTTGATCGTGGTGTTGAGAACAGAGAGACTGGGGAGGAACAGCCAGGAGCGCAGCAGGAAAGCGGTGAAGGGGGGGGGAGCTACGTCAGCCCCACAGACGAGATAAATGCAGCTGAAATCAAAAGCAGCAAGAGCCTGGAAGCGAGTGAGTGCAGTGAGGGGTAACGGGGAGTGTGCATTTAAACCCATGTGTGCGTGCGGCACGTGTAGGCAAGTGTGCAGGTATGCGTTTTTGTGGTTGACATTTACTTGGAAGGCGTGCTGTGTTGATCAAACAACTTGCTTAAAAACAATTACCGCTCAAACATGATGCAGTTCCGGTTTGTATAAGGAATGTTTTTTGCTACATGCCCTGCCAGACAAAATAGCTGATGCAAAAGAACCCACCTGCATTCACATTGTGATGCATTTCTTGTCCCAGTACTCACAAACTCTCCAGAGCAGTTGGGACTGAGTATACTACGTCTTGATCTATCTATCAAATTGCAGGTGCCACGTTTTCGGCGTGACTCGGATTGCACAAAGGTACGACGGCTGTTTGGTTAGAAATGGCCATAAACCCAACAAGAGTCTGTACCTGGGATAAAAATGGTTGCTGCGATATGAGTACAACCATTTGACGTCTCTGTGCATAGACACACAGAGTAAATGTAAAAGACGCTCCTCTGTCCAAAGAAATTGTTGTCTTTCCTGATGCTGCTCCAACTGACCAACATGTCCATTCCTTAATATAATCCTGCAGAGCACCGTCCAGGACCAAAGGAAGGCTGTCTATGGACAAAATATAAGAGCTACCAGGCCTAATTAGAGCGTGTTTGTGCGTACCTATGGGAAGTGGCAATGAGAGGAAGTGTTAGCTTAAGACAACTGAGTTTAAACGCTTTGCCTGACCTTTTTGAATCCTCAGTGTGTTAGTGTTTGTGTGTGTGTGTTTGTGTGTGTGTGTGTGTGTGTGTAGTGTTTGTGTGTGTGTATGTGTGTTTGTGTGTGTTAGTGTTTGTGTGTGTGTGCATGCGTGTGTGTGTGCGTGTGTGTGTGAGTGTATGTGTGAGTTTAAATGCTTTGCTCTTGTCTGACCTTTTTGGGTCCTCAGTGTGTGTGTGAGTGTGTGTGTGCTTCAACGCTTTGCTCTTGCCTGACCTTTTTGAGGCTCAAGGTACACCCAGGCACTTTGGGTATTGCCTTTATCTGCTGCCGAGGAGTGCAGAACTGATGTTCCTTTGTATACATAAGTTGCTATGCATGAGACCTCTAGTATATTTGCATACGCTTCAGCTTTAAAAGCAAATTTTTACCACGTTTGTTAGATCCAGGAACATTCTGCTGCATCTGATTCTTGTCTGCATCCCAGCCAAAGCATCAGTACGTCATTGATGAACAACATGTATCCCTTGCGCTAATCCAGAAACGATGCCCTTCATAGATCAATGATGAAAGCAGGTACGTATCCAAACAGTATCTCAAGTGCCTCTGCACAATAATGCCTCTGCTCCTCCTTTGTGCGCACCCTGCTTTGCACCACAGATTAATCTTTCCCATTCATTTCTAATTGTAGTCAAGTCTTACGTTGGCATATTGGCTACACACACTACAAAGTCAACCACTATCTATTTTGACATTGTCAATACCTCCATCAAAACAGCTGGATCTGAGGGAACCCCCCACATAACACCTACTGGCTTGCTAAGAAGGACAATTTTGTCAGATCATTTAAAACCACTCATCACTTATCCCTTAAACAAGGCCCAGTCTCCTGCCTTATAACTCTGACACTTATCAATATATTGCAACACCCTGCAAGCACACATACACCCTTTCCACAGTACTGCTAGACCCTTACTAGAAACTACACTGACAATGGAGCCAGTAGACGCTTACATGTATAATGATGTTGTCAAGGCTAGTTGCATCATTATGAAATACAGAACAGGAGCCCTGTACAGCCTAAAACGTGCAGTATGCTTAACAAGTATGACCTGCCTCCTTTGCCCACAACTGCACATCCTTTCTGGGTGCCGAGACACACACACAAATAAGGAATATGATTGTGAGAGGCATGGTCTAGCATGCAGCGTGATCATGAAAGCCATCAGCAAAACAGGCCCCCTCTTGCTTTGTCTCCATGGGTATGGGCAGCAGCAAACAGCTGGCTATGCAGAATTGCCAGATCCCCCAAATCACTGAAACCAGGGTTGAACCAACTGGCTTTTTTCACCTAGCTTTTCAGACAAAAATAGGTTTACCATCTGCTGTCCAGCTGTCCAGGTGCTGTTGCTCCATCTCCGCTAAAGCAAAAAAGCAATAGACGAGTAATGGAGGGGGTTGGAATCTTAGAAGTGGCAGGGGAAAATGGGGGGAGCACCTCAGCAGCGCCGCCAACCATCGGCAAACCCAGCTTCCCCAGACAGCAATAACCCAAAGATATCAGCATACTTCAATGTGGCATCATCGAGATTAATTACTCTGGGGACACTAGACAGTGTATCTGAGTGAAGGCAGTGAATTTGGTAGCCAGTTACAGAAGAGGCACCTGTCTTCCTTGAGGCGCATTCTTGGAGTGAAGAACAGCACAACAAATTGGGCGGTGCTTAGAGAGTGCG
>Ga0307974_1000867_pt1 | contig 19851 bp, 16 predicted proteins | sample OrgLakmetagen784_FD_201812 | JGI IMG/M metagenome (GOLD analysis project Ga0307974, IMG submission 201812) | Saline water microbial communities from Organic Lake, Antarctica - #784 | ecosystem: Environmental > Aquatic > Non-marine Saline and Alkaline > Saline | place: Antarctica: Organic Lake... | reverse complement strand
CGCCCCCCCCACAGCACCTCACCGTTACATCTCCCTTGATCTAGGTAATACCCAAAATAAACGACAACTTTTCAGTTATGCCGATTCCTTCACTATTACAGTTTGTTCTGGTTGGCACACGCGCAAGTCAGGATTGTGCAAGATGGCAACCTCACTCAATCATCTGAGGGGGTTTGTAGTGTTGCCAATAAAAGGTCTTTGCCTGTTTGAGTGCCCTGCTGTTACGTGGATAAGTAACGCGTAAGGAACATAATTGTCGGATTACCTTTCCTTTCAGCGTTTAATTCACATGCAGCAAGCAGAAGATAGAAGACACTTTGTGCGTTGCGTAGCTACTTATGATCCATGTACATCTGTGCTTTTAACTACCAGTATTATTTAGCTTCGATTCGCTGCTTATAATTATTTGATGCTGGGCAATTTCGGATTGTACTTGCTTATTACTTGCACTCTAGGCCTTCTTAATAGGCCACAATACCGTATGGCCTATATTCCTAGGCCATACGCCAGATTTCTGGGATCAAAGTGCCTCTCTATCGGAGAAATTGATGTGGGGTAGAGCACTTAAGTTTAATATCATCGCCACATTTAATAAATCCCTGGCGATCTAATTATCTTAGGTCCTCTTTCCTAAAAAGGTATATACGCAACATCGCATCAATAAACTTTTATTTGGAAGAGCTGCACCAGCTCAAATTGAGGCTGTATAAAATCGAAGCGGAATATTCATCGTGTATAGCCACTGTGTAATTTAAAGCTATATATATGTTTATATTGACGTTTTATTTCTTACTCGTTCATAGTTGCATTCTCGCCTTTGCCTCACGATGCTGGCTTCTCTACGCTGCTGCCTCGTGCCCGGAAAGCTGCCAGCATGCTGTGAGTGCTAGAGACGGACTAGTAGCTGCATGAGGTGCATTAGGTTGCCTCGTCATTTTATGCCATTCGTTCTTCTGATGCTACATGCATGGCTCACGCATGAGTCTCAACCCAAGAGCAGATGAGCAATGACGAGACATACACGCCTATGCTGTACTTACAGGCCTCAGGATGGTGTCATTACGCGCTCTTTCTCATCAGACACTTTCTGGGGTTCATGGTCTCTCACTACCGCACCATCTCCGCACAAGCAGCACCCCATCGTCAACTGAGCTCCGTGCAAGTGCTTTGCTGAAACAATCAAACAAGGTGAGAGGAGGGCTGTTTTCCGCATTAATCAAGGCAGCTTGCTTCTTCCCCGAGGCGGGGTACATGCCAACTTTGAATTACATTTCAAAGTTGAAGGAGGCAGGAGTGTGTTTGCATGTGTATTGAGTGTATGCGTGTGTAAGTGCATGCATGGAAGTGTGTGTGTGTGTGTGTGTGTGAGTGTGTGTGTGTGTGTGTGTGTGTGTGTGTGTGTGTGTGTGTATGTGTGTGTGTGTGTGTGTGTGTGTGTGTGTGTGTGCGTGTGTGTGTATGTGTGTGTGTGTGTTTGTGTGTGTGTGTGCTTGTGTGTGTGTGTGTGTGTGCTTGTGTGTGTGTGCTTGTGTGTGTACTTGTGTGTGTATGTGTGTGTGTGTGTGTGCGTGCGTGCGTGCGTGCGTGCGTGCGCAAGCATGTATGTGTATGTGTGTGTTTGTGTGTGTTTTTGTGGGTGTTTTTGTGGGTGAATGTGTGTATGCGCACGTGCACGCATGTGTATGTGTGTGTCCTCATGCTTGTGCATGTACATGTGCGTCTTTGTGTCCGTGTGCGTGCATTGCAGTGCTGAAGTTGACGTGAAATCACCTTCATGTATGGTATGCGTCCATGGCTTCAGTGCCGGAATCTAAAGACAAGGTCATCAAAATAACCATGTTTTGAAAGAATTGCTTTAGTTTTCGTGTTGTACAAGCACTAGTTTAAAGAGCTCAATATCAATGGCTAATTCTGTGTACCAAGCAATGTAGAATCTCCTAAGACAGCTGGCTCGTGTCGTGCACTATCATTTCACTCCTATTGCTAGTATCATTTAATCCTGATGAAGCCATTCTACTGCTCTATCATATCTGCAAGGGAAACCCCAGGTCCTGCAGCTATCTGCTATCTTTGTTGCAACAGCAGCAAGGTACAATTTTGAATAAGAGGCATGTAATGATGCACGCAATCTATCTTGCACCCTCTCCATCCCACCCCTTCTATTTGTGTTGGTACAAGTCTAAGTTGCTGCTGGTTTCAAAGTAGACACAGCACTGTTAAGCGTCCCATTGTATTCAGAGAGCCGTGACCTTGACCAGAAGCATTCATTAATGGCAACCGACTAACCAACGGCCATGCTGAGACACTTAATAACAGACACAACTTAAACAATTGCTCATTCTCTTGCATTGTCAGTAGCTAAGTTCCTTGGAATCTCATCAAATGACCTCCCCCTGCAGCCTCATCTACTTGTTTGAAGTCGCTGCAGTGTCGTCAATTTTTTTAACAGTTTAGAGTTGCAACATTGATAGTATCAGGAGCTTGATCTCAGACTTCAGTTTAAAAAGGCCATATTGGAAGGATCAGTACGTAAGAGGTCTCCAATCAATTTTAAGAAACGCAACAACTGTTTAATAAAACAAACAAGTTGCGGTATTTCTTCATAACGATGTGATACAAGTATTATCGCTTATGCATACACGATTATTGCACTCAAATAGTATATATACAGACACCCACACAATGTACACATATAAAAGTGCTTGTATGCAAAAATGTGTACAGATGGCATGTGCTTCTCCTGGGCCCCAAAACTCTTTTGCAAGTGGAGCTAAGGACGAAGCTGCAGCACGGTAGGCAGCAGGCAGTAGGCACAGTTCCCAACCTTAAATCATGTGCCCTTATCGCAATGACTCCTGAAAAGCTGGGTGCTGGAGCAAAGCCCCGGTCTTGCTTGATAGCATACATCTCAAGGCGGAAGTTGTAGCCCCAAATTTGTTTGATGACATTTCCATAACTCACCTTAATAGCTTTTTGCTGCAGGCCCTTTAGCGGCAATGACATTTGGGCCGGCACAATTGTGGGCGACCCTGTGCACAACACCTCCAAGCACGGCGTGGTCTCCCGGATCCGCTTCCTAGCAACAGGGGATAAAATGTGAGCTTATTTTGACTTTGTTAGACATACAGCCATGGAGTAGGGTAGTAATAACCCAATCACTGATCAGGAGTTTTCATTGCCAGTCTTGGGGGGAGCGCTTTTTTCCAAAGCAAACCTGCATGTTTGTCCTTAAGTCGTGCGTTCCTGGCTACGTCACCTCGCAAACGGAAGGTTTTTTGCCTGCTCAGCTAGACAATTGTGTGGTAAAGTAAACTGCTCTGCACACTTGAAGATTGCAGGCAAGGCACACAGCAAAAGGGCGCGCATGCCTCACATTATTTGCGCCTCAAACCTGCACAAATGCCCTACTGTGCATTCCCTACCCAACCCTTCCCAACTTGCAGCCCCTACTTCCTTGAGTGGGTTGACAAAGATGTCAAAATGTTTGAGGGCCTGAGCAACGGGAGCCAGCTTTCTGTCAAGGTGATTATTTGTCTGTTCAAAATTGTGGCATGTGGAGTTATTACGCAAGAGAAAATTGCATGTGCAGGTGACTTTAAAAAAAGGATTGTCAGATAATTGCACACAAACACACACGCATACACACACACAGAGAGAGAGAGAGAGAGAGAGAGAGAGAGAGAGAGAGAGAGAGTTTTAAGTACTGAATGCCTACTCATGCTGATGCCTGCATATTTGATGCAGGGGCGGCTGCGCAGTGACCAACAGCCTCCTTCTAATGCTGTTTTCCCTGAAGAGAGCCAGACCACTCCGGAAGCGGTCTGTACCATAGAAGTCTCCGACCCCCAATTCTTATTTTAAATCCAGCAGGTATGACTGTCTGCACGCGTCTTTATTTGTAAGCAGGCAAATGTGCAAATATGTGTTTGACCAAATTTAAATGTTTCTGCCATGCAGCTATATATATACATCACAAAAACAGCAGGTTGTTTCTTCTTTTTCACTCTTGCTTTAGGATTTTGAGAATAATCATGAAGCAGAAACTTTATTTTTGCAAGCAGAGGGGCTTGTTTGCAATTGAACTGTCATTCATGTTTCCACGTTTTCACTTGAGCAGTCATTCACAGCACTGACGATTCACACTACGCTTAAATTTTGCTCAAAGGTTTAAAACATACACAAGCACCATAGGAAGGCTTAACTACAAATGGTCCTTGAGGGCTATTAGTATGATGCGTGATCTGAATACAGTTGGTGACATATGCGGTACAGTCACTGTTCTTGGCTGGCACGTTTCTTCTGAGGACTGGGTTTAGGCTAGAACATGCCAACATCAGTTCCTGCAAAAAAAATTATTCCACCTAAAAACTATTGTTGAGAAAGTTCACATTCCGTTTGATGCTCAGAAACGTACAATTTTATAGTCTTTCTTTTAAAATTTCTAGTCTTGTTTGCTGTTATAGAAACCAAAAAGTGATGAATTAAATGCAAGGCATACAAACTCCAGGTATTCCAGTGCAACATGGTCTTGATTGCTTTCTCTCTTTCTCCATCGAGTTTTCCACATGACTTCACACCTTGCTTTTGATAGTTTTTTGTTTGATGTGCTTTGCCTTACGTTCCTATTATTTTTTAGAGTTACAAGTTCTGTACATCAGTACATCACGCGAATACTATAACTTGGGGTTTTGAGTTCATCAAAGCGGCAAGCGGCAAGGGGAAAGACCCACTTCCTTAAAATACCTCCCACACTCAAAAGGAAACAAAAAAAGAATGCAGGTAGTGCGAACACCTCTAGTATGGGTTGGGAAGGGATGTTATGCATCCTGCATCACCCTTTGGATGCTGAGCCACACAACATCTTACCTGGAGAATAAAGAGGAGAGGCTTTTCTATAGGGATTAGGTGGTTGGGATGGAAGCCAGAGGCGTGTGTTCCACCAAATGATTGCTCATATCCTTTGAGGATGATGTACAGAGCAATGGAGGCTCCATTTGAAGAAGGTACAGCGAGTGCTTTGTGCTGCTCTTGTGTGAATGTGACTTGATCTGATGAAAGGAGCCCATATTGTTAAGGTGAAAGCCAACTTTATATAAGCAAGTTGTGAGGACCAAGATAATAAATGATAGAGGAAAACAAAGAATCGTTAACTGTAACCAAGAGCCAAGAGTGTGTGCTGCCTGCGTGTTTGTCTATGAATGATTTTCAACTCAGTAATTTTTAAAATTAAAGGCAGGAAGAGCAGTTGTGAGGGCAATAAAAAGAGAGAAATTTGAGAGGAACATCCTTACCTAACAATTGCACATCTTTCTTACTGATGGCTTACTCTGTAAACTCTGATATCACTTGCTTCTTTCCAAAAAATGGAGTTCAAGTGTTACACATCGAACTCAGCAGCTTTCCTGATCCGTTAAGGATTTTTTCTAAGATTGGAAAGAACTTCCTGCAGGAGCATAAGGTGTTTAAAGCTATAAATTAGCAAATATTTGTGCTAAAAATCCAAGATGGACAGGGGTCCCTTTGCTCTGACAGGATTGGCAAAAGCAATAACCTCTCTTCCTAGGCGCATTATGAACCTGAACTTGACAACACAGCACTTTGAGTTAACGTTGACCTCATCTTGCTTGGGCGGAGCACCCCAGCACACAAAGAATAAGTGTGTATCCGTAGTCTGTTGCAAGCTCAGTAGGCCTTTCCGAGTAACAAACATGGCTGGGTTTAAAAAGAAAGTTCTTTTGTAATGCACGTAGGAGCCTTCTAAATATGGTTCAGACGTGATGTCAAAAATCAAGAGAAATTTCTTATGCTACAACGCTCCTCACAAGCCCACCCATCCCAAAAAACAAGCACAGCCAGTTTATCATTATGGAAACTTACCTATTTGATTATATACCACCCTATTTGATCATATACCTAAATCTATTTGGTCATATACCCTAACCTACAACAAAACAAGCCATCCAGCAACCTTGAAATCTAATGAAATGGATTTATGAGCTAGTTTAGACAGGAAACCTTGACACCAAAGCAGCAGAAGTTCAGCATGCGTGCATAAGTTCAAATGCTCTCCACAGCTCACAGCATTTAGAACTGAGTTTATTGGAGATCAAGACTTGCCACGTTTGCGAGCTGCTCCCACCCTGGGCTTGACCTCTGATGTAGCAGCCTGCATACACAAGGTTTTATGCGGATTTGTTAATCTTCTGATTTACTCGTTTAGATGGCAAGCATGCTCCTGCACTACCCACCCTCCACCGTAGACCAACTGGGTCCACGCAAGCTGCAAGCGCCTGTGTTGACAATGATCCCCAGCACTTAGATCATGGTATCCCAGATATTGTGTAGTTTCACGCCACTGCTTTGAAATCAGGAAATGGGCAGAGTTCTTGCCTTTGCGATGATCATAAAATAGGTTATCCCTTTTATGCACGCACCGGTAGTCCACGCTTCCTGCAAGGGGCAGCAGGAGCGGTTGAAGCCTCTGCTGCTGGTGGTGGTGCCAGTGCGGCTGGCATAGTTGTTTGAGCTGCCAGTCTCTCTCTCCTGCTCCTGTTGCTTGCCATGGAGCCTGAGCGAGGGCTGCTGCTACCGTATGAGCAACCTTTGCCAGCAGGGGACCCAGCGCTCAGCTCTACAGCAGCAACAGCGGCAACGGCTGCAGAAGGAACAGCAGCATTGGCGGGGGCGGGGGCTTCTGCAGCCTCCTCCTCCTCCTCCTCCTCCTCCTCCTCCTCCTCCTCCTCCTGCACAAATTTGAAATTTACAATGTGACCAGGAGGCGCCAGTTCTTGTAACTTTTGGACGTCAACTATCAATCGCATTTTTTATTTTATTATCGAAATCCTGAGATTGAGAGCTATCGATTGGTATATAAATGAGTTCAATCGGAGAAGGTCAAGAGGGGGGGGGGTCGGCGGAGTTTCGACTTTTTGGGACCCCCAAATTTTACTGGGGCATTTTGCCGAGATTAAAATTATATATTTGGAATCCTCAGCTCGAGAACTGTCGATTGGCACCCTCTTTGAGCAAGGGTTTGGGTTAAGGGGGGGGTCTGTGGACATGTCCAAAAGTCAAAGGCACACGTGCTCGGGTGCAGGCCGCGGGGCGAGTCAAGCCGATGAAGCAGCAATTTACCCCAAACTTACAGGATTGTGCCAGCATGAAATATCCAGAGGATTTCTGAAGAAATGGAAGCAATGTGGGACTGTGCAAGCCAGTTATGGGTGCCAAGTAGGTCACGTGTGCACGGGCGTCTGTATCTCGGTTTTTGCCCCATAACTCTGCGGCATTACAGTTTCAGGTCTTGATGAGTGTGCAGATGGATGCCTATTTGAAAAAGGAGCAGATTGGTACCCTTTTTGTCTGGGTGGGGGCACTGGGTGATGGGTATTGGGGGGGGGGGGGGTCAAGGGCCCCCAAACCAAAAAATAGGGTTGACGTCCATTACTTTTTTTTTGGCGCCTCCTGATGTGACTAACATTTTTTACTAGGTAGCAAGTTTACAGTGAGTGACGCCCTTTCCTCTTCAAGGCATGCTACGTGGCTTTCGGGATTTGATACAAGTGCTTTTCTAGCTTTCCAAAGATCTGCCGAGTCCATTGTGAGACACAATTCTTGTGGTGCAGCAAAAGTGGTACGCTACTTTATCACTCTTGCTCTTTATCTATATTTCTCTGTTGTTTCTCCATTTCTTATAACTTAAAATTATCTTGCATCACATTATTTGCTCTAATTTAAGCTTGATTTTTTACGCCTTTGGTAGGCCAGCTGTTTCTGTTTTTTCCTCTTCTTTCAGAGCAAGTTGTGAAGGCCCTTGAGTAGTCGTGAGTTATCTTGGCAATAATTCCCTGATAGTACATCTCACGATGCAGATGAAATAGAGCATCCAGCAGGTCCTTTCAGTGGAAACCAGACCAAACCTCTCACACACACACACACTCCCTCTCTCTCTCCCTCACACACACACACACACACATTCCCACCTTGCTGGCCGTGCCCCCTTCCTGTGAGGAGCCGCCACTCCCCTGCTCTGGCTGCTCTGCCATCCACTGACCCCATGGGTGCTGCGCCTTGCGCGCCTGGATGACTTCAAGGCTCTCTCCTGATGGTGCAAAGATGTAAGCATGAATATACAAAACCAGAAGCACACAGTATGAGTATGTAGAGTGTTGTAGCATTTATTGTATAGCTACTGGGTTGGTGGCTCAGCACGTGTGTTAGCAGGAGGCACTCTAATTCCCTCCCCCCTTATCTGCTTACCAGTGACAAGGTGCACCAAAAAGTCGTGCACGTTCCCATATCCCTGGGATCGGGCGTACGTTAGCACTTGGCGTGTGGGTTCCAGTTCCAGCTGCAATGTGACAATGTACACAAGCATGGTCCGATTTTGCATTGACACCCCTTAAGTGCATGGCGCCCCCTTTTCAAGTGCGCTGCTTCATTTGTGCCCTGTAGTATGTGGTTGTCTTTTCTATTCAAAGCAATCAGAAGCTAACGTTGCATTGGCAGCAATGATTGGAGTTGCTTTGAGCAGCGCTCACTTGGAGCAACGCAGGGCACAAACTGACAGGATAAGCAGCTAGACCAGGCAAGGAGCAAGCTATGCAAAGCAAGATCAAAAAACCCACCTTCTTGCGGCAGGGGCCGCAGTTGCAGCAAGACACGCAGCCAGGGCCACAGGTGCCCCTGCAAGGTGGGCACACCCATTGCCCACTTGCCACAGCAGTTGCCTGATCCTCTCCGTGCCTGTTCCTCAGGCAGCTCGCACTGCACGCCAGCAACATGACAAAGCACGCAGCATTTGGGCTGAGGATGAACAAGACCTCAACATTGTCTGTGGATGCGACAATGTTTTAGCCATTTTCGTGCACCTAATGTCAGGCTCTGAGGGTAGCCAAGGACTGGGCTAGCAACAAAAGGTTTCCCCCAAACTAGCTACACCCTTTATGCTCCTTACATCCTTAAATTTTTTACACATACAATGCAGCCACACTTGCAACCACGCAAAAGGCAGCTCACCAAAAGGTCGTGGGCATCTTCTTGCCCTTGCCACAGGTTGGGTGTGTGCACGTCACGTGGTTCTCGAGGGTCTTCTGGCGACACCTACAGTCTCACGTGTGTGTGTTGTGTTGTGTATGTGCGCATGTAAATGCGAGTGCAAGTGTCAGGCCATCACTTGTGATTTAACTGTTGTGACAGATGTTCTGATTTATATGTTGTGGCACATTCTTTGCCATACAGCACGTGTATGGTGCAAAAATGTCCTGATTACATTTTGTACAGCAGGGAGAGGATGCAAAGAGCGTGACGCGGTTTCTTCAATTAGCTAGATTTCAAGCAAAAGACACATTGTACATAAAGAAAAAAGGTAAAAAGCTTTAAAAGAGGCAAAGGAGCTTCAAAAAGGGCAAAGAGCTTCAAAGGACAAAGGGTATAGAGCTTCAACGCATGCAGTCTCACCAGTGGCACGTAAGGCCGTGCTTAGAATCGTACACCTTCCCCCCCTGGATGCGGACACCCTTGCCACTGTCCACAGGTCTGCGTTGCCTCACACGAGCTGCCAGGGCCTGATCTACTGAGCCTTGCACCTCAGCACTACCTGCAGGCATTGCGTAATGTACCGTGGAATATGTGCCAAACATGCATGTACAAGCATGTCTGTACAAGCAAGCGTATACAAGCATGCACGTACGGTGTGTGCTTGCCTGCCACGTGCAGACTTGTGCCGCACAACCAGCCTGGTTCACCCAGCCACGCGCCTCAATGCCACTTGTGGGTATTGAGTGCGCGTAATGTGGTCTTGTGGCAAGTGCTTGTACATTACTGAGGGCCCGAGGCGGGGCGGAGGAATTTCTCAGGCAGTTGTTCGATTTCCAATCAGTGTTGTGCACATACGGTGTCAATCAGAAATGGCACCGTTAATTACGGTGCTTAAATGACGTCTACGTCACATAATCGTAATTAACGGTGAAATTCATACTGACGGTCGGAAATCGTAAGTAACGGTGCGTCAGGTACTCAGTGGCTCAGAGTGCCAACTCAAGCTCAAGCTCAAGGGGCGCTCTCAGCGCCCCGATTTCCCCATAAACAACATTTGCGATGCAAATATAAAATGTCCTCCGGAAAATAAGGCCAAGAGGGCTCGTGTGGCCCTGAGTCAGTCGAGCCTGGCCCGGTCTGGCCAGCTGCTGACGGTTTCCCACCGTAAATAACTAATTCCTGACGGTTTCCCACCGTAAATAACTGTAAAGCCGACCGTCAGACGTCAAAAATAAAACCACCGTAAATTACGCCTGAGGATTAGTTTCTGACGGTCAAAACCGTAAATTACGCCTGACCGTCAAATGACGGTTGACGGCGTCAACCGTAAAGTGCACAAAACTGTTTCCAATACTGCTAAAGACGACGATACAAGTCACAGGTCACACGAGTCTATGACAGCTTCCTGCCAGTCACTGGTGCTCTGTATGGCTTGCCAGAGCTCTCTCAAGTACAGAACCGGCAAATGATTTGCTCAAACAATTTACTCCTTGAAGGCTCTCATCTTCTGCTGCCACCACCCTGCAACTCCGCCTCAGGTCCCAATGCAAGCACCCATTGGCGCTGCAAGCAAGCACCCACTCTTTGCTGCCAAAATTTGCTGAAAGCCTTGAGCCAATGCTAGACAAACGCTGTTTAAGGCGCAAGTCCATGGTTCCCACCTTGGCCCTGCTCATATGCCTGTAGCGCTTGCACCCCATGGCGTGAACGTATCTCCTCCACCTCCTCTTCTGTCAGTGCACGCAAGGTTGGAGTGCGGCGCGGGCCACGAGAGGCCTGTCTATCACCCTCTAGGTCACCAAAGCCGTCCTCCTGTGTACACGTAACAACCGGACGAATTGCCGGTCATTTACGGGTTTGGGGTCTGGCCGCTTCCATGAGTGCACATGCACGCGTACATGGCAGTCATCAGCTGCTATCAAAACAGTGCTAAGTGGCAATGGGCATGGCTGGATTGTTGGACTACAGGAAGCGAGGAAGTGATGACCATGCCACACAAGAAACGCTGGCACGTTAAGGCAGGATTAGCTATGCCCCATGCCATGCTAACCAAGTGAAAGCGTGCATGACAAGTCCACCATCGCATCATCGTGTAAGTGGACAAACGCAGGATATGCGCATCCTACGCGCAGGTACACCCCTGTCCTCAACCTTAGCCTGATCATAGATTGTACAATCCAGCATATATTGAGGTACATATCAGAGGATCACTTCCTTGTCAGACATTAAGTACAAAAAGGCCACCTACATATTCTTGCGTATCTAAGCTGGAGATTCATCTATTGGCTCACCCGATAGTTGACACGGGTTCGCCCCTCTGTCCGGCTGGAGCGCCGCCTCTCAGTATGCAGGGAAGCAGGGACGACCCTGGGCTGGCGAGGGCGTGGCGTAGCCCTTCCTGTATTGGAGAGAGTGACAGCAAGTTTTTGGCGTGACAATGGATGGGCCCTGGGCTGTCGGGCAGAGGCAGAGCTTTGGCCAATGTCCTACACATTGACCACTCTGGATGCTGAACAACAACAGCAGGAGCTGGTTTTTCAATTTTGCAGAGGAGCTGCTTTGACAAGGTTGTGGCAAGAGTGTGGGTGTTATTGAGACATTGGCTAGTCCTAGCAGCCTAGTGCAAATTATTGTGAGTCGGCGACTGCCTTGAGCAGGCATTGCTGATCAACAAGACAGCCAATTACCAGGAGCACTAGACCCAGCAGCAGCCGCGCTCGCCAGCTCACGTGCAGCTGAGTCCACACCAATCTCCTGTAAGTAAAATTGTACATATGTACGTATGTTGTGTGTGTGCGTGTGAATAGGTGTTATGCGTAGGCGTGTGTGTTTATATGCGGGCAAATGTGTGTGTGTGTGTGTGTGTGTGTGTGTGTGTGTGTGTGTGTGTGGGCACGTTTGTGTGTGTGAGCGTGTTTGTGTGTGTATGTGTGTGTGTTTGTGTGTGTGCATGTGCATGTGTATGTTTGTGTGCATGCCTGCGTGCGTGTGTTTGTGTGTTAGTGTGCGTACCTGCATTTGTGTGTGCGTGTGTGTGTTTTTGTGTGTGTATGTGTGTGTGAGTGTGCGTGCGTGTGCAAGTGTGTGAGTGTTTGTATGTGTGTGTGCATGTGTGTGTGTGTGTGAGTGTGTGTGTGTGAGTGTGTGTGTGTGCTTGTGTGTGTGTGTATGTGTGTGTGTGTGTGTATGTGTGTAAGCGTGCGTGCGTGTATGCATGTGTGTATGTGTGTGTGTGTATGTGTGCTTGTGTGTGTGTATGTATGTGTGTGTGTGTGTGTGTGTGTGTGAGCGTGTGTGTGTATGTGTGTGTGTGTATGTGTGTGTATGTGTGTGTGTGTATGTGTGTAACGAGCATACTCACTACGGTGGAGCTCGAAAGAATGAGCTTGCTGCGGGAACCGAAGGGCTGCGTAACCGCATCGCGGTTTTTGCTTTCGCACCTGTAGCATCCTTCTGTTGTCAGCCACTCGCCTCTCCCGCTCCAGCTCATAACTGTTTGTCGTCATCGTCAGTCCAAGTGGCTGGGGCGTGCTCGAAAACGAAGGCTACACCAAAACAAGGACCCAGGTTTGCACAGACACCGAATGCAACCTGCTCACCAGCATTTAAAGTACTGCGCAAGAGGCACTCGACCCACCAAAGGGTCGATGAACTCGATGGACCCACCTCCCAAAGGAACTCCTTCCGGTTCAAGCCAGAATATTTGCCAGGAAATTCAAATTTGTTTAAAAAGAGTAAAGATTGTGAACAAAAATTGTGTTGAGTAATTGTGCATCACATAATTGCCAGACGTTAAATACCCGGGTAGGTCGGTCGGTTTTATTAACTTAAGCGTTAATCACATCAACGATGCTGTTTATTTTCCGCCCTTTTGTTCACCCAATGAAGACCGATTGAATTAGGCTGCAGAGATTCGGAAGAGCGGATGTTTAAATGGTCAAAGTTAAGACAAAGGCTGAACTTGGCCCGGAATTCCAATGCCATGTAGCCCTGACTTGAAGGGCGTTTTATACAACGGGCAACGCCACTTTATGTCGTTATTCCGCAGCAATTAATCCCCCCTTTAGATTAATGAAAACCAAGCCGCTTTGATTCATCAATTTAGCCATTAATCCACTCTTTGTAAGTGCGAGAGCGGTTAAATTATTTCCATCCATCCATTAATCGACCCGTAATAAATGCACCATAAGGTAATAAATCAAGGTATATTATGTTTAACTACCGCTAAAAATAGGAAGTTCTGCCATAAACTGTAGACCTAGGTAGGTCCTCGCTTACTTGCATTGGCTCTCATCAAATAAGAATAGACTAAAATCGTTTAAGACTGGTGGGTCGGTTGACTCATGGGTCGGTATGAGAGATAGGAAAGACCTATCCAATGACCTTAATGGAATATTCTTGTTTTGAAAGGTGGATTATCTTCCTTGACGCTTCATTTATAAAAATCCGAGTTGTAGATAAGGCGAGCTGGAGCTGGAGGTGAGCCACGCACATTTCCCTGTCAGCTCGGAGTCTGTTCTTTCTCTGCAGGGTGTTTTGAAATGTAGTACCGTCGGGCAGGCTTACTTTCCATTGTGCACGCAGCGTGAGTGCTGTCAAGCACTTCAGGTGATTTCTCTTTTGTGCTTGTGCCCCCTTGTGGTCGCTGCAGTTTTGTAGCAGGCTTGCTCATTGAGGATTCCTCTTTACAAATTTCTTTTTACAGGTCTTTCACTGATCCTGTAGGCTTGATCTGTTCCTTTTGGCTCGCTTCACCATTCCTTCCCATGTGCACGCGCAGTCGGCTGTGTCAAGCTCATTGAGGTGAAATTAACGCACATTTTCCTGCTATATTCCTGCGTGTTTCCTTGTAGTCTTATAAAGGTCAGTGATGTCAGGCACGATCTCAGCTCTGTTTCCTTTTGAACCTTTAGGGGATTTGCTTTGCTGTCATAGGGATGGATTTACCTTGCCATTGCTGGATCTGAACATTTGCCGTTGCAGGCCGACGGTCAGAGCTTTCAGGGGTCCACGCCAAGGCGTGTGGTTTTTCACTTGTACTCAGAGTTGTTGTTTTTCTGAGCTTAATCATGGACAATCATCCTGAACTTGTTTTTTACGTATATATATTACATATCATAGAAATTGGTAATAAACCAATATAGTTATGCCCATGCCCGCACTCGTATCTCAGTGGACACAGTGATCAGTGAGGCAGTAATGTGAATCAGTGAAGCAGTAATGTAAGATGGTTTTGTGGCAGACACTTTGAGACGTTTTTCCCGATTGATTTAACTTGGACCTATCTGAACCGTTTTGAACGAACCTGAACCACCCGCTGTTTAGTCGCTCAAAAATGTGCAAGAACACAGTTGTAAACACGGTTGAGAATAATGTGAGATTTTTAGCAATGTCTCGATTGTTCAAGGATAAAAGGTCTTTCATTTAGCTATGTCTGATTGAGAAAGTATGCTGAAAATGTGGTTGTTCCGCTTAAATGTGGTTTGGTTTGAGGTGATTAAATGTTGCACGCAATCAACGTGGAAAACAGTGCGGGCATGGGCAATAATTTACTCAAATTTATCGTTATTACTGTAAATTATTTTAGTATTGGTATCTTGGGGGGGTGGGGACCAAAGTGAGTACCTCTTCGTGGTGGTCCCTAGAAACATGTACAGGAGTGCACGGCTAAACTCACTCGGCACACAATGTGTGCAGCACACAAAAACATCCCAGCCATAACATAAAACGGTGTTTTTCAACACCATTCAACGGTAGCAACTCACTGGTTTTATTTGAGAATAACAAGGATCAAAGTTAGGATTAAATTTAGAAAGGAATGCAGGATTGCTGTTTGGATGTAAAAAATATATGTTTTGCCCTAATACAGTAAGATACATATAAGTATCCAGGACCCTTAGTTAGGTAACAGAAATGAGGGAAGTGTATTTGTACTCAAAGCGACTAAAAATTATAAAATTCCCAAACGGATGATTGCAGAGCAGAAATATAGTAGTAGCAGAGCAGGAACATATTTTCAGTGCGCGGGAATTTCCAACCGGATAATGCTCTGTAGAACAGGAGGGTTGCATTATGCTTTTCAGGCAAAGCAATATTACAAAATGTCCATTAGCATTCTAAAGCTCTCTAGAGAGAGAGTCTCTGAACCGGATCCTGCCGAACTGAAGGGTTGCACTATGATATTCAGACAAAGCAACAACCCAAAGCATTTTCTGGAACATTTTAAAGCTCTATGGAGTACCCAACCAGATATGCCCTGCAGACCTGGAGGGTTGCATTATGATATTCGGACAAAGTAACAGTCCAAAGCATTTCCTGGAACATTATAAGCGCGCAGGAATTTTAAACAGGAAATTGCCGAGCAGAGCCAGGTCCCAGGGATTTGCCTGATCCCGAAAGCAACAACTGTGTAAATTTCTTATATTTTTTTATGACGCGAAAGGTGCCTCAGGCGAGGATTACACGTGGCAGCCTACACACTTCTCACATTTTTCATCCTGTTTAAGACCGCACCCTAATAATTGCGGGCGGGCGCAGTCAAATGCCACGTTGCAGTGCCCCGTCGGCCACAAAGAGTTTAAGAGAACTTCTTATTGATCTGGTTTCAAGGCAATTTAAGGCAATGAATCAATCATGCAAGCAGAGATCACTGATTTGATGGGGCGTCCCGGACGGATTTGATCAGCGCTGCTAGCTGGCATGAACTTGCATGATTGACTCCCTCTCAATTATAATTAGAGACAAAGGTCCAGAACCAAGAAAATCTCAAAAAAATTCCAGTGACTTATTCAGAAAGTATGTGTATTATCAGGAGGTATAAATATCCAAAAACAACACCATCAATTGAGCTCAGGTTGTAGCTCTTGTAAACAGATGTTTTTAGGTAGCAACGGACGTGCCATGCTAAATCAGTGGCGTGGGCAAGTCATGTGATCAATCCTGGAATTTATAACTTTACAATGTGAGCAACGGTTTTAAGGTATCAGGTAGTTTCGCCAATTTTAGGTGATCCTCTTGTAACAAACTCGCCCTTCCTCCCAGAAATATATGGCTCATACTTGCAATCAATGCTTAAGCCGGTACCATAATTGTCATGAACACAGTACATCCTTAACTATGGCAAAAAGTCCCTGATCCACATTGATACTCATATTTACCGTTGGCGTGGTGGGGGGTTGCCTGGTGCACCCCTTTAATGTCTCTCCTCCCTACTCATTTTCTCTTATTTGATTGAATCGGGGGTGCAGAAAAGGAAATGACAAGAGAAAGAAAAAGAAAAAAAAAAATCTACGCAGGCAGTGAAAGCCACTCCCCACATTAAATAAGGACAAGGAGCCACTTTGGTACCAAGCACGTAGAGCTCCTCCACCGCAAAAAGGAAAGTAAAATCAATGGGGATCAAGAGGGTTGCAGGCTTGGTCTGAAACCGGCTCCTGATGAGAGTTGATAACAGTACTGGGAAGGGCACGTCTGGTATGGACAAGTCTAGCAGCAAAATTCACAGAGTGCACATGGAGCTTGGAGGCAAGCTTCTTAACTCTTTGAGAATCGAGACCCAGTTCCTTGAAAGGCTTCAGAGTGTGAGTGTTGTAGATGGTGCCGCCCACACCCAAAAGGATGATGCGGAGAGTAACGGAGGCTCCTTGGAGAATGTTGCAAAGGTCTTTGTGTTGTTCCTTTGCGGCGTTCAGCTGGTTCTGAGGTCTGGTGTCCTCACAGTACTTGATCTTGACGAGGTGGATGTCGCGTCGAGTTTTGTTGAGGTCTTTAGGTCGGTGCTGTCTGGGGTTGGTGGCTCTACTAGTGGCTGGCGGTGCTGCTGAGGTGCTCCCAGTGTCCCTCAAGTGCCCCCTGCCACTTCGAAGAACCCACCCCCCTACATTAGTTTGTTGTTTTTGTGTTTTTGCAGCGATGGGAGTAACCAGCACAATATCTGGGCGGCTGGAGGTAAATCTGTCTTTATCTGGGAAGCGGGGTGGGAAGTGCCATTTGGGAACAATTCTACTTTCAGCTGTTTCAGGAATCTGGAGATTTTGCATGGTCATCCGTTCGTTGCTGCCTATATCCATGGAGACAGCGCATGATCCTAAGGAGCTTGTTTTGCTGATAGCCTTAAAGATCATGCGGCATGCTAAGTTGTGTCTTTCGGTGATCATGTTCCTTATTTGCGTGTGTTGGCACCCAGAAAGGATGTGCAGGGCACTGTCTACTTATGGGCAGAGGGGGCAAGTTTGACTTGTTGAGAGTTTAAACAATACCGCATGTTTTTGATGGAATAGGGTGCGTGTTCTGTATTTCATAATGATACATTTGGTCTTAAAGGGGACATCGGATGATGCTAGGTAAGCATTGCTAGTGGCTCCATTGGCAGTGCCGTCCTTTATGAGGGTCTGGTAGTACGCATGGTAGTTCGCTTCAGTTTTGGCATTTCCCAGTTTATGAAGAAAATGCACGTGTGCTTGAAGGGCGTCACGGTGGTTTGGTAGGTACCAAAGCTTTGGGGGAGGAGAATGGGCCATGTTTGTTGTACGGGTATAAATATGGGTTTGTGTTTGGTTTTCTATGTCTTCTTTTGCAAGCCAGCGGATGTTGTAGAAGAGATTTTCCTCAGGGCCTGCTGTTTTGATGGAGGTGTCAGCGATGCCGGAGTAGGTGGTGGCTGACTTTTTAGCAAGGGCGTCAGCATGTTCATTATCAATAATACCGGCATGGGGCTTTACTTTGAAGAAGCAGTGCGTGGATGGGCGATGGTGATTGGCAGATTGCTTTAGCAATGGATTGAAGGACATCTCCTTGGATGTGGTGGCGATGGAGATCCGGGTGTGAGAGCTCCTTTTTAATTTGGTGCAGTGATGCAAGGCTGTCAGTGGCTAAATGTGAGTAGCCGTGTATGACTGCAGCTGCTATAGCTGCTAGCTATGCCCGTGAGATGGTGTTGGTTATACCCATGCTTTTTGGGTTTACAAAGTGGGAAACATTTAAGTGAGGGTGGTATATGCCTGATCCCGTGTCTTGCCCTACTTCATTCTTTTGGAGGCTGCCATCAGTGTAGGTCCAATCCTGCCAATCTTTTACCTTACGGGTTAGGTTTTGGCTGGAGCTGTTGATAATAGTACTGGAAAGTGTACAATTTGTTATACAACCAAAACCGTGCTGCTCAGCCAGTGCATCCATATAGGAGGCCCATCAATCTGCCCTTTCTGCCAAAATCTTGACGGCACCTACCACACGCTGTCGGGCTGCGGTCATCCCATAGTAAATAAAAATGACAATAAATAGTCATAACGCGGCTGGACCAATGATTCTGAAAGCGAACCATCAAGGTGCACAGGTGCCTGCCTAACACAAGCCAACGTAGGGGGTCAATGCAACATTATGATACGCCCTTCTGAAGAGACACGAGTAGGAACGATTCCAACCTGGCTCTTACCTTCCAATTACAATGCACAACAGTGGCGGAAATATAGCAAGCCAGATGCGATCATAGTTACTCCGACCCAGCAACCATGCCCCAAACGAAACCCAAAAAGCACGTCCCAATGCAAACTAGATCTGCCTATAAGCTTCCCATGATAACCTAGCAGACGGCGCTGCCAATCCATACCCCTAGCTATGAAACCAAGAAACATACAACAAAACAACGCGATATACGTCTGATTGAAATTGGGTACTGTATAAACTTCCCTACTCAACAAGCAGAAAAGGCACAAGAACAACACAAGCTGCTAATGCCTTGCTTACTTGGATGCCGCAAAACCCTCTACACCGTTCTGCTAGGAGCAACAGGCACCACTTAAAGCAACCACACAAGGAACCCACACCACAGCCTCGGAGTTACTCACCACAGTACTTATGAATAAGATAAGCTTACATACAACCGGATCCGCAACAAAAATTATACAAATGGGGCGATTGAACATCGAACATAACGTCGGAATATTAGAAAGCTTTATTGGTTTGGCCAATTAGGCTTCTTGAGTGCTTACCAGAAAATCAGGTTTTTGGCTTATTACTGAACAAGTTGATTAGGTAAGCCAAAGGAGCCAGGACGGCAGGTAAGCAGCAGTAATCCAAGCTAGTAAGGGTGTATTCAATTAATGGCTTAGTGCTTGGTAATGCTTCCTCCTTCCTTAGAAAGCCACGCAGATAATCCAGGATTAGTAAACGTGATCATGTGCCTTGGCTTCTCAAGTAAGCACATGCTAGAGGGCAGGCTAGCTGGCTTACTTTATGGTTACTTTTCAGGTTACTTTATCTGTTGGTTTTCTTTATTCGGTCTCTGTAAATTATACGCCCTTTAAGTTCAACAGGTTATCGGCTCCAGCACGCCTAACCAACTGCGCGAGTAAGGAATGAGTGAATTTCAGAGCAGGGGTTTGGACAGTGGGTTCAGAGGTATGTTGAAGTTGGGGCCAGTGGGCCTCGATGAGTGGCTGTAACTGTCACGGTTGTAAAGCAGGGAGTGTGTCGTGGCACGCTCACCTGGATGTGTTGTGTGAGAAAGTAGGCTCTCCGCACTCGAGCCACACCGTCAAAGTCACCGAGCTTTATGCAATATTTCTTATTATATTAATACTGCCTGCTCCTTCACTTTGCCCGGGGAAAGTTCCCTTTCCTCACATTTGTGAAAACCACTAGTGTGGCTGGTAATTTACACAATGTTAGATATTATGATTTATGCAACACCTGGAACGTTACATTCCCCCCCACCTGGATAAAACCCGTCTCTGGGAGCAAAGTTGCGTAAAAACTCCATTAGGTGGTGCTATCCCTTTGGCTATGATCTGTTGTTGGTATACCGAGACAGCCGCC
>Ga0307974_1000862_pt1 | contig 19871 bp, 19 predicted proteins | sample OrgLakmetagen784_FD_201812 | JGI IMG/M metagenome (GOLD analysis project Ga0307974, IMG submission 201812) | Saline water microbial communities from Organic Lake, Antarctica - #784 | ecosystem: Environmental > Aquatic > Non-marine Saline and Alkaline > Saline | place: Antarctica: Organic Lake... | reverse complement strand
TGATTTTGTCTCACCAGCCAATTGCCATCAGCCAGAGTCTCGGGCTGTAGGCCATCCTTGTAACCCCCCTTGTAACCCCCCTTATTGACCAAAGGTCTAAGGTCCTTCCAGTAGCTGTAATACCCTGTGTTTCTTTTGGCACTCCCCAGTCTGTGTGATTTGCACATTTATATTTTCAGCTTGGCCTTTAAATCAGAGAGTGCACAAAGCCTAGGTGTAGTTGTCCCCCTTCCGCTGGGATTCTCATCTCTGGGATTCTCATCACTTGAACACAATATAAATTATACTAATTTCCCTCTCTGGTAACTGCAGCCAAGAAAGAAAGATTATACTGAATTAGTAATCATCATTATTCTGACAAGTAAGTAGAACTCATCAAAAAACCACCAGGGAAGAAGTTATTTAAGTGCATGCATCCAAGTGCTAGAGCGCAAACAGTTCACTGTTGTGAGTAGATAGAAATTTACTAGAAAAGTCTCCACCAGCTTTTAGTTGGCTGCTCGACTTCTGCAAAGTAAGGCTTCCCCTTCTGGTGGTCGGCACCAATAGCATCTGCCACCGAGGCGTATCCGTCCCTCTTTAGCAACTGTGCAAGCTCAGCCTTGATGGTGGGCACAACCGCAGGCCCAGCGTAGGCCAGGGCAGTGTAAAGCTGCACCAGACTAGCACCTGCACACATTCCGCAAGCAAACGTTCTGTCAGGATTGTTGGGACTGTGTTGTAAAATGTAGATCATGCAGGAAGCACGCATAAAGCCAGGGCAGTGTAAAGCTGCACCAGACTAGCACCAGTGTAAAGCTGCACCAGACTGCACGCATTCCGCAAGCAAACGTTCTGTCAGGATTGTTGGGACTGTGTTGTAATATGTAGATCATGCAGGAAGCACGCATAAAGCTTGCTTCATGTTGGGTTCTTGATACAACAAGGGACGATCATGAAAAATACTACAAATTCAGAAGCACGTTGCAAATCATGCTGTTAGTTAAAAACACCTCCTGGAAAAAGCACTGGAACCGGTTATAAGCCCATACGCTTATGATGTGGCACAGTACATCACAAATAGAGGATAGAAAAGCCTGACGCACCTGCTTTGATTTTGCGGTAGGCATCTTCTCCGCTGCTTACACCGCCGCAGCCAATGAGAGTGACTTTTCCTGTAGCACAACGTAATTTCAAAACGATATCAGATAATAATGTTCTGCATAGGAATTGCAGTCAGAGTGCATCTTAGTGATCTTAAATGCTGTTAAGATAACTTAGATTTGCCTTTTCCAGGGTCGTGCCCCTCTCACCCAGGATTACTACTGTCTCAATTCCACGTATGCTGTGTCTTTGCATGTCCTAGAGCAAAGCCAGAATATGGCTGGTACGCCAAAGCTGACCCGCATCTTTGTGCATTATTTGATTGTCAGTTCGTACTAGCAACACACAACACCAAATATTATACCAAACATCGGATTCATCCTCTGTTGTCTTGCTCATTACTTTACATCAGCTTGTAAAGCAAATTGCCTTCCTACCAGGATCAATGGCCTGTATCAATGCATACTTTACCTTGGCCAGTGCGACGGTACATGTCTGCAAGCACGTCTGTGGCTAAGTCCATGAGGGGAGGGCCACTCAGACCTCCCACCTCCTTTGCTTCTGGATATTGAGCCACAGAGCCTGATCCAAAGGCGACAAACACGACATTTAGTGAGCAAACGACGATATTTGATGAGCGTTACGATGAGCGATAATAACAGGCAATGAGCAATAGAATTAGCAATGCGAACGACTATTCATCAACAGTAGCATCGATGACAACGGTGAATGTGTGATGTGAAATGGGTGAACACATCTAAATCACTGAAGAGGGGCACGTAGACAGGTTTTCCCCAGCAGCAAGGTATGGTCCCTAGGTAAAGGGAATATTAAGTCATGAGCTCTGGGTGTGGATCAAAGATGGCACTCCTCTTGCCTAAGAACAAATAACAGACTCTACTATCCCGCAGTCTCTTACTGAGTGAAGACACTCTACACTGGCTCATATGAGCACGCATGAAGATGCCCTACTCTGAAAGAAACTCTCATCATGGTGATCGCTATGCTTCGCCAATCCCTAATTATGTCAAGGGGCCACAATTCTACACCCCCAAACACAACGCCGCGGGCAGCAAAACCATCCTACATTTCTTGTTTAGGAGTGACCTACATGGAACAGAGTGTCTCCAAGCAGGGGTCAGTTTGGTGAAAGATGCCCCTTCTCAGTGCCCATGTAGCAGTGTTCTCTTCCTTTTTGCCCACTAATTACCTGGCCGCGAAATGGTGGTGTTTGACACGATGAGCCCGTCAAGCTTGAACTTCAATGCCACATCAGCTATGTCCTGGGTGCGGTCAAGGGCAGCATGGCAGAGAAATTAAAGAGTCTCAAGCTTGGAAAGAATGGTGATAGGTGTAATGGTGCCGAAAGGGAGATCCAGAAGAGTGCCATTCATGTCCTTTGTTTATCTGGTTTTCCTTACAAACGTAGCGTATGTGCTTCACCTAAAAAGAAAACGTTTGCAGGTGCCTACTTGCAGGTAGGCAGGCATATATAATATGCAATGTTTTTCAAGGGCAGGCTTTCAACGTTACCTGCTTATCCTCATCAGTCAGATCTGGAGCAATTTTGACTACAAGGGGGGGAGGGCCGATGGGCCCCCAGCGCATGCGATCTCTGGTCCCCTGTGAAGACCAGGCAGAGATACGATTCACATAAATCAAATCTGCTAGGAATGATAGGATACAAGCAAAAGCCTGCAGATACTTCATCATCCGTAATTAATTTCAAACACCCCATTCATTTCTCACGTTGACTGTCCGTGAGCCGTTTTGGTCAGCTGTTTTAAAACGTTGAATCCTACTGTAAGCACCAAAATTGCAGCTGAAGACCAAGGCACAGCTTGAATGCTGTATGTTGGGCAGGGCAGGCTTCAACCTACCTTTACTTGTATCACAAGTGCCTCTAACTGTCTCTTGCCTTGAAGCGCACGCAAACCTGCAGACAGCAGCATGCACGGTCTGAACACGATAACTCTGACCCTTTTTGGCCTTGAAGCCCACGGACGACTGCAGACAACAATACGTGTAGTTTGCAAGGAGGTGTGTCAGTTCTTGTCCCAGCCAAATTTCAATTCGCACGATAACTCTGACCCTTTTTGGCCTTGAAGCCCACGGACGACTGCAGACAACATTACGTGTAGTTCGTAAGGAGGTGTGTCAGTCCTTGTCCCAGCCAAATATCAATTCACATCCCTCCTGCAGTGAAACCTCTATACACGATCTATACTCAAACTGTGCACAGAGTTATGTTTGCTCATACAGTGCACAGAGGTATATTTGCTCATACTGTGCACAGGTAAAAATTCTGAAACTGCAAAAGTTACATGCCACTTTTGTGCAATGGTACAGCAATAAGTGTACACACACAGCAGATGAAACAGAACAGGATATATCACGCCGTAAGACTCTGAAAACCAAACATGCAGGAGTTGTATCTATCACGCCGCTGCCACAGAAGCAGTACATTGTGCTCTAATGTAGGAAGAGCCAAAGCAGCCTCCAGAGATGATGCCATGTTTTGTATGTAGGGTTGGCCAGAACCGTATACATAACACCATATATGACTGTATATTTGGTGATTTCCCTGCCAAAAATACCGTCTATACACCGTATATATATGGTTCTGGCCAACCCTATTTGTATGGCCACGTGAGCGTAAACATTAAAACCATGAAATCCAAAGCAGCCTCCATAATTCATGCCATGCCTTGTATAAATAGCCACATGAGCGTAGTCGTAAAAAAATGGAATTCAAAGCAGCCTCCAGAGATGATGCCATGCTATCATGCTATGTATGGCCACGTGAGCGTAAGCATAAAAAACATTGAATCCGAAGCAGCCTCTAGCGATGATGCCATGCCTTGTATGGCCACATGAGCGTAGATTGTGAGGCAGGCCAGTGTTTGAATCAGAGCTGTGAAATGACACCGTCAGAGCAATTTTGCACCGTAATTACGATACGGTCCGTACCGTCAGAAGGGGACCGTGCACCGTAATTACTGTGCAAACCCACCGTCAAGTCAGGTACTGGTTAAGTGCTTTTTTGCTGTGAAAAGTTGAGACCAGGTATTGAATACAGGATAAGACACAAATGTTTTGCTATTATTTTCCTTTCCTTTTCCTTTCATTTTTACACCAATCGTTTGTTTGTACAAACATAATACTCATGCAACATTTTGAAATGAGGAGAAAAGAGCCAAAATGGCCAATTTGGGGTCAAAAAGCCATTTTTTGGCCTTTTGCGAATTTGGACCATACCGTCCACCGTACCGTCATGCACCGTCATGATTGTCCCTAAATTCCGAAATGACGACCTTCATTTACAGCGTCCACCGTCAGACCGTATTTTGACGGACTGTATTGTCACACCGTCATTGCAAAGCCCTGGTTTGAATGCCTTTGCTCATCTTGTGTGTTTGCTACAGAAGCAGAGGCAAAGGCTGCTAGTCTGTCCCCTTGCCTAGCGTGTGCCAAGTGGGGATTGTGTGATGCTCATACCTGCCCTGCTGCGCTGGCACGATGCAAGCATGGTAACAGTATAAAATGCATTTCATGAGGTCATTTGTGACAACTGCACGTTACCCTACGGCATTCAAGCCAGCCTTTACTTGTTCCGTTTATGAGCCACTAGCCTTCTAGAGCATTCATACTGCTCACCGGGTGTGTTTTTGATTGATTTATTTGTTGGGACCTATAGGTTGAGCAGCCATGCCAGGCTGGAGGCCTTTGTAATCCAAACTAAACTAGCCTTCTAGAGCATTCATACTGCTCACCGGGTGTGTTGGGCGAGGACACATTGATGACCACTTAGTTGGCATGCTGGCTAAGCTTGGCGAGGCCAATAGAATAGTCAGTGGCAGAGCCTTCTAGAGCATTCATACTGCTCACCGGGTGTGTTGGGCGAGGACACATTGATGACCACATAGTCGGCATGCTGGCTAAGCTTGGTGAGGCCAATGGAATAGTCAGTGGCGGCATCCTTAGAGGACTTGTTCTTCCCCAAATTCACGCCCAGGAGGCCTGTGTGTCATGTGTTGTGTGTTGTGTGTTGTGTGTTGTGTGTTGTGTGTTGTGTGTTATGCGATGTGTATGCATGAGTTGTGTATGCGTGCGTTCATGTATGTGTTTGAAAGTTTGCGTTTGTATGTTTTGTATGTGCGCGGTCACTTGCTTTGTGTTTGTATGTGTGTATGTGTGTGTGAGTGTGCCTCTGTGCTCTAAAGACGTATATATAGAGTTTAGTAATTGTGTTTATGCGCAAGCGTGTGTGCGTGTTTGTGTGTATGTTTGCATGTACATGTCTGCGTGTGTATATACACCAATGTGAGGCAAGGGCAAAGGCTTGAATGCAGGTACGTGCCACAGAGTTAGAAGGCTTGTAGGGTGGCAGATGCGCTGTGTTCAGCTCCTGGGCTTGTTGTTACGTTAGCATGCTGAGGCCGATGACCTGTTGTGTTCTGGCGCATGAAAGTCATTAATATCTTGTGCTTAATTTATCGACCTTCAGGTGCCAAAACACAAAAGGTCGTCAACCTTCAGGCACCTACTACACAACAGGTTATGTACCTTCAGGTGCCAAAACACAACAGGTCGTCAACCTTGAGGCACCTAATACAGAACAGGTTATGGACCTTCACCAAAGAAGACTAATCGGGGACATAAGCTGCATACAAAGAGGCATACTGTTCCCCGTGGCCCGTGGCCCTTATACTGAAGTACCATCCTGGTGTGTCTCCATGCCCCTGTGATTACTCCTTGAACTGTCCTCAAAGTACACTGTACGGGTGTTTGTATAGCCAGCCGAGGCTACCTAGTAGCCAATCAACCATACAGCCTGGCTGAAGGTCCTAACAATTGAATTAGACACATCTTGTTGTCAGCGCAACATATGTGCTGCCTCACCTAACTTTGCAGCAAGGCCGCTCTAAACATTGCCAGCAGATCGCACAATGCAGACAACCTTTAAAAATTGCCAGCAGATTGCACAATGCAGACCACCTTTGAACATTGCCAGCAGATCGCACAATGCAGACCACCTTTAGACATTGCCAGCAGATCGCACAATGCAGACAACCTTTAAACACTGCCAGCAGATCGCACAATGCAGACAACCTTTAATCATTGCCAGCAGATCGCACAATGCAGACAACCTTTAAACATTGCCAGCAGATCGCACAATGCAGACAACCTTTAAACAGCGCACCTGGCTTAAGAGCAGGGTTCTTCTTGACGTTGGCAGCAAACAGCGTGAGATTGTCCTGAACGGCATCGGCCCCTAAGCTGTTGAATCCATACCGGTTGATGGTGGCCCTGTGCACAGATGCAACAGAGTAAGACATGTGTTTGTTACGAGGCCTGCAAGCTGCCGTTGAAGCCGCACCGCTTGATGGTGGCTCTGTGCACAGATGTAACAGATTAAAATATGTGTTTGTTACGAGGCCTGCAAGCTGCCGTTGAAGCCGCACCGCTTGATGGTGGCTCTGTGCACGGATGTAACAGATTAAAATATGTGTTTGTTACGAGGCCTGCAAGCTGCCGTTGAAGCCGCACCGCTTGATGGTGGCTCTGTGCACAGATGTAACAGATTAAAATATGTGTATATTACGGGGCCTGCAAGCTGCCGTTGAAGCCGTACCGGTTGATGGCAGACCTGTGCACCGATGTAACAGAGTAGGGCGCATGTTTGATACGAGGGGAGCAAGCTGTTCTTGAAGCTGTACTGATTGACGACAACACCGTGCACAGAGCCGAACTGTTGAAGCACATGCACATGCACGCAGTGTAAAATTAATAATGTCAGAACTACAGGTCCCTTGAGTAATTGTTCCTCAACAGTTCTGACTGCCTACGCACATCATCTATGCGTCCATGCAAATATAAATAGGGTTGGCCAGAACCATATATATATACGGTGTACATACGGTATTTTTGGCAGGGAAAACACCAAAGATACGGTCATATACGGTGCATATATACGGTTCTGGCCAACCCTAAATATAAATCACCGAGGCGTTGAAGCTGCACAACCATAAGACAGCACATGCTCCACAGTTGCAGCACCGTTATAGGACAGCACAGCCTAGTTGTGGGACAGCACAGCCTGGTCGTAGGACAGCACAGCCTGGTCGTAGGACAGCACAGCCTAGTTGAGGGACAGCACAGCCTAGTCGTAGGACAGCACAGTTGCAGCACCGTCATAGGCCCAAGCACCATTACAGCAGCCAAGCATCCTGTTTACCATCTTCCTTGTACAAAAAATGTTACAGCACATGATACCATGGCACCTCTTCTTCAATTGATGTGGGGGGTGCCCCACCAATCATCGAGACTCACATGAGATCTGAAATGCGGAACACACGAGGACTTGGGTTGCCCGGCTGGGGCCGAGGGGTCACCGATCCTACACATGCGCATTGTTAAAAAATATTTGTGCTCGGGCTACTGGCTGGGGCCGAGGGGTCATTGAGGAACCTAGTGCGCAAAGGTAAAAACAGCTGAGTGTTGGAGCTAGAGAGAGGATTTCATCCTTCCGACCGACCGAGCACTAATTTACCCACATTATTAAAGATGAAGTTCAGACACAAAAAGACCGACCACAGTAAGAGAGCCATTGAAAAGTGGAAAGCCAAACAGCAAATTGCTAGCGTGGATACCTATGCCAAACATAACCAGCGTGCAATTGAAGGAGAGACTCTGATTGATTTGCTCATGCTAGCCACAGGGGGCCCTGTTGAGAGTAAATACACTACAGAGGCTGTACACACATAAGCACTTGGTCCTCTAAATTGTGTGAGAGTGGTCCTATAGGTATAACGGAGGTAATATCTTCAGTTTACTTTGTTGTTGAAGGTGGCCAGTCGCAACCAGCAATGCAAAAGGGGCAAACAACACGAAACACACAAGGCAATAAAGAAGGAAGCGATGGCGAGCAGGATCAGAGAAGGTGTGCACACACACACTTCATTGTGAGATCAATGGTGTTTGCATAATGCACAGTGAGGGGAGATGTTAGTTGTGTCGGCATAAATCTACTTATACAAGTAAACAACTGTCAAAATGTCTCCACCCTTTGCACATACTTATGTATTCCTTGATTCTGACAAGATCCCGCACATATACAAAGGATGGGTAGTGGAAACATGTGCGTTGGATAAGTCATCATGGGCACCCACTGTTGATGCCTTATTTTCACGCTCCGTTTAGTAAAACAATCTTCCATACTGTGTTCCCTGAGTGCTCTCCTTTCCTGAATATCGCGCAACATGCCTTTTGACACTCCATAACATTCTAGCTTAGCAACTTTGCCCTCTATATAAGTCCCAGCTGCCCACCGACAGAAAACCCCTTACCGATTTCCACAAATCCAAACCCTAGCTGTAACAGGGGACCCACTACTTCGGCATGTTTGTCAAATCCAGCAGCAAGGCCTGCGTGTGCGTGAGTTACTGAAGGCTTGGGCATTGCTCACAAGCTTAAAGTGCATGGAAATCATGTATCCGTTCACAATTGCTTCAGGGATGATGGAGCTTTCTAATTAAGCATGCACACACATGCCAGCAGCCAATACTTTCCCACTTACCATGGTTACATAGGCAATTACGCCCTAATGTGATTGGGTAAAACAACTTTATTCATAAAAGGTTGTCGCTTGGGTGACACAGACAAGTGCAAGTGCACACAGCGTTCCCACCCACAAGGACGCAAGTGTACACACACACACACACACGCACACACACACACACATACACACTCCCTACCTATGGGGTTCTTGAATTCCCTTGCCCACACAGTGGACCGCAGCACAGCTGGATCAGGCCTGGTTTCTTTGGGGAACAAACCATACTTTGCAGCCTCAATGCCTAAATTATGTGTGGTCTCTGGGTCTAGCAAGCGAAAGGCTGGCCCCAGAGCGCTGATCATGTTGAACTGCGTCTCTACAGGGGCGGTTGTGTAGAAGGCCACGGCACCTCCTGCACCCAAGCCCACAGCTCCCGCAAGCTTCTGTGTTTGCAAGGAATAAAAGAGGGGCGTAAACATGCTTGCGCCGATGCAGGTGTGGGCATGAACGCGTGCGTATACGGCATGCGCACATGGCATGCGTACAAGGGATGCAAGCATGTGCGCGTAAAAGCACATGCAGTTGTATGTGTGCATGTGCGCTTGCGTATGCGCGTGTGCGTGTGCATGAGTATGTGCATTTGTACGTGCGCGTGGGCGTGTGTTTGTGCGTGTGCGTGTGCATGTGCGTGCTTGTGTGTGTGTGTGTGTGTGTGTGTGTGTGTGTGCATGTGTGTGTGTGTGTGTGTGTGTTTGTGCGTGTACGTGTGCGTGTTTGTGTGCATGTGTGTGTGCGTGTTTGTGTGTGTGTGTTCGTGTGTGTGTGTGTGTGCATGCGTGCGTGCGTGTGTGCGAGCGAGTGTGTGTGCGTGCGTGTGTGTATGTGTGTGTGTGTGTGTGTGTATGTGTGTGTGTGTGTGCGTGCGAGCGAGTGTGTGTGCGTGCGTGCGTGCGTGCGTGCGTGCGTGTGTGCGTGTATGTGCCTGTGTATGTGTTTGTGTGTGTGTGTATGTGTGTGTGTGTGCGTGTGTGTGTGTGCGTGTGTGCGTGTGTGTGTGTGTGTGTGTGTGTGTGTGTGTGTGCGCGCGCGCATGTGTGTTTGTTTGTGTGTATGTATGTGTGTGTGAGAGCACGTGCAGCTACACCACTTACAAGGAGGATGCCCATTCCTTAATTACCACTGGTGTAGACCCCAGTGTACACTAAAAACAATTAATAAAGAAGCTTAAATAAATATAATGTTGAACTGTTTAGAGTTGCAAGCCTGTGCAAGTTTGTCTCTTGTCGCGAGCATTCAAACTAAGAATTATTATACCCGAAACTCCAACATAAGTTCACCGTGTTCCGTCGATAAGATCCCTCCGTGCGCTCGACTGAACAACCCCAAGATACATGGGGGTGGTGGTTGGCGCTGCTGTCGATGGGTCGGATGCTCTTAAATTCACACATCAATCAAATGCCCTGTACTGCAAAGAATTACGGCGCGTTTACAACGGCGGGTTAAGGTTAAGTCAATTAACCCGACTTGCAATGTCCGAATTAACCGTGGTTGCTATTTTAACCCCTTTGCATTTACAACAAACAGGGTTAACATTAGGTCAAACACCTGCTCCTTTCTGTCGCTGTTGGTGCCAACGTGCTCATAAATCTGTTTAGTAATCCCCTGTGAACTATCATAATCATGGCATGCAGAACATGAACTTTGTTCATCTTTGACCAGAGGCAAAACTCGGGTCTCCTGGCCTTTTTGACCTGTCGGCATGCTTTCCTCTGTTTTAATATCTCATTTCAATTGCATCCTGGCCTTCCTGGAATTTTTTTAGCCCTCAACCTTTTTATTTTTTTTTCTCCCAGGGGGGGGGGGTGGGAGAAAAAAATAATTTATTTAACCCGATTGAATTTCCTTAACCTGACATTTAACCACGCGTCGTAAACACATATTCGGGTTAAGTATTTCCAATATTCATTAACCTTAACCATTAACCCGCCGTTGTAAACACGCCGTAATCATAAGCATTCCACGAAATGGCAATTTTAACCTTTTCCGCCCCCCCAAGATAAGGTTGGAACTAAGAGCCATTACTTTGGCAAGGAGATTTTGCTGTCAGCAGACCACTTCACTACAATCCACAACTACTCTTGTAATTATAGCACTAGTTCACTGCTTTATAAGCTGCACAATTTGGGTCGTGCCTTTGTTGTTGAGATAGACTTCTTGTATTGGCGTGTCCTAGGAATGCGGTGGTCATTGTTCCTAAATCCACATGTACCGTCGATTGTTTTACTTATCAGTGGGATGTCTCCGTTTATCCTTTCCAACGGAGGTTTTTGTCTCCGTAAGGAAGGGGTGACTCCAGTAAGGTGACAGGCAACCCTTGAACGCATTGAATGACATAACATCGAGCAAACTTTCTTGACATGGTCCCTTTTTGCGCCGCAGTCTACTAAGATAATTGCAGTAATACTTGTATTTAATTTAGAGCATCAGGAACAACATGAGGATTTTTTGCTGCTCCATACCAGAACCTCAGCCAACAAACATGCCCAATCCTCGTTGCCTAAATTACAGTTTAAGTCGGACTGGATAGCCAAAGTATCCGACTTTTGGCTATATGCTTTTTTGACCAGTATCTGGAATACCCCTGGTAACTTTGCCTAGTTAACCTCTAACCCATCAGGCCAATTTTGCTGATCAGTCGCAAATTTTCTGCCTAGTTAACCTCTAACCCATCAGGCCAATTTTGCTGATCAGTCGCAAATTTTCTGCCTAATGTGCATCTTCACCCCGAAATTTCAAGTTTTGTTCAGTAGCTCAAAAATAAATGCTTCGCTTGTTTTGCCCACTCTAAATGATCCAAGATCATTTGCAATAAGCAAGACAATAGTATGATCAGGTCGCCCTGCTTGCTCTGACTTGCAGATTGGCTTTATGCTTGGTCACAAAATGAAATATCATTAAGCACAAATAAGGATCATTAAGCACAAATAAGGGCCTTGATTCTAAGCTGTCAAGCAGTAATAGTACCAGACAGCATGAGTAAATTAAAATCTCTTGTAGATGGCAATATATCATGCTTCATCTAGCACACTATCACCCAATCATCTGGATCAGGAGTTTAACCATCAAACCGACAGGGCAATCTCTGCGTACGGGCAAGGCAACAAAGGGTGGTGACAGGCGGAAAAAAAAGTTTTTTACAGAACATGCTTCATCAAGTGGTAAGCGAGTTTCAGTGCACATATCCGCCCTATGTCTGTTGAGAAAGTACGGCTTTACGTGGCTGAAGCTTTGCTTCCTTAACTTTAGCCCTCCTTTACCTCAAGGTCATATCCTGCTTAAAGCAGTCATTGAATACAATGATACTTACCCGCCAGGAGGGGAGCCAGGGACAGCACTTCAAAGGGAGACTGCCCATAAAGAGCCTGAAAAGAGTTGCATGTGAGCTGGAATTATTTATGCCTATTATAAAGGGCACAGCCACTAAGCAAGCATGATTCGTAGTACTGTCAATACCCAATATAAGACGGAAATATCAATGTGAGGAGCCAGTTTTTGGCAAAGCTGCTTGACAACACATCGACCTCAATGCACACCTGTGCAGCAGCAGCGCCATTTGGGCAGGAGTCTGTAATCCAAATCTTTGAGAAGCCGACCCCAAGCTTTCCTTTATCATCGCTCAGCGTTTGTGCCTGTTGCCTACGGGTAGTGCTACATTTGTTTCTAAAGGTGACTCAGGCTTACTTGTGCTGTAAAGTGCGGGCAAAACACTGACAGTGGTGGCTATTTGCACGATGCACATCCTGTAAAATGTGACCTTAGCCACCCATACCTGCTCCGGTACCTTTGCTCCAGCGTGAGGGGGAGAGTGATGTGTGTGGATTCCCCTCCATTGCCTGTCAAGTAGAAGTCAACTTTACAGACGTTATGGCTTGAAATGCAAAGCAGGTCAGCACTTTCGAACATTTCTGTCAGAGCTGCCCTGTGCCTGTTGTGATAGCATGGCTCTACAGGACTGGAGTGTTCCCTTAGGCCCACCGCCATGTGCTTGTTGTGAAAGTGCGATTCTACGTGAGTACAAGGCCACCTTCACAGATATCACAGATGAGAGCTTCTCAGATCCTTGCACAAGCCATGCACACACTTATAGATATCAGGAGATGAGAGCTTCTCAGAGCCATGCGCAAGCCGTGCATAATAAGCGCGCACTACCTGTATAAACAATTCTTTCACCATCGCCAAGACGCGCGTACCCAGCACCATCCACTGGCCCTGTTGGCACTGCATGCTTGCTCAAAACGCTTGAACCATCACCGATAGGCGGCTCCATCTGCATCAGCCTTGCTAGGGTGTCGCTGCCGTGTGAGAATGCAGCATGTGTGACGTACGCGGAAACCCTTGACGCACCCTGCGAGCACAAGCGTCACAAAATGCAAACACATTTTTTGCAAATGCGTTAAACAATGATGCACCAATGCTGCCGGTAGGGAGTGCACCCACTATCTTTCATCGAGGCTGGACTCTGTGCATTCTTTTGTTTGCTGTGCATTCCTCGACAAACAAAGCATTGGATCTGCAGCTTTAAAAACATTGTTTCCCAAAGAACTTTGGAGGGTAAGAATGACAGGCTTACACTCATCCGACTTCCATGTCTTAAACTCATGCATTGTGGGGAGTTATGTAACTATCCCCCCGGTAAATCATCTGCTATTTGGTAGAAATACAGGGCTGCCCTGTTGTGCCTGTTTTGATAGTACGCTCTGCGGCTGGAGGAGCTTTTGATCACTTGGCAAAATCACTCCAGACCCACGTTATCCAATTTGATTACGCTTTGATGTGAAAGACAGAGCCTTGTTCATGCACAGATCCAGTTTGACCATTACAGTACCTCACCAGAGCAAAGAGCATGCGGCGAGCGGCCAGAAGCGTGCACCCTGCAGCATTTATGATGCATTAAAGGTGAGGGCAATGCACACGGGGTGACAAGCATGGCAATGAGTAACACCTTCCTTCCATCCATACAAAAGAAGGCTTTCTATGGCTGGCTTAAGCTATGCAGCCCGTTCTGTGTATAGAATGAAGTTGGCCTCATGCAACTCTCACAAACAAACGAGTATGTGTAGGGTTGGCCAGACCCACGGTGTATATCCGGTATTTTTGGCAGGGAAATCACAAAATATACGGTCATATACGGTGTATATATACGGTTCCGGCCAACCCTAAGTATGTGCCTTGCCTGTGCGTATGATGTCATCCACGGTCACTACGTGAGCTTTGTGGCCTCATGCAACTACGTCCACAAACAAACGAGTATTTGCCTTGCCTGTGCGTATGATGTCATCCACAATCACCACGTGAGCTCCGGCTGGACTGGGGCTGCCACCCTGCAGTCTCATTTGACACGACTTGCCATCTGCCTGCGATAATTCACGCAACATTCTCATAACGGAACAGTACATTGCAGCAACAAATCCTGTGTCCATAGTTGAACCGCAAAAATGAGCGGATCAACTGTGCAGCAAGCTGGGTGCAATTATTGCAGAGACATAGAGAGCAGAGTAGCAGCAGAGTTCAATTGTCGACATCTGAGTGAATCAACTGTAGACCCACCAGACGATCTTTGGTACAGAACAAAAGGGGAAAGCCAGCCTTCTCCAACTGCTTTGCAAACCTTTTCTTTGCCCCTTCATCTGGAAAGAGCAGCATCACTGAAAAAGGCACATACGCAGACAGAAACAAAGGTTACATAAAGGTGGTGGTGCGTCCAATTCAAATGCTCTGAAGATATGAGAAGCAAGCCGCCCTGTGCCTGGTACAGCTGTCGCTGGAGCTTTTGCCTACTTGAGCAAGCCCCAGTCCAGGGTTAACAAGCCTACTGCACACACAGGACACAGCGCCCAATTCTTTGGATTACAGTGGCCCCACCTTGCTCAAAAATGGACACTTGGTGGTTAAAATAAATCGAAACGAGCTTGACCAGATGGCCTGGTCCTTGGGGACATTGCTATCTATGATCTGATGACGATTGTTCCTTGTGGGACCTCCTTTACCTTGATGGCCTTCACCCCTGCCGTCTTTCTGTGATTGAGGTTCCTCCCCTGCGGGCTCTAGAGTAGGCACGCAGCCTAAAATTTGCAGACGGCTCAAAAGGCAAGAGATGGAAGACACAAAGGCGGGGATCACATTGTCTGAGAAGTAGAAGCGCTCCTGGAATGAAAAGGGCGCAAGCATATATGGTGCGGGGCTTGCTTGAGGCGTGGCGTTTAAAAGCAAGTTTAGCATGCAAGCAGAATGAACTGTTGTGCTTGGAGCAGTATTGGATGTGTCGCATTTGTATGAAGACTCTCCCTCCACAAATGTTCGGCAATATATCATGTTTTCATTTAAGACTCGGCGGTTTTATCACAATAGACACACACGTGCACACACACACACACACTCACACACTCACACACACACACACACACTCACACACACAGCCACACACACAGCCACACACACACACACACCTGAAGGCTATGCATATCAACGATGCATGCTGATGTGGGCCCCCCTTTGGATCGAGGGATGTCACCAATTAAGCGAGCCAGAGAGAATGCAGTGACCAGCTGCGCAGATGATCAGGCGGTGATGATTTGATGTAGGCTCTAACTTCTGTTACTACACATGCTGCTTTGATCAAATAAGTGCTTTATTAATAAGTTGTAAACCAACCACTACCATTGATCGCGTTTTATGAACATAAGCTGAACGTCCAAAGAGATTGGGTCATTGCGAGTGAATTACTGCTGACCCAAACAGGATTCGAGGTATTTAGGCAAAATAGCTGGGTGACCAAAATTTCCAGCCACGTAGAGCCGTATTATCACAACAGGCACAGGGCGGATTTGATCCTGGATAATGCAATTTAAATTCCAAACAAGTGTAGACGGTGCAACACACACACTGCCACACTGTACCCAGTCGTAAAATTAGAAAAAAGCAGGTACAGAATGCATCTAACTTCACCTGTCCCTCTTCGTGCAACCTCTCGGTGGTTCCAGTCGCAAAGTAAGGGATCAGCAAATTGAAAGAGGCAGGAAACAGCCGCGGCAATGTATAAATCACACTGAGCTGGGCAAACATCGTTTCTGCAAGGGTAGCAGGAGTGTGAAGTGTGAAAAGAAAGGGATTTTAAATTGAGATAAAAAATAGTGTAATAGCAAAAGTGCAAGCCATCCAAGCTATGCAGCGCCTAGAAGCTTTACCAGGATTATCTAAAGAGGCTAGAAAGGAAATCTTCTTATTCCGCAGGTTTAAAGCATCCTGCAAGGGGGAAAGGAGAGCTGCATGCGTACAGGGTACTAAGCACAAAGCCAAAAAATGGCCTCACACAAGACTGCACGCCAAATGAATATTCAAGATTATCAAAGTACCTCAACGTGAATGTTTGGAAAACCATCAGGAAAAGAAGCCCATTTGATGCCCGACAGTGTGATGCAGCCTGCATGATAGGTTGTTTGATAGATGATAGATAACAATAAAAGACCATGCGTTCCTAAAAGGCGGCCGTCATAAATAAAGCCAGCAGCTGCGAACGTAGACATACACCTCACCAATGAGGTATTGTTTCACCTGATGAAAGCTCTGCTATCTTGCGAGCGAGGGCCTCCATAACTGAAGTGGGCGCATGTATGATGAGTGATGGCACATGAGTCTCGCGAGATCGGATACTAAAGTGGGCACATACAACTACATCCAGATGTTTTGCACACTCACCAGGAAAGTATAAGAGCACCAGCTTGTCCTCTGTCTCGTGTTGGTCAGACATTCTTTTGGTAGCGATTCTTTTGGGAATTTTAATTGCACCTTCAATTATATTTAAATTTCGAATAAAATATGTGCTCGGAAATACCCGACTTGCTCTGCGTGTGGCTAAACGAGAAAAGCATGGTGCGTAAACCAAACCAGATAGAGGCAAAAGGTGGAAAGGTGGACAGGTTCCTTACTGACGTGCGCCTGCTGCTGCTTGCACACATGCACAGGAAGAGGAGGAAATTTTCGCAGACGAGACAAGCAGCAATCCACCGCGCGAGGAGCATGAGACGGCGGTGGAGGATGGAAAGGTGAGAAAAATAGCACAGTTTATCATACAGTAGCCTGTAGCCAATAATTAGGCATCTGCTGCTTGCTGGTCTTTATAATGTACAGAACATGTCACTGATCAGGTGAGGCTGGCTAATACAATTAAGGCACGGGGCATGCATAGCAGCCTACAGCCTACATTATATTATCATTACTAGTAAGGTACCAGGGTAAATTAGCGGGAGCTGCAGGGCTGGGCAGCCTACATTAATAGAGCTGGGCTGCAGTAGGGTATTTTAAAGCAGCAAAATGTGGTATCTGTATGAGTATGAGGCGTGGGGCAAGTAGCGAAAAGTCTCAGCCCCGTAGAACCGTACTTTCACAACAGGCACAGGGCGACGTGGTTGTAAGCTACCCTTCTTTCACGCCTGGTGGAATTGTTGTATTAGCATGTGGGTGTGTAATAGTCAGAGCAGTGAAAAAAGTACGCAGGCTGTTGGAAACCGCTTCACACATGAATGAAGGAAAGGAGCCACTAATACCGGGTACCGTAAAGCTCCCTCACCTAATAAACAAGAAAATGTCGATGAGGATCAGGAGGGTTGCAGGATTGGTTTGAAACTGGCTCCTGGCGAGAGTTGGCAATGGTGCTTGACAAACAACAGCCTTCAATTGCTATAGATGGCGTTTGCATGCCTTGATGGAAGTGTGACCTTGAAAATAATATTGGACGTGCTTGTGTTCTTTTTTTGTTTGCATTGCGAGATGCTTTAGGCGGGGGATTAATTATACCAACGAAATAAACCAATGACAGAGAGACACAGATATAAAGCACGAGTGATGAAGTAGCATTTCACTTTTGCTGCACTACAAGAAGTGGAGTTCATGTGTTATCCATTGAACTCAGCAGGTGTCTGACACCTATCTTCTGAAGTTTGGGACTTGGCATCTGACCCTTGTCTTTCAGGGGAGATAGGTCCTATACAAAATCTAGCATTTGTCAGAAAGACAGGATAAGGCCTTAAAATGAACATCAGGCCTTAAAATGAACACAAGGATTTGCACCATACAAATAGCCACCACTTGAGGTTATGAAATGATGAAAATTAGGGAGCAAAACTCCATCAACGCAGAGCCGTACTATCACAACAGGCACAGGGCACATTTAGGTTTGTGAGGAAAGACCAAAAAAAGCTCCCCATAATTATTTTGTCCTAGGTGATGAGCCTGCTTGATTAGCCTGTTTTTGCCAAAACTACTGAATTCACCGCCACACTTTTCCCCATGCTCAGCAGCAACAGCAGCATCAGCATCAGCAGCAGCAGCAGCAGCGGCAGCAGCAGGGCACTGATAGGCAAGAGCATGCTTGCATTCCAGCTGCTGAGCCTGGAAGGCAGGATGCTGAGGATGATGATGACAACAGTAGCACAGATTTTTTCTTTCTTTGCCCATACTGACTGTGGTGCACTGTGGTGACTCCCTTTTGCGATCTGTGATCTCACTTAATGATTTTACTGAATAGTCTACTCAGTCCAGTTTGCCAGCTTCCTTGAGCTTTGTAGCGAGGTGAGAATAATGGATTGCACTACGACTGTGATGCCCAACTACTTTTTTGCTTGCTTGGCAATGGGATTGCCCCTCGTGAATAAATGCTGTTTGCTTGCTTGTTCTCGCATTTTTAGAGTGAAAGAGTGATAGCGCCTATATTTGCAGTTCAGCGCGACGTTCTTAGCCTTTTGTGCAGCAAATGCAGTCTTTAATGTCACGGGACAGCTGCCTACCTATTCAAGCTACTGCCACGTGCTGGGGAAAAGTCTGTGCTTCAGACACTACAGCATTTAATGCATAGACTCAATAAGGAGCAAGATGAAATGTAGAGATTACAAAGATTGGTGAAATATGAGTTGTAACCAACCCTCCCCCCCTATATTTGACCAGACTAGAGCTGTTTAGGTAGATGAATGGTTAAATTGATTATAATTTGAAACACCCATTATGGAAGCGTTCAGCAGATAACAGACTAACGCCAGGTGGCTTATAGCGCTTTTGTGCATCCCCTTCGATTGCTATCTTGGGCTCGTGCACTAGGGCGAGCCGGGTAACTGTTTATTGTCAAGCAAAGGAATGTTAGAAAAAGGTGGGTGAGGTTCAAAATTTATGCTAATCTGTGATAGAGCACGACGAAAGAGCAACAACCTAAGATTTGCTTTGTTCTTAGAACAAGGGCAAGATGAGAAGAGGGAGGGAAACAGCACTTCGACAGGTCGCTGGGAATCGCCACAACTTTTCTGGAAAAAGGTAGGGGAAGTAAATCAGGAGGGTTGCAGGCAGGATCTTGGTCCTGAAACATATTGTATTACCTATACCGCGTCCTGATGATGTAAGTGCAGAGATCGTGCCTGCAGCCTTGTGACTTCAGCTGCTCCTATGTACTGTAGTAATATACTGCTTGATATACAATGCCATATATTTAGGCTGCGGTCTTAATCAGGATGAAAAATGTGAGAAGTGTGTAGGCTGCCACGTGTAATCCTCGCCTGGGGCACCTTTCGCGTCTTAAAAAAATACAGAAAATTCATGCAGTTGTTGCTTTCGGGATCAGGCAAATCGCAGGGACCTGGCTCTGCTCGGTAACTTCCTGTTAAAAATTCCTGCGCGCTTAAAATGTTACAGGAAATGTTTTGGACTGTTGCTTTGTATGAATAGCATAGTGCAACACTCCAGGTTTACCTAGGATACTATCCGGTTGGGTATTCCAGAGCTTTCAAGATGTTCCAGGAAATGTTTTGGACTGTTGCTTTGTCTGATTATCATAATGCAACATCTAGGACTGCAGGGCATTATCCGGTTGGGTATCCAGGGAGCCTAGACATGTTCATGGACATTTTGAATTTTTCTGAATATCTTAGCAACCTTGTTCTGCAGGGCATTAAACAGTTGGGTATTCAAGAAAGCTTTGAAATGATCAATGAAATGCAATGGATTGTTCCTTTTTTTTTTGGTGTTACAGCTACGGCCCCCAGCAGGGACCTGACAGACAACAAAAAAAAGAGGAGGGAGGGCTCAAGCAGAGGAGAAAGCAAGAGGAAGCTGCTCAAGGAGACCCAGAACCAGGGAAAGGAAACCAAGAAAAAGAAAAGGACCCAAGTAGAGTACAGAGTTGAGGGAG
>Ga0307974_1000861_pt1 | contig 19879 bp, 20 predicted proteins | sample OrgLakmetagen784_FD_201812 | JGI IMG/M metagenome (GOLD analysis project Ga0307974, IMG submission 201812) | Saline water microbial communities from Organic Lake, Antarctica - #784 | ecosystem: Environmental > Aquatic > Non-marine Saline and Alkaline > Saline | place: Antarctica: Organic Lake... | reverse complement strand
CAGGTGCCTCTCTTTTCCTGCATGCTCCTCCCTCTGAGCGCTAGCGTCGGCAATTTCTCCCATGCGAGCGCTGCGACTACGCCCTGAGGATTCCTGCCGGGTCAGCTTTGCATGCTGCTACACCTACTCTGGGCTGGGATTCTGCCTCATGAAGTGCTCGCGGATGCGGGGGGCACCGCTGCTGAAATCTCGGAATTCTGGCATCCGGCATCTGGCATCGGCATCTCGTAAATCTGCCCCTTTGGTCCCATAACAACAACACGATGCCACTCAGGGTCTTTACCAGGAGGCATTATAATGTTCTGGAGGCTTGGGGGACAATTCGTTGTTGGTGGGGGGCTGGTTGGTGCAAGCCCAGGGTACCCCCCAAAAAAGCAAAAATACATTTGCGTATTATACGCGTATGTCGTATTAATGTCGTATTAATCCGTATGGGACGTCTCAAAAGCCCGTATGACCCATCCCTGGTAATTACGGTAAAAACGCTCTAAGATGGCATATTTGCACAAGCCTGATATAAATTACTTCTGTTCTAGAAGATACTGATTTTATTGGTATTCTTTTTGATTTGCATATTGGGGCTAACACATTGCACAAACTTTGCAACCGTCCTCCTTTCAGGTGCAGCACCTAGCAGCAGCATTGCAGGCCAGCGTGGCTGAGTGTGAAGCCATTACAGCCTCTGCATCGGTGGACAGAGTCACATTTGTCAGTCAGTTGGAGCAAGTGTGCTCGCAGCTGCAAGAAGAACAGCAGAGCACGCGGCGAGACTGGATGGGGGCAGCAGCTGAAGCAGCAGCAGCAGCAGTTCCTGTGGCAGGTATAACCCCAGGGCTGACACCCCCTAGTCCTGGGATGGCCGCACAACTGGGTGAGGGAGGGGCTCAGCCTGAACGAGGAGAGATGAAGGTGGAAAGCAGGCAAGGCGGACGAGGCGGGGATGGAGAAGATGGATGGGAAGGGCGAGGCGACTGGGACAGCTGGGATGGCAGTGATGCTGAGGCTCAAGGGCAGGAAACCGGCGGAGGGGTGGAGGGCGGGGAGCCAGATCTGGGCTCTGCAGGCCCAAGCACGGGTGATGCCAGCAGTGCTGGCAAGGTGCAGAATGTGCAGGCACAAAGTGGAGCAGCAGCAGCAGCAGCAGCAGCAGCAGCAGCAGGGTTGTACAGTGAGAGCATCGGTGACCAGCTTGGGAGCATGGGGGTAGCTGGACAGGAAGTGGTTGGAGCAGCGGGTCACCTGGCAGAGGAGGTTGAACTCCTAGGAGGCAAGGTTAAGAGGCTAGAGGTGAGAGGATCTGGTTCATTGAGGTGTGCAGTCCAAACAACATTAGGTGTATAGGGATGAGAGGATGGCTCCCCTCCCATTTGGTGTGAGCAGAAAAAAACAAGGCCGTAATAACCACTCTCACATGAATTAAGGATTTGGTAACCACTTTGGCACCGAGTACCGTAAATGAACTCCTTTGTCATAGCTAACAAAAAAACATGTCGGAGAGGCAGGTAGGACTAACAAAGTTAACAAAGGAATTTACAAAGAGACGGGGGTACCCGGTCTCAAACAAGCAGAAAGCGGCAGGTGTAAAACTACTTGCTAAGTAATGGTCTAACAGACCACCCGTTTTGGCCATTGCTAGCTTCAATATGAATCACTCAGCCAGCACTGCAGCACTGAACCAGCTGTGCTACGTCACCAACACAGTCACTCAGTGCAAGCCCATGTAAAGGTCATCTTGGCAATACTAGCATACCGGCGTTAGCAAACATCAACACAGCACATAGCCAAAAGTAGCTCACAATGCATCTATTCCATTTCATTGTGTGCCTCCTCTGATTACTTTCAAAAATAAACCTTTTCTGTTACATGTTAGGGAATTCTGTTTTTGTCGCTCATGTTTGCACTTGCAGGCTGAGCTTGCGCTTGCTAAGAGCCACGATGCCGAGTCTGCTGCCCTTTGCCAGCAGCTGGAGGAAGTCCAACGGAAAGTGCAGTATACAAGTGACGAGAGCCAGCGTGACCTGCGCCAGCAGCAGCTCCAGCAGCAGTTGTTAATGGAGACACTTGTGGAGCGAGAGCAGCACAACAAGCAGCAGCAGGAGCACTGGGAGCAACAGCGCTCACAGCTGCAGCAGCAGGTGCAGCAGCTCCAGCACGAGGTCCAGCATCAACAAGAGCAGCAACAGCAACAACAGGAGCACGTGCAACGGGAAGAGCAGGAGCGTGCACAGCAGGTGCAGCAGCTCCAGCAAGAGATCCAACACCAACAAGAGCAGCAGCAGCAACGCCACGAGCAAGAGGAGATGGAGAGGGCACAGCTACAACGGCAGTTACAGCAGCTGCAGCGAGAAGTACAGCAGCACGCGCAGCAGCAGCAACAGCAGCTCACACAGGATCAGACAAGCACCCCCACAAAGGCGTCCCAACCCCCTGCCACAGTATCTGAGCTTGGGAGCATCAGCATCAGCAGCAGTGCCCCCCCCACCCCAAACAACAGTAGCAACAACTTAACCTCATCAACTTCCACTGCTGCTACTGCTGCTGCTGCTACTGCTGCTGGTGGACGCTCCACGGACGACATGCACGCGCGCCTGAGCGCTGCCATTCGCAAGGGCAAGCGCATCGAAGCAGAGCTCAGGGCAAAGGAGGTGGCGCTTTCAGCAGCACAGCAGCAAATCGTGGAGCTAACTGATGCAAGCCAGCAGCAGTCAGAGCTTATGTTTGCAGGAGAAGTTTCAGAGGGGCAGCGGCAGCAGTTGCAGTGTGCGCTTAAAGACAGTCAGCAGCAGCTGCGTGAGGTAGAGAGCAAGCAGCAGCAGTTGGTGGAGACGCTCACTAAGAGCGAGCAGCAGGTCGTGCAGCTGCAAGAGCAGAGAGAGCAGGAGCTTGCACGCCTGCAGGAGCTGGAGCAGCATTTACGTCAGTTCCACCAGCAGCAGCAGCAGCAGCAGAAGCCAGAACAGGCAAGCACGCCTACAAAGTCTCTCCCACACCTCTCTGCCCCGGCAATTGCTGACCCCACTCATGTAGCAGCTGAAGGACACTCCACGGAGGACCTACATGCGCGCTTGACAGCTGCTGTTCGCAGGGGCAAGCGCATTGAGGGAGAGCTCAAGGTTAAGGAGGAAGCGCTTGCAGCATCACAGCAGCTGGTTACAGAATTGCAGGAGAAGAGCATGCACCTTGAAGCTGCAGCAGCGGAATCGCAATCAAATGGCCATCCTGAGGGTACAATTCTGGAAACTCGGCAAGATGCGCTTGAAGACCTGTGGGAGAAGCTCCAGCAGCAAACAGCACTGGCCGCTGATGCAAAAGAAGAGGCCAGAAAGGCAGTGAGCACACAGGCTAGCCAGCTGGAGGGTATGCAACGGCTGCAGGCAGAGCTCCAACACGCTCAGCAAGAGGCGCAGTACATGCAAGTGCAGCTGCAGAGAGTGACAGCAGAGATGCAGGCGGAGGCTGAGCAGCACCGTGCAGAGTGTGACAGCACCGTGCAGAGTGTGACAGCAGAGATGCAGAGTGTGACAGCAAAGATGCAGGCAGAGGCTGAGCAGCACTGTGCAGAGGCGGAAGCTGCCCGGCAACAGCAAGCTGAGCTTCAGCAGCAACTGCAAGAGGCGCTGTCTGAGCACGAGGCAGTGCAAGCTGCTCAGCAGGAACGGGTGAGCTTGGCAGCAGCCCAGGGTCGGGAGGAGGCTTGTGCACGCATGGAAGAGGTGAGGAGGAGTGTGTGACTCAGGAAGCAAGGAGGGGTGCTATGCTTTCACTGCGCTGTAGGTACAGTGTATTTGCTATATTGTTATTTTTGGACAATGATTTAGACTGTGTTCATTGGCTTGCATTTCTTTCAAAGTATAAGCTGCAAGTTAGAAGGCGTTTCGTGCAAGATGCTATTTTGACGCGCGTGCTCCCTCCTCTTACCATTCCATGAGAGTGATTAAGCTTTGCATTTTTTGCATAACCAGGCAAAAGAGCAGCTGGCCATGGCACAGGCACATGGAAGAGGTTTGGAGAAGCGTGTGGCTAAAAAGGAGAGGGCTTTGACAGCATCACAAGCCGAGGTGCGTACTTTCTAACCACTCCTGCTTCCCGTCAATTGTCTGTGTCAAAGCAACATTATATATCCGGGCTTACAAGCAATAACTGAGGTCAGTCCTCTCTTTTCCTACACAGGCTCTTGCTGCTAAGGAAGCTGTTGCTGCCGCCCTCGCTAGCGAGTCTGCAGCAGCTGCTGCCAATGCACGAGCAGAGCGTGGGGAGCGTGCTCTGCTTCAAAATAGGCAGCACCTACGTGAGGCACAAGCTTCAGCTGACGCTCTGCAGGTACGTACGTTTGAGTAGCGACGCGTCCTATAAACTAGTAGACTGGTCTTATATTTTGCAGTAAAATTTTAGGTACGTATCTTATGTCAAGGTTCTGTCACCTTGTTAGAGCGTTTGCATTTGTCATCCTCTGTATGGCAGTTGTTAAAATCGGGGGTGCCAAAAGGCATTTTGGTACAGCCTGACCATTAATGACGTTTTTGTGTGGGGTGACAGATTCGTGATTAACTGTAAGCTACACCTCTTTGTAAATCTCAGGGTGAAGTGCTAGGCCTTCGCATCCGTGCTGCAGAGCTAGAGCAGCAGGCAAATCTGCAGGCAGCAAAGCAAAATCAGGCCGACCCATCTCCAGAAAGGTCTGACAGTACAGTGCAGATGATGCAAGCAGAGGCTCAGCATCTACAAAATTGCCACGACAAGGTGAGCGCAAGATCTAAATGGTTTGAGGGCAGGATCATAATCGTGCACTGTGACCAGCCTCTTCAAGCAGCATAGAAGGCTGCAAAAAAAAGGTCCCTTTTCTTGCTAAATCACAAGAAACTTTGCCCACTTAGTTGCCCGGATCAGCTCTCAAAGCATAGTCTTGTCCATAATCTTCTGTAGTTGCTAGCGGAGCTGGAGGAAGAAAAGGCTGGGCGCTTCAGCCAAGCAAGAGTTGCGGATGAAGCCTTTGCTCGCTGCAAGGTAAAGTTTGGTCTTCTTAAATTTATCACGTACCTTATTAGAAGGGTTGGCCAGTCCGTACATACGAATATTACGGCGTGTTTTGATACGTCGTATATCTGGTACCGTATTTTGAGATTTCTATCGTATCCGTATCCGTATCCGTATAACTCTATGCGGATTTGACTGACTATATATGGACTGTATTTCCGCCGTATTTGCAGTGGTACACTCCAGACTCGGGTTCAATTTCCAGCAGAAGCAGTCTCTCTTGCTCATATTGGTCAATATTGTGTTCTCGGGCCTCTTCTTAACGAGCTTTCTTTTTGCTCCCCTTTTCAATGAATGCGTTTATTTGCTTTATGTCATAGTTTTATTGGTGGCTATGGTAGCTGAATCTATTTTTGCACTGGAAAGTGCAAGCCATTTTGAGGTATTTTTGTCCTTATGCAGGCGTAGCTTCCCAACCTTTCATTTTTTGGAATTAACGATCATGTCATGCGTGCTCAGCTCTTCAGAAGCTGCAGAATAACCCCCTTGTGAATTTATTCTGAGTGACTTCAATTTCCCTACATACGGTGAATACTCACACAAAAATGACTGTATATTTGGTCATTTAAGGTATGTATATACAGTGTATGGAAATCTCTTGTATAATTTTGGGCAACCCTGCTTGTTATCATTGCTCGAGCTAATTTTCCCTTCCTTTTCTGTTCTGACTCTTCTGTGCAGGAGCTTGAAGCATCCCTTGCAGAGGTGCAGGCTCAGGTGTACACACTGCAGGAGCAGTTTGACGTAACCCAGCAACAACTCATGGCCGCCCAGCAAGAAGCTGCAGTCTGGAAAGAAGATCAAGAGACAGCACAGAATGATGCACAAGCCGTCCGGAAGCACCTGGAACAGCAGATGCTAGCAACAGAACAAGCCCTCCAACAGCAGCAGCGAGGCCTAGCTCAAAGGTCCTCTCTCGATGACACTGCAGCGCACTTGGCACACAGCACCCCAACGCCGCCTCTTCCTCCTGGTCCGTTGATCAGCAGGTGCAGGAGCAGCAGCAGCAACGGCAGCTCCCTCCTCGGTGCTAGCTGCACCCATCATCACAGCAACAGTCACAAGGCAACTGATCCAGCAAGGTCACTCGCCCAACAGGTAAAGGTGGCACACAAAAGTCTTGTTCAAATCTTTTTTGGAATTTGAACGTTTCAAAGATCCCAGTTGTGGGTGTTTTTGTGCCTGCCTTCAAGGAATGTGCCAGCTTTGATTCTCGTGCGTGGCCTTTTCCTTGTGAGGTACAGAACAATCACTCGTTATTGAGGTTTTGCTTCAATGTACCTCTGCCCAATAATTAAAACACAAACAAGGTATGCGTTAACGTGACGAAATCTTTAAGAAAAGAAAAGGTCACGCTAGTGCCCCCATCACATTATATAAAGCTCTAGGTGGCATCTTTTTAAAACTACTCTGTTGTTTATAACAGGTTGAGAGCGGTCACAGATCAGGTTCCAGAGGGCTTTTTTATTAGGAGCATCTAAGCTTTATGTCAGAAATTAAACAAAGGGTCAAAATTCATCAGCAATGAATGAACGTTTGTGTGGTCTGCACTCAACAATTGCAGGCTTTGACAGCCTTGCAGCCTGTGCAGTTGTTTATGGGCACCCTGACCGCCTCTTCCCCCCACGACAGCTCCTCGCCAGTCCAGCAGCAAATGCGCTGGAATGGTTCAGCAGGAATTGCACAGCCGCTACAAAACTTATCACAGCAGCAGCAGCAGCCTGTTCTGCTGCACATGCTCGACCCTCAGCAAGAGGAGGCAATGTTAGCGCCATACCACATGTTGCTTGGATCAGAGCTAGTGCAACTCCTACAGGTATACTTTTGCTTGTGCTTTGTTGCATATAAGGTACTTGCATGGTCAATTCTTGCCTGTTCACGGTTCCCACTAACGTGCTGTACTTGGTTGGCTTTCCACGGCCAAATGTCTGCAAACCTCGGCAAGTCACACGCGCAATTTCTGCCGTGTCATGATGCATCCACAGGTGTCTTTGCGCTTAGGCCACGCTGCCGAGTCCCAAACCTCCCAGCAAGCAAGAACCAGTCCAACCTCTGCAATCCCCCATGTCCCTCCCCCTCTCCCCTTGCCCCTACCCACCGAAATTGAGGCAGAAGCTCCAGCCCCCAGTTGGCAGCAGCTGCAGCTGCAGCAGCAGCAGGCAGGCAAGGTCAATGGTTTGCACCTTCCTGACCACCAGCATTACAGCTCAGTGTCTTTCCCACCACCCTCCAATCTTTGGCCTTCGCCAGCCTCCTTCCCGACCCATACGGTCCAGCAGGCCAGCAGTGGCAACGTAAAGAGTGGAGATGGAAGCAGCTGTGGGGCAGCAAGTGGCACCAGCAGTACAAGCAGTTCCGTGTCTTTGAGACCAAAGGTGAGGAGATTGGCTTAAGAACTGTTCCACTAAAGAGTGCAGAGCTTGTGACTGTACAAGCCTGTGACAAAGTTGTGGTGACATACAGCGAGGTGGCATTAATTACTTTCTCCCGTATTTGTTACCTGATCATGCAGTCCACTCGACGCGCCACAGCCCAAAGCCAGGGCAGCACACCGGGAGCTGCACAGTTTGACTTAGAGTCTGGCTTACCCTTGGTGGATGGCACACTTGCGCAACAGCAGCAGCAGCAGCAGCAGCAGGACAGTCAGCCAGAACAAGAAGAAGGAGACGGGGCTGCATGGCGCAACCTGCTCAGCATGGAGGGATTCAGGGCAGCTGTGAATCGTGTGACTAGCAGCATCGGTTCCCCGGAGGCAGCTGCGGGGACAAGTGACAGAGAGGCTAATTGCTCTTTACAAGGCGGGAATGACAAGCCCCCAATGCGGCCGCTAGTCACATGGCAGCCTCTTCGAGCCGTCGCGGCAAACCCAGGCGTACGCGGTGCGGCCAACACACTGGATAGCATTTGGTCAGCAAGTAGCCGCCTCGCAAGGGTCGCACCGCCTGGAGCTCGTGTTGCAGTTGTGTCTTACTTCATTATCCTGCACGTCATTTCGTGGCTATCCATGATGTGGAGGCACTGTCCTTGAATTCTAGTTATAATAATGTACAGAGTAGTAAGCTGCATTCAGTCGAAATAAATTATGCTCTGCGTAGCAGCTGAGGCGCAGAAGGACACTGACTATAACATGACATGCTGCACATAATGTTTTCACGTCTGTACTTGTGTGGTCTGCCCCTGCGTGTTTTCATGTCTTAACTTGTGACTCTATGCGTGTGTGTTTGAATGTGTCCGGTTGCATATTGGGAAGAATGCCAGATGCTGTTCAGTTCCATGCTATGGGATGCGCAGCAGGAGCGTGTACATGATAAGCAGCATATGATTTGCAAAGCTCTCACTAGCCAGGGCATAACTGGAGAGGAAGTGAAGTGTCTGCTTTTTCAAACTGTTTGTCGACCCATTTTTATTGAAAGCTCTCAGCAAGACATTTCCTTGACTCCTCTGCTATTTTCATTTATGTTACATGTGCCATCAGTCGAGAAGTGTGACTGCCAGGCTGCGTATGTAATTGATGTTGAAACGTGAGGAGTGTTTGTTGTAGCACCACAGACTTGTAGCACCTACAAAAGAACCCTTGGAAAGGTGCAACGCAGTTTGTGACATTGCAGCACTTAATAAAACCAGTGAAATCAATCAAGCATCTGCCAGGACCAACCGACCGCATTAAATCAAAGAGGGGAAATCATCATCTGTGTGTTTTGGGCTCATTAAAACATGGACTTTCACACTGAGGATATCAAGAAATAGGGAGGCAAATGTTGGCATACATACAACTCATGTGCGAGGGGCAGCACATGCATCACGATCGTACTAGTAGTAAAAAACCCTGTGCTTAGCAAATAACACAACTTCATCAGAATAAATAAAAGAAACAGAAAACCTACGCAGGGGTGATAACATTTCAAGCATGGATTAAGGAAACGGAGACGGAGCTGTAGGACGGCGAAGTACTCACGCTACCAGGCGGATCCAAACCCGGAAGGCGAACAGGGCAGCTACCTCCAGATCAGAATCCATAAGCCTTTCTTGTTTCCCAACCACCCTTCTGGGTTCTGGTAATTCAAAAGTTCCCAACCACCACCCTTCTGACGATACAAATAATCCAAGGCTCTGGGCTATTCAATTCCTGGCCCACAGGGATGGACAACAAGGAAAACATTATGCTTAGCAGCATGATCAAGACATTTCCCCCCATAAGACCATGCAAAAACATGCAAACAATGCTACAGATGAGACCGCACACTGCTTGTAGGCAGCATACCCACAGATATTTTGGACCTACAAATTCCGTTTGTTGAACAGACAAAGGCACGCACCATACAAGCCCCTTTGCCGCGCCCTATGAGCGCCTCAGTTCGGCTTAAGCTCACTCAACCCTCTCCCTTGCACATTACTTTACAAAAAGCTTGAAGTTTCCTTGCAACTACTTGTGTTGGTCTTCAGCCTAGCTCGGGGTTCGCTATTTCTCAGACTAAGAAGGCAGGCCCGGTGGGAGCACTAATGCTGAGGTAGTGCAAGCAGTAATTGCTTAATAGACCTTTCCACATGCTTTCACTGAGTGACTTGCTTTCCCTGAGTCCCTGTCCCACAGGGGCACAGGGTGGTGAGTCCCTGTCCCACTTTCAGCCTGCTTGCTTTCACTGAGTGACTTTTGGCCCCGAGAGGCAGCTCAATTGGCACATGGGAGTGTGGCTTTGTCTGCTAGAGATATGGCTGTTCCTTTAGGTCACGGGCAAGATGTGGAGGCCCTTTTGATGCAGGGTGCACAGAACGATTGTTTTTTAAGTTGTTACATTTTGAAAAGCATGCCAAGCTGACTCCTTTGTAATGGAAAGGGCCCCTTCTTGATCCTAATAATTACCGCATGCTGGCTGTCAGTGGCACAATGTACCGCATGTATGCAATGTGATCCGCTCTCTTGTCACAGACTGGTGCATGGCTTCAAAAAAGATCCCTGACACACAGATTGGGGGAATCAATAGTAACACGCTCCAGCCCAGGTGGATCTGGCCGCAGCTGGATCTGGCTGCACGCACACTCAACCCAGGTGGATCTGGCCGCATGCACACTGTGTTCATTAATTTCAAACAAGCATGACACCATCCTTAGACAGGAATTCTGGAAACACTTGCAGCGCACACGCATGCCGGCCTCTGTTTTGTCCATTGTTCACGACATGAATGACGACGATGAACACATTTTGAAGGATGGAGAGAAGACTGCTCTAGTTTACCCTCACACAGGTGTGAAGCAGGGCTGCCCTTTGACCCCTTTGCTTTTCTCTCTGTATGTGAATGATGTTGATGAGATTGCAGAGGGTGTTCAAGGCGCTGTCACAGGCACAACTGGTTCGTCTGTGACGCACATGTTGTATGCTGATGACTTGACTCTGATGGCTAACGATCCTGATGCGCTGCAGACCATGCTCAGACGTTTAAATTGGTATGCTCAGAGAAAGCACCTTATCATCAATACTGCGAAGTCTGAGGTGGTGCATTTCAATTCGTCTGGTTCAAATGTGCCTGTGTTTAAAATTGAGAGAGTGCTGCTTGCACACAGATAAATTTTCAAGTATATGGGTATGATGTTTACAGGCGCATGAGCACGATTAAGTCCTCTAAGCGCGCAGCTGGTCCTTTTATGGCTGCTTTTCTGGTTCATCAGTTTGTACGTGAAAACTCTCTGGTGAATAGGCCATTTGTGTCCCTGTGGCTTGGGAAAACGTATGTCCTCCCAGCAGGTACGTATGCTGGACAGCTGTGGGGCACTGAGTTTATTATTAAAGAGGATGAGGTCTTCACGGGTGATTTGCAATAAGTGTGACACATGTGCGTGCTCCTTGAAGGGCACGCTGGGTGTTATTAAGCGTACCACTACGAATTGGGCTGTCTTGAGGGAGTGTAGACACGAGCTACTGCAGTTTTACTGGTTCAGGTCTGTTGTCAAGTTGTATAATATGCTCAAGCCAAACAGTGAGGCGTCAAGCAGGGTGCTGAAAGCGGATCTGAGCATGCATTCACGTGACCCCTCCTGCTGGACCGGGTCTTAGATGCTTCTTAAAGGGTTGCGGCGTTGTGATTCATTTGTGCAAGCAGTGCGGCAGGTACTTCCATTTCTATTCAAGAGTTCACTTGAACTCAGGCACAGATTGCGAGCAGTGTGGAGAGATGTTGAGGGATTTAACCCACAGGACACAAACAGCAAGTTGGCAACACGCCAATCTTTTTTTGCAGTGCCATTTGATCTTAATGTGCATGCCCCTATTCGCCAAGACGTGTGCATCTGGATCTGTCCCAACATGCCCTGCAGAATGCCAGTTGTTTCAGGCTTAGGGCACACATCCTCAATCAATCATCTTGTGATCATAAAAAACTCTCTTTTGTGTGACCGTCTTGCTTGCTTGTAAGAAAAGAAAAGAAAAACTACGCAGGCAGTGAAAACCACTCCCCACATAAAGTGCATGCCCCTTTGATGTGTAGAGATGCAGACGTTTGTGCTATAAGGAGAAATTTGGTTTATGATTTCCTCTTGCAACACAACAACAACCTTTTTCTTTTGTGTCTGATTTATTGTTGACTGGCGAGGACCAGTCACAGGCTGATTAGCCGAACAGTCTGGCTGATTTAAATTTAATCTGAAACTCTTGTGAAACTTTTGTGAATCTCTAGTTAACAGCTTGTCACATGATCCGTCACTGCCAGTCAATGGCAGTGACGGCATGGCACCTAACTCTTCTATTTGGATAACATTTAGAGTTTAATTAATTGCACTTAATGTACGTCAATTTAATGTAGCTACACGGCATCAGTTACTCAGTGGCCAATTGCGGTCTGGACAAATTCTTCCTTCTGACATTGCAGTCCCACCCGGTCCTGTTGGAAGGTACAGAAACATGAACACTACCTTTCAACATAGCAATGAGCAAGCACCTGTGTACGAGCTACCCCCTATACATACTCTGGCTACCACCATTGAAAAAAACATTTCAAACATGAGCACGCAGTCCAGCCCAGGTTTAGACCCTTTCTCTGCTTCTTCTATCAAACACGCAGAAAAAACGGTTCGGGATGATCGTGGTAAGAGTCACACTGAAAACGTGTGGCTTCCCCTTCTTACTGACTTGTTCCATCTGCTTCTGTCAGACGGTGTCACCCCACATCTTTGGCACAAAGTTAAAATCACGCCTCTACACAAGAAAGGTCCAATTACATTCCCACAGAATTATCGCTTGCTAGCAATCAATGGCTGTGTCTACAGACTTTTTGCAAACGTGGTCAGGGACTTATTGATGGACTGGGCTCTTGCTGAACACCAAATACCAGACTCACAATTTGGTTTCTGCCCCACAAGGAACACCAATCAACCCCTCTTTATTCTGCGACACATTCTCGCTACTGCAAAAAAGAAAAAAATGAAGATGTTCACTGCTTTTCTGGACCTCCTTGCTGCCTACGACAGTATTCCAAGAGAGAAAGTTTGGAGACACTTGCAAAATATATAGACTCCACAATATTTGAGAGATATCATCCAAACCATGTACACAGGATGCCTTTACCTTCTTATTAATGGCGACAAAACTTCCGGGGAGGTTGCGCCCAACAAAGGCTTGAAACAGGGCTGCCCACTGAGTCCCCTTCTGTATTCCCTTTATACCAATGACATTGACAGATTCTTGACCGTGCAGAGAGGTGCTGCCACTGCCTTGGATTCAGTTCAGGTCCCTCATTGTGATTATGCAGATGACGTTGCTCTCACTTCAAACACAGCTGAATGTCTACAGTTCCAGCTAAACAAATTCCACAACTACACACGTGTCAAGGGGCTCAAGCTCAACACTGACAAAACAAAAATCATGGTCTTCTTCAGCAAAGATACTTCTGCGATTCCCACCTTCAAGTACGATGGCACACCTCTAGAACTTGTCACTCATTTCAAATACCTTGAATTCACTCTCACTCGTGATGGAAGTATGCACACAGCAGCTGAGAAGATGGCAGACAACTTGAGGCTCGCGATAGCTAGAGTTTACAGAACCGGTTCTCTACTGGTTCAGATGCACCATAAGATTCTGGAACAGTTTACTCTCTTCAAACAACCCTCTTCTTGAGAAAATTGTGCGGGCTGATTTACTTCTTGCAAACAGAAGTGATACATGGACTTACCAGGTTCTGCATGCGCTCCAAGATTCACCTATATCTCAACAGCTTTTGGATGCCATACGATCTCGTCAGACTATCAATCAACGACAGTTTGAACTCACTTTTCGTGAACATATCATTGGGGGCTGGAGAGATCTTGACTTTTTGACACCACATGAAGCTCACCATTCCAGCAGAATTATGAGGACATATCACACACATTTTGGTGTACCTTTGGGGAATACTCCTGGATGGTGGGATGACAGAAAAAGAATTCAAAAGCTGTTGCCTCTCTACCTTCGCTTGGACAATCCCAGCAACCTCAGCCGTGCACTTTCTTGCCTTCGCCTTTCTGGCCACAACTTTCTGGTCCAAAGAATGCTTCATGACAGGAATATAAGGCCTTATGAGCTTAGGATCTGTGACAGATGTGACTGGCACACTATTAAGGATGAGGAACACATTTTGTTGGACTGCCCGCATGAACATCTGGTCAGACTTCGCACACAGCAACAGCTTATCTTCCCACCTCAGTTTGATGATGGCCCAGCTCGTTTGAGGACCTTTATAAACCAACCTGATATTTTTGGTGTTGCCTCTTTTGTAGCTTAGTGCCTAGCCCTGTTCCCTTGATTTTTCTAGCGTTTTTTGGGTTTGGTTACAGGCTTTTTTCCAAGCTTCCGCTCAGATGCCCACCAGAGGCATATATAGCGATGTAACCTTACCTTACCTTACCTTAAGAATGAGCTATATTTTCTCTCTATAAAAAAGCAATGTAACTATTCAGGTAGGCAGAATATCATTTCCGACCATTATCGGTCATTTAGGGTCATTCTGGTTCATTTTTCCCGATCAAAAGTGTCAAGAACCGCGTAGGGAGGAACAAAAAAACGCGAGACGCAAGTTGAATTCCCAACACAGTGTAAGATTATATTTAGTACGCAAACACCAACTTTTAAAGAGAATAAGAGTCTCCAATGCACGGTTGCCCACTATAAAAAGATTCCTAGCCTGAGATCCACCCTTGCTTGCTCAACTCTAAGGCCGACTCCAGCTTGTTTCCTGTGTTATCAGAGCAGGTCGAGGCAGCGAATGAATGGTGGGAGTTGGTCAATTGAAGTAAACGTTCTAGCCACAAACGGATTAATGACGAGGGAAAACCTTCCAGAAGAAGATCTTCCAGAAGCAGAAAGGCTTCCAGAAGCAGACCCTGACAGGTACGTCACAATCAGATGCCCACACAAGTAGTCAGCTGCTCTTCGTCCCAAATCAGAGGCTGTAATCGTCCCAAATCAAAGACCTCCCTCTTCTGTACCTGTAACGATAATGACTCCTAAAGAAGGGTTAGAGCGTTTTTCCTCTTCTAGAGATGTGCAATTAACCAAAAAAACGCCTGACAGTTGAAAAAATTTCCTGATGCGAGCAAAGAGGCAGCAGAGTGACATAAAAGAAAATAAACAGGCCCACGTACCTTGTCAGCCCACACCGGGACGCAGGAGGAGCATCTATACCCCCCTGACAGTCAGTCATACCTTGCAAGCACACAAATCTTTTGTGTGCATGCGTGAAGACGTGAGGCGTGCATGGAAGCGAGAGGTTAATCGGGCCAAGCCGCTGATGGTGTGGCGAGCTGAACATCAGATGAGGGGGGGGCTTTTAAGAGTATGTGGCGAGCCACGGTGCTGAAGTGCATGCTGCTTGAATCACAGAGAGCCACTCCACAGGCACCGGACCTAGCTTTTGCATTGATGCTCATACCCTTGAAACCAGAAACAATGTCATGCACATTCAACTAAATAAGGCTGCCCTACTCCATTAGCAAGATAATCAGATGATAAATACACATGCAACTGTCACGCTGAAATGCATATTGTTCAGACAGGGAATCGATGCAGTTATTTGATCAATCGGGTTTGAATAAGTAGCCACAACATAGCTGTAGTTCAGAGTGAAAGCTTAGTAAGACAACCTCTTGGAATAAAACGTTTGAAACAAAGTAAGAAGATGTCAAGCAATAAAGAAGTACAATGTCTCAAAGAAGCGCCAGAGATTAGCAAATAAACACATACTTGCAACCGAGATACTCTCTTACTGTCAGACTACTGCTTCCACACAGTATCACCATATCAAGCCCAGAACAGTAAAGAATAGAGGCACGACACATACTTCTCACCTTCGTGGTAGGGTTTCCGTAATAGATGTCCCCTGTCTTTTTATCCCACATTGCCTGCCATCCGGGGGGGAGGCCGGTTGACAAGCTCTCCAAATTTGGCCGGCTCTGCTAAGCAGATGTGGGGGGTGCGTCTCAGTCTCTCGATAACTTGAGATTAGATAAAGCATTTTTTTTGCACAGGAAACAAGCTGAAGTCGGCATTAGAGTAGAGCAAGCAAGGGTGGATCTCAGGCTAGAATTCTTTTTATAGTGGGCAACCGTGCATTGGAGACTCTTATTCTCTTTAAAAGTTCGTGTTTGCGCACTAAAGAATCTTACACTGTGTTGGGAATTCAACTTACGTCTCGCGTTTTTTGTTCCTCCATACGCAGTCCCTGACACTTTTTGGTCGGGAAAAATGAACCAGAATGACCCCAAATGACCGATAATGGTCGGAAATGATATTCTGCCTACCTGAATAGTTACATTGCTTTTATAGAGAGAAAGCATAGCTCATTAATAATCGTTCTTGACCCAAAAATTCATGCGCCCGCATGCAGCGAGCCATGAGTGCAAAGCTTTGACGTGAACGTGCATTAAATGTGGTTTTAGAGCAGCGCATATAACAGCTAATCCCCAATGAAGCTTTGGGCGTTTTTGACACAATATTTAAGCTCTGAACATCACAACGTGACTAAATCCTCTTTGCCTCCAACCTGCTGGTTCCTTTTTGAAGTGGCGGGCATCTCCCTTGCATGGTGAGTGCTGTTTTTTTGAGGTCATTCTTAATACAAAGAATTCAAAATATGGATGCTGCATTTTGAAATTCTGCCTTGAAAGTTGCAGCAACCTAAGTATCTTTATATTGTGGCTGCTGCATGACCTTTGCAGGACCATCGTCCTGAGTACCATGCGAGGCGGCAACTCAGAAGCAAGCGAATTGGTTGCAAACGAGGAAGAACACATAGCTGACATCAGGTGGGTGTGTGGGTGTACATGTGAATGGCACTTGTTGTGTAGCCCAAGCTACGTCGTCAGTTTGTCTTAAATCCATTGATCCACATACGAATGAATTTTGGATGAGATATGAATGAGATATGAATGCCAGACACTTTCTCAAAGGGGCCTGTACAGCTTATCAAGGTTTAAGCTAAGGCCTTTTTTGCAATCTCTGGTTTTAACACTTCCCTAGGGAAGAAGCTGCAGCTTAGGATGATTGATCTCACTTGGGCTTATTACTCTAGTTCATTCTCCGCCCCCCTCATCACACGCAAGCTGACCCCTCAATTTGTTGTATAGCTGAATTCTCTGCATCTTTCTGAACTGCAGGCCGGAGGCGATGCTCCGGTTTGCGAGTACCAGTGAAGGCAGTACAGAGTCCAGTGAAGACAGCAAGAGCAGCAGTGGGAGTGGGAGTACGGCCAGCCTTGCTGGTAGCAGCAAAAGCAGCGAGGGCAGCGGGGAGCAGAAAAATAGCCAGGCCAAGAGGGAGACTGAGTCAAGTAGTAGAGAGCAGCGGAGCAGTAGACAACAGAGCTAGCGGAACGGTGAAAAAGTTTTAATATTAGATAACAGGAAACTGTAAGATCAGTCAAACTCAATTCGACCTTTTGCAGCTCACCTAGCATTGCATTTAATCACATGTTTTAGAATCTGGTCAAAGGCTTGTTAACCGGGGAGCACCCCTGTTTAAAACTCTCTTGTAAAAGAGGGCAGAGACTCGTTAGGCGGGGCCTCGTGCCCCTGCCGCCTGATACGTAAGCGTGTAACTACACTTGAGCAACGTTGCCGTCCCCATTGGCAGCATTGAGTTCAATGGTCAAATCATATTCAAGCCAAGGAACCTCTGCGTTTTTTCTGGGATCTTAATTGGGGTCTTTTTAGCCTCAATTGTCACATGCATGCGCACGTGCACGCACGCACACACACAGATACCTGAAAGCATCCACTTAAGAATTTAGAGCCGTAAAAACCGGTTTCCACTCCTGAGTCAGGATGCTTGCTCACCTTGCTGTTGGTTGGGTAGCCCCCCCCTTGGTCAGAAGTGTCCGCTGCAGCTGCCCCCTTACTGGATTTGGAGCTCTTGCTTGAGCTACCACGCTTGGAGTGTTTGCTGGACGATTTCTGCTGCTTGGCCAGCGTTTTGCGCCAGTCGCCCTGCAAAAAACACAACAGACGGCGAAGCAGAATTGGGAATTTTGCTGTTAATTACAGGAAGACATGCGGATGCTCTGGCCTTGGCTGATCATATAAAGACCTGGTATGGCAGTTAGCGCGCTTATGAGCAACGGGTGAGGAATGATATGGACACTCCATTGCTAGGCGTTCGGCACCTTTACCCCTGACATTTGTAGCGCCAAATGTCCCACACCTGGACGGGTGCAAAGTTCGCATTGTCTTCCTCGTCGCCTGTAGCGGCTTGTTGCTCACGCCAACGGTCGAGCTCATGCAGGCGCTTTCGTTCTACAGCCTGAGAATGCAGGTGTGTGTGCGCGTATGTGCATGTGTGTAGGGGAGTGTGTGTGTGTGTGTCTGTGTGTGTGTGAGCACGCAGCTACATGCCAGAATGGCACAGAGAGTACTGCACCTTGAATTATACCTATTGTGGTAGTTTTGCTGCAAGAGCATTCTGCAACTGCACTCCTTGCCTGAGCACACCATTAACTGCGCTTCCTCAGACCTCCTATTCAGATGTGCAGAGATTGTGTCACACCTTTAAGCCATATCTGTGCACGGAGCATTGCGGAGCATACCTCTGGGTCTTGTGCTTCCAGCTCCCGCCTTGCTTGCTCTTCCTCCTCCTCAAGCAGTGTCTTCTTCACCGAGCTCCATTGGTTCATCATGGCACTGACTCTACCAGATCCCATTACACCCTTCGGTCGTTTGGCTGCACCTGTGCATTTCGAAATTCGTCAAACAAAAAATGTACCAGCCATACAACGTCAATCATGTTATTACTGCAGCTTAGACAGAGGTAGGAAAGCACGTTACAAAGTCGGTTGGGAGGTATATAAATATGTGCAAGAAAAAGTATGGAGAGGGTATGTACGGGAAGGGAGCAGAGGTCTCTTCTGGATCTCTTTTAAGATGCAAATTCGTAAGGTGCGTGGACCTGAACCTGCTTGCTTGCTGGGTGTGGGCTCAAATCCTCATATGCGTGTTTGCAGTACATGGTGTCCTTGCTCCCCCTTCCAATGTATCATTTATTTATATCATACGACAGTCTGGCCACTCTTCCCTATAACACATATACACACCTCATGCCTCATGACTAGGGTTGGCCAGAATTGTACATACTAAAATACAGCGTATCTGGATACGCCGAATAGCCGTATCCGTATATGAAAATTTCCGACCGTATCCGTATCTGTATGACCGTACATGGATTTCGGCCAACCGCATATATACGCCGTATATGGATCGTATTTGCAGGTTGGTGCAGGGTTCGATTCCCAGCAACAGCAGTCTTTCTTGCTCTTTTTGGTCAATTTCTTTTCTCGCGCCTCTACTTGCTGAGCTCCTCTTTTGCTTCCCTTTACTATTGGTGCATGTGTTTTGCAGTAATAATTAGTTTTATTGGTGGTAATGGTAGTTGAACTCCCTTTTGCACTGAAAAAGGCCTTTCTTTGGTCTTTTTGGCTTGAAGCAGGCCTAGCTCCCTAACCGTTCATTTTTTGGGTATTATATATTGGGTCATGCGTACTCAGCTCTTCAAGAGCTGCAAAATCAACCCCCCATGAATTAATTATGAGTGAATCCATCTTCCCTCATATACGGTATATACGGAAATACGGCGTATATACGGCCATATATAGCGTATATACGCGTATATACATTATATGGAAATCCCATGTACGGTTTGGGAAAGCCCTACTCATGGCTACAGTTGGTGGCCACAGTTGGTGGCCACTCTTCCCCCTCATGACTACAGTTGGTGGGCACAGTTGGTGGCTACTCTTCTCCCCAACACATATACACACCTCGTGACTCATGACTACAATTGGCCGGAACCAGGAGGCTCCAGAAAAATATAGGCACGTATGATCTTGGGGCTTGACCTCCGTGACCTCCCCCCCCCCAAATCCCCCTTCCAGTGCCCCCACCCGGACAAAAAAGGTACCAATCTGCTCCATTATCAAACAGGTATCCATCTGCATACCCATCAAGACCTGAAACTGAAGTGTTGCAGAGTTATGGGGCAAAAATTGAGATACGGACGCCCATGCACATGTGACCTACCACGCACCCACAACTGGCTTGCACAGTCCCACAATACTTCCATTTCTTCAGAATTTCACTGACTATCTCATGCTGGCACAAACCTGTAAGTTTGGGGTGAATTGCTGCTCCATTGGCATGACTCACCCCACGGCCTGCACCCAAGCGCGTGTGCCTCTGACTTTTGGACATGTCCACAGACCCCCCCCCCATTAGCCAATTTGCTCAAAAAGGGTGTTAATCAACTGGGCTTGAGCTGAAGATTCCGACGATATATTCAAAAGTTTGTAGGAGTGGCCCAGTAAATTATTGGAGAGGGGGTTTAAAAAACTCGGAT
>Ga0307974_1000858_pt1:0-17500 | contig 19918 bp, 17 predicted proteins | sample OrgLakmetagen784_FD_201812 | JGI IMG/M metagenome (GOLD analysis project Ga0307974, IMG submission 201812) | Saline water microbial communities from Organic Lake, Antarctica - #784 | ecosystem: Environmental > Aquatic > Non-marine Saline and Alkaline > Saline | place: Antarctica: Organic... | reverse complement strand
TTTGGAGCGCATGCGATTTGGCTCATACAGACACGCGCGCACACACACACGCACGCACGCACACACGCACACACACCCAGGAGTATGAGCGGGTCATGCTGGAAGTCCTGCCCGCTTGCCGCCTCGTGAGCGGCAGGTACGTGGAGCAGCTGTGCACGCTCATTGACGTGGGGGGCTTGAAGATGAAGTGAGTATTATCGAAGGGGTTCACGCTCATTGACGTGGGGGGCATGAAGATGAAGTGAGTATTATCCAAGGGGTTCACGCTCATTGACGTGGGGGGCTTCAAGATGAAGTGAGTATTGTCGAAGGGGGATCAACAAAGGCTTTCTTTAGGAGGTACGTGCGCTCTCCTCGGTGTGGGCAGCCCAACGAGTGTATGGAGATAGTGAGGTTCGGCTTTTCGTGGAAGCGTGCGCCTAGGTATGGATTGGTAACGTGCCCTTTGGTTTCGTGCTTCCGGTCACCTGCGCTTTGCTGTTACATTCTACAACGTACTACGTAGAATCGGCTAAAACCATTTGTGTGCACGTCCATACATACAGCGTGTATACGTCCGTATACGGTATACGGGGGATTATTAGCAGCCAAACTGGGTCCAGGCCGATTAAGCGCGGTATACAACCGTATTGTTAGCAGTCAGATGATCAAGATTATGGTCAATCATGGTGTTTACGTGGTGCTGGCCAACCCTTTACCTATGCGCTTTGACATCTGCCCGTAAAATCGGTGGGAGTATTGGTCCAGGATGTCTGGTCCAGCCGTATTGGGCAAGATCAAGATCGTGAGGACAGGAAAGGGAGGAGGTATAGAGAAAGTCTGCCAAAGCGCAGGCACACGTACTTTTTGTATACATTTCTCTGTCAACCTGCTGACAGGCTGCAATAAGGTGGGCAGCATAAGGCACGCACCCTCACACGCTACTCACGACATGGTTTCCTCGCATATGTATTCAGGGACATGATGCGTGTATATATTCAGGGACATGATGCGCGTGTGTATTCAGCGACATGATGCGCGTATATATATTCAGCGACATGATGCGTGTATATTTTCAGCGACATGATGCGCGTGTATATTTAGGGACATGATGCGCGTATATTTTCAGCGACGTGATGTGTGTATATTTCCAGCGACATGATGCGCGTATATATTCAGGGACATGATGCGTGTGAAGGACCTGCTGACAGGCTACATCAAGGTGGACAGCAACAACTACCCAGAAACCCTAGGAGCCATGGTCATCATTAACGCGCCGTACTGGTGAGTCCGTGCGTGTTGCATCCACAATTGTAGAAATGGTATAACGACGCACAGCCATCGTGTCATCTCAGAACGAGCCAAATCTTTGTCGCTTGTTTTAATAATGAAGAGGTGGGAGACGCCGTGGACATTGCTGTGATTTCGGTGGAGCACTGATTGGCATGAGCTTGAGAACTTCCATGACGAATACCAGTTTGAAGTTTTTAGTTAGTGGGCTGCAGTCCGTTCCGTTTCAGTTTCAGCTCTTCACTCGGAGCGGCGTGGAGTGCAGAGCCCCTGTCGGCTCAGCACTCGCGAATGTGCTAATGTGTCCAAAAAAGGCTGGAATACCACTGCAGCTAGTCTAAATTATGGAATGGGAACACATGCATGTACAAGGAACTTGGAAGGTGTTGCTGAGCGTCTACTCGCTGCTGATGTGACACCCCCCCCTGGCTGTGCCTTGGTTCTATGCAGGTTCACAGGCATGTTCTCTGCTGTTAAGTCCTTCCTTCCACCAGAGACCCAGAAGAAGGTTCAGGTGTGTGAGTGTGTGGGTGTGGGTGTGGGTGTGGATGTGGGTGAGGGTGTGGGTGAGGGTGAAGGTGAGGGTGAGGGTGAGGGTGAGGGTGAGGGTGAGGGTGTGGGTGTGGGTGTAGGTGTAGGTGTAGGTGTAGGTGTAGGTGTAGGTGTAGGTGTAGGTGTAGGTGTAGGTGCTGGTGTGGGTGTAGGTGCTGGTGTGGATGTGTGTGTGTGTGTGTGTGTGTGTTGTGAGGCGGATGAAGGGGAACCAACCAGCCTGTTTGGCAAGAATTTCAAAAGCCGATCTTTGCCTTGGGTGAAATGGCATCCACTTCCGCTATGTTCAAGGTTCATCATCCCCTCAAAGAGCTTGCATGCAGCCGTTACAGGCAGATTACATTGCAAAGCACCGATGGGCCTGTTATGCCTGTCAATTATGAGGTGGGCCTTTTGTTGGAGATCCTTGCACCTGAGTACCGTGCAAGCTTCATGCTCTTGTAACTTACCTGTGTAGCATGGCATGGCTGTGCATCATCCCATCGTCCGTGCGCCTGCAGCTCCTGTGTGTGTCTGTGTGTGCTTCCTATCCTAGTCGTGTCATTTGCCCTTGCTCCTGAAAACCGTGTAGATCCTGGGCTGCAACTTCCATAAAGACTTGTCCAAGCTCATCGCGCCTGAGTGCTTGCATGCTGACTTTGGGGGCACGTCCACCGGGCGATTGAGGGACAACGTAGGCCCCTGGCAAACCGTGCTGGACAGCCTGACAGAAGCAGGGGAGGCACGTCAGCGCGCACTGGTGCGTTGCATTTGGGTGATTGCATTTCTTTTTGCATGACCCTTCTTGCTTGCACGTGCACATACACAGCTTCCAAGCTTGTTTTTGTTACAAACTGCATCACCACCTTTCTTGGGTGCAAAAGGAATAGAGGAGCTTAAAGAGGTGACTTATGCTTAGAAGCTACAACGGGCAGGTGCTAAGATAAAAGCATTCTCTCCCTCTTTCACACACTCAGACTTTGATGGAGATTCCGAGCAGAGGTTCGTGGATAAATTGAGTGTTTACGTGGGTGTCAAAACCATAGTAATAAAACACGCTGGCTTCTGTTGCGTGCGTGCAGACACTGGCGGAGGAGCTATCCCAAGAAGAAGAGGAGCCAGAGGCAGAGCTCGAGCATATCAGCCCCCATCCCAGCAAGAAACGCTTACATGAGAGCCATCCTTCTGCCCAGAAGCACGGGCCTTCAGCCTCGCGGACTCCTTCTGGTAGGCATTGCCCAACAAGGTGTTGTTAGTTGTCGCATAGGATGAGCCAAGGTGTTTTTAGTTGTAGTCATACGATGAGTCAAGCACACAAGCCACACCGATTACAGTGCAGCAGGTGCCACAAGTTTGCGTACTTGCAGACGCCCATGTCGAGTTTGTTGAATTGTGCCAACGCAAAACTTAAGTGTCGCCTCGTTATTACGTTGACTCAATCTGTTGCAAAGCCAGGGCGGGCGAGTGATTGTGTGTGTGGCAGCACGCTTACATTTTTAATTTGTGTGTGCTTGCACGTCTTATGCGTGCATCATTCACCGTAAGATGCTGTGCTTGCGTGCGTACATGTGTGAATGTATGTTGAAGCGCAGCCTGTGTGTAGGTAATCCCTCAAACATACTCCCCGCTCCCTTTTAAGGTGCACCTGGAACCCTGCTCCTAAACTCTGACGCAAAAGCCATAACTGCCCAGGTGCACTTGTTAAGTGAGAATCTCTCATCCTTCTCACACGCAACGCTCCTTTGCAGGCCCACATGGAGCCCTGCTCCCTGATGGCACTGTTGCGAGTGAGCCCAGAAGTACAGCAGCTCTGGCTGCAGATTGTGGCACGCCTTCCAATGGGTACGCACCTGTGTTCCTTGATTGCGTGTGTGTGTTGTGTGTGTGTCAATGTGTGCGTGTATCTGTGTGCCGGTGTGTTTAAATATGCGTCAGTATTTGTGAGTGTGTGTGCATCCAATCATTCATCTCCTGTGAAGATTTGAATATAAGTCCTGCGTACAGCCTTTCAATGTTTCTTTGCCACTGCACACACACACACACACACACACGGTGCCCTCCTGTGTTGAGGCGCGAAACTCAGCCGTTGTGCAGATCCAAGCACAAGCACACACACACACATGCACAACACGTGCATGCACACATATACAGTCCATAATGCACAGGATGCTCGAACGCTTACATACGCACACAGACAAGCACATGCTCACACACCAACACGTATGCACAGGGCTTATCCTCCTCCAGCAGAATGGGGAGCCCTCCTGCCTCAGCCTGTCGCATTCAATAACGGTTTAGGAGTGCTGACACACACTCGCACTCAGTCGTCAGGCATGCCGCAACAGCAAAGGAACACACAGCCCTTAAAAGCCTCTCACCTTCATCCGCACCATCATCACCACCACCACCATCGCCACCGCAAGTAAGTGTGCCGTGTGTGTATATCTGGTATTGGGTGCTTCAGCCTCTGTAAGCATGCAGGATGGCACGCACCTTTGAAAGATCAAGCTTCAGACGCTGATCTAAATCAATCAACTAATAACCAATTATGCAGTCTGCAGCTAACGTTACTTTTTCCGCGCAGCAAACCAGTGTGTAAAGCGCATGGTTGTGCGTTTACTTGGTGGACGGGGAAGAATGTGCACTGCGTCTAGATGGTGTCCATCTTCAAGACAGAGGCCAACGTCACCCGAAAAGGCTTTTGAGCCACCTCACGTCGATATCAGTGTTGTCAATGCTTTCTTGTCTCAGTCCATGGATCCTCACGGCAGTAAAGCTCGTGTGTCTGTCCCTCCCAGGTGTTGTGAAAAAGGAGGAAAGTGGACCCCACCCACCTGTGTAACGAAAAAAAAAAAGGCTGCTCATATAAGGGGAAGCCAGCAGCCCTGGTTGTTTTTTTGAGGGTCCTTCCTGGAATTTCTCCGAGAGCTGAAGTATTTTGAAACCGTAGTTTTGGAAAATTGGCACACTGTTTTTGAGCAACACTTCACCTCTGCAGGCACACGCAGCATTCGCATAGGGGGGCTGGCAGCCCTGAACGCCTCAGCCTGCTGGAGGAGAGCAACGGTGCGTCAGGGGGACAGCCATCACAGCAGCAGGGGAGCCAGCTTACGGTGAGTCAGACACACAGTTGGCAATTACACACACATACGCACAAGCACGCATACAGATGCAGCTCTTATGGTCGATCAAGCTTGGGTTAAATGTGCAGTGTAACAGAGGTACAGCGTTGGATGCAGTGGGTGACTACAGAGGATGCGCTGCCAACTCACGGAACTCAATATGTATGCAGCGAGGGGGGAGTAATCATTTGTCTGTGGCCTGCCAGAGTAATCATTTGTCTGTGGCCTGCCGGAGTAATCATTTGTCTGTGGCCTGCCAGAGTGTCTGTGGCCTGTGGCCTGTGGCCTGTGGCCTGTGGCCTGTGGCCTGCCAGAGTGCCTGTGGCCTGCCAGAGTGCCTGTGGCCTGCCAGAGTTGTCCCGAAACAGCTCCAGCCTAGTGCAGCCTAGTGCAGCCTTCCAGAGTTGTCCCAAAACAGCTCCAGCCTAGTGCAGCAATCCTCACACATACAGAATTGTAGAGCCCATGCACAAGATTGCACACTTTACCTGATAGCCGCCTACGCACGAAACTCAATACGTATGCAGCAAGGGAGTGATTTGTCTGTGGGCCTGCCGGAATTGCCCCAGTGCAGCTCCAGCCCAGTGCAGCAGTCCTCTGTGCTGCTACAGGCGGGCCCCTTCTCCTCTCAGCATCACCAGCGGGCCACTCTGGAGGCTTGTATGTCCTGGGATTCCTCGCACGTGGCGTCATGTGAGTGTGTGTGTGTGTGGTTATGTGTGTTTGTGCGTGTATACCTGCGGGCACATGTTTGTACGTGTGTACTGCGTGCTTGACAAGTGTGCGTGCGTGCGTGTGCGTGCGCGTGTGTGTGCGTGTATATCTGTGGGCGCGTGTTTGTACGTGTGTACTGCGTGCTTGACAAGTGTGCGTGCATGCGTGTGCGTGCGCGTGTGTGTGCGTGTATATCTGTGGGCGCGTGTTTGTACGTGTGTATTGAGTGCGTGACACGTGTGTGTGTGTGTGTGCGTGTGCGTGCACGTGTGTGTGCGTGTATACCTGTGGGCGCGTGTTTGTACGTGTGTACTGCGTGTGTGACACGTGTGTGTGTGTGCGTGCGCGTGTGTGTGCGTGTATATCTGTGGGCGTGTGTTTGTACGTGTGTACTGCGTGCGTGACACGTGTGTATGATTGAGTGATACATGGGCAGCAGCTTGTCTTCTTTAGTAGTTCTTAATCCTGTGCTTCGAGCAGTTTAGTGTCCGCAACTTATTGCTTGATCCACTCCTCTCCTTAAATACATGTGGGTAGTGTTTTGTAGGCTGACTGCGTAGCCTTTCTTGCATACACCGTGCACTTCCTGGGGTGACAGCAGCATGCTCACAGGCATCCGTTCTAATGAGAGCTAACATAAACCTGGGCATGCTGTTTTGGGCATGTCGTGTTCAAACGCAAATTGCAGACTGCTTGAATGTTTCTGCAGCGACAGCGAGAGTTTGGCCCTACCTGTCAGCACTCCGTGAGCCACCCCACCTGCACGCACACACCACACACGCGCGCACGCGCGCGCACACTCACTCACTCACTCACAAACGCACACACACACATTCCTGCACCTGCACCTGCACAACTCACAAGCTTACACAACTTGCCAAAACCACCCTCCCCTGCAGCCTTGTCCTGCTACCAATCCCTCGACACTGAAGCCACTAGCGCTTGGAGGCCCCCCACTCCAACCACTGCCACCCCTCCCCGGCAACACAACCAGCACCCCTTTCACACCCACCCGCTCCAGCGAAACCAACCTCCAAACGCTGCCGCATTGCTAACCCCCCACATAAGCAGCCAGGTGGAAAACAACTCCCACCAATCAAACGGCAGTACCCCACACCACCAGGTAGGCTGAGCTGAACAAAGCGTTTGATAAGTCAGGCTGGATCATTGGGCTGGACAGGGCGTGTTGTGTGTTGGTGAGCTAAGCTGGTCGTGTGCAAGAGAATTCCAGGTTTGATGGGCTGCGCGTTTTTCCTGGCGTCCCTTCCCCGAGCCAAGTTGCTCCACGTGCATTCACGCCTGCAGCATCAAGCCTAGGGTTGGCAGAGCCGTATTTATACACCGCATAACCGTATGAATGGTGTTTCGTAATTCCCCTGCTAAAAGCTAAAAGTACCCACAGTGCACTCTGTACACATTCATGTATGTATGTATGGTTTTGGCCACATTAACCCAGCCCCATTCAGATGACCAAATCAGCAGGATGGAAGACCAGCCGGCAAACCTGGCCCTGTTTGTGTGCTGCGCAGCCTTAATTCCACAACTTATGCAAAGCTCAAATGCGAGTGTGCCTTTCCAGATCAACTTATTAGAGTGACACAATGCCATCCCTTCCTTTTGATCCTACCTTGTCCCATTGTTTAGCTGCCTCTTATCCCCACCTGCAGTCCATGAACCCCACCATTTTGAAGCCCAGGCGGCGCTCCACCAGCACGCAGCCAATGGTTACGCCATCAGGCTTGCACGTGCCTCTGTCCCCTGCAGACCTTCAGGTGGGTGCTCTGTGTGTTTGCATGTGTGTTGTGTGTGCGTGTGTGTAAGAGTCTGTGTGTTAGTGTGTGGATGGACTGTGTGCGTGGGTGCACATGAACAAAGCACATGATTTGCCATCAAGAAAGCACGCCTTTGTTTTGCTCAGTTCAAGAGGTCTTCTCCCTCTGCAGCTCAGGGGACACAAGGTCTTTCAGGGGGGGGACAATGCTTGTCGCTCTGTTGCATGCGTAGCAGAAGCTTGTCGTCGTGCTCGTGGCAGGTGTCCAGGTACTAGCCTGCATTTGGCGTTTGTAATGTGCGCACGTACAGAGTGCGCACATACAGAATGCAAAAAGGAAATATACGGTCGGCAAGTACAGGAACTATTCATGCTGTCGTTTGATAGCTGTCATACAGGCTCCTTTTTTGGCAGCCCCAGCAGAGGCGCCATCAGCTCATATCATGCACACCAAATCAGCTCCTTGCTGTATGTCTTCCGAGTTCAGTTTCTTGCAGGCCCAGCAAATTAACCAGCAGCAAATTAACTAGCAGCAAAGAAGCAGCGAAAGCAGGACAACTGCTGCTGCACAATTGAGGTCCTTATTGTATTTAGTTTGACCAAATATGCTTTGCTTGTTGCAGGCTCTGGCCCCCTCGCATCAGCAGCAGCTTCTCCTCACACGCATGGCTAGGTCCAAGGGGTCTGTGCGTGGTAGGGCTGGCAGCATGGATGGGTTCTGCGGGCCACAAAGCGCACAAGGACAGCTGGTGGGTCATTTGGTAGCCTGTGCATGCGCATGTGTGCATATGTGCGTTGCATGTTTGTGTGTTACAGCACTGCGTATCAGACACAATTGCAGCTGGCAATAGCCAGAGCAAAGCAGGTGCAGTTTGTGGGTGCAGGTCAAGTCAGAGTCTGTCTATTTTGCGTCAGTGAGTGTCAGTAAGCGTCAGTGAGCGTCTTTTTTGCGTCAGTCAGCTTCAGTAAGTGTCTGTTTTGTGTCAGTGAGTGTCAAGCTTGTTTCATTCATGGTCAATGTGTGGTATACCGTATATACTGTATATATTGTGTACGCTTCACTTGGTCCTCCATGCATATGCTGGGGTAGGGAGGGTTGGTGGGTTTGGGATTCCAAGGCATCAATGTGCAACTTCAGTTTCCGTAGTTGAATGACTGTGTCCAATTGCGCTTTCACGTTAATATTGCGTGCGTGGATCAGGAAGCATAGGATTTTTTGTCTCGCAGTGCTTTATATATTTTGTGTCTCCTGGTAGCTGCACAGAAGGTTAGTAAACGAAACCCCCTCAAGCTGTGCTTGTACATGTGCTGACACACTTCCCCCAAGCTTTGCTTGTGTGTGTATGTGTGTGTGTGTTTGTGTGTGTGTGTGTGATTGCAGTCCTCTCAAGCTGTGCTGTGCTTGTGTGTGTGTTTGTAAGTGCTTCCTGCTCAGGCTCTCCAAACCTTCCATCCTCTGGGCTGTGCAGCATGCCTCGCCCTTAAATCGCCCTTGACTGTGCATATCTGTGCCTGCCTCTGTCCTTCAGGTGTCCCCACTTGTATCACCTCTTTGCCCTACCGTCCTCTTTTCATTCCTTTGTCCTTGCACACACTGCGCTAGTGTGTAAGTGTGTTTAAGTGTGTGTAAGTGTGCTTGCGTGTAAGTGTGTGTATGAGTGCTTGTGTGTAAGTGTGTGCTTTTTGTTAGTGTGCTTGCATGTAAGTGTGCTTGCGTGTAAGTGTGTGTATGAGTGCTTGCGTGTAAGTGTGTGCTTTTTGTTCCTGATTCTCAGGTGTCCCACCTATTGCCCCAGCCTTACCACCCCCTGGCTTCCCCTATCGGCAGCACCAGCAGCAATGCAGCTCGCTCAACCTCTTCAGGTACAGGCACAAGTTAGAAGATGCACATGCAGAAATCAATTTTACCCTTTTTTAGTGATGTGCAAAGGAGACACGTATATGCACAAAACACACACATTCATACAGACACACATGTGCGCTGGGCCCGCACACTTTGATGCATAGACACACGCAAATGGTGGATACACAGTCAGGCATGTGTGTATTGGCCAAAACGTGGAAAAGGACTCAAATGGACACACAGTCAGGCATGTGTGTATTGGCGAAAACGTGAAAAGAAGGAGGTGGACTGTGCTTGTGTGCTGCAGTCAAAGCACGTGCGCTCACGTGCCTCACCCTATGACATTTCCACAAACATCCTCGTGACGTATGTGTGTGTTTACTTGCACACGTCTGCACTCACAGGCATGCCTGAGTCTGAAAACGCGTCTGAGGCGGCCTTGTATGCAACGCAAACCCCCCACCCAGGAGCATCCATCACCGCCCCCTTGTCTCAATGCAGCAACGGCATGCACAACCAGCTGCCTGCAGGCAGCATGTGCAGCGCACGCAGGTGAGGGGGTTTGAGGGGGAGGGTGCTGTTCTTTTACGTACAAGAGTTGGCAGCATGTTGAGAGAAGTACATGCCTTCTCTGTTTCACCGAAACGTGCCGGTGCCTCAATATTGCTGCTCCTCACCTCTAGCTGCGCCAGCTACAAGGGCAGGAGCGGCTATGTGCCTGCCTCCTCATCACGAACGAAGCGAATGAGGAGGCATGAGAAAAACTTTGAACACACTTCTAAACCCCTTTTGCTGTCACTCAGCGTGCCCTGTTGTCAGGGGTTAGGCCCAGTCACCTCCTCTCTGACACCTTGGGTTTCGCTGGACCAAACATAGATGTGTATTATATACGGTGGATGTGCGTGGTGTTTAGCAAGGAAATCACCATACATACGGTCATATATGGTGTGTATATACAGTTCTGGCCAGCCCCAGTAACACAGCGTGGCAGTTGTGCGGCGATTAAGGCGAGAGCAGCTGCGTCACCTCACAAAACCTGAATGCCTTTGAACACACACACACACACGCCTCTGACAAATCCTGTTAACCATCTGATCTACTCATCTCACCGTGCCTTGTGCAGCGATGAGGGTGAGAGTAGCTGGTGTCCTTCTGGCATGCCTCCCCAGGGCCTTGGGTCTCCTGCCCACAGCTACGTCAGTGCCCCTGGACCGGGTCTACCTCCCAGTGTCAGTGTCAGTGGCCCAGACTCAGCAGTGGGCTCCCCAGGACCACAGGTAGCTGTCACTAGCATCTTGTCAATGCCGGCTTCGCAAACGTGTGTGTGTGTGTGTGCGTGTGCGTGTGCGTGTGCGTGTGCGTGTGCGTGTGTGTGTGAGTGTGTGTGTGTGTGAGAGTGGGACAATGCCTTCCTATGTGTATGAGCTGTATGGGCCATCGTCATCAGCAGGGGCTCCGGGATGACCTGGTTGTCGATTTTTGAAAGCCTTATCCTCATTCTTTGTGTTTTTGGGCATGGAGAACAATTGGTGAACTCCCATGTCGGTGAGTCACCCTCGCCCTCATGCCCACTCCTTTTCAGAAGCTCAAAACTCGCCTTTTATTTTTTTACTGTGAAACAAAGCGCAAACCCTCATTGGCATCGCAAGGATAGAAGTATTAGTCAAAAAGCACATGACAGCAGGAAGTTGTATACAAACTTGACCCGTCTGCATGACTTGTCTCACCCTGTCCTCTTTTGAGTAGTGCATAGTGGCAGTCTTTGGACTCAATACCACACTCGGCATTCCTTTTTATGCTACACAGAGGTTAGTGTGTTTGCACAACTCCCAACCTACCTAATTTGTTTGCTCTGCACATTAAAGGGTGTTTGTGCAATTCCCCACCTGCCGTGTTGTTGTTGTGCTGCACGGCAAAAACATCCTGAACGATTCCCCATCTGCCACTCCCCCCCCATGCGCTGCACAGTGAGAGCTTTAAAACACAAATCACCTGCAGGTCGGCTGCCCCGGCAGTCCTCAGCTTCCCCCTGCTCGCCTCCCTCATGCCGTGCTGTCCCTTGTCAGCGGCAGCCCCCAGCACCCACAGCTCAGCACAGCACAGCAGCAGGCACTCGCAACTGTCTCTGCCACCTCCGCCCTCCACCCCCACGCGTTGAGCTTGCAGCCACGCCCTTCAACACTCTCACACCGACCCTCAGACACACTGTTTACCCGTGCCAGCTTCCACTCCTGTGCCTCCACAGACAGCGTGGGCTTGCAGGTGTGGGAATGGGGGGGGAAAAGTGTATGTGTGTGAAAGTTTGTGTTTGTGTGCAGCACACATCTTGTCCATTTCCAGCCTCTCCTCTCATCCGTCCTGCCGACCAGCCTGCACTGTTTTGCCTCAGCGTTTCGTGCTTCCCCTATGCATGACAGCTTGTGCATGACATCTGATGTGCACGACAATATTCACTTCATCCTCTTCTCACGACCCTCCATCCCGCCCTCCCCCCGTCACACTTTTCACCCCGCACATCTGCATTATTTAGTCCAGTTATTTAGTGGATGCACTTGGATGTACTAGACGTGTCTTAAATGTCATAGATTAGGTGTCTTACATGTAAGTGGATGCACTTAGATGTCATGCCCTCCTTGATGGTCGTCTTACACAAAATTAAAAAAGTGTGATCTGGTTTTAACCATCTTTCATCAGATCCGTGCAATCCACCGCGCTATCATGGCTTTCAGTCAGCCCAGCCAAGCCCCACCCAAAAAGGGGGAATTGATGCCCCTTTCCTGAATTGCACATCTGAGGTCACCCAATGGTTTCTATACATATATATAACACTTTTGCATATCAATAAATGAGTTTGGGGTCAAGGGTGAGAGTGGGGGGCTGGATTTGTGCCATTTCCCTGCCAAAAAGGTGGTATGGGTGTAGATATGCAGGTTTTGATCCGAAATCCACCAATTCTTTTGTTCCCAGATATGTTTAGGGTCAAACCATACCCATCAAAGCAATAAAAGGGGGGTGAAAATATGCCCTTAAAGGACTTTGTGCATGGGCCTGTTTGCTGGGCAAAAATGGTGCATTTCTGGAAACCCTGAGTATCGGGCTTACTGGCCATCACCTGAGTATCGGGAACCCTTCAGTATGCTCCCAAGGCATGCCCTGTCAAATTTTATGGTCTGGAATGCTGTGGTTGGGCCCTGGTGGGCAGCGACAGCTGAGATTTTCAAAATGGTTATAACTTTCCCTGCTCTGCTCTACTGCCACCATGCACCCAGCAAGCATTGAGCTATGACCATTTTGCATGAAGTTGGTGCGCTGAAAGCTCACCTGGTGCCCTGAGTGCTCTGTTCGAGCCTCATCTGTCCCAAACGACAGCTGGTTCTCCCAGCTCCGTGCAAGCAAAACCAAAATGTCCCCAATATTATTGCAAACACCCCTGGTAAGTTGCTGGCACCAGAGGGAGCTTTTGGAAATCCACTTTCAGGCAAGGATTTCCACCCTGCCCACCTGGGCACCTCCCGCCACAAACTGAGTATGCAGGGGTGCTTAGATATATCTAGCTAAGGGTCCTGGATACTTAAATGTACTTTTCGGCTTTGGGGAAAAACTTTAAGCAGGAATGGCTGACCTGACTTTCAGTCATCTCCCCTATGCAAACAGCACGTGCACGACAGCATTTACCCAGCATCTCATCACAACCCTACGCTTTTCCCCTCTCCTCCGCTTTCAGCCTGCACCCAGCAACCCTGGAGCTGACACTGTCCCCGGAGGCGTCCCTCATGCAATCGTTGGCGCCTTTGGTCGGCCATCCCCTGCTACTACCTCCCATTTTTCACCAATGAATTCACCCACCCGCACCCTAGCGTTGCACACCACACACCCAGTCTCACATGGCAGCCAAGGGGGCAGGGACGCAGCTTCTTTGGGTCTGCCTGGGTTCTCCATGGGCCAGGAGCAGCTACCACGCAACGCACCATCCAGGATGTAAGTGTAGGAGTGTAGCAAAAGGATCCTAGTCTATGGTTCATTGTTTTTGACGTCCCCACAATGTTCACCATGACAGAAGCCGCTACCTCCCGCAATACACTGTCCAGGATGTGAGTTGCGTAGGGGTGTGTGTAGGAAGAGGCAGGATGTGAGGGGTGTAGGAAGAGGGAAGATGTGAGTTGCGTAGGGGTGTGTGGTGTGTATAGGAAGAGGGCCCGGTCTTGAGGCATCCTATGGCTATTGTGCAGGACAGAAGCAGCTGTGCTGTGCACCGAGCTGTCTAGGGTTCAAGATAAGACAAACGCTCAGTGCTATGCGTCCTTGTTGGGTACAACTTGGCCATGAGCTCTTGGGTCGATTGGCCTCTGAGCCGTCAACAGACAGCTTGTGTGACACAAACGTGCTCATCCGCAGTGCGTGGTGTGACAGATGCAAATGTGAATTCGCACACTTTGCGTTTGTTGCTTGTGATGTTGTTTGTAAACACGTGAGTTTACACTCATACACAACCGCATACTCAGGTTTACCCTCCAACAACAGCAGCAGCAGCAGCAAGAGGAACAATACCGGCACTCAAAGCTTGCAGCTTTTGGTGGTAATGGCAGGAGAACGTAAGTGCAAGCAGAAATCACGGGACTTTTTCTGATATGGTTGTTGTTATTGAGACCCTTTATGCTCGGCATATTCAGGACTTTGCTAGCTATCACACATAGACACACAAGCAATACACTCATTTGTGCTTCCACATATACAGGATGAGCAAAGGCAGTAGGCTTAAGGAACTCACCAACCATCTGCCTGGTCTGCCTCAGTGGATGAAGAGAAATGGAGGGGGGACTGGGGGGGCAGAAAATGGGAGTGATGGTCAGTATGTGCCCCTCGTGGACCACGTGGGCCCTAGCAACAGAAAACACGGGGCCAAAAAGAAAGAGGGCGGCAAGGGGGCTGCCATGGTGACCAGCAATACATTGGGGGATGAGGGTGAGTGTGTGCATGTGCGTGTGTGCATGTCTGTGTGTGCATGTGCGTGTGTGTGCGCGCGCAAGAGTGTGGATGTGAGCACGGATGGTATTGCATGTGACGGCTTCTTGAGCAAAATTATGCACTTGAATCAGAACAGCATTACACCAGTACAAATGTTCGTCATACCGCCTGCAAAGATTGGAAACGCCAAGTTTTGGCCCACAACTGGTGTATGCAAATCAGTACAAGCCGCATCCTGTGCACGACCCTTGATGCTTAAGAGCTAATCTTCTTGATTGGCCTTACCTGGGTCACATTTATAGGCTGCACTGTACAAACACGTAAGGGCAATATTTATTTACAGCAAGTCATTGTGGCAATGTGCAGAACACACACACATCAATGCTTGAAAAAGAGCATAAAACAAGGTTGGATGATTTTCTGGATGTCAAGGTCGGAGGTCAGGCCTAGTGCCAAGAGTAAAGGAAGCTGCTTTGGGCCCAGGCTTCAAGTGTTTCTAGAAGCACCAAGGACAGATTGAATGCTTGTGTGCTGCTCAGTGCACTCTTATGTGGTCCTGCTTCTATGTGTAGATAAAGCAATCGAGGACAGCAGTGCGGCCCGAGATTGGTCCCATTGGGATGATGTGGGAGCAGAGCAGGGGACACAGACCCAAACACTTGGCAAAGGTGTGAGCGTGTTTGTGCTGTGTGAAGAAAGTGACACTTGCCTGGAAGTTTTGGGGTATCTGTTTCCCAGCACTTTGGTTCGCAGGTGGTTGGGCCTAACCGCCTGACCCATACCCCCCTGCACTGAAGTGCACAGATACGCAGAACGTCCTTTAGAGGGTAGTGCTGGTGCATTTGCCTGGTCATTTCTTCCAAGGTGCTGCTGCCCAGCAGTCGCTTTAAATGGATGAAGCGGCCATTAGGTGTTCAGTAAAGAATAGTCGTACATACATAACCGAACAGGCCTCTAGTTGATACTGAAGTCTGTGGCCTGCACGAGCATGCCCGATGTGTAGTGAATTTGCCCTCAAAAGGCGAACGTACAAAAAAAATACACGTGCACCGTGTCATCAATTTGCCCTCTGAAGGCAATCACACATGAAGCAATATCAACGTACATTTGCCCACAGTCCATGCCCGGGGTGTGACCTGGGCACCCTCAAGTCTACGCCACTCCTTGGACGGGGACATGCACACGCGTGGTGCCTCAGAGGCCAGCTTACACTCCTGTGGCTCAAGTTCTCGAGGTACGGTGGGCAGGGGAATACGCTGGAAGGGGGGGGGAGAAGGGAGAAGTGCCTTGTATTTGGCTTGGATGGTTGGGAGCACTATGTTCTTGTGCACCATTCTATCCGTCCTGTCCAGCCAACTAGAAGTTGCCGTACGATCTGGTTAAATCGCCTTGACACTGTGGTCACCTAGTAACATTTGTAAAGGCCTGTAGGTTGAGTTTACGCAAGCTTGCTTCGTTGCAGCCTATCCTCCACTTGCTCACAAATAGGATTAAATGGGAAACAGCCTTCAATCAGGCGTTTGAGTCCTAGCCTTGCTCACAAATAAGATTACAATGGGAAACCGCCTTCAATTCAAGCGTTTGAATCCTAGCTTTACTCACAAATAGGATTACAATGGAAAACGGCCTTCAATTCAGGCGTTTAAATCCTAGTCTTGCTCACAAATAGGATTACAATGGAAAACGGCCTTCAATTCAGGCGTTTAAATCCTAGTCTTGCTCACAAATAGGATTACAATGGGAAACAGCCTTCAATTCAGGCGTTTGATTCCTAGCCTTGCTCACAAACCCTGACCAAGGCCATCCTTGCCTCTGAATATTGTCGTCCCAGGCAATTTGATGAGTTACTTGCATGTTCATGACATTGCACTTGCTCTTGCCCAAGAATCCCTGTGCTTTGGTCACTGCGTGTGCCCATCTTTCTCAAGAGTCAAAGCAAAAAATAATATCCCACTTTTCTGCCAGCCTGGAGACCTCATTTTTCTTGGCACATCTGCAAGATAAGTGGATTTGAGGTCACTCGCCATTGAGGCCTGTACGCACTCAGGCTCATCAACTCACCCCCCAAATACCAGGTCTAGTTGGAGATGCACATGCCCAACAACATCAACAGCAAGGGCAGCAGCAGCAGCAGCAGCACCCTAAGAAGCGGCACTCCCGTACTTGTACTACCGCCAACGTCGTGTTACCTTTAAGTTATGAGTCAGAGCCAGGGGATCTGAGCCTGGGTGCAGCCTCTAACTTTGGCAGCCGCCGCACGCCAAGCCGTAGTGGCAGGCTCAAGAGGCAAACCGTGAGTGTTCATCGCTTGCTCTTCCCTCTGATTTTGCTTTGCAATAATGAATTATTTTTGGCATCCAAAGTGTAAAAATTCACTGTATACCGACACGCACATGTTTCCTCTTTCCTCAGGTTTTTACATCAATTTGCAAAAGTTTTACAATTTCGACCAAAAGGCTTCACCAAATTCGTTTACCTGTCCCTTGATACACACAAATGTACACACAATACCGCACAAAACACATGTACACGCATACATACATATACACACATAAACACGTACACTCAAAGGGTCCGCGTTTCAGCTCAACAACCTGGTTCGGCAGCTGTGAGGGGGACAGTGAGGATTGTGTGGACGAAGCCAGTATTCTGACGGAGGAGGCTGAAGAGGAGGGAGGGGGGCTGCTTGGAGGCCCTCTCAAGAGAAAACATAGGAAGAAGCCTAGCATTGCTAGGCGGCTTAGCAATAAAGTAGTGCCCTGCTGTTTCATACAGTAGTTTTGAGAACCAGTAGAGCCTGAGGTATATTTAGAAATTGTACTGTAGTTTTTTTACAAATGTGGGTTGAGATCAGGTATATACGTTTGTTTTGAGCAGTAAGGTAAGGTCACATCGCTATATATGCCTCAGGGGCATCTGAGCGGGAGCATGGAAAAAGCCTGTAACCGCACCTATCTAAGGTTACATCGCTATATATGCCTCTAGTGGGCATCTGAGCGGAAGCTTGGAAAAAAGCCTGTAACCAAACCAAAAAACGCTAGAAAAAATCAAGGGAATAGGGCTAGGCACTTAGCTACAAAAGAGGCAACACCAAAAATATCAGGTTGGTTCATAAAGGTCCTCAAACGAGCTGGGCCATCCTCAAACTGAGGTGGGAAGATAAGGTAAGGTAAGGTTACATCACTATATATGCCTCAAAGGGCATCTCAGCGGAAGTTTGGAAAAAGCCTGAAACTAAACCTGGCTAAACAAAAGAAATAGAGGAAACTGATGTATGAAGAAGAG
>Ga0307974_1000856_pt1 | contig 19931 bp, 19 predicted proteins | sample OrgLakmetagen784_FD_201812 | JGI IMG/M metagenome (GOLD analysis project Ga0307974, IMG submission 201812) | Saline water microbial communities from Organic Lake, Antarctica - #784 | ecosystem: Environmental > Aquatic > Non-marine Saline and Alkaline > Saline | place: Antarctica: Organic Lake... | reverse complement strand
AAGGCTGCCGTGTTGCTCCGCCGTATGAGTCTTAGCCGCTCCCGAGTATTTCCGGGCGTGTGCACGAAGGCACACGAAGGCGTTTTCCAGGGGGCACCACGCGGAGGTGCTCATACATCGCCCCCCCGAGTAGTACCGTAAAGCTCCTCCACCGCGAAAGGAAAGGAAAAATCAATGGGGATCAGGAGGGTTGCAGGCTTGTCCTGAAACCGGCTCCTGATGAGAGTTGATAACAGTACTGGAAAGGCCACGTCTAGTATGGACAAGTATAGCAGCAAAGTTCACAGAGTGCACATCGCCAGTATCATTGTGCGCTTTTCCGAGTACTATTAGTAAACCCCCTCCCTTAATCATGCTGACTGTGTCATCACTACCAGCGGAGTCTTTTCTTGTCTTATTTACTTAGTCTAGGTCAAATTAATTCCAAAGCTAGGATAGCGTCCACCGCTGCATATAAATAGCGCCAACCACAGAGAAGAACAAAAAAGACCAGTGAGGATGAGAACTAACATCAGCCTGGGGCATTTGTTTCTGAAGAATGAAGATTATGCTATTGATACAAGCACAGACCATTGTATGGCAATTTAGGTAAGAATAAAAGCATACAGTGCTAATGAAACACATTACTTGCTCCTATCAGAGGTCAAATTTGTCCTTCGCAGCCATTTCAACTTCTGCTCCTCTCATCAATCAAAACACCGGCTACGTATTTGTGAAACACAACAGCTCCCCTCCCAGTACCCCTACGAGTCAAATGTTGATATTGCAGTGTCCTAGCCTGGCTAGCTTCAACCAATTCATTACAGGTATATTACACATCCACCGTGTGTCTTTTTAGCTTTTTAGTATCATGCATGATGTATGATGCCTGATGCTGGTTGGGGAACACACTGAACTCACACCCTATCAAGGTCTTGAGTGGCCAACCCCAACACATTCAATTATGCACAGGTTTTCATGGGGAGCATTGGCAGGATAGATGTTGAACTGACACCCTGTCAGACGCTCAGCTACCACTATGGCTGTCTGTGTGTGCTGAGTCGGAGGCCCGGAGAGCAGCCTGGACGTTCCACGAGCAAGCGCCATGAAAATGATGAGCTGCAATGCAGTAGGGTGGCAGCAAGACGGGACCAGACTCAACTTAGTGTGATCTATATGAAAAGAGTGCCTGACAATCAAGATCGTGACTTGGGAGAGGGACGTGCCCTCCCAGACTTGAGCAGCCACCACACATAGATTTGAAGCAAGCTTTGCCCTCTCCTAGTTGTTAATAGAATTAAGTCTCCTAGTTATTTATATATATTACTCTGGTTATTATTATATTACTCCAGTTATTAATAGATTAGGTCTCATAGCTACTAACAGAATACTCTATTTATTAATAGAATAAGTCCTAACGTTGTCGACCAAGCAATGCCGTGGTATCAGCTTCTTTGCCTTCCTAAGACCAGGAGGGGCCAACCATCTACTCCTTATACCCTTTGTGAGCCTTTTATGCATTGAGGCTAGCGGACTGCAATCAATTATGCATGCATGGAGCCCAACTTAAATGCAAGTATTTGGCAAAAAACGACACTTTTTTAATTCCCGGCGCAAGTAATTATAATTGGTTGCAATGGCCACAAAACGCCTTTGCACGAAGGAAGGATGTCATCACTACAAGCATCGTAGAGGCGGGTAAAGGAAAGCCAAACTTGCACAAAGGAAAGCCACTCTCTGAGTCTAGTGTATTGCTGTTGAAAATCCAGCTCCAACGCCAATTTTGTTTGTCTCATGCGTGTGAATGGTTTGTGTTTTGAGCCGGCCATGATGTTGCTTTGCGGGGCGATTCTTTGTACCTAGCGGCACAGGTACGCACCTCTGGAGCCAAGCCTGATTAGTTTTCTCACCTGGTCCTGCATATGTTCATCCACACATGCCTCCGACCAAATTGTAAACATGATTGACTCTCACCTGGTCCTGCATATATTCATCCACACAAGCCCCTGACTGAATCGTAGAGGCAAGCGATGCAGCAGCTGCAGCTGCGGTTTCTTCAGGAGATGCGCCCTTTTCTATCGGTCTTGCTGCACCTGTTGCACTCAATTAGACAATCATCCATGTGATCCAAATCTAGGCAAATATTAATATACCGTGCCTTTCCTATATCACCACCTTTGATCTCAAATTTGTTTACTTTTCCCTTTGGGCACTTTGTGAGGTACCTTGGTTGTTAACCATGGTTGTTAGCAGTTGTGTTGTGTCCTTGTAAATAATTCCACCGCCATCTCACGATGCAAACGGAATAGAACAGGGGGACGATTACTGCAAAATAAATATTTATAGGGACTAGGGAGGTGGTTGCACTTTCTTTTGGGGGGAAAAATATATATATAAGGTAGGTGGTTAATCCAGTAACGTACGGTACCCTTCTTTTTGTAAGCCTTGCTGCACTGCCTCAAGCTGCCTAAGGAAATTGATCACCTTACATTCCTTGCTTCTTTATTTAGCACCTAGAAAAAAAAACTGCTGAGTTCAGTGTGTTACATTTGAGGTCCAGTTCTGGAGTGAAGCAAAGTGACATCACTCATATCACATTCACTTTATATCTGTGTTCCTCTTGAGTTTCTCCATCTATTCATCTCCTTATTCCCCACAACTCTTCCTTCTTACTTTGGCTTTTTTGTCTTTTCCCTTTAGAGAGGACCTAGTTTTGTTAAGAGTCGTGATGCATATAATTCACCGCCATCTCAGGATGCAAACGTGATAGAACACACATTGGCCCTACACACACTAATGCTGCCTTTTTGCCTTTCTAGTCTGGGCAGTTGTGAGCGTTCCTTGTAAATAACTAGGGTTGGCCAGAACCGTATATCTGCACCGTACATGACCGTATGTATGGTAATTTCCCTGCTAACAATACCGTATGTACACCGTATATACCTATAAATATATGTTTCTAGCCAACCCTAAAAATAACTCACCGCCACCTCACAATGCAAACAAAACAGAACAACAAGGTTAGCCTAGCACAGACCGTTTTGGCATGAGCATTGCAATAAGGCTCAACGATAAGGCGCAGCCAGGATGACTGTTCGCGGAAACACTCAAACACCGTGTCTCAGTGTTTCAGTGTTTGGATCTTAGTGCTCCCATGTTTCGGCTTACTACACCCTTTTGTCAAAGAGGGACATATTGCGAGCATTAATAAGACGTAATAGCCTGCACAAATTGGATGCCTGTAACCTGTTTGAAATTCAGTGCTCCCATACGAGGCAGCTCGTTTGATTTCAACAGCTCGCTTAAAACGTCAAAAGCTTACCTGCTTCTTTTTCTACCCACCAAGCAAACTCAGCAATAATTCAGAGCATACTTTTTAAAGCACACCAACCCTCTACAACCCCCAAGTTAACATCCGCTTCTTCCTAGCTGCTGAGTGACTATCTACAAACCTTTACACACTTGGGACAGTGCAATTCATAGAGTAACCTTGAAGCCTCTCAGGCCTTTTTGTAGATGCCGTTAATTTCCCCGTTCAAACCCGAATACACCTTTGCAAAGGCCCATTTCGGCCTGTCAACCCTACGAACCAGCATCTTAAAGTTCATTCTCATACCTAAGATGCAGCCAGTGCTTGTCGTTGAGGTCACGATGATTCCTCTGCCCTCTCCAAAAGCGGTCTCACGGGTCTCTTGTATAGCTTCCTTAGTAATGATGCCACTACAATCTGGCCCAAGCCAGCTGCACAAGCGAGTGGAGAAAGGGAGGACGTGACTTATCTGAAATCCAGAAAAACACATGAGCAAACGAGGGAATGAATAAAAGAAGGGGGCAAAACGATTAACACTCTAGTCTGTGCGCATAACATAACGCAAGCAAGAAGTAGATAAGAAAAATTGCAATCAAGGTGAAGCAACCTATAGAGGCTGCCAAGGTAGTGAATCAAGGAGAAGCACAGTGAATCAAGTGAGCAAAGTGAATCAAGTTGAATCAAAAGTGAGCAAAGTGAAAGCAAGGTGATTAAAAAATGAGCAAAGTGAATCAAAGTGAGCAAAGTGAAGCAAATTACAGAGGCTGCCAAGGTAGTGAATCAAATAAGATGTATAGGGTTGGTGAGAACCATATCTGCACAGCGTATTTGTAAATTTGGTGATTTACCTGCCAGATATACCGCATATACATCGTATATATAAATGGTTCTGGCCAACCCTAAAGATGTGACACCACTCTGGTCCATGGAGGCTAAAAGGGATAAATCGACCTTCGTTGCTACCTCCTCAAGCCAACAAGCAACTCTTGTTATCGATTGACTTCCTCAGCAGATCACTAAATGTAAATGCATGTTTTTTGAGCTGAAGACTGTATGTGTGGCTGGCCAAGACCAGGCAGCAGCTGAACAGCCAAACTACCTGGCTTGAGGCCACTGCTACAATAAGCAAACAAGTAAGGAAGTTTGGCTGCCATTGCTTTTGGTCGTGACTCAACAATGATTTATAATCAGATTTCTGACGTCAAAAGCTATGGGTCACTGAAATACCAGAGGGGGGACACTGGGCTAAAGCCAAAACATGCTCCTTTTTGCATGAAAGGTGCAACTACGCACACATCACTTCATCAAATTAGACCCAACCGAGCTTCGAACTAATGCTGACTTGATAAGCTACCCGAGCATGTGCTCAGATTTAGACAAGTCGCTCTGCGTACAGAATGGCAGGACTAGAAGCACACGTCGTGCACCTGTACCCTAGATGGGTGCTTTCCAGGGGGAATGGCACATTGATTTGCATATATCGCCAACAACTGGGTCTTTTTGCCCCATTTCTCTTGCAATGATTTTCATTTACTCTAAAGATTCCAACACCAAAAATCACTCAGTTTGGTGCTTTGGCTGGTCAGATACAGCATATGGCTGCTCAAAATGTAGTGTTCACGCCGCGGCTGCTGAGGCAGGTGGCCCTGACTGACCCGTTTTAAGCTCAGCTGCACTGAAATCCTTGAAATCAGGCCTACATATCAGAGCTGAGCTTGAAACCTGCCAGTTACGGCCACCTGCCCTAGGATCATGCAAAAAACATACCCATTTTGGGCCTCAGTGTCCCCCCTCTGCAAAAATACAAGATCATTTGGAGAGGGTGGGAGTGGTGGGTCCCTGAGGGGTTTCTGACTTTTGGGAACCCCCCTTACTAATTTTAATTGGCCATTTTCTCATAACAAAAACTAGATGTTATTCTTGATCTGAAAAGCTGACGTTGCATCCCGTTGATAACAGACTTGAAAGAATAGTAGATTGACATCCATTCTATCAACCAGGGTGGAGGCAATGGATAGGGGTTTGGGGGGGAGCAGGTGGCGAGTCAGAGGGGTCCATACTCTGATGTCTGATACCAACACGTAGCGTTCGTAGAAATTTCTGGCGTCCGTAAAAAAATTTTAACTAGAGCAAGCAAAAATTGAGTGTCACTGCACTTCACAGTTGCAGTGAACGCGTGTTTCATTCATACATTTTTTTACTGCCGTAGAGACCATGGCACAGTTGCAATTACCTTATATTTACTGCCGTCGAGGCCATGGCAAAGATGCAAATAACTTTTAATTACTGCCGTAGAGGCCATGGCATAGTTGCAATTAACTCTTATTTACTGCCGTAGAGGCCATGGCACAGTTGCAATTAACTTTTATTTACTGCCGTCGAGGCCATGGCATAGTTGCAATTAACACGTGTTTCATTCGCACAATTAATTTACTGCCGTAGAGGCCATGGCATATTTGCAATTCACGCGTGCCTCACCTACAAAGTTCTTTTACTGCCGCGGAGACCATAACCCTGGCATAGCTGCTGCCAGGGGGATTAGGTTCCTGAAAGGATCCAGCAGCATAAGCCATGACATGCAGGGAAGTCAGCTGCAGTTATGGAAGTGTGTGTGTGTGTGTGTGTGTGTGTGTGTGTGCGCGCACGTTGAAAGCAGCAGCTTTTGTGCATAAAATAAAGTTGGCGGGGTTATAGAGCAAGAGATAGGGTCACGTCTCAACATGAGTCTGTGTCTGCATACAAGCTGAGCTGCGCGAATGTTGTTCAACGTAACTACTTAACACTTACTTATCCTACTTAACACCATTTCATGGAAATGGCCACGAACGACCGAAACCCAGCAATAAGACTCACGAATAGGCCTACTTTCTCCATTACATTTCATTACAAGGATCAATGGGTAATCAGTGGGCATTTTTGTAGCTTAGTCCAGGCTCCGAGACGACACGACAACTTGCACTCTCTTCCTGCACAGTGAGCTCATGAAGCTATTTGTGGCTGTCAGAGGCCATGCTATTCCTTTCTCAGCAGAACACAACACCTTTCCTCCTCTTCATTTCTGAGCTTGTGGATTTATTTGTGGCCGGCCAAGACAAGTCAGCAGCCGATCAGCCAAACAACCCTGCTGAAGGGGTGCCTTTTTGTATTCATTGTATCCATTAAAAGTTATCTGTGGCAGTCAGAGGCCGGCAAACAGCCGACCAGCCTATCAGCTTGGCTGAAAGTCACCCCCCCATTGCATAACATTGCAACCACTGCACCATTTCCGCTGCACAGGTCAAAAGGCTGTAACAATGGAAACAAAATCTTTTGCGTTTTTGCATGGATCCAGGAATGGGAAAGCCTGTGCTTTGCATCCGTGTTGGGAAAATCATTATGCAGACTCCGCACCTCTCCTCGTCTGCACAGGGTTATGGGAGGCAGTGCCTTCTTGCTCTCTAAGCACCGAACCCTGGCTTCCACGATGCCACCTCCTTTGGGGTAGAAGCCTCGACGGATAAGGTCGAGCTGCAGCGTGCACACGAACAGTACCTAGGTAGTTTGTTTTTGTGCATCTTTGGGTGCGTGCGGGTAAACACTGTGTATGTGTGTGTGTGCATGCGGGTAATCACTGCATGTGTGTGTGTGTGCAGCTGTGGGTGCATGCGTGTAAATGCTGTGTATGTGTGTGTGCATCTGTGGGTGCGTGCATGTAAACACTGTGTTTGTACGTGTGTTTGCCAAAAAATGACACTCTGTTGTGTCTTAGCAACTGGTAACAAAAAGACGAGAGACTTCCAATAGCTTTGGCCTTTTCAAATTACAAATCACTGGGTGGAATAATTGATCTAGTGGATGGCTGCGCAACAAAGTGAAGTCTGGTGGCCTTGACTGCTGCTTTAGTACACCAAGGTTGAGCAAAAAGTGAGCATGGCCCGTGCACCACCATATGGAAATTAAGTTTGTTGCAGTTCACAATCCAAAGCATCTTACGCACGTCATGGCATTGGAAAATGAGCAGTGCCTCTTCGGTGGGTTTTGTTTACAAGGAGCTGCAAGTTGCCCTGAACGCAACCATTGTCATTTTCTGTAATACGTGCAGTAAAAATGAGCAGTGCCTCTTCGGTGGGTTTTGTTTACAAGGAGCTGCAAGTTACCCTGAACGCAACCATTGTCATTTTCTGTAATACGTGCAGTAAAAATGAGCAATGCCTCTTCGGTGGGTTTTCTTTACAAGGAGCTGCAAGTTGCCCTGCACGCAACCATTGTCATTTTCTTTAAGACGTGCAGTAAAAATGAGCAATGCCTGATTGGTGAGTTTTATTTACAAGGTGCTGCAAGTTGCCTTGAACGCAACCAATGTACTTTATGGGTTTTATTGGCAGGTGTGACTGTGTCCTACACCCCCTTCCCCCCAACCACACACACACACACCCTCCCCCCCAAACACACACACACAGTGTGACTGAAGACAGACACCATTGCAACAATCATGCCTTTCCTCTCCTCAAATTTGCTCGGCATGTGAAGTGCCCCTTGCTCAGGATGAGAATGGCAGTTTTGATTGTTATTGATGAACCGCCTCAACGTGAACCAGTTCAAAACTCAATGTACAACTGTGTGTTTTTTGTACCGCGCTGCCTGGGCGCAAATGGATTTGAGGAACAAATGAGGAAGAAGGGGGAGATGAATCAAAAAATATTGCGGGGACATTGGAACACACTCTCCACAACCGTTTAGGAAAGTAGCCATTTTGGTGCCAAGCATCAACAGACTCCTCCACGAAAAGGGCAAGAAAGGAAAATGCTCCTCCACGAAAAGGGCAAGAAAAGAAAAAGCTCCTCCACGAAAAGGGCAAGAAAGGAAAAAGCCCCTCCTCGAAAAGGGCAAGAAAGGAAAAAGCTCCTCCACGAAAAGGGCAAGAAAGGAAACAGCGAAAAGGGTTCCAACCTGGATGTCCAGGTGCAGGTGGTTGCGTAAGAGAGGGGCCAGAACGTCAGATAGATAGGTGATGGGGGGAGCCACTGCATGCATGCACAACATGTGAGAGTTAGTAACACATTTAAACTTGAGCTTTAATCTACAATTTGAACTTGAGCTTTAGGCTACACATTTGAACTTAAGCTTTAGGTTACATTTGAACTTGAGCTTATGGTTTAGGTTACATAAAAAGGGGTCAAAATTTTCAGGCAGGCCGGTGACCGGGGGAGCCACTGCACGTGAAAGAAGATGAATTGTTTGAGCTTATGGCTGTATAACAAGGGTCTGGTCAGGTTGTAGGTGATCAGGGGAGCCGCTACGCACACACACAGGGCGTGTGTGTAAAGCCGAATAAGAAAAGGAATTACAATTTAGGTTGTTTAGAGACCATGATAGAAAGGTTGGTGACCAGGGGCACCTGCACACACACGTACACACACAATAAATCATAGTATGGTGAAAAGTAGAAGCGAGGGTGCTTACTTTAACCAGTGTCCGACGATTAGGTGAGCAGGAGCAACTGCACACACACACACACACACACACACTCACACACACACAGGTAGAGCCTAAAGGAAAAGACATCATTAGTGCCCTAATTTATGTAGAGAGGAGCATGATTATCAGACGGATAGGAGACAGGGAGTGACTAGTAAACATAGTAACTACCATGCTACCCGCACTCTTACACATCTCTTCTTGTAGAAGAAATATAGTGTAAGAATGCGTGGAATTGTCAGATAGTAGTTGAGATAATTGTGTGTATAAGTGTGGTGCAAATAAACAACAATTGTGGGCATTTGTTAGTAGGTGTCGAGGGTATGAAGATGACTGTTGTCACCACAAATCACGGGAAATGAGGCCACACTCCATAAACAAGCGACATTTGCGGCTTGCGTGATCTTCTCTTTGCGTGTTCTTTGCAGCTTAGAAAACAAGCTGCAAAAAACAAGCAAAGAAGGTGCAAAAGGATCGGAGTAACAGCTTGAGAAGCTGATTAAAATAAAGCGCAACTGGGAACATACGCAAGGCAAGAGTTCAATGCCTGCAGGAGGCGTCTTTATTTTTGGACAGGCATGTATACTTTTTGGGCTGGACCCCCCTGACCCCCCTGACCCACCCCCAAACCCCCCTTCCAGTGCTCCCACCCAGACAAAAGGGGTACCAAGCTGCTCCTCTTTGAATTCTGCATCCATCTGCATACTCATCAAGCTTTAAAACTGGTTTTGCAAAGTTATGGGGCAAAACTGAGATACGGACGCCCATGCACACATGACCTACCAGGCACCCACAACTGGCTTGCACAGCCCAACATTGCTTCCATTCCTTCAATATTCCACTGAATATCTCATGCTGGTACAATCCTGGGAGTTTAGAATGAATTGCTGCTCCATTAGCTTGACTCACCCCGCGGCCTGCACCTGAGCGCGTGTGCCTCTGACTATTAGGCATGTACACAAACCCCTCCTTTTACCTAATTTGCTTAAAATGGGCACCAATAGACTCGGCTTCAGTTGAGGATTCTGATGATATATTTAAAACTCTGTGGAAGTGGCCAAAATAAAATGGAGACCCCCCCAAAAAACTACAACCACATCAGGGGACCCTTTCCCCCCCCTCCGGATTCGACTCATATATATACCAATCGATAGCTCTTGACGCCAGGATTTCAAGTATATAGTTCTTAATTGATTAGACACGTGCCGTCTAAAAGTCATGCTTCCTGACCCTCCAGACTAATAAAAAGGGTGTCAATCTGCTCAAATGTAAGCAGCAATCTGCCTACAACGTTCTCATGCTAAATAATTTAATACCTGAAGAGTTATAGGGCAAAAACTGATATGCGCACGCTCTTGCACTGATTACCTGTTTAGTGCACAAATCCAGCCAAAACCTTTGCCAAAGCACTTTCTTACTTAATTCATGCGATTTATGCATGATGCAATACGTGAACTGCAAGTTTGGAATTAATTGCTGGTAATTTGCCTGAACACACCCCCGCGGCCTACTTGGGGGCTTTCCATGCAATTCTGAGACCAGGCACCCAGCCCCCCCCCTTTAATCAAATCACCCAACAAGGGTGCCAATCGACTGGGCTTGAGCTAAGGATTCCAAAAATGTACTAATATTTCGTGAAAGTGGCCCTGTAAAATTCTGGAACCCCCCCCCCAAATTCCCCGCCCCTGACCCCCTCAGAATTGACTCAGTTATATACTAATCAATAGCTCTTGACGTCAGGACTCCAAATATGTTGTTATATCTCAACCGACACGTGACGCCAAAAAGTTTTGATCCTTGACGCCTCCTGGATAGCTCATTTATTTTTTCTTTGGTTTGTTTGGTTGCATACCCACAGCGGTTGCATTCCCACAGCGGTTGCATACCCACAGCGATTGCATCCCCTTATAAATACCCACAGCGATTGCATCCCCTTATAAATACCCACAGCGGTTGCATTCCCACAGCGGTTGCATACCCACATCCCCCATAGCGGTTGCAACCCCACAGCGGTTGCATCCCCTTAAAAACACAGAGAAATTGTTTGCATCCCCTTAAAAACACAGAGAAATTGTTACTGCTGCCAGATACAAGCTAAAGACTGGCATGTGTGCTTATGTATATGTGCATGTGTGTGTATGTTTGTGCGCGCATGCGTGTGTGTGTGCATGTGTGTGTATGTGTTTGTGTGTGTGCGTGTATGCTTGTGCGCGCATGCGTGTGTGTGTGTATGCGTGTGTATCTGTTTGTGTGTGTGCGTGTGCACGTGGACAACACAAATACTGTAATTAGGTACAACTAAAATACATGCTTTATGATGAACTTACGATACCCTTTCAAACAATGCAACTTCCGTCTTCAACACACACACACACACACACACACACACACACACACATTCATCCTTCCTGCGTCCATGCCGCTCTGTATGCACAAAACAATCCGTTTCCCAACACGCGCACACACATTCACACTTACATACCCACGCACCCACGTACCCCCACACCTTCCCCCCATCACCCACCTTACACACGCACACACACAACCACAAACACGCACACACAACCACACACACACAACCACAAACACGCACATATACAAACACAAACACACGCACTTGTTGCATCTGTGCCGCCCTTCAAACTCAGCACAGACACGTTGGGATCTCTGCGCTCTGACGCAGTGTGGCCTAAATGCTCAAGGCAGCTAGCAGGACTCGCAAAGAGTAAGCAGGGAAGGGCCTGCTGCATCATCAGTGTGCAGCTGCAGGTGAGAGGGTGCGTATGTGTGTGTATGTGTGTATGTGTGTGTGAGCGTGTGTGTGTGTGTGAGCGTTTATGTGTGTGTGTGCGAGCGCGTGTGTAAACATGTGTTATGTGTGTATGTGTGTGTGAGCATGTATGTGTGTGTGCACTATGCAAGTCATGCTCGCAATGCACAGGCTGGTGAGATTGCAGGTGATCCTACATGGAGGGCCAGAAATGTGGTGGGTGTCATAAACAGGTGTGCCATCATCTTGGCAACACTGCCACTTAAATCCTTACCAAGATCTTGCCCTATAGACTGAAGCCTACAAATTGGCAGCCTACAGATTGGCAGCCTACAAATTGGCAGCCTACAGATTGGCAGCCTACAGATTGGCAGCTTTTTGAGCTCTGTCAGGGCTTTGGTCGTTTTCATGCTTGGCACAGGTCAAGCGCGGAATTGAAGGATGCACTAGCATCAACCCAAAGTGTACACTGCACGCAAAGCACACCCACATTCTTATCACCTTCCAGCAGTCTTTGTATCTGCGCAATAGGTGCCAGTTGCCAGTTGGTGAGGATGCAAGCGGATGCGGGTGCTCCTCACCGCTGCTCCTTCCAAACCGCTATTTTTTCCGCAGATTGAAGACACCAACTGCAGGCCGGCTTGGTGCTTTGTGTGTATGTGCGTGTGTGCGTGTGTTTGTGTGTGTATGTGTGTGTATGTATGTTTGTGTGTGTATGTGTGTATGTGTGTGTGTGTGTATGTGCTTATGCACACTGGAATATGTGGCGATGTTGCAAAGCACATTTTAATTGATCACACCTGTGGAGAAAGACCAGGGATTTTTCGTCCTGCTCGGATGTTGGACACTTCAATAGGAGTCTGCGTGATTGCTGGGTACGTGTGTGTGTATGCATGTGTGTGTACGTGTGTGTGTGTGTGTGAGTGTGTGAGTGTGTGTGTGCGTGTGTGTGTGCGTGTGCGTGTGCGTGTGTGTGTGTGTGTGTGTGTGTGTGTGTGTGCGCGTGTGTGTGCGTGTGCGTGTGCGTGTGCGTGTGTGTGTGTATGTGTGTGTGTGTGTGTGTGTGTGTGTGTGTGTGTGTGTGTGTGTGTGTGTGTGTCATTACACATACATGTGCAAGGGGTGGACATGTGCACATACAATTATGTGTGCGTGCATGCGTGCGTGCGTATTGTTTTGATGCGTGCGGTGCATGAGTGTGCACCTGAGAGAGAAGCTGCATTTCTCAATAGTTGCCCTCCACCCTCTAAAATTGACCCGTCAATCCTAATCATTATATTGTAAATTTGAATGGATCATCATGTGCAGATTTTGTAGTGTAGGGTTTCCAAGTGGGCCCTTTTATTTACAGACAAACCTTTCATTTTCATTGCGATAATATCGGCCTGGAAACTAACGCTCACAGTGCTCCACCAACACCGTACGTTTTGTGTGCCTTAACACACAAAACATGCGCACCGTTTTGTTCTACACCTCATTGCCTTTTTTATACAATTTACAAATTTGTCACTTTGATAGGACTCCGCGAGCCATTTTTCCTATCAAAACAGTTCTAAAGATAATAAAATGGGACGAGGCAGCAGAAAATCCAAGGCCGGATGCTGCACTCTACGGTGCTGCCTTATTGCTTTCACCTTCTTCCTCGCGTTCACGCTAGCCACTCTCTACCTGCTGTTTGGTACCCTTCCGGAACCATTGGATTGGGCACACAAAGTCATCCAGGTCAGTCACCAGCCGATCGGGACAGACATGGTTTGCTCAGTTCCCCACAATGAACCACACGATCCTTTTTCTTCTTCTAGGGCGGATTGAGTGATGCCACACGAGTTGCCCCATAACTTTTAGCAAAAATAATGAGGTATGTCATGCACAACTGGTTGTAAAGGAACAACAGTTACATTGATCACGATCGCAATAACATCTGCGTGTAAAGCGATGCCTTACAATTATTTCACCTCTTTATTCTGGGTTGCAGGAAATGCGTGGAGCCAAGGGAAGCAGCATAGCTAAGATATTCCCTGAGCAGCTGTTCAAGCTACGTCAGATGACTAAGAACAATCCATCTTACGTAGTGTACTCTGCATTGATCTTCACATAGTCGTAGCTCAGATCGCAACTGCAAGGGGAAGGGTAGCGAGGAGAGCGTATTTATTTGGGAATGTGTACCTGTTGATTTTACTTCTTAAATGTAACACTGACATTCAGCAAAGGACGTCTCCCACTAAGACACTAAGACACACAATGACAACGCTAGGAAAAACGCAGGAGTTCTGCAGGCAACTATGAGCAATCATGGTGCCAGCCTATAAAGCATGAACTGAAACGATGTGGAGCGGCAGCAAAAAACTCACCCCCAAGCGAAGCCGCTCCCTGAGCCTTGGCCGACGACTACCTTGACTTGTACAGTGCCATGCTTGCTGCATGTGTCCTACACAAAGCGCAATTAAGCGGCAGTGTTTGGTTGCTGAAATGTCAGGAAGGGTCTCTGCTGGGTGCCGCGCTTGAGCAAAAAGCTGATTAAAAACAGGCCTGCACATACATTCAAACCTGATCCTAGGAACTTTGAAGCGATTACGCGGTATTTGTTGCCAGCCATCCTTCCTGTCCAGCCCGTGCATCTGTAGTTGCTAAAGCAGAACGCTTGGTTCCTTTACCTCACCGTCGAGGCCAAAAATGAAGTAGGCAAGTGCAGATTCTACTTGCCAACACAATGCTGTAGGCCCTTGTAGGCAAGGAATACATCTTGTTCCTGTCTGATTGGTTTTTCAGATGAGAAAATCCTTCTAACATGTGTGTCTGACTTTGCTATTCAGATGAGGTCATCCTTCCAACAGGTGTGCCTGACTTTGTTTCTCAAATGACGTCACCTTCTGACAGCAGACAAAAACACACAGAAGCGCGCACAAATGCCCAGCGGTCAGTGTGGCAGACCACCAGTGCCGACGCAGCAGTGCACGCGTGCAGCAGCGTGAATGCCTACCTTGAGGTATTTGTTAGCGGCCACTTTGTCAAAGTCCAGGGGCTGCCCCTTGGATTCGTCTGGATTGGTCTGGATTTGTCTGGGATTCCTACCTTGAGGTATTTGTTAGCGGCCACTTTGTCAAAGTCCAGGGGCTGCCCCTTGGATTCGTCTGGATTTGTCTGGATTTGTCTGGATTTCCTACCTTGAGGTATTTGTTAGCTGCCATTTTGTCAAAGTCCAGGGGCTGCCCCTTGGATTTGTCTGAATTTGTTTGGATTTGTTTGGGCATGTCTGGGCTGCCCCTTGTATTTGTCTAAATTTGTCTGAATTTGTCTGCCTACCTTGAGGTATTTGTTAGCGGCCACTTTGTCAAAGTCCAGGGGCTGCCCCTTGGATTTGTCTGGATTTGTCTGGATTTGTCTGGAATTCCTACCTTGAGGTATTTGTTAGCTGCCATTTTGTCAAAGTCCAGGGGCTGCCCCTTGGATTTGTCTGAATTTGTTTGGATTTGTCTGGGTATGTCTGGGCTGCCCCTTGTATTTGTCTAAATTTGTCTGAATTTGTCTGCCTACCTTGAGGTATTTGTTAGCGGCCACTTTGTCAAAGTCCAGGGGCTGCCCCTTAGCCATCAACGGCATGGAGCCCATCTCTACCCCCAAGTCCGCCTGCCAATTGCAGATGGAAAAAAAGGAGATGAAGATCAATGCAGATAGTCAGATAGTATAACCAGCATTAAAAAGAGTGCGTGCGTTTGTAGAGGTGTGTGGGTGAATATTTCCCCTCTTTACCTGTGGATGTTAACCTCCAAGTGCGGAGCCTCCTGTACCTAGTCCATTGATCCCAAAGCGCCTAACTTTAATGCTAAATACCAGATGCTCTGCTGGATTCATGCCATATAGCAATTAAGAAAAGACAAAAGAATAATGCACCTGATCAAATCAAAGTTTTGCCTCATTAGAGTTGGCTCATTGGAGTTGGCTCAGTAGAGTTGGCTCATTGGAGTTAGCTCATTAGAGTTGGCTCATTAGAGTTGGCTCATTAGAGTTGGCTCATTGGAGTTGGCTCAGTAGAGTTGGCTCAGTAGAGTTGGCTCAGTAGAGTTGGCTCAGTAGAGTTGGCTCATTGGAGTTGGCTCAGTAGAGTTGGCTCAGTAGAGTTGGCTCAGTAGAGTCGGCGCTGGTCTACGCTGTGGTACTGTCACTTGCAGAGTTTACAGATAAAGCCATAAAGTCACAAGCTACAAGCAAAGACAAAAGAATAATGCACCTGATCAAATCAAAACTCTGGCTCGGAATATTTGGCGCTGGTGCTATTCTGTGTGGCATTGTCACCAGTGTTGTGCACATACGGCGTCATTCAAAAATGGCACCGTAAATAACGATCGTAAATAACAGCGTTACCGTCACTAAACTCTGACGATTGACGGCGCAAATTACTATTTTCACCGTCAATTTGACATAAATTACGCTGTCAGCGTCATTTACCATTGACGCTGTCAAGCGTCAGGTGCACAACACTGATCGTCACTCACAAGCTACAAGCTCTGCAGATGAAAAGTAGCACGCACCTGGTCGAAATCTACACCAGAGTATCCTGCTGCTGCAGCCAGGCGACCCCAATTTGGATCATGGCCAAACATTGCAGACTTGGCCAAAGACGAGCCGACCACCGATCGGGCTACCTGTGGTTGAGGCAAGCCAACAAAAAATAGCATTCAAGTTGCACCACAAAATGGGCTACCTGTGGTTGAGGCAGGTTGGGATACCTGTGGTTGAGGCAAGCCAACATAATATGGAGCATTTAAGTTGCAACACAAAATGGGCTACCTGTGATTGAGGCAAGCTAACATAAAATGGCATTAAAGTTGCAACATAAAATGGGCTACCTGTGGTTGAGGCAAGCCCACATAAAATGGAGCATTAAAGTTGCAACATAAAATGGTTACCTGTGGTTTGAGGCAGGTTGGGCTACCTGTGGTTGAGGCAAGCTAACATAAAATGGCATTGAAGTTGCAACATAAAATGGGCTACCTGTGGTTTGAGGCAGGTTGGGCTACCTGTGATTGAGGCAAGCTAACATAAAATGGCATTGAAGTTGCAACATGAAATGGGCTACCTATGGTTTGAGGCAGGTTGGGCTACCTGTGGTTGAGGCAAGCCCACATAAAATAGCATTAAAGTTGCAACATAAATTGCTACATGTGGTTGAGGTAAAGCCAACATAAAATAGCATTACAGTTGCCACTGGAACAGTCGGCAAAAGACTAGGGTTGGCCAGAGCCATACGTATATACGGTGTATATACGACATTTATGGCAGGGAAATCACCGAATATACGGTCATACATGGTGTATATATATGCGTTTCTAGCCAACCCTACAAAAGATGGTCAATTCTTGCTAATGGAGGTCAGTGGTCATTGGACAGACATCAAGAGCTAATATTTCAATTTTCAGTCACCCCTTCTGTGATGAGCTAAACGTGTGCAAAGGAGACGTTGCTCAAAGGCTGTCATATGATATTGTGATTTATGATATTGTGATATATGATATTGTGATATATGATATTGTGATATATGATATTGTGATATGTAATATTGTGATATATGTGAGCACTCTTTAGGTGCGTTGAGGTTCATACATGGGTCCCTTTGACAGAAAGTGTCGCCATTTTGGGCAACAGCCCAACAACCTTCAAAGGCTTTGAGCCTGTACGCCAACAACCTTCAAAGGCTTTGTGCCTATACGCCAACCTTTGAGCCTATACGCTAACAACCTTCATAGGCTTTGAGCCTATACACCAACAACCTTCAAAGGCTTTGTGCCTATACGCCAACCCAAAGCACTCAGGATCCTCTGATGTGTAAAGTCTGTACCTGTTCAAAAAACACACCTGTAAAATGATTTAATCCCACGCACACCCGCATTGCTCTTGCATCAACCACTCACCTCACATTTGCACCTGGCTCAGCATCACGGCTTGGACCCATCACCAGCATCATTCTTACTCCAATCACTGCACCTCACAATCGCACCTGGCTCAGCATCACGTCTTGGACCCATCACCAGCATTATTCTTACTCCAATCACTGCACCTCACAATTGTACCTGCCTCAGCATCACGTCTTAGACCAATTACCAGCAATATTCTTGCACCAACCACTGCACCTCACATTTGCACCTCTTAAATTAAATTAAATTAGGTCTACCATCAATCACTGCGGTCTCTTAATACCTCAATGCAGCACCCATCAACAGCTCTTAAATTGATATGAATAAATATGGTCTACCATCCATCACTGCGGTCTCTTAATACCTCAATGCATAACTGTACTGGCTTCAATCCCTTCACACTCAGCATCAGGTACAGCAAATCAATTCTGCAAGTGCTGTTCTCACCTGGCGCGCTTCTGCATCTGACCTTGCCCCCACGCACTCCACCTCTATCAAGCACGTAGCACCCTCCCCATCCCACGCAATAGATTTCGCTAGACCCTGGCAATCAAAGAGCAAAATTGCAGGGAATTAGTAGTTCTGGCATGCTTGTTACAATAGCCTCTAGCAATGCAACACACTTTGCCAGATCCTCACGGTCAAGGAGTGGAAGTGCAGTATAGAGAATAGTAGTGTCTAGCATAATGGCACTAAAAATTAGATCTAGAAGGTGCCGGCTTGCTCGTTGCATCCTCCCCATCCCACGCAAGATTAGATTTCGCCAGACCCTGGCAGCCAGGGAGCGAAAGTGCACATTAAAAAAATGAGCAGTGCTCGACGCACTTGCACCAGCAAACACATGGGCACGTTTAAATGGTACTGATATGCAAACGTAGCCTCAGGCCACGTATCACATTTTGCCAGACTCTGGCAAATAATGAGAGTGAGTGCACAAATAAGGCATGAGTAGCGCTCAACAAAGCACACACCCATAAATGTTCCTGCAAAGAAGGCGCTGCCATGCATGTGGTACCCTCTCCATTTCACACGATAAGTTAGCACCAAATTCATGTAACTGAGGAGAGTTACGAAATGAAATACGTGGACATAAGTGCACCAATTTTATGGAAGGTGCTGGCAACACTGGATTGCATTAGGTGCATGCTATGCCACAGCTCTCTTCGTCTTATCCCAAGAAATATAGCTATCAAGAACGGCTTGTTATGTGTGCTTTTTGTGCAGGAAATGCAGCTTTCAGCAGGTACAAACCGTCTTTCCTTTAAGGAGCTCACTCTTACAATAAAGGACGGTCACCTTGAAGGCCATAATAATTTGCTGCACTCGCTATTCACCTGGTCTTTTCACTTCATTTCCTTAGCAATGGATGTCATTTGTAAGGGCTTTAAAACACCAAATATCACTGAACTTGATGCAGCAGGTGAAGTTATGAAGAGCTGGTAGCAAAAAGCAGGGTTCATGCCACGGCTTAGGTGATATGTTATGAAGATTTGGTAGCGAAACACGGCTTATCACAGGCATGGCCCCCCAAATGTGCTAAACTCAAACAGTGCTTCATAAATACGAGTACATTCTGATGCCTAGCTTGAATCTAGCAAATCGGGGGAGCCACATGCAGGAGACATTTGGAAAACATCCTTTTTGGGGCCGCCCTCTCTGGCGAAATGCAAGGAGTGGGTTTCACTGCCAGCATAGTTTCTCTGCTTAAATCGTTGTTTCATTGCGTGGCAGACCCTCTCACTCACTCTCACATGACCCCACAGGGCCATGTCACACATACATGCACATGCACACGTACACACGTCCTCTCACACACACACACACACATTCACACACACGCACACACACACACTCAAACACACACACACACCAGCACCAAAACGACCACGCCAAGCACATGTGCATACTCATGTACTCACACCTCCTGACCAGCACCTACACACAGACAGACACCCACAAGCACACCCACGCCTACCTGCAAAAGTGCAGTCAGGGCTGACTCAAGCTGCTTGCCTTCTGGGCTACTGGCGTCACTTATCAAAGGAGTGCCTGCTGCACCACTAGCAAGACCGATCACACAGTCGTTGGTGCTCGTATCGCCATCCACCTGTGGGCATTTGCAAAAATGAAAGTGGTCATCAAACAAGTGCCTGCCCCTCAACTAGCGAGACTGATCACACAGTCGTTGGTGCTCGTGTCGCCATCCACCTGTGGGCATTTGCAAAAATGAAAGTGGTCATCAAACAAGTGCCTGCCCCTCAACTCGCGAGACTGATCACACAGTCGTTGGTGCTCGTGTCGCCATCCACCTGTGGGCATTTGCAAAAATGAAAGTGGTCATCAAATAAGTGCCTGCCCCTCAACTAGTGAGATGGATTACACAGTCATTGGTGCTCGTGTCGCCGTCCACCTGTGGACATTTGCAAAGGTGAAAGTGGCCATCAAACAAGTGCCTGCCCCTCAACTAGCGAGATGGATCACACAGTCGTTGGTGCTCGTGTCG
>Ga0307974_1000851_pt1 | contig 19961 bp, 18 predicted proteins | sample OrgLakmetagen784_FD_201812 | JGI IMG/M metagenome (GOLD analysis project Ga0307974, IMG submission 201812) | Saline water microbial communities from Organic Lake, Antarctica - #784 | ecosystem: Environmental > Aquatic > Non-marine Saline and Alkaline > Saline | place: Antarctica: Organic Lake... | reverse complement strand
GCGGTGGGGGAGGTTCCTCAAAGTTTTCGACGCGCGGTGCGTATGAGGAGCAAAGCCTTGTGGGATCCCACAAATTTACCCACCACGGCCAACGCTCCTGCAATAGCCAGCGTCACAGCGACATGAAGCACGAAGGGTATCATGACCAGGATCCGGGCAAACGGCAACATTGGGAGAACTCAACAGGTGAAACAGCCTAACAACCCATGGAATTTACTTTTGTTTCCTTCCAGTATTTCGAAATCCAAAGCAAAATGATATCAGGCAAACCGGTTGGGCGGACCTGCATTTCGTGTTTAAATAAATCAAAACAATCGTACTTGACTGATAATTTGCAACCCCAGACCACCTAGAGGTGCTGCCCTCCCGAGTGTTATGTGCCGCTCTCACGACGGGACGACCCCACACCACTTTATAAAGTAATAATGTCAATTTAATTTGATATCGTACAAGTGCATGTCAGTATCCTTGAAGAAAAATTCGGGCGATTTGATCGCATGCCGCAAGTTGTTTCAGTTCATTTAAGCCTCCTGGTTCCAATTGCATACATCTCCTTCTCTCCCCATCAAATTTTTTCTCGGAACCAAAAATGAAAACTTCGTGCCAATTCTTTTTGCCAGATTGAAATTTGGCACCCTGCCCGCTTACTTTTTTGTCTCTGTGTAATGGTATGTTTTAATGATAAATACCTGTAAAGAAAAAGGAAAAGCAGCAAGTAAATTCACAGGGGAAACTCTCCATATTACTTTAGGTAACAACTACTTTGCAGAATTGGTTTGGTCTGGCTGTTACTTCTTTACCTCTTTACCTCCTTCCGCCTCGTGTGAGAATAATCCTATCTTACTTAACGGACCATTCAGTTACAAAGCACTTTCAAGAGTGCAAACACATGGACTAGGAAAAATGCGAGTTAAATCATCAATGAATGCAAAGCCGCTCCTCAACCTACATGGAAACTCGTTTTTCATTGAGGGCCATGGTTGGGGAGCAGAGGCCTGCACACCATCAGAAGAATTGCTAGCTATTAAGGGGGGATTATGTCGGGAGTCGCGTCTGGCGTGCACATTTTTGCGGACTTGTTGGCATACATGTGAGCTTATTAGCTGGCTGGTGATGTGGCATGCTGGCCTGCTAGTGCCTGTTGCTCCCAGCAGGATGTTATGAAAGGCTTTGTGGTGTCTTTGTGCCTTTTCTATTTGTTGGGTAGGATAAGTGTTCACATAGTGCTGAATTTTGATCAAAAGAAAAGAAAAGAGTACATGGCAGTGAAAAACCACTCCCCACATTTTGATCAAATAAGTAGTGCGTTTATTTGGCTGCGTGTCCCTTTGCTGCTTTAATAGCCAGCGGAAAAAGGATTGGCAGGGCTATCTGTGAGGAAGAGGAAAACTCTCCTTGCATTAGTGGCCGAGCGAGTTTGGTATATGTTGTTTGCTAAGTTTCTTTGTGGTGTCTGCCCCAAATTCACACGTGGTGTCCATCATAACTTTTTCAACGTCCTTTGATTTTTTGACCATTCTGGTTTTCCGCAGAGCACATGCTTTGCTATGCATTGCTCTTTCGGTAGTGTAGGTATCCAGGCCTCATTTTTTTTAGTCAACCCTCTGTTTTGCTCTGCCACTCAGTCTTCCTCACGCAGTTTTTATGATTTGCTTGGATCCAACTTTCCCCGCATTATTAACCTTTTTCTTCCGAAACATCTCCCCTTGTGCCTCCTTTTTTCATACGACTGGCCCCTCATGCTGCCATTTTTCCTCTCGGTTTCCCTACTTTTTCCAGCGTAGTAGGGAGTTTGCTATCTCCCCTTGATCTACGAATACCTTCAAAGTGAAAAAAATCGCCAACACACTCATGACCTAGATTGTCAACATGAGCTTTGACCTCAGGGCTCAAGGCTTGTAAAAATGAACTGTGTCTTTAGTTCATCAAATTAATTGTTATAGGTTTTGTCACGCCCAATAGTTGGCAGTGACGATTCGTGTGATTTGGTTAGTTGGCTTTTCAGTTGAGGTTGTTTTGCCTAGTCTCGTTCAAAAAGCTGGAGAAGCCAGTTTATTGAAGAATTGTATTAAGCCAGGGTCGAGTCTCTCTTGAGCAAAGGCTGGGAACTGCACTACAGACTGTTGCATACAATGATTTCTAGCAATTTGTTGGTGCGCACCTCTGTGGTGCCACCACTGTTCATAGAAACGTGTCTGGGGAGCCGTATATTTCAACCATCCTTGGCAACACCATAGAAATTGGCAGTTCAAGGAAAAGTATGCCGTCCGGTCATGTTAAATCAGTGGCGTGGACAAACCGTATGATTCTCCATGGGATTTATAATGTGCTCAACGGTTTTACAGTTATTTGGTTGTTTGGCCAGTTTAGATGAACCTCTTTTAACAAACCCCATGTTAGTAAAATTCCATAATGCCCTTACTAATGATTGAGCAGCCGTGTCACCTGGCTGGCCTTTTAAATTAAACTTAGTTTTTAGATAGCCTGTGATCAGTTGCCGTATGGCAAGTCAGTAACAAACTCTTTCCTTTTGTGTCTTATGGATTTATTGTTGACTGACGAGGACCAGTTACAGGCCGATCAGTCTGGCTGAAGGTCCCCAAATGTAGATATATATCTAAAGCTGTGATCAGTATTGGTGGAGACGAAGCTGTTCAGGGCAAGGTGCCCTTTTTTTGCCAAAACACTTGAGTTTGTGAGCAGACGACTGCTCCTCATCTTTGTTGTTGGGATTTTATACGACTCAGCCTGTTACATAGCCTGGCTTCAGCGCACTACTTCTGCAGCTATGAGTGCAACTTCCTCCCTCTCTTGTGTGCGCAATGATCTTTCTAACTACGCTTGAGGTGAACGTGTTTGATTTCCCTTCTCAGCTGAAACCAAGTATCTGTCCACCTTTATAACTAATGAATTCATTTGTGGCCTGCCTGCTCCTGGCCACAAGTTGTAATTGTTTTTTTTCAGGCAGTTTGTGGAAAGGGTGTGTGTAACACACCAAGCATTTACATCATCACCAAGGCAGAGTATAAAATATCATAGACTAAACTACTGCCAATCTAAGCACATACACCGATAAGGGCCTAAGTACTTACTTGCATTCTTGCCTTGCAAGCTAGCTGCTTTTACTGCGGACCATGTAATCTACTGAGCTACCTACCAACAATGCACCTTATTCTCAAAGTTAAAATGGAATTATGCACAGAGTAAAGGGATTTTTAAACGACAAAATGTCCTCAGAGCTCCTCTGTATGTCCAGCATCACGAGTTTGTGTGACAACCACCATTACTAGTGACCACCACCATTACTAGTGAAAGATGAACCAGCACAAACTTGCACCCTTATGATTTCTGTGCCGCACGAGAGTCACAGCAACTAAAACATGTCTACTTTGGCAGTGTTGCAGCCGGAGCAGCCAAAGCAGCTTGGAGTTGCAGCAGCTGGCTGCTGCTTGCGAGCTGCTCAACATCAATTCCTGCACAATCATACACAAAACAAAAAATGAGTGTTGCAAGCAATTTGTATCTCTTGCAAATACCGTACGTCCATGGATCCACCGCCCCCCTGAAAAAATAATATCCCTCACTGGAACTTCTTGATGGGTGCAGACAGGGCTGGGGCTGGGGGTGCAGGGGCAGGGGCAGGTGGAGCTGGGTCTGGGGGGGAAGGTGAGTGCGGGAATTCCACTCATCGGAAGGCTTCCTGACCACTCATCGCTCGCACTGCTCAAAACGTTAAATTCCGCCACCGCCCCACAACCGCCCCCTTAAAAATAATTATATATTCAACCACCACCCGTCACCGCCCTACCAAAAAATAATAGGGGGCGGTGATATACTTCCAGTACGGTAAGCAATGAATTCGTAATACGTTTGCAATCCCAGGGTGTTATTTTAGGCCCACACAAGCGCTTGACGTACAGCAGCACTGACTTGTTTGTACCCAGTGTATAAGGGAGCAAGCCTGCGCTCTTCTATAAAAAACAACACCACCTTCATCAGCCATTCTGTGATTTAATACTACTAATAGTAATAGGAAAGGAACAAGACCATTATTATCAGGGATGGGTTATACGGACCTCTGAGACGTTCAATACGGTAAAATACGCATTTAATACGCAATACGCGTATAATACGGTACCGTATTTTATGCAAATTGGGAGTGCCGATTTTTGACCCAAAATGGACCTGATTCGCCCCAAAATAACTCAACATCAATTGTATTAGTATATTAATACTTTGCACTGGAAGCTCACCGAAAGGCCGTTGTTGGGGCGGAAATTGCTTAAAAAGGCCAAAGAACGGCCAAAAACGGCATATTTTGCAATCGTATAATACGGCCCGATTTGTCCAATACGGTAAAATACGCGTTAAATACCATACGGCGTATATACGAAGACGCCGTATGACCCATCCCTGATTATTGTGCTATCACTATTATGTACCTGCCTGCACGCATGCTTATTTGTAACCCGGTATTCCGTGCGCACCTGGAAGCTTGCCATCAAAAGAAAGCTGAGGGGCGGCCTGCAGTTGGTGGTGGCCAGTGCTGTTAGGCCGCAGGAGGCCTTCAATTTGACCCCCCTCAAACCCTGAGCCGTTGCCCCCAGGGTACGTGTGCCCAGTGCTGCGCGGTTTCAACAGGCCGATGTCGCGGAAGTTCAGAGGCAGGGGGTGGCCGCCGCCCACGCAGTTCTTGAGGAGCCCACCTCCAAGGCCCATGCTGCTGCTACTGCTGCTGCTGTGGTTGGGGTGGGGGGCAGAGGTGTTTACGCCCAGGACGCTCCGCCCAAGCACCAGGGGGCCATTATTGGCCTGCTGCTGCTGCTGCTGCTGCTGCTGCTGCGAGGCAAACACAGTGCTGTCGCTGGAAGTGCTACCTCCTCCTCCTCCTCCTCCGGGGTCGTTACCATCACCAACACTACCACTGTTGCCTCCTTGCTGCTGCTGCAGGTCCAGCTGCAGCCTTCCGGGGTTGCACAGTGCGGAGTGCAGGGACTGTTGCCCCCCAGAGGTTTGCTGCGGGGGTTGCAACAGCTGCAGGAGGGGCTGCTGCTGCTGTATCTGCTGCATCAGGGCCTGGGCAGGGCAAGCAGGTGATGCAGGTGATGCAGGTGATATTGCTTGTGTGCAAGGACTTCATTACAAAACATCCTGTTGCGCTGCAGCATGAGCGTTGCAGCATCCGGAGTGTACGAAGTTGAAGCTCTGCCACCAAAAAAAACAAACAACAGACGCCTACTTATATGCATACGCATGCACAAGCGCAGCAGATACGAGCACAAACACACACCTGGACCCAGTTGTTGCTCTCCTGTTGCTCCTGGTGCTGCTGCTGCTGCTGCTGGCCAGAGAGGACAGAGAAGCCATGGTGGGTGTGCTGCTCGCTGCCACCTGCAGACAGGGACTGCAGGGAGCTGCTGCTGGGGTTGTGGTTGAGCGGGTGGGCAGAGGCGTACAGCTTTAGGGGGTTGGGGGCGTTGATGGCAGGCAGGTGGGGGCAAAGGCTGTGCATAAAATGGGGAGCGGAGGCAGGGGGAATGCTTGCATGTGGGGCTCCTGCAACGTGGGCACCCAGGTCAAGGGAGGGGGGGGGCTTTTGCGGAGGCTGCTGGCTGGCTTCCCCGCCTCTGAGCTGCCAGGAGAAGTTGCTTCCACCCCATGCATCGCTGCCCATCTGTGCACGGATGAGGAGGAAGGTTACTTGTTACACCTAAGAATAGAGGCAAGCTGGAGCACAAAAACAAGCACGAGGTGGCCTTTGTGTGAACGGAGGAGGAGGCGTGGCCATTTTGCGAGCCAGGTGCTGGTCAGTTGCTGAGTAATAATTCTGACACTGAAGCCATGGCTCCTTCATGAAGGTATCATTAACGTGATGAAGGGTTTAGAGTCCTGAACCCTTGGGTGGCGCCAGTCAGGTAGAGCACTCAGCATGAATTTGCCACGGCACAAGAAAAGAATTGTGTCTAAGCCCATAATGATATGTATTTGCTGCACCGGTTACTGAGTGCACGTGCTTGATAGAAACAAGCTAGGGGCAGCTTATTTTTCAATGGTGCGATCTGACACGGCCTACTCCGGCCTGCAAGGCAAAACAAACTTGGAACAGTGTGATTGGTATACACAACCTCTGATATCATTGAAGTAGTCTGATAACGGACGATGTTTTTTTGCGCTCACTTATCACTTACGTTGGTGGCAGCTGACGAGGCTCCAGACGCTTCAGTGGCGACTGCGTAGCTGCTCCCACCTGCGTGCATGAACAAGCAATGAGCACATGCTTACTGCACGTAACCGTGTAAACTGCTATACACTGCCTGTTGTGTAGCTGCTCCCACCTGCGTGCATGCACATGCAAAAAGTGAAAACACGCCTACCGCTTGTAACTGCATGCACTGCCAGTCGTCCCTGTGCCAAAGCCCCCCCAAATAGAGCCGACAAACTTTTCACCTAATTCAAAGCTCCCTCTACCTAACCTATAAGCAACGGGCTTCCCACATCAGACGATAAAGGGCTTTGCAGGAAAACTGGCATTCTGGGTAGCTGTGGGGCCTGGTGCCTATTCTATATTCAATTTAGCTGGGTCCATTCCCTAACTTACACTGATCAATCTCTGCTTCACACCGTATGGTACCCTAGCCAATGCCAGGTTTAAAGATACCCAAATAATTAGGGATGGGTCATACCGCGTAATCGTATAATACGCTGTATGGTGTTTAACGCGTATTTTACTGTATCGGACAAATCGGGCCGTACTATACGATTACAATTTAAACCGATTTTTGCCGTTTTTTGCCTTTCAGACAAATTCCTGCCCAGAATCGACCTACCAGCGAGCTTCCGATGTCATTATTACCTGGTTTATTTACATTTTATATATTGGAAAATGACTTGAAACGTTTTGGGTGATTTTGGGGCGAATTGGGTCCATTTTGGGTCAAAAATTGGCACCCCAAATTTGCATTAAATACGGTAGCGTATTTTACACGTATTTTTCCGTATTAAACGTCTCTGAAGTCTGTATGACCCATCCCTGCAAATAATAAATCCCAATGCAAGAAATGCGCGGGGGGCAACACTTAATACAATAACAGACACAATGCGAGCCCATGCGAGGGCCTTTTGGCCCACTGAGCTGCACGTGCATGCATATGTGCGAGCGTGTGCATGCGTGTGAAGGAAGGCACCCGCATACATTGCTGCTCCTCCCCAAAAAAAGGCCCTGCTGCTGATGCCTGAGGTCAAGCTAGGCCTATTAGGTGGCCTCGAATTTGATGCTGCATCCTTTGCTGCCCTGTCCTCTCCAACCCGCTCTGCACGCGCGTTATCTGCTCAATGCTGCACAGTTTTGCCGCCTTCTGACTTGCAGTCCCGTTACTGGGCTTAAAAAGATTGCCCATAACAAAGCTGTGCCTGTGGGGCCTTCCCAGCCCCTTCCCGTTCATGCTTGCAAAATTCAACTAATGATGCCCAATAAGAGCTTCGTCAGTTATAATATATTTATTTTAGTGCTGCAACACACTGCGAGGGGTCAAAAACGTTCGCAGTATGCGGTGATATAAGTACCGTATGGTCTACAAGCATTATCATGCAAATATCAGTGCCGCAATGTCGAATATGGGACATGGTTACAGGGAAAGCCTGAGAGTGGGAGGCACAGAAAGAGCAGAACAAGATTGTCACTTCACATTGCTGGTTGTATCAGCCCGGTTCTTGCTCCGACAGTTGTGGGCAAGGCAAAAAGAATAGTAAAAATAAAGGAGGCCAATTGGCGGCCTGCTTGAAATCTGGTAGGAATGTTTGAAGCGTAGTACACAGTGTTCTTCTCACTGGGCTTGCCTGTGTTTTCCTGTGACCCCCAACCGCCGTTGCATACCAAATTACCAAGGCCTGTGAGCTTAAAGGGCACAGGTTGGTGCAGTGCGTGAGCAATGATGTTTGTTTTTGACTACACAATCACAACATTTAAACTGCGAGCCACTACTACGTCTTTCTGCCTGCCCTCTTAGCAGGCAATCAAATAAAAATGTAGCCATTCAACAATTCAACAGAACTTCCAGGCCCTGTGACGATAAAGTGGATGATAGACATGGCTGATTCCAGCATGTAGACACCGTTAGGTTATAGACATTTGGCCAGACACCGTCTGGCCAGAAAGGGAAGGGGGGATGCGTGGGACGGCCTGCCCCCCCTCCTGTTCTACGTTTGTGGTTGCTGCCCCAACCGTTACAGAAACAGCAAAGAGGAGCCGTGCCGTAAAAATTACAGTTTTGACACACGGATTGCAAGTGAATGCAGGTGTACAACAAAGCGTGTGTCTTTACATAAAGTGACCAACAACATAATGCAAGTAAGTTAATTCTTCTCATGCATGCCCGTTTACTTGAAGTGCTTACACAGATTTAGCAAAGCAAGAAGGTCAAAACTTATCTAACATCGGCCAGTTAAACTGGGAAAATCCAACACGTTTTCCCTGCCCTACAACTACATGAGAAACGTTTGGGTAGTTACTGCAAGCGTGTTTCATCCCAAGAATGCGGGCACTGGACCAACTATTAGTTTGTCAAATCTACTAGCATGCATGACTAGACAAACAAAAACAAGCAAGATTTAGAACCACTTCCTGTGCAAATAGTTGCCCCCATTGATCACGGCACTGCTCGTACCGTTGTTGTGGGTACTTTGGGGGGGCGCTAGGGAGCCGTGTTTGTTGCTGGGCTGCGTGTGTTTTGGTGGCAGGGCCTGCAAAGGGAACAGAGAGAAAAAGAAAAGGTGGCGGGAGGGGTGTAGAAGGGCAGCGCACGCGTTTGAGGTGAGGGGTGTAGAAGGGCAGCACACGCGTTTAAGGTGACTGGCATTCAAAAAGGGGGCATAGACCTAGTCCAGATGAGTGTCAATGAGTAATAAGCAAATTGATTGTATCGGACAACCATGAACGCTCGTCACATGCAGGTATTGAAAACACCCCAATGACTGTAGCCTTGTTGCACGTTATACAAGGGCGACACTTCATAAAAAATGCAATGTCTGCATTTCTTGCGGATAGGCAAGGAATAAGGAAACTAGCACCAAAGCGCAAATTATTCAAAGCATACAAAACATGCCATGACAAGGAATGCAACATAGAAGGTGGGTGCTTTTCCAAGGGTTATGGTGCACAACAATCTCACCTGCCATTTTACGTCGGTGCACGGTACCCGAGGTCTTACGTGATACAATTATAAAAAAGCTTGCTATTCCACGAGGAAATAAGAGTGATCATGATGATATACCGCTTCCATGTGCACTTAAAACTGCTGTATTCATGTGTGTGCATGGATTGCAGCTCCTATATTGGGTGGGGGCCACGTTTATTAAAGTAAGTGCCTTGAACTCTTCGTACTTTCCACTTCCATTTGGACGAGCTTTTTGAAGCACGACTACCATTTTTGAGAGGATCACGCACCTTGCGCTGCTTGACGGCCTTCAGCGTTGGGGCTTGGTGATTGTGCTGTCCCTGTAAAGGCACGAGTGGCAGAAGGATCACAGTCAAACCTATGATATGTTTTAATACATGTCAGGATATGTTTGGATATGTTTGGATATGTTTGAATATGTTTGGATTTCGTGCCTTGATTTCGTTGTGATTTTGTAGGAGCATCGTACACAATTTTCATATGAAATGTTGAACAATGTGGCGGAAAGCGCAAACCAGGGAGTTTTATTCTTCTACTATGAAGTACCAGCAACCATAAGAAAGATGGCCTTCGAAAGATTAGCTAACCAGGTGCCATCAGACCTAAAAACCCAACAATGCCAAATTACCGTCAAGCAGTCAAACATAAAACGTGGATCAGTGAGTGAGTGTGTTTGCGCAACCAAACGTATGTGTGTGTGTTTGTGTGTATGTGTGTATGTGTGTGTGTGTGTGTGTGTGTGTGAGCGTGCGTGTCTGAGCGTGTGTATGTATGTGTGTGTGTTTGAGTGTGTGTGTAAGCACCTTGTACTCAGTCGCCACAATCTCCCCGCCTGCCCGCTCTACTGTCTTCCTGGCAGGGCAGCTCTGGTTGCTGCACTTGTAGTAGCTACGTGGGTTCACGCTCCCCTTGACAATCTTCTCACCGTACTTCCTCCACTACAAGTGTGCGAGTGTGTTGCATGTGAGTGTACGTATACATGTTCTGCGTGCGTGAGTTCTGTGTATTGCGTGTGTGTGTGTTTGTGTGTGTGTGTGTGTGTGTGTGTGTGTTTGTGTGTGTGTGTATGTGTGCGCGTGTGTAGGTGTGTGCTTGTGTGTGCTTGTGTGTGTGTGTGTGTGTGCTTGTGTGTGTGTGTGTGTGTGTGTGTGAGAGAGAGAGAGAGAGCAAAAAGTCAACAGCGTTTCGCAAAAAGGTTTATAGCAAGGAGTTGACCGTCTAGGCCAGTCTTGCCCCTTGACCCAATTTGGGACTAGTTTCGACAGTCAGACTTCTTATTCAGGTGAGTTTGGTCCATGAGGAAATCCAAGCCCATGCAACGGAAGAGAGAGAGTGAGCACAAATGCCAGCCACCCAGTCAGGGTTTCGACCTCAAAAACACTCGACGACACGCACCTGGAATCCGTCTTGGTTAGCACTCGCAGCACGAGGTCTTTGTGCCTGCAGAGGCGCTGCTGCAGGGGCCTCTGAATGGGTCGTTGCGGAGGAGGAGGGCCGCGCCATCAGTTGCTGCCCCGTCTCGTTGAAAAAGGCGTTGCTTTGGGGAGGTGCAGCGCACAGTGAGGATAGGAAGCAGTTCTGCTGATGCTGTTGCAGGCTGTCGGGCTGTGCGTGTAGGGAGAAAAGAGGGGGGAGAGTTGACCTTGATGGAGGAAAAACAAGAGACACAAACACCACACCGCTACTGGTTTCTCATACTCACAGTCTGTGCTAGACTGTTGGAGGCTTCATCCTCGTTGTGGAAGCTGGTCACTTGGAGGGGTGCAATGAAGAGCTGCGCAGCTGACTGAGACATTCACACAGGCTAACTGGGGTCTAACCTTCTACCTACAGTTACGTAATATGCCTACTCTACTAAACTATAATATTGTATCTAAGAAGGTGTCTAAAGCCGGATGAAAAAGTCAGTCAAACCGCTGTGCCCAGGCAGGAGAAATTAACATGTATGTTCGTGGTGGGTCCGCCTTTTCTGTATGTGAACACAAGGGACCTTACCAGGTAGCTCTATTGGCAGCAAAATTCAATGCCTCCAAATCATTTCAAGGAGTCCTGCACACACTCAGCTTCCGCGCTCCCGAGGCAAGCAGAGGTAAGGAAGACGAATAGGTATGGTTATCGAGGCATGAAGGGAGGTGACCCTTGGCAGTGACACAAACACCACAAAAACGTGTTCTGATATTACAGTGTAAAATCTAACAATAAAATGAATCAAGATCCAGGCGGGGCTCCTGATCCCACTCTAATTCCCCCTTACACGTAAAGACGTCTTTGCCAGCAATACTAGGCGCTGAAAAGCAATCCATCAGAAATTGAATAGGCCGTGACAGCAAAGATGAAAGAACGCAGCAGTGCAATTTATCAAAGTAACATGGTTGGCCTTATGTTAATTTGGCCAGGCCCTAGGGGCCCATGTGTAACAACGGTCGGATTGCCGATGATCTTCGTTGCCAAATTGAAAGATCAGGTGCCCGGTCAAAGAAAAGTATACAACTCTTCTATTTCACAGCTCATTGAGCTAAAAGGAAGTGGATTTATGATCAACTTGTCTGAACTTCTGCAAACTCACAGTTTAAACTGGATACTAACTTTGTGTTCTTGATGTTGTGCAGTGTTTGCCAACCCAAAAATCAGGTGACATGAGGTTTTTGAAGAATTGCTGCCAAAGGAACCATTTTGCAGGATTTGTTCTAACCTGATCTGGGGCCTTCTGCAGCCCTGCAAGAGAAGGAGGTGGACCTGGAGAACAGCAGCAACGTAAGTGTCATCACAGCCAAAAGATCAGCAGCTGTGGCGTAGATTGGCAGCAGATCTGTGCCGCAAGCTGCGTCCAACACCCTGTAGGCACTGGTAGCTCTTGGCTGGAGCCGTGATGACAGCACCCTCACCAAACTGGTTACTGTCATGGTGAAGGCCATCAGCACAACTAAGCCTTAGGCGGTCTAACACCCTATGGGCACTGGGGCAGCTTGACTGGTACAATGCTGGTGCCATCAACGCCTCGACAGATGCCACAGCTCAGCAGCAGATCATCTCACTTGCCACCCCACAACTTAAGCAATACCCTCCAAGCCCTTGGCTCACTATGCTGGTACAACGCAGCAGTGTACAGCCAGCTGGTGAGCTCGCAGCTTCACAGCATCACCAGCAGCAGCAAATCAGGTCAGCACTTCAGCTGTGCGCTGTCTGGCTACTTTGACAGCAGAGCAGATGCACTAGCACCATGGGGCAGCCTGCGCGACTTGCGGTAGTGGACTGAGCAAAATGTGTCCAATGCTGTCGTTGTATGGGCGATGCTCACAATCGCAGAAAAGGAGGGGGGCATATATATACTTTCAATATGCGCAACCTAGCACACCAGCTGTTTAAAGAAGCAAGCAGCAAGGGTGCAGCTGGGCTTCAAGTGCGGGCTGATTGGGAGTGAGATATGGGCAAGCTGGCCAGTGTCCAGTGGGAGACTCAGCATGTGGGTTTGCCTGAGTTTGACCAATAGCAAGTTGCTGCAAGCTGCAGAGGCGCATCAAGTCCACAAAAACTAGACAACTAGGAGTGTAGGAAGTAGGGTATAATGGTAGCAGTAGCCCTGCAGGGGCATTTCGAAATTCAAGCAGCAAGTGTACCTGGGTTTTACAAGCTGCCCAACATTCCAGCTGCCTTGGCGGCATCGCAGTTGCAGTAACGCAGCGTGACCGTGTCTACCTCTGCCATCCAGCAGGCCAAGTGTATGGCAAGGCTGTATTGCGGTTGGAGCAAATGAAGCGGTGCTGTGACAATAAGGTGGTGTGTGAGTCTGAGCTGATGGGAAGCATTGAGCGGCAGCGGATATGCTGTGGGTTCCTTGTATGCAGTGTACCAAAAATCTGCTGCTGGAAATAAGTCTGCCAAGGTAAGCAATGAGTTGAGAAAAAATGGTAATTGTATGCGTACGTAACTCGTATACAACGGTGAGTTACGAGTGGTTTGTTACTAAGCTTTAGCACGATGCTACCGCTGGCACTTTTACTAGATGGCTTCGCTACATTTTTGTTATCCAACTAAAGAAGCAAGAACAGAATATGATTTGATCATATCATCTTGCCCAACTCAGTGCGGCGGGGCGGCCAAGAAAAAGGACGACGGTTTAGCTGCAGTAGTTGTAGCAGCTACATTGCAATAAAAGAAGCCAGAGGTAGGTGAAGTGGGAAGGAATAGCAGAAGACCAAGAGAAGAGCAGTTCAGTGACCAGCAGGCTTCGAGGGGGATGAGCAATATGTTGACTTCACCCAAACACACAAACTCTGCTGCACATCACTCCTTCTAGGGTTAAATGACGCTAATTATCTGCTTATGCCCTCCTCTGTTTGCAGACATTGAAGACGCGTGCTCAAGCTGGAGGCGAGAGCAAACATGTTTGGTAGCAAGTAAACACGGCCGAGCATCACTGTATTACAGGACAGGGAGCTCAAATGTCATGGGCTCCCAGGCATTGTACAGGTTTCATTGCAAAGACATGATACTTGATGCCAGTACGCAGTGGTGCCATGAGACAATGCGCGGGTCTTGCGTTTACGCTTAAGTGCTAAAACGCTAAAACGCTTGTAGGATTACTTTATTATTTCGTTCCCTGTACTTTTGGTCTCCTGTCATCGCTTTCAAGCTGGCTGATTGTACTGTTTCTTTCAAACATTAATTCAATGTTGGCCACAAGCTACCCTTAATTTTTTCACTCAAGCAAAACTGCTCTTCACACACGCAAATTGATATCAAGGGCACAGGCAACTGTGAACCAGAGAACAGACGGGTTGATCTTACCGGACCCCCTCCAGACAAGAGGCAACACATGAAAGTGAGCAATACGATACACTTAGCCAACCGCCACAAGCAGAGGACTGGCTAACAAAAGTAACATTTCCCAAGTTCCAGACCCTCCCAGAGGTAACATGTGTGTACGGCGTAGATGGTAAATGCTCCGGCACCATCACCCCTCAGCGCCTCAGCATTTTACAGGATGCATATATAACTCTGCTCGTCATCGAGGCGCACACGCCCTGCTGAATCCCCCTGTCCAAGACCTTGCAACCAAATTCCGTGGACTACTTCGCCGACTCCCACGACTTTCATCGACAGGCAACGATACCAATCAAGCTGAATGCTCAAATTATTGAGCTCTGCCCACTTAATATATGCCAGCCTTTTGCAACCATGCCCTGGTCAACAAAGAAAGAATGGCATCACCTCTAGACTTTAACCCAGAGCTTCAAGAAATCTGGACAGCCCATCCAAGAGACATGGTATTCAGTTCCAGGACAGACACATTCTCCACACAGTTCACTGGATTCTCCATCTGCCATCCAATGTATGATGATAAGCATATGCTCAAAGTAGTGCGACATGCAACCGCATCTGCCTTTGAACAACCAAGAGGCAACCGCTACCTTCCTACTACTCCCAAACTGGATGGAAAACAGCACCATCGCTTTTCACAAAACCTGTATCGACAACAAGAATGTTTGCACTGTTCTTTAAAAATTCTTAAAGACAAAAGTGCGCTACATGCCACTCCTGTACCAGCAAAGCAAAACACCACCCCTGCTAGAAGCAACATGGGACATACACAGCATAGTAGTCTGGAACAAAGCTCCCAGGGAGCAACTTATTACAAGCAGCCCGTCTTGGTTAGATAAAACAAAACAATACCTAACACCAGCAGCAATTTAAAAACGCAGGCAGCATGCGTATTTTTGAACTACCAACTCCACCAACTGAAAGGATACTGCCAAGAATGGCAAAAATGTGTAACAAAAAAATGGTTCTCAGTCTATTGGAGCTGGAGTCTACCACCCTCAAAAATACGTAACTGAATCATTACAGTAAATCCTGGAGGTACAAGCATCAACTGAACCATAAATAGAGCCGAGCTAGCAGGAATTGCTGCCGCTGTTGTGAAATACACACCCATGTTGCTTTTATCAGACAGCGCTGGTGCACTATGGCAAATAAGAATTAGCATCCTCTACCCCCAGCGCACAAAACGGCATAAACATGCCAAACTCCTAGAAACCATGTTACACCACATCCAGCTATCTATCTAAAGACACCATCCATCTCTACAAGGTCAAAGCTCATGCTGGCATCCTAGTGCGCTGATGCCATAGCAAAGTGCGCTATAGCAAAGTGCGCCATAGCAAAGTGCGCTATAGTAAAGTGTGCTATAGCAAAGTGCGCCATAGCAAAGTGCGCTGATGCCATAGCAAAGTGCTCTGCGGAAGATCAAAGTGGCCATGATCTCCACATTAACACTGACTTCATCCCCACTCATCCATATTCTGGCCGGCAAGGGATGAAGACCCTCTCCCGGTTTTCCTATCAGCTACTCCAGACAACACCTGCCAACCAGAACCTCCGGCAGAAAGTCTCTAAGTTATCAGATTTTGATACCAAAAAAGCATAAAAGCATACATGCACATTTAACGCAAACTAGGTCCTAAATCAGAAATATTTCAAACCATACATGCACATTTAACACAAACTAGGTCCTAAATCAGAAAAATTTCAAACCATCAGTCCACAAAATGCTACACAAAATACTACACCACACAAAAATTGATCAAAGAAGACATTGTCAAGAAAAACATCAATAATATTTTGGAAGAATGCAAGTGTTACCTCTGGAGAAAAGAAAAATATCATGCTCTGCCACGCGTAAACCAGTAACTCTGGGACTGTGGAGTGGGATCCTCGTGTGGCTACTGTAGATGGTGCCTGTTGCTCCTAGCAGGATGGTGTGACGGTTTTTACGGCGTCCGAGTAAGCAAGGCATTAGCGGTTTATGTTGTTCTAGTGCCTTTTTTGCTTGTTGAGTAGGGAATTGTTTACTTACTTAACTTCGATCAAATGTATGTTGTGTTGTTTAGTTGTATGTCTCTTGGTTTCATAGCCAGGGGGTGTGGATTGGCAGGGCCCTCTACTAGGTTATCACGGGCAGCTCTTCTTGCATTATTGGCAAACCTAGTTTGTTACGTGTTTGTTGGGTTTCTTTTGAGGCGTGGTTGCTGGGTTAGAGTTACTATGACTGCATCTGGCTTGCTAGATTTCTGCCGCTCAGGCTGTTGTGCATTGAAATTGGAAGGTAAGAGCCAAGTTGGAATCACTCCTATATGTATCTCCTCAGAAGGGCGTATGATGCCTTGTCACTTGTCATACCATTGTTGCACTCCCTACATCCTCTGCTTGTGCTAGCAGGCAGGCACCTGTGCACCTTGTTGGATCGCTATAATAATCATTTGTCCAGCAGCATTGTGCCTGTTAATAATCATTTTATTTATAATGGGATGACTGCAGCCTGACAGCATGTGGTACATGCCGTCTAGCTTCTAGCTTCTGGCAGATGGGGTTTTTTTTCTTTTTCCTGGTTTCCTTTCTTTGGTTCTGGGTCTCCTTGAGCAGCTTCCTTTTGCTTTCTCCTCTGCTTGAGCCCTCTCTCCTCTTTTTTTTTTTTTGTCTGTCAGGTCCCTGCTGGGGGCCGTAGCTGTAACACCACCCAAAAAAAAAAAAAAAAGGGCAGGTTGGTGGGCCTTTTGTATGGTTGCACTGAGCGGCACACTTTTGGTTGTATAACAAATTTGTGCGGCAGAGCATGACATTCCTCTTCTCTCCAGAGGTGACAGTTGCATTCTTCCAAAATGAGTTGATTATGTCTTTCTCGACAATGCCTTCCTTGATCAGTTCTTGGTATTTTTTGTAGCACTTTGCAGACTGATGGTTTGAAACCTTTTTTAGGGCCTAGTTTGTTTTGGACGTGCATGTGTGCGTTTACAGCATCAAGATATGAGAAAATGAAGATAGAGCCTGTCCGCTGGAGGCCCTCGTTAGCAGGCAGGTGTTAAGAGTATCTGGTAGGCAAGCTGAAGGAGGGTTTTTATATCCTTGCTGACCAGAATATGGATGAATGGGGATGGGCGCCAGTGTTAATGTGGAGATCATGGCCACTTTGATCTTCCGCAGAGCACTTTGCTATGGCATACATCAGCGCACCCATTCCCTAGGATGCCAGCATGAGCTTTAACCTTGAAGAGATGGATGGTGTCTTTATATGGCTTGATGTGGTGGTGTATGATGGTTTCTAGTAGTTGGCAGGCCTGCGCTGGGGGTAGAGGATGCTATTTCTTATTTGCCATAGTGCTCCAGCGCTGTCTGATAAAGCAACATGGGTATGTTTGTTCACAACAGCAGCAGCAATTCCTGCTAGCTCGGCTCTATTTGTGGTTCATTTGATGCTTGTGCCTCCAGGTTTTACTTTGGGGGGCGATGTATGAGCACCTCCACGTGGTGCCCCCTGTAAACCCTGGGAAACGCCTTCGTGTGCCTCCGCGCACACGCCCGGAAATACTCGGGAGCGGCTAAGACTCATACGGCGGAGCAACACGGCAGCCCTCAGCGTGGTAGCCGTGGCAGCAGTCACAACCAGGGACCGGCTGTAGCTTGCGACCTGCTCCTGGCGAGTTAGGCACCGGCTCCCTTCGCGGCCAGGAGGCATGCCCTGGCTCACGGTTTCAATTGGCAAGCTGTGGAGGACAGCATCGGACTGGTCTGCTGTAGCTGGGTGAGCTGGAGGGGTGGGCAGCTAGAGAGGAGAGAGAGGCGCTGTTTTTGGGGGCAGCATGTGTCCTTTGTTCTCTCTTCTACTCCGCTCTTGTTCTCTAGGTACTCTTAGTTTTGTGAGGCTCTCTCAGCCTCTTGTTTCCTGTTTCTGACTGAGGCTTCTTATGCACACGTCCTGAGACATATCAATAGCTTTTTCTCGTATCCTTGATGCCTTTTCTTCGTGCTTCTTCAGAATAAACGTTCTCTTTCTCTTTACACTTTCTCTTCTACATACATCTGTTTCATGTTTCCTCTAGCTTCTGTTTCTTTTGTTTGGCCAGGTGTAGTTTCAGGCCTTTTCCAAACTTCCGCTGAGATGCCCTTTGAGGCATATATAGTGATGTAACCTGACCTTACCTTACTTTGGTGATTCTGTTAAATTGTGGGTGGTGGACTCCTGCTCCAATAGACTGAGATCCACCTTCTTTGTTTGTATTACAACTCCCATCTGTGAAGGCCCATTATTCTTTCCAGTTATGGGCCTTGAGTTATAGCAAGCGCTTTTGTTGTACATGATGGGAGGGAACCTGTCTGTGTAATTTATCGCTAATGTCGCCAATTTTGTGGAGGGAGGTGTTTGAATATTCTCCTGCTGGGCTGCTTGAACAGGGTCTCCTGAAGAGTGCTAAAATGACGGTAAAGAAAAGAATAGAAAAGACTCTGCTGGTAGGGATGACAGCCAGCATGATTGAGGGAATGGCGGTTAAATGAATTGAAAAATGCAGGTGAAAATTGCAGCCGTAGGGAGAGGAAATTGAAACGAGCTGCTGAAGCCAACTCAGCCCCCTACTGGTCCCTGCCACTCCAATGGACCCGCCTCCCTTCATAGCAAACAGGGGGAAAAGGAAAGTGTGCACTTGCAGTGTTAATACGCTCAGTATGATTTAGGGAAGGACCATCTATAGGTGTCAACACCCAGAAGCCCTTCACCTCAACTATTTTCATTTCAAGGGGGTTACGTGTTTTCAATTCCAGCAGGCTTGCTTCTCCTTCCCCCGCCTACCATTCACCCCACTCCTGCTCCTCTGTTTTGCAGCAATGCAGGCTTCTGTCTCACTGATCTTGTCACTGTGGCCTCAATAATTCAACGCTTTTGTAAGCAGAGGCTCCAGGACTGATCCTTGATTTGCCGGGCTAGGAAACTGGCACACCATTCAGTGGGGGAGCCATCCACATAAGAGGGACTTCAGTTGAGGGTACCTGCCAGAAGGGGAGGTGTTGGTGTCGAGCATCATATGCCATACCTATATAGAGTTTGCCTGCAAGCCCAGTTGACACAAGACACATTCATTTATAGGGTTGGCCTGAGCCATATCAATATAAGTATATATACGGCGTATACCGTAGTGACAAAAATATCACGCCGCAAACATATTGTGTTTGGGGGTTGCGGCCAACTCAACCCCCCCGAAATAAATGAATATTTTAGGTGTGCGTATTACTGCGGATTGGGTTTTATTAAATAATTTTGAGATTTTGACGGGTCATGTGGGAAAGAGCCCCCGAGAGCCCCTGCGAGCACCAGCAGCAGGCTCACAAAAGAAAACGACATTTAAGAGGCAGCGCAAGGACAGCAACAGTGAGGGCAGCCAAGATGACAGCGAGGAGGGATAGGGAAGATGGTGATGAGGGCTTGAGTTAGGAAAGACTAGAAGGCAAAAACAGTTGCCAGCTGACACACAAATGGATGACTGAGCAGAGCCAGACACATTTTGATTTCTCAGTGCTTTTGGATAATGTTATTGTGCTATGGAATGCACCCAAGTCTTTTGATGCCTTTCTAGTCTCTTTTGGTGCAGTTCTGAGGGCATGCTGCCCACCCCTGCGGATTGGTGCAGCAAGCACTTAGATATATATTGAGAGGGGTGCGAACTGGCGCGGACAGGGTAAATATAACTCTGTTTTTGAGGGGTGCCCCTGCGGATTGAGTACATGTCAATACGGCATATACATATCGTACGTATATACACAGCTGAATACCAGTATTATTTCTACAATAGTTATACACCAAATTATACTTACAGTTAATACGCTGTATACTTGTATATATATATATATATATATATATATATGCAAATACAGAAATCCCATATACGCTCCTGGCCAACCTTACTCATTTACCAGCATAGAAGTGGTGCCTACTCTCAATATTGATAGAAGAAACGACAG